>Ga0194121_10003486_pt1 | contig 23776 bp, 17 predicted proteins | sample TA2MahCa50mmetaG_FD_148609 | JGI IMG/M metagenome (GOLD analysis project Ga0194121, IMG submission 148609) | Freshwater microbial communities from Lake Tanganyika, Tanzania - TA2015020 Mahale Deep Cast 50m | ecosystem: Environmental > Aquatic > Freshwater > Lake | place: Tanzania: Lake...
CCCCGCGGAATTTTCGGACACGCTCTTAGCCTGTTTTCGCTGTTCACAATGCTTCGTTTCGGTTGGCTATGGTTCTGTCTGCCTGGCTTGTTCGGCTCGATCCCGCGTGTCTGGGCCGCGCCGGACATTGCCATTCTCCTGACGGACCAGCAACGCGCCGACGCGTTGGGGATTGTCGATTCGACGTTCCAGACGCCCGCCATGGATCAACTCGCGCGAGGCGGCGTGCGCTTTACTCGGGCGTTTTGCGCGACGCCGCAGTGTTCGCCCGCGCGGGCCGCGCTGCTCACCGGCAAATACCCTCATCGCGTCGGCGTCATGGGGAACGTGGGTTCAACTCCGGTCTCCGCCGGAATGTCCCCGGGGTTGGATCCTGACGTGACGAGTCTCGGGAAGATTTTCGCCGCCGCCGGCTATGAGACGGCCTATTTCGGCAAGTGGCACCTAGGCGGAACGCCACGCAACCACGGCTTTCAAATCTCCGGCGCGGAACGGAACGACGAGGAGTCCACACGCCAGGCGCTGGCCTTTCTGAACCGGCGCCGCGACGCCGGCGTGCCCCGGCGTCCGTTGCTGCTCATTGTAAGCTGGGTGAACCCGCACGACATCTACGACGTAAACCGTGCCGCGGGTTCCGCTTCGATCGCAGCCTCATCACCGCAGCTTCCGTTACCTGTAAACCTGAAGGACGATCTCTCGAAGAAGCCGTTTCCTCAGCGTCACTATTTGGAGGCCGATCAAGGTCGCGCCGTGCAGGATTATCAGGCGGAACACTGGCAGCGCTACTTCGCGCTTTACCGGCGTCTCACCGCGAAAGTCGATTCGCAAATCGGCGAGGTGGCCGCCGCGCTTCGCCGGAACGACCCGAACACGTTGATCGTGCTTTCTTCGGATCACGGCGACCTGGCCGGGGCGCACGGCTTGCCGTTCAAAGGTCCAGCCATGTACGAGGAATTAGTGCGGGTGCCCTTGCTGATTTCTCAACCAGGCCAGATCACGCCCCGGATTTCCAACGCCCTGGTGAGCCATCTGGATCTTCTGCCGAGCCTTTGCGAACTCGCGGGAATCGCCGTGCCCGCCGACCTGGACGGACAATCGCTTGCGCCATTGCTCACGGGCAAACGGACGCAACTGCGAGGACGCGACGCCATCTTCGGCGAGTACTACGGCAAACAGAACTGGCGCGTGCCCATCCGCATGATCCGAAGCGAGGATTGGAAATATGTCCGCTACGCGCACTACGGCGAGGAGCTGTACCAGTTGAAATCGGATCCGGCAGAAATCCACAATCTCGCCAACGCGGCTGCGCATCGCAGGGTGAAGAATCGCCTCGCCGCCCGGCAAGACCGGTCTATGGAGGATTCCTCGGATCCATTTCCAACGCTTACCGCGACGGATCGGTCCGGGCGGTCTTTGGAATCTCCGAACGAAACCAAATCCGGACGCGAACGGCCTCCGAATATCGTGATGATCGTGGGTGACGATCAAGGCTGGGGCGATTTCGGTTTCATGGGACATCCCGTGATCCGGACGCCGCACCTGGACAAGCTGGCTTCGGAGAGCGCGGTTTTCCCGAATGGCTACGTTCCGACCTCGCTATGCCGCGCAAGTCTCGCCACGTTGTTGACGGGCCTTTACGCGAGCCAGCACAAGATTTGTTGCAACGATCCGCCCGACGGCATCGCGCGCGAGGCCATGCCCCCCTTCCTGCGGAACGCTCCCACGGTTCCCCGCCTCCTGCAAACGCGCGGCTATCGCAGCCTCCAGACGGGCAAGTTCTGGGAAGGCCATTACTCGAACGGCGGCTTCACGCACGGCATGACTGAAAAGGGCCGGCACGGGGACGCGGGCCTGATCATTGGCCGGCAAACGTTGCAGCCGATTTACGACTTTATCGAGGCGGGCGGCGAGGAGCCGTTCTTCGTTTGGTACGCGCCGATGATGCCGCACGAGCCGCACAACCCGCCGGAACGGCTCTTGCAGAAATACGCCGCACCGGACCGGCCCTTGAAGCTCGCCCGGTACTGGGCGATGTGCGAGTGGTTCGATGAAACCTGCGGCGCCCTGCTCGAATATCTGGATCGCAAGAATCTTCGCGACAACACGCTGGTGGTTTTCGTCGTGGACAACGGCTGGATCCAGGAGACCGGTCCAAAGCAAACAACGCGCGGCTGGTTTGCGCCGAAGAGCAAGCTCTCACCTTACGACGGCGGGGTGCGCACGCCGATCCTGCTGCGTTGGCCCGGACGCATGAAGCCTGGCCGCCACGACGATCTGACTTCAACCATCGACCTCGCGCCCACGATCCTGGCGGCTTGTGGCCTTCAACCCACGCCCGCGATGCCGGGCTTGAGCCTGCTCGACGTCGCGGCTGGCAGAGCAAGACTGAAACGCAACGCGGTCTTTGGCGAGATTTACCTGCACACGTCCGTGCATCTCGATCAGCCTGCGCTCAACCTGACTCATCGCTGGGTGCGCGAAGGCGACTGGAAATTGATCGTCGATCCCGCCGGCGACCGTCTGCCCGAACTCTACAACCTCGCCCAGGACCCGACTGAACTGGTCAACCTCGCGGCTCGCGAAGCCGGACCCGTGAGGCGTTTGAGCCGCGCGTTGAATCGATGGGTCAAGGAATCCGTCGCTCAGAAGTGAGCTATGTCTAACGCTTCAACGCTGCCTCCAAAGCTCGATTCATGGAGGCTTGAGCCCCTGGGGCGCACCAACACCAATCGTTGAGATTGGTGTCTCCTTCCTGCCAGGCTTGTTCGCTGGGGATGTAGCCCGGCGCACATTCGCCGTAGCCGAGCGTCAACACAAACGAATCCGGCCGCAGTCCCTGTGCGAAGAGTTGATACTCGACGTAGGATTCCGCCGGCAACAAAAGCAGTTGGGCGGCGCCGAAATCGACCACCGGCAGATCAATCAAGTGTCCCGCATCCGCTCGCTTTCGCCAGCTCAACCCCAAAGCGGCCAGGCATTGGCCGAAGGGTTTGGTCTCACTGGCCAGACGGCGCTGGAGATCCTCTACGGTGAAACCAGGAGTATTTCTCGGTTCCAGACGCAGCTTCGCCGTGCGGAAGCCGATCGGCCCGAGCCGATGACGCCGCGTGGACTCCCACGCTTCAACCATCGCCTGATGAATTCGGCTCGCCAGCACCGCGCGATTCTCCGGCGAACCATCGTTGTATTTGCCCGCCGTGACATTGCCGCTGCAACCGGAGGCGTAAATCTGTTTGACCTGGGATTGCTCGCGCTGCCGGCGTTGCCGGGCCATCCCGACGAAATCACTCGAAACTCGGCCCTTGCCGTAATAGCTCATCGGGTGCGTCGCGTAGCAGTGCAGAGCGGCCAAAGGCTGGTCCTGATTCCAAAAGCTCAGGGTCTTGAGCCAGGGATCAATTGTGCCTTCGGGAGCTTCATGGGCAAGTGGATCGCGCGTGGAGCTGGTGCGTCCGAAGGTCAGCAAGCCGTCTGGCCGGACATAACGCCGGTTTGAGGCCACGTTCACCACCTTCGCCTGGCCCAGGCCGATATGCGTGGCCGGCTGGACAGAAGACAGGCATTCTCGCAAGGCCTGAGCGACGCGCTGAACAGCACGCTCGTGGAAATCCAGATCACAAATTGAGCCGGGCGATTGGGCGCTCCGCAAAATGCGTTCGGCTTCGAGATCTACGACCGGCGCGTCGTGCACGTGGACACTGGTCACCAACACGCGAGCTGGCTCAGTGTTCGCGGCTTCGGCCAGCGCGGAGCGCCAGCGATCGTAGGCCTCGTTCCGAATTTCGCACCAATCCACGGAGACCAGCACGATCGGTTTGTCCTGGCTCAACAGCACGAGTCCGTGGGCGAAGAGCGGATCGTCAATGGCCGCCGCCGGGGCAATCCCGCCGCCCATCAAGGCGTGCCCCACTGGCGGTGTCACGTCGGCGGCGAAGTGCGCGAGGCGGATCGCCTTCGCTTCGGCCCGCCTTTCGGCGGCGGCAAGAGGAAACGCGAAAACACTCCCGGCCGTGAACCGCGCGAGGAAATCGCGGCGGGACAACGCAGGCGAAGTTTGAGTTCTTTTCATCTGATAAAAATTCAGCCCAACCACTGAACACTGAATACTGATTACTGATCACTGATCACTTCGGTTGCAGCTTGCCGCTCAGTGAAGCCGGAAATTTTCGATTTTCCAACTCCGCATTCAACCATTACGGTGAACCGGTGGCTCTCGTTCGCATATTGGTCGATGGATATAGTCTGCTGCACAACTGGCCGGCGTTGGCGCCCGGTCAGCCGCGCCATTCTGCCGCCGCCCGCGAAGAATTGATCCACTGGCTCACGCAGTACCGGGACGCCACAGGCACGCCCATTACGATTGTCTTCGACGGCTCAGGCGCTCCGCCGGGCACGCCGAAGATCCCTTCGTCGCCCGAAGTGGAGGTCCTTTATTCCAAAGCGGGCCAGACCGCCGACGACATTATCGAACGCGCCGCCTATCGCTTCCAGGAATACGGCGAGGTCCTGGCCGTGACGGACGATTACGCGGAACGCGATACCGTTCTGGCGATGGGAGGCATGACCTCGGATTGCGCGAATTTCATCGAAACCGTTTGCGCGACGTTGCAGGACCTGCAGAGAGACTTGAAACACTACAATCGCCGTGAGCTGAGCCGGTTCAGGCAGCCGCGAAATTGAGATCCGCTCCATGAACACACGGGCAACTTGCCATGAGCCTGGTAGGAACGGATTCAACTCCGTCCCTGAATTTACTCCGCGGTCGAAAGTGCAATTTCAGGGACGCGGTGGAACGCGTCCTTACCAGCTCATGAGGAATAAGAGCCTGTCTGAAAATTATGAGAGGTGCTGCGGCAAGGGATTTTGGCGGTGGCCGAGGCGGCGAGGTCCGAGCATCCCCGCCGCGGGCTGTGAGGACCGAGCCAACGAAGGCCACGGCCAAAAGACCTGCCGCCCGGAGGGTTTTCGCGCAAAGGGCCGTCTGGCTTCGTTGCTCCTCCGTCGAAGATCCACCAGGGATATTCTCCTTCGTCGCGCCTGACGACCCTTTGCGCGAAAACAGCGCCCCTCAGAATTTTCAGACAGGCTCCAAGCATGCACCCAAAAGACTCGGTCCTGCAGCTTTAGTGTGGTGTCTGATGGTTCTTTTGGCTTTCCCGGCCTTGGCCCAGAAACCTGGCGCACGTCCGGTTCCGAAATACGACGTGCTGTTCGTCGTGGACATCTCGCTTTCCATGTCCCGGGAAAAAGAAGCGGTCGCGCAGACGGTGTTCAATCTGATCCGCACCAGCCTCGCCGATAAAATGGCGACCGGCGATCGCCTGGGAGTCTGGACCTTTAACGAGCGCGTTTACACCACTCGATTCCCGCCGGAGACTTGGACGCCGGAACGAGGCGAGATCATCGCGGATCGCATCGCACGTTACTTGCGCAGCCTTCGCTACGAGCGGCAATCCCAGCCAGGGAAAGCCATCGCAGAAATACTCAAAACCGCCCGGACCTCCAAATCCCTGACCGTTTTCCTTCTGAGCAACGGCGACGCTCCCGTAGTAGGCACGCCCTTCGACCGGAGCCTGAACGTCCTCTATCGCGAATATCGCACAGATCTCCAGCGAGTGGGCAAACCGTTTGTCACGCAGTTCACAATCGACAACGGACAGTTCGTGACCTGGGATGTTTCCGCAGATTTGGGCCAGTCCAAAGAGGCCGAGAATACGTCTCCTTCCAAATCGATCGCAGTTCTGCCCACCAATTCGCCCCCGGCGCAGAGCACGGTTGTTACCGAGCTTCCTGAACCGGTGAAATCCACGACGGACCAAACTCCTCTTCAGGCTGCGGCGCCAGCAACGCTCCCTCCTATTGAGTCAAAACCCGCCCCGCCCCCTGCGCCGCAACGTGATGAACCCAAGACGGAAATCACGGCGGCCAAATCCGAACCAGAAAAGATTCCATTGCCGGCAACCCCGGTGGCCACTCCTGCCGACACGAAGCCCAGTCCTTTGCCGGTGCCGAAAGATGATCGAACTGAGCCAACCACTGTGGCGCCAGCTCCAGCAACAAAGGAAATCCCGTCTTCCGAGACCATCACGAAGTCGAACCCACCTTCGCAAGCCGGCGAAACATTGGTGGCAAGCGAACCGGCTCCGAATGTCCGACCATCTCCACCGAGCCAGCCGAATCTAGCGCAGAACGAAATCCGGCCCGCGCGAGCCGAGAATCCGAAGGTCGAAGAAACGCCGCCGCAGACCGCGGCCGCTCTTCCGCCGGACGTCGCGCCGTCGGGCGGGAAGTATGCCGTTTGGGGAGCGTGCTTGCTGATCATGGCGGTGGGCTTGCTCTATTGGTCCGCCCGAAGTCGTCGGCAGCGGCGCCGGCCGAGCTTGATTTTCCGTTCCCTGAATCAAAGGGGAAGATGATTTCAGGCGATGCTGACAAGAAGTGTGTCCCGTACGGAACACGCTTTTTACGCGGACTTGTTCGCGGAGATCATTCCGCGGCCAGTTCGCGCCAGAGGTGCGCGCTCATCCGCATGCCTTTCTCAAAAACTTCGAGATCGAACTTCTCATTCGGCGAATGCGCGTTGTCATCCGGCAATGCGAGGCCCAGCATCAAACTGTCCGCGCCGAGGATTTTTTTGAAGGCGTTCACGATGGGAATCGAGCCGCCTTCGCGCATGAGCACCGGTTCGCAGCCGAAAGCGTTCTTCAAGGCTCGCAACGCCGCCTGAGCGCCGCGGCCTTGCGGCGAAACGAGGTACGGTTCGCCGCCGTGTTCCGGCTTGAATTCGAGGCGCACGGTCGGAGGACAAATCTTGCGGAGGTGGCGCACGAACAACTGCCGCGCGCGTTCCGGCGTTTGGTTCGGAACCAGCCGCGCCGTGATCTTGGCGCTGGCCCAGGCCGGGATGATCGTCTTGCTGCCCGCGCCCTGATACCCGCTCGTCAGTCCGTTGATTTCCAGCGTGGGTCGAACGCTGCGCTGCTCGATCGGCGTGTAACCGCGTTCGCCGAAAAGTTTCGGAACGCCAAGAAATTGCCGGTAGCTCCGTTCGGTGAACTGGAGCCGCGCGAGTTGCTTCCGTTCGTATGCGGTGAGCGGTTCGACGTCGTCGTAGAATCCCGGAATCGTGATGCGCCCGTTTTTGTCGCGCAGCCCGGCCAGCAACTGGCAAAGCGCCAGGGCCGGGTTATCAACCGTTCCCCCAAAAATACCCGAATGCAGATCGCGGTTCGGTCCGTGCAGTTTCACTTCGATGGCCATGATTCCGCGCAGCCCGTAGGTGAAGGTCGGATGGCTTTTGCTGACGAGGCCCGTATCCGAGATCACGATGCCGTCGCAGCGCAGGCGCTCGCGGTTCTTTTCCAGGAACCCCGCCAGGCTTTTGCTCCCGACTTCCTCTTCGCCTTCGATCACGAAGGTCAAGTCGCAAGGCAGTTCGGCGCCGGTCTTCAAATAAGCTTCGACCGCGTTGAGATGAGCGAGGTGCTGCCCTTTGTTGTCGCTTGCGCCTCGGCCAAACAAGGAACTGCCCCGGACGGACGGATCAAAGGGCCGCGTTTTCCAGAGTTCAAAAGGCTCCGGCGGTTGGACGTCGTAGTGCCCGTAAACGACGTAATGCGGTTTGCGCGATGGGCCGCGCTTCGGCGGGCGGGCCAGCACGACCGGGTTTCCTTCGGTCGGACGCAACTCGGCGTTCAGCCCGGCCTCCCGGCAATGCCGCACCAACCACTGCGCGCAAGCGGCCAGATCTTTTCGGTGCGTCGGCTGCGCCGAGACACTGGGGAAACGCACGTATTCGCAAAGCTCCCGGACAAAGCGAGCTTGGTTCTTTTTCAGAAAAGCCAGGACATCTTTCATAAATCGCGGGCGCCAAGGTAACGGCGGTCGGCGATTCCACGCCAGCGAAAAGGCGAACCAGCCGTATCCCTTCAGTTACCGTAGTCCGTGGGATAAGCTACAGCGCGTGGTTATTGGACGCCGCGTTCCCCCTCACCCTGACCCTCTCCCTCAGGGGAGCTCAGGGGAGAGGGAATCCTGCGCCAGCGTATCGACCGATCCGCCGCGCTCAGCTTGTCGGAGTGCGGCCAATGATTCTCTCTCTCCCCAGGGGAGAGGGTTGGGGTGAGGAGAAAGGAAGCGTCGCCTATCCTGCGGTCTCCTCAGTAAGGTAGTTCCTTGGAAGGAGAGAATGGCAAAGGAGCGGCTTACCGAACGTTGTGCCGGTCCATTGCCGTCGATCCGGAAACGGGCGCGGCTTACTGCTTGGTCCGCGGGATGGACGACAAAGCTCGTAGCGCAGAGTTGCACTCTGCCGTATCGCAGAATTGTATCCTGCGGGGCGTCTCCCAGTCCGAGCACGCTGGGAGTGGGCGGAAGCCGTGGCGCGCCGTAACGTTGGAAGAATCGACCGAATCGAAGCAGAGGAGTTTGTTTTTACTGATCCCGCCGGGCGGCTGTGGACGAAACAACGGCAACTCGAATCTCTCAAAGCCGGCGATCTGGAGATCGACTCGTTTGCACTGAGCGATGTTCGGGCGCGGATTTACGTTGACGCGGCCGTGGTCACTTTCCGCATCGAATGGAGAGGCACATTCCGAGGCGTCGATATCAGCGGACCGCAGCGGATGACCGATACATTCGTGAAACGAGACGGGCGCTGGCAATGCGTGGCCAGCCAGACCACCCGCATTCCCCCATGAAAACTGCTACTGAAGAAGGAAGTCTCGTGGGTTCACCGCGAAGTGCCTCGCGACTCAAGACCGTCCGTTCTTGCCCTTGGAAGCAGGAGCGCATCGAATTGCAACAACGTGCAGTGGATCGACGATCTCCACGAAGCCGTCCTCTTCTTCAATGATGAGGTTATGTCGTCCTACCAAGACAAACTCAGGAAAGACAAACTCAGGATGCGGAATCGCATATTCCTTTCCATCGGACGCGCGAACGACGTGGGGGCCTCCTGAACGGAGACGCTTGCGAAGTAATTCCACAGTCATGGTCGAATCGTGAGAGCCGATGTCAAAAGTGTCAAGAAACTGAATCGTTGGTATCTGTTACCGTAGGTAGCGCGGGCGACCCGCCCGCCTCGTTCGGCGACTCGCCGAATTACTCACAATCCCCATTTTCTCCATTTTGACGCCACGTCGAGGTCCAATTCGGATCACAAGTGAGCTTAACCTCAGCCCTTCAGGCTTTTATCTCCTGGATCGATCCTGTGGATAATCGGTGAACTGATAGCCCTGATTCCTGAGAACAACCATCTGAGTAAGTTCACATTGCTTCTTTTGTGAAATTGGACGGTCCTTAAGCCATGATCGAAACGATCGAACCCAACATTTCTACGACCGTCAGCCTCACTCGAGCGCCCATTGTCAAAGCCGCTGCTTCGTCCAGTGTGGATCGCCTGCCGCCGCACTCGGTCGAGGCCGAGCGGGGCGTGCTCGGTTGCGTGCTGCTTTCGCCCAATGACGGCATGGGCGTTTGCATCGAGAAATTCAAGCGCGGCAGCGAGGTCTTTTACGATCTGCGGCATCGGAGCATCTACGAGTTGCTGGCCGAGATGTACGATCAGAAGCAGGCGATCGATCTCATCACCGTCCATCAGCGGCTCCGCGACAAGAACCAGCTCGAAGCCATTGGCGGCCCCGCGTATCTGGCCCAGTTGGTCGATGGGGTTCCGTCGGCGGCGAATCTTCAGTATTATCTGGATATCGTCCGCGAGAAGTATCTCCTCCGAAAAATGATCCAGACGTGCACGGGAGTCGTCGGCCGCGTCTACGACCACGAAGGCGAGGTCGATGCGCTGCTGGACGAGGTCGAGCGGGATATTCTCCGGATTAGCGAGGACCGGGTGGAAGCCAGTTCCCGGACAATCAAGGATCTGGTTCACAAAGCGATCACTACGATTGAGGAATTCCACCAGCGGCAAGGCATGCTGACGGGCATCGGCACCGGCTTCCCGGACTTCGACAAAATGACGAGCGGGTTGCACGCGGGCGAAATGATCGTGATCGCCGCGCGCCCGAGCATGGGAAAGACGTCGTTGGCGATGAATATTGCCGAGCACGTCGCCATCGACCAGAAGCTGCCGGTCGGCGTGTTCAGCCTGGAAATGACGGCGGAGTCGCTGGTGCTGCGCATGCTTTGCTCGCGCTCGCGCGTGAACCTGCGCAGCATCCGGGAGGGATTTCTGGCCGAACGCGATTTTCCGAAGCTGACGGGTTCGGCCGGCAAATTGGCGAGCGCGCCGCTTTTTATCGACGACAGTTCGGGGCTGTCGATTCTTCAGTTGCGCGCGAAGGCCCGGCGGATGTTCCAGCAATACGGCATCAAGCTCTTTGTGATTGACTACTTGCAACTGCTCAATTCTACTTCGCGCCGAGCTGAAAACCGGCAGCAGGAGATTGCGGACATCTCCAACGGCATCAAAGCCCTGGCGAAAGAATTGAACGTCCCGATCATCGTCTTGAGCCAGTTGAATCGCGAATTGGAAAAGGAAAAAAACCGCAAGCCGCGTCTGTCGGATTTGCGTGAATCCGGCGCGATTGAACAGGATGCCGACCTGGTAGGTCTGCTCTACAAAGCGAGCAGCGAGGAGGACGACGAGTCCGCTTCGCAAGCTCAGGACTCGCTGCCGGTCAATCTGCTCATCGCGAAACAGCGGAATGGGCCCACAGGTGATGTCAATTTGACCTTTTTGAGACCTTACACACGCTTTGAGAGCGCCGCCAAAGTCAACGCCGGCGAGATCCTGCAGGACAATTAGATGACGACTTTTTTGGTTCGACAATGGCGGCTGCCGTGGGTGCTGTGCCTGTTCTGCCTGCCCAACCTCTTCGGGCAAACCGTCCAAAAAATCGATATCCGCCACATCGGTCCGCCTGCCGCGAGCGATACCATGATCCGCGCCAATATCCGGGTCAAGGTCGGGGACGTTTACACCCAACGCGGCGTCGATGACGACGTGAAGGCTCTCCTGGCGACGGGCCTGTTTCGCGATGTCCGCGTTTCGGAAACAGATCGCACCGCCCAGGGTGTCACGATCATTTACGTGGTTCAGGGGCATTTGACGCTCACGGAAGTCCGGTTCCAGGGGAACAAGAAATACAGCGCCAAGAAGCTGCTCAAGAAAGTCACCTCCAAAGTCGGGCAACCGCTGGATGAACGCCGGCTTTTCACGGATACGCAGGAGATCCTGAAAATGTATCAAAAAGCCGGCTATCAGCGAACCCAGGTCAAATACACGGTCATTCCAGACGAGAACGCAGGCCGGGGCGTGGCCGTTTTCGAAATCTCCGAAAGCCCCAAGATGCAGATCCGTGATGTGGAGTTCGTGGGGGCGGAAGCTTACACCCAAAAGAAACTCCGCAAGGTCATCAAGACCCGCAGGCATTGGATGTTTTCCTGGCTGACCGGGAGCGGCGTCCTGAAAACCGATCAATTCGAGGACGACAAGGACAAGCTGGTTGAGTTTTACCAGAACGAAGGCTACATCGATTTTGAAATCAAAGAGGTCCAGATCGATCAGGTCGATCCGAAGCACATCACGATTCGGTTCCTGGTCTCCGAGGGCAAGCAATACAAGGTGGGCGCGGTGGAATTCCGGGGCAATTCCCTCTTCAAAGCGGAAGACATCATGAAAGGCGACCGCGGCGTCAAAGGAATCACGATGGTTGCCGGCGAAATCTTCACTCCGAAAGGCCTCGAAACCGACATCGAATCCATCCAGGATTTCTACGGGAGCAAGGGCTACATCGACGTGCGAGTTCAACCGATCAAAAGTCCGAACACCACGCGCGGCACGATGGACCTCATTTACGTCATCCACGACGAGGATAAAGGCAAGTCGTTCATCGAGCGGATCGAAATCAAGGGCAACGTCAAGACCAAGGACCGAGTCATCCGCCGGGAATTGGCGGTCTCGCCCGGCGAGCCCTTCGACATGGTTCGAGTCAAGAGAACCAAAGGCCGCCTCGAACAGATGGGTTTCTTTGAGAAGGTGGAAACCAGCGTCGAGCCGACCGACGTGCCCGCGAACAAGAATCTGGTGATCGACGTCGAGGAAACGACGACCGGGAATATCGAACTGGGCGCCGGATTCAGCTCGGTGGATAACCTGGTGGGTTTCATTGGATTTCGGGAGGGGAACTTTGACCTGTTCAACCCGCCGTTCTTCCGGGGGGGTGGCCAGAAGTTCCGGATCAACGTCATGCTCGGAACGCGGCGCAAGGATTTCCAGATCTCGTTTGCCGAGCCCTGGCTTTTTGGCCATCGCCTGCGCTTTGAAACCGACTTCTACCACCGCGAGTTGAATTTCTACAGCGACCTCTACGATGTCAGCCAGACTGGCGCCCGGCTTGGGTTGGTGCGGGCGCTGGGCAGCGAATTCCTGATCGGCGGCGTCAGTTACACCATCGAAAACATTGGCATCAACGACGTCGATGAACGCGCCCCGTTGCTCATTCAGGAAGAGCAGGGCAACCGGCTGGTTTCCAAGATCGGGGCTTCGATTGCCTTCGACACGCGGAACAACATTCAATTGCCCAGTCGAGGCCAGCGCACGGAATTATCGAGCGAATTGGCGGGCGGTCCGTTCGGAGGCGATACGGACTTTTACAAATTCGAGTTGCGCTCCGCCTGGTATTATCCCGGATTCTTCGAGAATCACATCTGGGAAGTGCGCGGGCGGGCGGGGGTGGCCGAACCGTTCGGCGACACCACGCGCGTGCCTCTGTTCGACCGCTTTTTCCTGGGCGGCGTCGGCTCACTGCGCGGCTATAAATATCGCCAGGTCGGGCCTTATCGCGTCGGCCCGTTTGGCGATCAGGAGCCGATCGGGGGGCACACGTATTGGTTCGGCTCCGTGGAATACAGCGTGCCGATCATCGAGCGATTGCGCTTCGCGGCGTTCTATGACATCGGTAACGTTTATGAAGACTCCTTCAGTTTCAGCCGTTCCCCCGGCCAGAATCTCTACAGCGACAACTGGGGCGTGGGAATCCGGCTCAACATTCCAAGGCTGGGGCCGCTCCGGCTTGATTATGGCATCCCGATCACTCACGACGCTTTCACGAGCGGACGCGGGCGATTTCAGTTCAGCGTCAGTTACACGGCAGACTATTGATTTTGAATTATGAAAAGATGTTTTTCGACTGGGCGAACCCTGAGCGCGCTCCGTTCTCGATCTTTCACTTCATGTTTTCACTGGCGTCCCCCCTCACCCCAGCCCTCTCCCCACGGGAGAGGGAGAATCGATCTCAATTGTGGGAGAACCGCGGTGCGCCTTGGCAGCACGGAATCGTCCGAAGGGGAACCCTCTCCTTGGGGAGAGGGCAGGGTGAGGGGAACAGCGGCATGGGCGTTGAGCAAAGCGCTTTTGTTTGGGGCGATTCTCGCAACGTGGACAGTCTCGGCCCAGGCCCAGATCAAGATTGGGACCGTGGACATGCAGAAGGTCTTCGAAGGCTACTACAAGAAGAAACAAGCCGACGAGATGTTGCAGCAACAAGGCGCCGATGCGGACAAAGTTATCAAAGGCTGGGAGGATGACTTCAAGAAAGCCAATGATGAATATCGCAAGCTGATTGAAGGCGCCAATGACCAGGCCGTTTCGGCCGATGAACGGGAGAGGCGCAAGAAGTCGGCCGAAAGCAAACTCGTCGAGCTCCGCGATATCGAGAAAACCTACACGCAATTCCGGCGCGATGCCGGAACGCGCATCGACGAAATGAAACGCCGCTGGCAGGAACGGATCATTCAGGAAATACGGGAAGTCATCAACCGCAAGGCCAAAGCCGGAAACTTCACCCTGATCCTCGATATCGGAAACCGCTTGGATCTTCCCTATGTCCTCTACACCAATGGGCAGAACGACATGACGGACGAGGTGCTCTCCGAGTTGAATGCCAGCGCGCCGGCCGGCAGTCCGGCGCCCGCCGCGAAAGAGGAAAAGCCGGCCGTGAGCCTGCCGAAACCCGGCGAAGATGAGAAGCCGGGGCGCATTGGTTTGGATACTTCAGCCCCTGGCGCACAAAAAGCCGGAACCTCTACAACCAAACCCGGCAAGAACCCGAAGAAGCCTTAAGCGCGGTTTGTGTAACGTAGGGCAGACATCCTGTCTGCCGGTTGAGGGGCATCCTTGCCCCGTCATTCGCAAGGCCGGAGCGTATTCGACTGTGGCAAACCTCGAGCCCCATTCTGCGCCCAGAAACTCAAAGCGATGCTGCAAAAATCCGGATGCGGAAACTGAATCCTGCCCATGAACTGTCTGGAGAAAGGACCATGGACCCACATTATCTCGGCATCGAAATCGGCGGCACCAAGCTTCAGTTCGTCCTGGGCAACTCCTCGGCCGCCGTGGTTCAGCGCTGGCGCTTCCCGGTTGATAGACACCGGGGCGGCGCAGGCATTCGCGAGCAAATTGCATCTGCTTTGCCCGGAATTCTTGCCAAGACCGAAACCAGGGGCATTGGCGTCGGCTTTGGGGGGCCTGTCGATTGGAAGACGGGCCAGATTTGCTGCTCACATCAGATCGAAGGGTGGACCGATTTCCAACTTGGAACCTGGCTGCAATCACTCGCCAGCCTCCCCGTGCGAGTTGATAACGACGCCAACGTCGCGGCGCTTGGCGAAGCGTTGCACGGAGCGGGGCGCGGCTTGAACCCTGTGTTCTACGTCACGCTCGGCAGCGGAGTGGGCGGAGGGTTCGTTTCGGATGGCCGCATTTACCACGGAGCCAAGCCGGGCGAATCAGAGATCGGCCACGTGCGATTGGACCGCTCAGGAACGATCGTCGAGGGACGCTGTTCCGGGTGGGCCGTGGATGCCAGGATTCGCGAAAGCATCCGAAAGGCGCCCGCCGGTGTCCTCGCTCAATTGGCCGGAAAGGCTGGCGGGAGTGAGGCGCGTTTTCTTGCGGCAGCACTTGCCCAGGGCGACACGCTGGCGCAATGCATTCTTCGTGAACTGGCGGAAGATCTGGCGTTCGGTTTATCTCATGTGGTTCACTTGTTTCACCCGGAGATCATAGCGATCGGCGGCGGACTCTCGTCCGTGGGCGAGCCGTTGCGCGCTGCGGTGGCTGAATCTCTGGCCGTGTTCGTGATGGAAGCGTTCCAGCCGGGACCGAAACTGGCGTTGGCCGCGCTGGGTGAAGACGCAGTGCCGGTGGGCGCTTTGGCGCTGGCGCGTCTCATTTCGCCTTAGCAAAACCGCATGAACGCCCATGGGCCAAACGCATTCTGGAAGTGGTGGCGAATGGCGTTGGTCTGTCTCCTGTTCCCCGCCTCGGCGTTCGCCCACAACCCGGACACGAGCTACACCCGAATCCAGGTTTCACCGAAGCAACTGGAATTCCGGTTCAGCTTCGATGTCACGACTTTGCTGAAGCTCGTCGAACTCGACACGAACCGCGACCGCCGCGTGACGCAGGATGAATTGTCGCAGCACGCCCCCGTGGTCCAGGAGTTTCTTCGCGATCACATTTCCGTTTCGTTCGACTCGTCCAAAACAGAGCTGGGAGAAGCGGAGACGCCGTTCTTTTCCGGGAACGCTCCGGAAGTGCCTGAGGGGGATTACCACCTGACGCTGGCGCAATTCGTTTTTCGCAAGCCGTGTGCGGAGTTGCCGATGAGCTTCACGCTCCTCTTCGACATTTTTGACCGGCTTGGCGCTCGCCACACCAACCTGACCTCGATCGAGCAGAACGGCCAGCGCGACGAAGAAATGGTCTTCACGCGTTTTGAGCCGGATTACCTCTACGACACCACAGTTTTCGCGCCGCTCACGGACCTTCTCTGGCGATTCCTCAAGCTGGGCGTGAAGCATATCTTCCTGGGCTACGATCACATCCTGTTTCTGCTCGCGCTGGTCGTCGTGAGCCGGTTTTGGGATCTGGTGAAAATCGTCACCGCGTTCACCGTCGCGCACACGATCACGCTGATCCTGGCGGCGCTCGAACTGGTGCGCTTGCCCCCGCGCCTAATCGAAACGGGTATCGCCGTCACGATCATGTACGTCGCGCTGGAAAACCTCTGGACGAAGGACGCGCGGCATCGCTGGTTGCTCACCTTCGCGTTCGGATTGGTGCACGGGTTTGGGTTTGCGAACGTACTGCGCGAATTGGGATTGCCCGCCAAAGGCGTGATCCGGTGTTTGCTGAGCTTCAACGTCGGCGTCGAACTGGGGCAAATCGGGATTGTGCTGCTGGTGCTGCCCATCGCGTTGTGGCTGGGCAAGCAATCGTTTGCGCAAAGGGCGCGCGTGACGGCTTCGTTGCTGATTTTCCTGTTTGGGCTGGCGTGGTTTGTGGAACGCGCGTTTGGCGTGAGCTTCATGCCCATCTGAACTTAGAACGATTTCTAAAGGATTGTCATGGCTCGGTGCGCTTTGTCATAGTGCGCCGCGGAATGAAAGACTGGATCACAAGCTATTTGGCTGCGCAAAGGGCCGCACTGGATTCCATCCCGGCAGACACGGTCGCCCGGATGATCGAAACACTGCAACGCGCGTTGCGGGAGGATCGCCAGATTTTTGTGTTCGGCAACGGCGGCAGCGCAGCCAATGCCTCGCACTTCGCCACGGACCTGGGGAAAGGATCTTCCGATAAAGTCGGCAAACGCTTCCGCGTGTTGTCTCTGAACGACAACGTAAGCTGGATGACCGCCTTGGGAAACGATTACGCCTACGAAGATATCTTCGTCCGCCAATTGGAGAACTACGCGCGGCCCGGCGATGTGGTGCTCGCGCTGAGCGTGAGCGGGAATTCCCCGAACGTTGTAAAGGCTCTGGACTGGGCCGGACAGCACGGCCTGACGACTATTGCGTTAGTGGGCAAGAAGCGCGGTCGCGCAGCGCAACTCGCTCAGCAATCGATCGTGATTGATTCGGAACACTTCGGCCGCGTGGAAGACTGCCACATGCACATTTGCCACCTGCTGTGCTACGCCTTCATGGAAAACCCGGCCTGGGGGAAATCTTAAGGGTCAACCTTCCAGAAGCGCATCGCGACCCGTCTCGGATTGGTCGAGGGCTTGAAGAGCCGTCAACATCGCCGACACACGCGTCTCCACCCCAAGTTTCGCCAGGATGTGTTCGACGTGTTTATGGACGGTGCGGAGGCTGATGCCTTCCACGGCGGCGATCTCCGGGTTGCTCTTGCCCTGACAGATCCAATAAAGGACTTCGCCTTCCCTTTGCGTGAGGCCCAGGCGCACAAATTCAGCGGGGCAAACTCCGGTTTTCTCTTCCTTCAAAAACAGGAATTGCCGGCCGCGGCTGTCTTCGGAATAGCGCACGATCAGACGGGAATCGGGCTGCGTAATGACCAGCGGGGCTGGAAGTCCGGTGTTGCCGTTTTGCCTTTGCCAGGCACGGCGGCTTTGAGTCCAGCGGTGCAGTTCGGCCGGCAGTTCGTTCCCGACGAGAGGCCGTGTGAAAAAGTTGGAAAGCCATTGCTCGGCGCGCTTGGTCATCCACAGCGCGCGCCATTCTCCATCCAGAACCACCAGACCCCGATGCATCGAAGCGAACGCTCCGGAAAAGGACTCGGATTTCTGGCGCGACTCGGCAAGGGCGGCCGCATGGCAATGAGCCTCAGCCAGATGAGGTTGGAGAAACTCGAGCACCAGAGCATCCCGCGTGTTGAAGGAACGCCTCCACCGGTTTAATACAACATTGATACGCATGGTGCGTATGGACTGAGACGGATGACATTAGCTACATAATAGGAATGGTCCCACTGCTGCGAGAATGGAGTTTGCGGCACATGACCTGTGGCCGCTCAAGAGCTGCCGCCACGCGAAAAGCGCGGAGGCAGGCTCGGGGTAAAGCAGCAAAGTGGTAAGCCAAACGCAGGGGAGTTCTCTTCGGGGAGCTCCCCTGGAGCTTTCGAACACAAACTCCGTCTAAAGCGACATGACGCCCGCCCGACCCATCCATCTCGAATCGCCGCCTCCCCTCGAGGAGTTCGTCCCGCGGGCCAGCGAATTGCAACCCGCCGTAGTGCCGCGTGACAAATTCCAGCCGTTCCGCCCGCTTCCCGAGCCGGCAATTCAACACGAGGCCACGGAGCGAACGGAGGCCAAATCAAAGAGGCCAGGCTCATAACTCGGGTCGCGGTTGAGCACGTTTTGGTGGGCCACACGCGTCCTCACCAGAATTCCAGATTTCTTCTTTGCCTTGCTTCCGTGCGCTCTGTTTTCTGCGGATGGGATTCAGTGGCTCGGAATCCGGGACCGGCAAAAAAAACTTTGCGGGGGAAATCGGTTGCGGGAATCTATTCGTGTGCCTGCTTCGGATCAGATTCGCAACAAGTTGAGCCAGTTGCCCCACAAGTCTGGCGTCTATCTGATGAAGGACCGCTTCGGCACGGTAATCTACGTAGGCAAGGCGCGCGATCTTCGGAAGCGGGTGAGCCAATACTTTCATCCTTCCCGGAGGCAGGGGTGGGATTTGAAACTCAACGCGTTGATCGAAGCGGTTCATGATTTCGACGTCCATGTTGTCCGAAATGAGGCCGAGGCCATCCTTCTGGAAGGCAAGTTGATCAAGGAATTTCATCCGCGCTACAACGTCAGCTTTCGCGACGACAAGCGGTTCCTCCTCCTGAAGGTCAATCTGAACGATCCCATCCCGCGCTTCACGCTCACGAGACTCAAACCGGAAGACGGCGCGCGCTATTTCGGGCCGTTCGCCAGCTCCGGAGCCTTGCGCCGCACGCTCACGATGATTCGCCGCAAATTCAACTTGCGCGGCTGCCGGCCTTTGACGCCGACCGCGCCGGATTACACGCATTGCCTCTACGCGAATCTCAAATACTGCACCGCACCGTGCATTGGCAACGTGAGCCGCGAACAGTACCTCCTCCAGATCCAGGCGGCTTGCGAGTTCCTCGACGGCCAATCCCAGGAGATGGAGGCAGAGTTGGAAGCGGAGATGAAAAAGGCGTCGGCAGCGTTGGACTTTGAGCACGCGGCCCAATTGCGGGACTTGCTGCGAGACTTGCAGCGCACGACGAAAAAAACGAACAAGTTCGCGCGGCTGCCCTACAAACTTCCCGTCGCGATCGATCCGGAACGCGACCTGGCGGAACTGACGCGGAAATTGAAATTGCCCCGGCTGCCGCAGCGGATCGAAGGCTTCGACATTTCCAACATCAGCGGGACGTTCGCGGTGGCGTCGATGGTCAGCTTCAAGCAAGGCCGTCCGGATCGCGCAAATTATCGCCGTTTCAAAATGACAACCGTCACGGGTCAGGATGACTTCGCTTGCATGGCCGAGACCATTCGCAGGCGGTATTCGCGGTTGCTGCGCGAGTCAGGGGAGGAGAAGGGGGTTGGAACGGAGTATCGGAGTATCGGAGTATCGGGGAAAGGGTCAGAAGCTGCCCCGAACACTCCACCCCGAGACTCCGACACTCCAGCACGCCGACACTCCAGCAACAGCAAGGCGAGCGCCAAGATCAAGACGCAGAACCTCCCCGACTTAATCCTGATCGATGGCGGGAAGGGGCAATTGAATGCCGCGTGCGCGGAGTTGGCGGAGCTGGGCCTCAGCCACATCCCGATCCTCGGACTGGCCAAAGAATTCGAGGAGATTTACACGCCCGGCGAAAGCGAACCGCTTCGCTTGAGCCACGATTCCGGCGCGTTGAAGCTCTTGCAGCGCGTCCGCGATGAATCCCATCGATTCGCCAACACCTACAACGCCCAACTGCGGCTCAAGAAAATCTCCGAGAGCATCCTGGATGAATTTCCAGGCATCGGCGAACAACGCAAAGCCGCGCTCTTGAAAAAATTCGGCTCGGTGCACCGGCTGCGGCTGGCAACCGTGGAGCAGATCGCCGAAGTGCCCGGCTTTGGCGGCAAGGCGGCGGCGGAGCTGAAGGCGTTCCTGGAAGCGCGCTCCGTCAATCCATAGATCCGTTTGACACTCCGGAGCCGATGCTTATATTTCCACCCCTTTTATGAACCGGAATCCGCATGTTGCTGTGGTCGGTGCCACGGGCGCCGTGGGCATCGAGATGATCAAGACGCTGGAAAAACGCAATTTCCCGGTGGGCAAATTGACTTTGCTCGCTTCGGCCCGTTCGGTGGGCAAGCGGCTCAAGTTTAAGGGCGAGACCAACGCGGTCCAGGAACTGACTCGAACTGCGTTTGCCGGCATCGATATCGCATTGTTCAGCGCCGGCGGGAGCATCTCGAAGGAATTCGCGCCCATCGCGGCGAAAGCGGGCTGCGTCGTGATCGATAACTCGAGCGCGTTCCGAATGGACGATTCAGTTCCGCTGGTGGTTCCGGAGATCAACGCCGAGGATGTGAAATGGCACAAGGGCATCATTGCCAATCCCAATTGCACGACCGCGATCACGCTCATGGCGCTCTATCCGCTGCATCAGGCCTTCAACGTGAATCGGATTCTCGCTTCGAGCTATCAGGCCGTCTCCGGCACGGGCGCCAAAGGGATCGAGGAACTCCAACGCCAGGTCGCGCAAGTCGTCAACGGCCAAACGGTCACCAAAGAAGTGTATCCGCATCAGATCGCGTTCAATGTCTTGCCGCACGTCGATTCCTTCCTGCCGTCCGGCTACACCAAAGAAGAGATGAAAATGCAGAATGAAGGCCGAAAGATCATGCATCATCCCGCGTTCCGCGCCAGCGTGACGTGCGTTCGCGTGCCGGTGTATCGCGCGCATTCCGTGGCGGTGAGCGCGGAGTTTGAAAAACCGGTGACGGCCGATGCGGCGCGCGAAGTATTGTCGAAGGCTCCCGGCCTGGATGTGGTGGACACGCCCGAAAAGACGGAGTATCCGCTGCCGCTCTACGTCGCGGAGAAGGATAATTGCCAGGTGGGCCGCATTCGGCAGGACTGCGCACTCGACAATGGCCTGTGCTTCTGGGTTTCCGGGGATCAATTGCTGAAAGGCGCAGCCTTGAACGCGGTGCAGATCGCGGAAGAATTGCTCAAGTAGGAAAGCACCCGAGAGAGCCGTGAAGCCGCTCGAAACCTGTCCTGCGTCCGACGAACGCAGTTCTGCATTGAATTGACACCATCGCCGAAATACTGTCCATTTGGCCAGTATGAGAGCGTTGACCGGTCAGCAACAAGCCATCCGGAACTTCATCGAAACGGAAGTAGCGGCCGGTCGTCCTTGCCCCAGCCAACGAGAGATCGCTCAGCACTTCGGCTTCGCCAGCAAAACTGCCGTGGTCTGCCACGTCCGCGCCCTGGTGAAGAAGGGCGTGCTGGCTGTGCAAACCGGGAAAGCACGGTCGCTTCGGCTCGCGGACGGCGCGCGCGCTCTGCGGCAAGCGGCGGTGGAAATTCCTCTCTTTGGTTCCATTCCTGCCGGCTTCGGGCGCGAGCGCGAGCAAGAGGCTGGAGAGTGCGTCCCGGTGACGATTGAATCCGTCGGTTTCAAGCCCACACGAAACACTTTTGCCCTGCGCGTCGCCGGCGATTCGATGATCGGCCGGCACATTTGTGATGGCGACATCGTGATTTTGGAACACGGAGCGGAGCCGCGCCCGGGCCAGATTGTGGCTGCGCTCATCGACCGCAAAAGCACGTTGAAAACGTTTCTGCTCAAGAACGGCAAGCCGTTCCTCAAAGCGGAGAACCCCAAGTATCCCGAACTCATCCCCTCCGAGGAACTGGTGATTCAAGGCGTGTTTCGAGCTTTGATAAGGAAGGACAAAGAGTAGGGGGATCGTTTCAGAAACAAAACAGGCGGCACTACGAAGTGCCGCCTGGAGAATAAACACTGGATTGACCAGTGCGTGAAGCGCTCTAACCGCCGAGCAACCGGAGCGCGGATTGCGGGAGCAAGTTCGCCTGCGCCAACATCGCCGTGCCCGATTGCACCAGGATGTTGTACTTCGCAAACTCCGTGCTCTCTTGCGCCACATCCACGTCCTTGATCCGGCTGTTGGCCGCCGAGAGATTCTCGTTCAGGATCACCAACTGCTCGCTCGTCAGGTTCAGCCGCTGCAGGTTGGCGCCCACATTCGCCCGCATGTTCGCCAGCGCCTGAATCGCCGTCTTGATCTGGTTCAGCGCCGAATACGCCGCTGTCGAGGTCGAGATCGAAATGCCGCTGTAGGCATTCAACACGCCCGTGGAGGTCGCCCCGGCCAAATCCGCCTGGTTCATCCCGAAGGTCACCGCGTCGCTGTTGACCGTGACCCCCAGCCCCGTGCTGGCAAACAAGCTCACGCCGTTGAACTGCTTGCTCGTGATGTCGCTGATGTAGCTCTGCAACTGGACAAATTCCGCGTTGTAGTTCGACAAATCCGAGTTGGTCTTGGTCGTGTCCTGCGACAGCACCGACAATTCGCTCATCCGATCCAGCGACTTCTGCACCTTTTGCAGAAACCCGTCCTGGGTCTGGCTGAAGCTCACCGCGTTCTGGACGTTGATGTTCGCCGCCGAGTTGCGGTTGATCTGGGCGTCGAACTTGACCGATTGAGCCATCCCGGCGGCGTCGTCTTCCGGGGACACGATGCGTGTACCCGACGCCAACCGGACCAGGGATTTGGTGAGGGAGGTAGTGGAGGCGTTCAGCAATCGAGACGAATTCATTGCTGACACATTGGTGTTGATCACAACAGCCATAAGACAAGTCCTTTTGTCTAAGAGTTAACCGACATCCATGTCGGTGGAAAACCTTCGTTGCAGGCGTCTTCCGTTATCCTGTGCGATAGACTAACTACCGCTGCCGATGCCTGGATAATCGGCCCGCCTGGGGAAAACTTTAGGGGAATCTCGTCGGGATCGTCCAAGAAGGCCCAAAAAGAGGCCAAAAGAAGAACCCACGCTCGTTTGCGCTTGAAAGACAGCCGAGCGGGCGAAAACAAGAAACCCCGTGCGGGCGGCACGGGGTCATGTGGGTCTGAAAACCTGATGGGGATGAGCCAGGGCAGTTTCGCCTAATTGGGCGCTTTCTCGACCTTCTCCTTCTTTTCTTTGGCGCCATAGCCGGCCTTCTTGACCGCGGCAACGAGCTGATCGGTTTTGACTTTGCGTTTGTCGAAGGTGACAACGGCCTTGTCGGGCAAAGAGACTTCGGCTTTTCTGACCCCGGGGACTTTGGAAAGTGCAGACTGCACTTTGCTGACACATCCGACGGGTCAGGTCATTCCGGATATAACCAGGTCGATTTTGCCTTCGGAAACCGCAGGCGCGGCTGACGGAACCTTTGGGGACTCTTTCTTGTCAGCGGCGTGAGCGACCGTCACACAAAGCGCGGTCGCGACGAGGATGGATAAGTTGAGCAAGCGCATATCTATGAGTAGTTCTGATGCTTTCGGCGTGTATCGTATAGGTCCTCCGCACGCGCACAAGCTGAATTTCGCAGGTAGATTCTCGATGGCAAGCAAAGGAGCATGCGGTATTGTGCCGCCATGATTGCCTTGATCGATTACGGGGCCGGCAATTTGCACAGCGTGGAAAAAGCTTTGCGTTACCTCGGCGCCGATGTTCGCCGGGTGACGCGCCCGGAGGAGATTCGGGGCGCGGATTCGGCGGTCCTGCCTGGCGTTGGCGCGTTCGATGACTGCATCAACGCTTTGAATCGGCAGGAGATGCTCTCGGCATGCCGGGACTTCATTTCCACGGGCAAACCGTTCCTGGGAATCTGCGTCGGCTACCAGGCGTTGTTCGAGCGGAGCGAAGAATTCAACAGTTGCGCGGCGGGCCTTGGCATTTTCCAGGGCAAGGTCATCAAGTTCAGCGGACGAGACGGTCTCAAGGTCCCGCAAATCGGATGGAACCAACTTGAGAT
>Ga0194121_10003488_pt1 | contig 23774 bp, 23 predicted proteins | sample TA2MahCa50mmetaG_FD_148609 | JGI IMG/M metagenome (GOLD analysis project Ga0194121, IMG submission 148609) | Freshwater microbial communities from Lake Tanganyika, Tanzania - TA2015020 Mahale Deep Cast 50m | ecosystem: Environmental > Aquatic > Freshwater > Lake | place: Tanzania: Lake...
ATATCAGAAGAAATAGGTTTGACTCACATTAGAACAGGGCACTCAAATTCAAAGCCGACGGTTTCAATCATAGGCAGCAAGTACAGATTCCTAGTGTCAGTTAGTCATGAACAAGATACTGCTGTGGCTGTCGTGATTTCTGAGAAAGTCAAATAGTTTTTTTGGTTATTCTGCTAAGATCTCTTATAAAATTATTGAAAAGTTGATTGCTTTTTCTGTTTGCTACTTCTTTTGGTACTGCTATGTCATCACTAAAGTTTTTTATTATTTCTTTGTCGGATATTTTACGTTCATTTTGTATTTTTTGATATCGTTTTGCAATGTGTTTAAGGTTTCTTAGTATGTCAAATGATGCCTTTATCTTTAATCTTAGCAGTCCTTTTTGCCAGTAAAAAAAGAAAACTGCTATTTCCACCAAAAAGAGAGCAGGAAGCATTTTGATAAATGTCGAACGCGAATAATGAGTCAGTAAGCAGTACTGTCTATTTCTTTCCAACAAGTAGAACTTGAATGAGCTCCACTTGAAGCTAAATCCCTCTGGTGGATGATATACTATAGATTTTGGAACATAGTATGATTTTATTCCCTGTAGAGCTGCTCTCCATCCAAGATCCAAGTCATCATGATATGCAAATAGAAATGAATCAAACATGTCTAGGCTACGCATTATTTTTGTAGAGATAAATAGGCATGTTCCAGATGCATATCCAATCTGCTCAATCTTATCAAATTTTCCAATATCAACTTGACCCTTGTTACGAGAATATCCAAATCCAAATAACTGGATCATGTTTCCAGTACTCATCAAGATTTTATGATCAGTGGTGGTAAGAAATTTTGGTTGGTATAGACCTTCATCATTTTGCTCATAAGCCAACATTAACTGCATCAACCAATCTGGTTCCACTAATGTATCAGGATTCATAATTACGATGAAATCACCTTTGGCTTGTCTTATGCCAACATTGTTTCCCTCGCAATATCCAAGATTTTCTGTGTTTTCTATTAGAACAATGGTTGGAAATTGTTCTTTACATTTTGTATGGCTATTGTCTTTTGATGCATTGTCTACTACGATTACCTCATAGGTTGGATAATTTGTCTTGAGTATTGATTCTACACAATCATGCAACAACTGTCCCGCATTATAGTTTAGAATGATTATACTTACTAATGGTTTAGTGTTATTCATGGTTACTTTCCATTATTTTATGAGAAACAACAACTTTGCAAGTCATAATATTAATTATCAATAAAGTTTGTTTTATTCCATGAATAATAATTTGCGCAGGATTGTATACAAGTCAAAAATAGTAGGAAACGCATTAGGATACTTGGCTTCAACCATACAGTTCAAGCTGCTTTCTTTTTATAAAGATGAAAAGACAGTCAGTTTACTAAAATCTGTTAAAAATGAAGTTGATTTTGCATTTTATCCGTATGAGGCATATACTGTATATTCTATTACCAAATCTCAGAGTAATTTGGAAGGCGATATGGCGGAGGTTGGAGTTTACCAAGGAGGCTCTGCCAAGATTATCTGTGAGGCAAAAGACAAAAGAACACTGCATCTTTTTGATACGTTTGAGGGACTACCTCAGGTTTCAGAAAAAGACACACATTTTGGAGTAAAATACTGGAAGGATGGAGAGTTTAGAAATACCAGCGAAGATACAGTTAGAGACTATCTGTCAAAATACAAAAACGTGTATTTACACAAGGGTAAATTTCCAGAAACTGTAGAGCCGGTCAAAAATTCCAAATTTTCCTTTGTACATTTGGACGTGGATCTATACCAAAGCACTCTTGATTGCTTAGAGTTTTTTTATCCACGCCTCATCAAAGGAGGAATAATTCTTACCCATGATTATCATACAAACGGTGTTCAGAGCGCATTTAAAGAATATTTTCGTAATAAACCAATACCCATAATTGAGTTAACTGGCTCGCAGTGTCTTGTGGTAAACACTGAATAGCTACAAAACTATCTTTGTTCCTTCTCCAAGTAGAAATGTTTTATGATTTTGGCTTTCTTGTCCCGAAATTATAGTAGAATTAAAGGCTATTATGCTATTTTTAATCTTGATTGTAGAGTCAATGTTGCAGTTTGACATTACTATTGATTCGGATATTTCGCATTTTGATGTATTGGAATTGTCTCCAATGCTAGTGTTAGGGCCAATATGCGATGAATCAATCACACAGTTATCTCCAATAATTACAGGTCCATTAATCACGGAATTATTTTTAATCATAGTGCCTTTTCCAACCATCACATTACCTGTTATTTTCACACTATCATCTTTTTGGCCATAAAAATAAGGATTCATTTTCTCAAGAATTGTACCATTTGCATGAATTATGTCGTTTGGAGTTCCTGTATCCTTCCAATAATCAGTTATCTTGTGATAAGTGATCTTGTGGTTTTTCTCTATTAATATCTGCAATGAATCAGTAATTTCTAGCTCGTTTCTCCATGATGGCTTTAGATTGTCAATAACATCAAAAATTGTTGGAGTAAGAAAATAGATTCCAGTCACCGCTAGATTAGTTGGAGGATGCTTTGGTTTTTCCATTATCTTAGTGATCTTGCCGTCTTTGACATCAGCTATTCCAAACCTTGACGGATTATCTACCTCGCATAGCAAGATCGACGCACTAGCATCTGATTTTTCAAATTCTCTTGCAAATTCGACAATTTCTTTTTGAATTATGTTGTCTCCCAAAAAGACCAAGAATCTATCATTTCCGACAAAATCCTTGCATAATCTGATTGCATGTGCGATTCCCCTTGGTAGATCTTGCTCGATGTATGTTATTGTCACACCAAAGTCTTTGCCATCCTTGTAGTATTCTCTTACGCGGTTTGAGCCAATACCTCCAATAATGATTGCAATCTCGGTGATCCCGGCACTTTTTATCGACTCTAAACAAAACTGAGACATTGGCTTGTTGGCAATAGGTAAAAGCTGTTTTGGCCCTGTATGGGTTAGCGGCCTAAGCCTTGTTCCATTGCCACCATGCAAGACAATTCCTTTCATTTTGTACCACTCCAAGGGGCGGGCTTGAACAACTTGCGATCTACTTTTTCAAACAATTCTTTATTGTCAAGATACCAACCTATGGTCTGCTTTAGTGCATCATCAAATCTGAATCGTGTTTTCCACTTTAGCTCCTTTCTAAGCTTTGATGAGTCAAGACTGTACCTAAAGTCGTGTCCTGGGCGGTCTTCTGTATGCTGTATAAAATTAGCAGGTCTGCCAAGAATCTTTAGAATTTTTTTAATTATTGTAAGATTGTCAATTTCATTGTTAGCTGATATATTGTATGATTCTCCCCATTTTCCTTTCTGGGATATATCCAATACTGCGTCGCAGTGATCCTGAACATAGATCCAGTCTCGTACTGCCTTTCCAGAACCATAAATTGGGATCTTTTTGTTGTTTAGAGCAAAAAGAATTGTTTTTGGAATGAGCTTCTCAATGTGCTGTGCTGGTCCAAAATTATTTGTACATCGGGTGATTATCGCATCAATTCCGTATGTTTTAGAATAAGATTGTACTAGAAGCTCAGCAGAAGCCTTTGATGACGAATATGGGCTGGATGGGTTTAGAACATCTGCCTCTCTAACACTACCTTTTTTTATGCTGCCAAAAACTTCATCTGTTGAAATCTGTACCATCTTTTTTCTGTATTTTCTTACAGATTCTAAAATGGTAAATACACCTACTATATTGGACTTGATGAAATTCTCAGGAGATGTAATACTTCTATCTACATGTGATTCGGCAGCAAAATTAAAAACCAAATCTGTCTTTGCAATCAATTTGTCTACTAGTGTATGGTTAGTTATATTGCCCTTGACGAATCTGTATCTTGGATTTTTATCAAGTGAGGCAAGATTGGAATGATTGGAACCGACTAGCGCTGCATCAATATTGACAATTTTTGCATCCGGAAATCTAGTGATCGTCTCCAAAATAAAATTACTGCCAATGAATCCAAGCCCACCCGTTACCAAAATTCTCAAATTGTATCAAACGACAAATCCGTAGTCTAGCTTATAAGATTTGATAGTGAATTATACTATTTTGGCGATTTGTCAATATTTTAATAATTATTGGTATGAGTAATATCATGGATAACAATTGCCCGTGGTTTATTTCATTAGAAAAACATCAGACAAAGAGCATTCATGATGAACATATCAATGGCTCACTGACAGTAATATGGAGAGATTGGGACGATATAGTAAAAAATCAACCAAAGATGATCTATGTAAGCTCAGTCAATAGAGGGGAGAGAAAGGGACCACATCTACATACAAAACGTAACAGCTATTTTGTTTGTATTCACGGAAAGGTAGTATTTATCATAAAAGAACAGAATGGGAAATATCTGGAAGTAGAATCAAGCGATGAAAAACCTGTGCTAGTATATGTGCCAAAAAACTGTTCATCTGCACACATAAACCTCTCAAATGAAACATCGCGAGTTCTTACTTTGGCCGATCTAGCCTGGAGGCCAAATGACAATGAAATGCAAAATGTTGCCTTTGATGACTATGATTGGAAAAAATTTACAAAAAAAGAATGATGCCTATGCGACAATTATTTTCTTTTCTTTAAAATATTCTTTAATCCATGCGTGCCTGATTGATTAGAGGATTGGAAAAAGCTATTTTTAATGTAGGCATTGGTGAATGTAGAACTTGCCAAATTTGATTGCCTGAAGTTTGTTTGGACAATTTTAGCGTGTCTTAAATTACAATCGTACAAGTTAGCATTATAGAAATTGGTTTTTGTTAAATTTGAACCATGAAAATTTACATAACGAAAATTTGCACTATAACAATTTGCATAGCTTAGGTTGGCAAATGACAAGTCTGAATTTGCCAAACTGGCGTCACTCAATTCAGCGTATCTCAAATCTGCATAACTAAGATCACTGTTTGAAAGATTGGCAAATCTAAGATTAGCATAACGTAAATTTGCTCCTCTCAAATCTGCCTCTCGTAAAAAAAATGAGGGTTCCTGAAGAGAATTACTGCAAATGTGGCACGATGCAGAGCCTTTTGGAACAGGAATTGCAATGTAAGACCATTTAGGCGAGACGCTAACAGTAAATTCTTTTTTCTTTTTATGTAGATGCTCGTCACATAAGAATACAGGAACTTTCAAAAGTTTCTTTGTCTTAGTTTTCTTCATCTTGATTATCCTTTCCTAATGATTGCAGTTTTATTAATCACCATCACGTCTAATTCTGAATTCATAAGTGTATGTATGGCATCACGTGCGTTTCCAACTATGGGTTCTCCATGTAGATTCAATGAAGTATTTAGTAAGCCTCCAATCCCAGTCAATTTTTGAAATTGAGTTATCAAATCGTGATAACTTGGATTATGTCTTTTATCTACAAATTGTGGTCTTACCGTATAGTCTGAAGGATGAATAGCAGCCGCTAATTCTTTTCTAGCCAACTCGGTGCTATCAAAACCGACTGTCATGAATGGGGAAAGAATTTTCTTGGGATTTATTATATAGTCATCAATGCGTTCTACTAAAATAGATGGAGTAAAAGGCATCCAAAAATCACGATATTTTATTTGATTGTTTATTTTTATAATATTTTTAATATTAGCCGGATTTGCAAGAATTGATCTATTTCCTAATGCCCTTGGCCCAAATTCTGCTCTATCACAACATCTGCCAACAATTAAGTCGGTTTGTAAATATTCAGCAATTTCCAAGTTTGAGATATTTTGTTTAATGGAAAATTCTTTTTCTAAATTATAATTGTGAATTAAAATAGGCAATGAAACATTGTCAATAAGTGGACCGTGATAATCATGATGAGGTGGTTTAAATGACTTTTCAAATTTGTTTACTAGGTAAAGGGCGCTGCCTATAGACTGTGATTCATCTCCCCCTGCACCTGGTACAAAAATATTCTTAACTGATTCCAGTTCTGATATTGCTTTATTGACTTTAATATTGAGTGCTAATCCTCCACTAAACACTATTGTATCTAGTTTAAAATTTTGAAGTGCATTCTCTGCCCATTCTGTCATAATTTCTTCGGTAAACTTTTGCAGACCTCCGGCAATCCCATCAAATCTACTTCCTTCTAGGCGTTCCTTGAACCAAAAATAATTATCTGTTGGGTGTTCTTTGTACTTGAAATCTATACCATCCACATAAAGCGTATTTTTAAAAATATTGTACGGTTCTTTTAGCTGATATTCTGTTGAATATGGAGCTAATCCCATCACTTTGTATTCATGCTCATTTGGTTTCATTCCCAAAAGCAACGTTATATTACGATAAATTCTTGCAAGCGAGTTATTTGGTGACTTGAATTTTAATTCTAAATTATTCCCATTGCCTATCCAAATGGAGCAATTACATCCGTCCCCCCATGCATCTGCAGTTAAAACTAAAACATTGCTTCTAAAAGGAGACATAAAATATGCATAATGTGCGTGTCCTGTGTGATGATCAACAAAAAATATTTTATTTTCAGGTATTTTCAATCGACGTTGTAGATTTTTCTTTCTCTCATCTTGAAATAACTTAGACCATCTTTCATTTTCTACAAAGCCGTGTTCTGTAGAATTATTATTAATAAATGAAAGATCATAATATTCATTTGGAATTATAGGAAAAAGATCAAAATAATCTACCTCTTTGTTCTCCAATAACTTGGACTTCCAATACTCCTTGTTCTCTTTTATATAATCTGCAATACTGAATCGTTTGTATCTTTGTGTTGCTTCTAAAGCTGCGTCAAGCTCTAATGATGCACTGGATACATAATCTATTTCTGCCGATTCAATATTTCCTTCCTTCAAGCAGAATTCTATTGCTTTTTCTGGAAACCCCTGCTCGTTTTTATTACGTGTAAATCTCTCTTCACAAACTGCAGTGACGATCTTTCCATCTTTTATCAAACAAGCTGAGGACATGTGGCCTTCATTGATGCCAAGAATATTCATTTAGCCATACTCAAAATTCTTAGTAATTAAGCCTATTTTTAACATGTCAGCCTTGTAGTTTTTTGTATAGCAAAATCTATACACTAATGTTTTTATCACTAATTTGAATAATACAACAAAGTGAAAATAAACAAAAATGTGACACTGTTATCAGGACCTATTGCAAATTTCAAGTTTAATCTTAAACGCGGTAATGGTCATTTACTAGCGTATGTATTAGATAGATTCAGATGGCATGTTTATCCACGAATCCATCATGTCAGTTCATTTCCAACACATATTGACTTAGAATTGTCTAATGCATGTAATCTAAACTGTCCCATGTGTTATACTACTACCGATGAATTCAAATCAAATGTGCAAAAGACACTAATGGATTTCAATTTATTCAAAAAAGTAATCGACGAATGTGTTCGACAAAAATCTCATTACTCAATACGTTTGAGTTGGAGAGGTGAACCGTTTCTTCACCCCCAGATCTTTGAAATGATCAAATACGCCAAAGAACATGGAATTAAAGAAGTATCTACACTTACACATGGTGGATTTTTAACACCTGAAAAATTTGAAGAATTGGTTGATATGGGTCTTGATTGGCTTACTATTTCTTTTGATGGAGTGGATGACACTTATGAAAAAATTCGTGCCCCGCTAAAATATGAAGAATCACTAGAAAAAATAAAAAAATATCACAAAATAAAAAAACGTAAGAATTCTGTTAAACCTATAATAAAAGTACAAGGAGTATGGCCTGCTGTTGCTAACAATCCTGACAAATTCTATTCTGTTTTTTCTCCAATAGTAGATCAAGTTGCTTCTTCACCACTACTAGACTATTTGAGAAATGATACTGACATTGATTATGTTGAGAACTTTACATGTCCTGTTCTTTATCAAAGAATGACGGTGGATTCGTTTGGTCAGGTTAAGATGTGCTTTAATGATGAAATGGGAAGTGTAACTGTGGGTGATCTGAATTTTCAAACAGTAAAAGAAGTCTGGCAAGGAGAAAAAATGCAAAATATACGAAAAATCCATCTACAACATCAGGGAACAGCGAAGTTGGAACCGTGCAAGCATTGTTTTTACCCCAGAAAGACGGAGAAGAAAACAACCAAAGTCGATGGAAGATCAGTTACTGTAGAGGGAGTAAGCAAAAGATCTCAAACAGTCGGAACTTAGCTCTTATTTGCATCTTTGATTAAAGCAATTGCAAAAGTAAAAGCCCATTCTGCGCCTTCATAATATTTTTCCAATTCGATCATCTTCCTTGTTTTGTATTTTTTCTGGAATGCTACACTGTCGGTTTTTTTACTTTCCAATTTATCTAATATTTCATCTAGATTCGTCATGCATGTAACGTTTAGACAAAATTATTTTATGGTTACGATAACAAATCCCACGTAATTGGAGTCTCTTTTTCTATATCTACCCGAGCCTGTTTGCCGATTATCTGGTCGAAATACTTAGGTTGGAGGCCCGTACCAGGCCTTCTAATATCAATTGAGTCTTTTGTAATTATGTTGCCTTTTTTTATGTTGACTAGAGATACGATACTTACTCTGTTACTGCGCAAATACTTTTTTTCAGATGTACTAGGGTTTTTTTCACCAGTACCTCTACTCTTTTCAAAATCTCTAACAGAACCTATAAGAATCTTGAATTCTTCTGGATTTAACGCATGAATATCGTCGGCAGATTTATCATTATCTGGGTGTTTGAAATGTTTCTCAATAATATTCGCACCTAGAACAGTGGCAGCAAATGAAGTGGACAGTCCTATTGTATGATCAGAATATCCTATTGGAAGATCAAATTCTTTCTTCATTGTAGTTATGGCATTAAGGTTTGATTCTTCGATTTTAGCTGGGTAGTCAGAAACACAATGTAGCAAAATTATCTGATTGTTTCCAGACGATAAAATAGCGTCTACTGACTCCCTTACCTCTTGAAGGGTACACATTCCAGTAGAAAGAATAATCGGTTTTTGAAACTCTGCCACTTTTTTAAGCAATGGTATGTGACATGCCAAATCTGAACCTATCTTATAGATTGGAACATTCATTTTTTCCATCAATTCAAGATCCTTAATATGACTAGGGGCAGAAAACGCAATGATTCCACAATCGTTTGCATATTTCATAATCTGCATTTGTAAATCTTTGGCCGGTTCAAATTTTTTAAAAAAATCGTATTGTAACACGTGTCCAGTCACTCCAAGATCAAAATAATTATTCTTTGTAGTGATCGTCTCAGCTTCTAATGTTTGGAATTTCACAGCATCAATTCCAATTTCAACCGCTGAATCGATTAGTCTTTTGACCTCATCAAAATTTTTAAACAGGCCACCTATCTCTGCAACAAAAACACATGGGTGTAAATCTCCTACATTTAGATTTTTTAATCTAACTGTATTCACTGAAAATAATTCTGGATAGGTTCTAATAAATGAATCTAGTCTTCACCTTTGACAGTGAAAGAAGAAAAAAAAGTAATTATTCATCAACCGTACTATCTTGCATATCCTGGATTCTTTCACAAACTTACACTTGGCAGTATATACGTAATAATGGATGATGTTCAATATGATAAGCGATTTACAAACAGAAATCGAATTATTACTAATGACGGATGGACTTGGCTTACCGTCCCAATAAACAAGGCTCACAAATTTAGTCTAAACATGGAAGTTGAAATCAATAATGAACTTGACTGGAGACAACTTCACTGGAAAAAAATTTATCATTCGTATAAAAATTCCTCATTTTTTATTAACTATAAGGATTTTTTTGAAAACGTCTATAAAAAATCTTGGAACATGTTATTTGATCTTGACTTTGAAATAATGAAGCAAATTATCGACTGGCTTGGAATAAAAATTGAAATCATTCGTGAATCTGAATTAAAAGTAAATACTTCATCCACTCAAAGGCTGATTGACGTCTGTAAAAAGGTGGGTGGAGATACGTATGTGTCTGGGCTAGGAGGTAAAAACTACATGGAAGAAACACTATTTGAAAAAAATAACATAAAATTGGAATATCAAAACTATCATCATCCCAAATATCCACAACGAATGTCCAAAGAATTCATTCCGGATCTATCAGTAATAGATATGTTATTCAACATAGGACCTGATAGCGTCAAGCTGATTAGAGGAGAAATAACCTTCGACTAACACTTGTATCCTGATTCTATTACAAATTTACAAATTTCAAAATCTAACTTTGAATCAATGTCTAAAGAACTTAGTTCGTCTTGGAGAAACCCTTTCATTTTGCCACCATAAATGACGTCCTTTTGGCTCTCTAAAAAACGAAAATCGGTGACAGTAATTGACCCGTTTAATGCGTATAGTGTTTCAGCCTGTTGTCTATTGGAAACAGGCGGCTTATTTAGATAAAATTCAAGATATCCATTTCTTTTTTGCAACATTCTGTATGGGTGGACTTTGACTTCAAAGATGCTTATTACCTGATCAACTGTACCGTCATACATCTCTATGCATTTTTCAATATCTTCTATTTTTCTAATCGGTGATGTTGTTTCAAGAATGACAACAATGTGATTCTCGTTTTTATCTTTCTTTATTGCTTTAATCATGTGTTTTACTGCATCTAAATACATAGAAGTGTCTGTAGCTAATTCAGGCGGCCTATCTATAACATCCGCTCCATATTCTACTGATATTTTTTTTATATCAGCATCTTCTGTTGAAACAAAAGTTTTGTCAATGTATTTGACTTTTTTGGACTGCATAATGCTGTGAGCAATAAGTGGAATACCTGCAATTTTTAAGGTATTTTTACGAGGAACCCCTTTAGATCCTCCACGAGCCAGTATGAAACACAAAACTGTACGATCTTGAAACATTACAGCTGACACCACTCGACAAATGTCATCTTTTTTGTAAGGTTACCGTGAATTGTAAAAACCTTAGTGCCTCTAGATTCTACTTCATTGATGACAGATTTTCCTCCTTCAAAAAATTCTCTATATTGTTCATCTAATGTCATTCCAGATAGCAAGACATATTTCACATGAAAATAGTTTGCCAGGGAAATTGCTGCAATGCCACTGTTTCTTTCAAATCTGATTTTGGGAATATCATATTCCAGATATTCTGTAGAAAACCAATAGATTCTTCCTTCTACTGAAATGATTTTTTTAGGGAGCTCAGGATTTACAATTAAACTCAATGCATAATTACCGGGTTTATTGATGAATCTGGCATACTGGGGACTGTGATCTACTACCACATATAGTTCTGATTCAATATTTGTAGTTGGAGTTGAAAAACGTGGTTGAAAGTCGGGATGGTCTGTTGCTCCTCTTCCACAAATAACAACTTTATCACTTTGAAAATTGAGATCTGCTATGGTATGTTTGACGTTTTTAATATTCATTCGTGCGTTTTGAAAATAGGTATTAGTTTCCAAATGACTTGGTACATATTTGATCATTCTGTTGAATTATTTTTTATTAACTGGGAATTTCATAACCCTTTCCATAGGACGTCCTTTTAACATCTGCATCATGGTTTTTGCATTTGTTGCCCTTTCCAAAATCCTAATTGCTTGATATGATGCGTCAAGAGTCTTTTTCATGTTGTCCAATGTGTGGGAAAAAGTATGAAATAAGGGTCCTTGCCAAAAGAATATTCCACGCCCTATCATTTCCTGACAGAAAAGACTTCTCATTAATAGCGTATCACCGTTTTTTTCATCATCAAATGTAAGTTTTAACTTCGCGGGAAATCCATGTATAGTAATTGGAGCATTGTTCTCATAAATTAATTTCTGGAATTGTCTTCTGAACTTTTCTCCCATTTCGTGTATATGTTTTATGGCGTCTTTTTCCTCAAGCTCAATAACTGTTGCATGAAATGCTGCTAAAGAAGCAGCTTCACCAGCAAAAGTTGTAGAATAGAAAACATCATTGAAAATTCTCATAAATTCTGATCTTCCTGTTATTGCACCTAGTGGCATTCCATTTGCTATTGCTTTACCCCAAGCTGACAAGTCGGGTTTTATGTTAAAGTATTTTTCTGCACCACCTATAGACCATCTAAATCCTGTTTGCACTTCATCAAATATCAATAATGCATCATGTTCATGAGTTATTTTTTTGACCATGTTAAGAAAATTCTTTTTTGGATATTCAAATGTCATTGGTTCCATACATACGGTGCCAATTTCTTTGTTATTATCAAGTAATGATTTCAAACTTTCAATATTGTTGTACTCGAATATTTTGATCATATTCCTTTGTGATTTTGGAATTCCGAAATTTCGTGACGTGATGACAGTAAACCAATCGTGCCATACCCCGCCCCCACCACAATATGCTATTCCATTTTTACCTGTTACTGCTCTAGACGCTCTAACTGCAGCAGTAACAGAATCAGAACCTGTTTTTGAAAATTTTGCCATATCAGCTGATGGAATTATCTTACACATCATCTCAGCTGATTCCACTTCCAATCTGTGGGGCAGAGAAAATATCGTGCCGTCATCAATTTGTTTCTTAATTTGTTTATTGACTGCATCATAAGAATATCCTAAAATTATTGGACCAAGTGCAGCCATATAGTCGATGTATTTGTTCCCGTCTACATCAACGAAAGTACTTCCTTTTCCACTTTGAGCAAAGATAGGATAAATCCCATCAACAAAACATTTGTGGCCTCTGCTAAACGTGTGTGTTTCTGCAGGTAGATGTTTTTTTGCTATTCTTAGTAATCGCTGTGACTCTTTAATTCTAGGCGACAATTGAGTAGGTACCTTATAGGCGAAATATGACTTTATCTGATTTTAGAAGCAAATTCCATGAACCTCAAACCACTTGTTATAGAAAGATGTTCATCAATATTGCCTTGGTCTATGGTATTAAGAAAATATTTCATCTCTTGAAGGTAACGCTCATTATTGTCTCTGTTTAATTTGTATATCTTTTTTCTATTATTTCGATAAATAATTAACACATTATTTAGAAATTGGTATTCAATCGTTCCATTTTTACAATTTATGATCATCTTATGATTGAATATCTTACTCGTGAAATTATTAGTAATTTGCACGATCGTCCCATTTTTAGTTTCTCCAAGAAAATAAAATGAATCATCTACATCAATTCTTAATGAGCTTTGATTTATCTGTAATTTACCATGAATTTTTTTAATATTTCCAAATAACCACTCAATAAGATAGAACGAATGGCTGCCAAGAGTAAGGAACGCACCTCCACCTAGATCTTTTCTAGCCGTATATTCCTTAGTATAATCTATACGTGGATGCCAATCCGGCAAAAACTGTTCTAAAGTATAATTTACATAATATACTGTACCTAGCAGTTTTTTGTCAAGAAATGACTTGATCTTGGAATATCCTGAATCAAAAATAAATGAATTTCCCATCATGAAAATGATTCTGTTCTTACGAACCAACTTTGATAATCTATCAATTCCAATGCTGTTGTGTGATAATGGTTTTTCCATAAGGATGTTGATACTTTTTTGTGCTAAGTAGATAGCCTGATTAACATGCTGTGATGTTGGGGTACAAACTATTGCCGCATCAATATCGTGGTGAGTCCTTGTCGCAGTTTTATAATCCAAAAACAGTGAATTGGTTTGTAATTTTTTACCTAACTGGGCAAGTTTTCTCTGATTAGTATCACATAATACAAAATTAGAGACCCCCAACTTTTTCAAATTCAGGCCATGCCTTGTCCCAATAGAACCACAACCAAGAATTAAAAACTTCAAATCGGCATTTCTACCGTTTTCATATTAATATGAATTTGCGTATGAAAGGTTTTTTTGTATGAATCAAGCGCTTCTTTAGTGTGTTTGAGGGAAAAAGGATTCTTATCACTGGAGGATCTGGTTCGCTAGGTAGGGCACTTACTAAAAGACTACTTGCAGAAAATGTTCACAGTGTGAGAATCTACAGCAGAAATGAAATAAAACAAATCGAAATGCAACATGAGTTTGAAAACGATCCAAGACTACGTTACTTGATAGGTGACGTAAGGGACAAGGATAGACTCTTGAGGGCAATGGAAGGTATTAACATTGTTTTTCACGCAGCTGCTCTAAAGCACGTACCGATTGTGGAGTACAACCCATTTGAAGCCATAAAAACAAATGTACTTGGTTCGCAAAATGTAATCGATGTATCTCATCAAGAAAAAGTTGAAATCGCTGTGGCCATAGGAACTGACAAAGCAGTTTCACCAGTAAACGTTTATGGTGCAACAAAATTATTGATGGAAAAACTTTTTGTAACTGCAAGCAATTATGTTGACACAACAAAACATCCAACTAAATTCCTAGCGGTCAGATATGGTAATGTCCTTGGAAGTAGTGGTTCGGTCATTCCAAAATTCATTCAACAAATTAAGAATAATCAGAAAATTACTATAACAGATCCCTCCATGACTAGATTTACTATAACAATGGATGAAGCATTAGATTTTATTCTGAATAGTGTAGTAGAATCTAAAGGATCAGAAACATTCGTCCCAAAACTAAAAGCATACAACATAATGGATGTCAAAGATGCAATAATAGAACTTTTTGGCAAAGGTGGATACGAAATTACAAAGATTCGCCCAGGAGAAAAAATTGACGAAACTCTGATAAATAAATCAGAAATGACATATACGATTCAAAACCATAAACAGTTTATTCTACTTAGACCTGACATATCTGATGAGATGAAAGTCAGACATCCAAGTTATGCTAATATCAAAGAACCTTTTGAGTATTCATCTAACGCTGTAGAAAAATGGACCGTCAGTGAAATTAAAGATCTTATCAAGAAATCAAGGATCCAAACTTGAGTATGTTGACAAAACATCATCTATTCAATGAATTTCTTTATACAAAAAATTTAATTTCTTCAAAACAACTCATTGAATCTAGAATTGCTAGAATAACTAAGGAAACAGAAAAGGAATGTAAGTATGGTATATTTTGTAATACTGAAAATGTTGAATCGCTTGTAAACAAATATGTCGAGAAGAGGATTCTACACAATAGTGTAAAAATTTATTCTGATTCGAACTTTGAGGAATTAGACAAGATTTTTTGCTTGGAATTTGCAAAACCCGATGCAAGTGATGTGGATGAATTATTCCACAAAACACAAAATCAAAATTTGATAATACAAGATCAATATGCACATTATGGCAAAAAATTACCTATTCACCAGTATAGGGGAATAAAATACCATATTTCGCCTGAATCCCAGATACCGTCACATTTTGGAAATAATCAATATTTGTTTGAAGTCAAAAAACTAATCAAAGACTTTAACAAACCTATAACAATACTTGATATGTGTGCTGGTCAAGGTAGTGTTGGTTTTACAATTATTAATGAAAGTGAAAACATAGGTGGATTAATCTCTGTTGAAATATACTCACAGCAAATTGAGGATATGAAAAAAACAATATCGGATAATAAGTTACCTGCAAATAAAATCCAGCTTATTGAATCAAACGCTCTCGATAACGTTCAAAGTGATATTAAGGTGGATCTAGTAGTCTGTAATCCTCCTCATAGCAATAAAACTCCAAAAAATTGGGATCAGTTGGGAGGGGCAGATCAAGATTGGAAATTTCATAAGAATTTTTTATCAAAAATATCGTCACACCTTAATTCAGATGGATTAGTCACCCTATTAGAAAGAAAAGGCTCTTCAAACACGGATCTATTTAGCAAAATGTTGCCTAATGATCTAAAAATTATCAATTCACAAATACTAAGGTATACTGATTGGTATATCATTACAATAGCACACAAATAACTACCACTACGATATCATGTTCTCATAACAATCTGTAAAATGAGAACAGAATAATCCTATCCACAGTATACAGTTTATTCTAATTATTACATTCTATATTCTAAAATTATTTGATAAAGATGATAAGCCTGGATTCTGCCATTCATATATGCCTAAAATATCAGTAATAATCCAAGCCAGAACAGGTTCAACACGATTACCACAAAAAATTTTTAAAAAAATTGATAATAAAATAATATTGCAGTATGTGATTGATCAGGCATCACACTCCAAATTAATTGATGAAATCATAATAGCAACAACTCGTCTCAAAGAAGATGATTCAATCATACAATTTTGCAAAAAAAATAACATTAAATGGTTTAGAGGATCTAAATCTGATCTATTGGACAGATATTATAAATGTGCAAAAAAATTTTCATGTGAAATTATTGTACGAATAACATCTGACTGTCCATTGATAGATCCAATTGTTATTGATACTGCAATTAACAAATTTTTACATAATTCGTATGACTATGTCTCAAATAATGTTGATGTAATAAATGATAAATGGGAAACTTCCACATGTAACTATCCACAGGGCATGACTGTAGAAGTAACTGATATTCATACAATAACAAAAGCATGGAAAAATGCAAAAAAACCCTCAGAACGAGAACACGTTTTTTCGTACGTCCAGTTTAACCCAAAAAAATTCTGTATCAAAAATATTAAAAATAAAACAAAATTGGATATGATAAGATGCACCATTGATAGAAACCAAGATCTGGTGTTTCTTCGCAAGCTAGTCAAACTGCTGCCAAAACGCCGACCAATTCATATTTCTGATATAGTAAAAATTGTTAATAAAAAACCGGAACTACTGAAAATAAACTCTTACATACAGTTTGATGAAGGTTATCTCATCTCTTTACAAAAAGACAGCATGAATCAAAATGCAACTAATGAATAAAATGAATCAACGAGTCGTATTCGTGGTGGATGGCAATAAGAAAATTGGACTTGGGCATGTTTATCGGACATTAAACTTAGCAAAAGAACTCAAAAAATCTGTAAATAACATTATCTTCCTCACAAATGATTCCATGGCTATGCGACTAATCAAACCAAACTTTCATTGTATGTTTTTTCCTAAAATGTACAGTCTTACTAAGGCATCTATAATAACAAAAAATGATGTGGTCATAATTGACAAACTACATGAATCATACAAAAAACTCCATTTCATTAAATCTAATTCTTTTATGATGATAGGTATTGATTACATTGGAAAAAATAAAAAATTATTTTCAAAAGGAATTAACATACTGTATCAGAAAACTGGAATATCTGGAAGTAATGTCTATTCTGGTTTCAAATATACAATTCTAAATCAAAATTTTACAAAAACCAAACCGATTAAAATTAAGAAAAAACCAAAATCTCTTGTTATAATGCAAGGCGGTACTGATTCTCACTGCTTCATCCCCAGTATTGTAAATTCTATTTCTAGTTCTATTCGAGACATGAATGTGACTGTAATCGCTGGTCGTGATTTTCGTGGAGATAAAAAACTCAAACAGATTGCGCAAAAAAATGCAATGTCATTAACCATCAAAAAAAATCTAAAAAACATGAGTCAAGAACTAATTAAACATGATATTGCAATAACTGGGGGTGGCGTGACACTGCTTGAGTTATGCAGATTAGGAATACCTTCGGTCGTCATTTGCACTGAAAAATTTGAAAATGAGACAGCTTCGGTTCTTCAACATGGCGGTTTTGGTATAAATCTGGGTTATTATGCAAAAGTATCAAGAAACGACGTAGTAACTACTATAAACGCACTATTCGATAATCGCAAATTACGAAGTAAAATGAACAAAAATGGTAGAAAAATTATAGATGGGTGTGGTTCTAAGAGAGTGTCGGGACTGATAAGAGAATGGGTACGAGCAAATGAGCATTTTGGTAGTAGCAGCACATCCTGATGATGAAATTATTGGTATGGGGGGCACATTAAAGAAATTATCAAAAATAGATAATGTGCACATTCTATTCCTAGCCGATGGAATTACTGCAAGAAAAAGATCTGGATATGTAAATGTACCAAAATACGAAGTAACTCAAAAAGAAAAAGAAGGAATGCAATTTGAAATTGATATGAGAAAAAATGATGCAAAACGAGCCTTGAAAATTTTGGGAATAAAAAACATGCAATTTCTTGATCTACCGGATAATGAATTAGATATAGTACCGTTTTTAAAAATTATAAAAGAAATTGAAAGACGAATTGTCCAATTAAAACCACACACGATATTTACACATCATTATAACGATCTTAACATAGATCATCGACTTGCATACGAATCAACAATAACTGCAGCAAGACCATTGATGAATTCTAGTGTAAACTCGATCATCTCGTTTGAGGCTGTATCTTCATCTGACTGGAAGCATCCTTACAATTTTAGACCGAATATTTATGTGGATATTTCAAAAGAATTAAAATTAAAAATCAATGCATTAAATCAATACAAAAATGAAATAAGAAAATTTCCTCATCCAAGATCTACCAAAACTATAGAATCTGTGGCCAGACGATGGGGTAGTTTGTATGGATTTGAGGCTGCAGAAGCATTCGAACTTGTCTTTACCAGATTAAAAGATTTCAATACCGTTCTTTTCTCATAATATCTGAAAAAATGACAGAAAAACTCCTAGTCATAGGAGCAGGATTTCTTGGGAATGCAGTAATATCTGTTGCTAAAGAATCGTCTCTGGCTACAAGCGGAACGCGACTTAGTAATACTCATCAACAATTAGACATACGAGATATGCATGCAATTGAAAAAATTATCCAAAAATTAAATCCGGATTATATCGTAAATTGTGCAGCTCTTACCGATATCGATAATATAGAAATTAATCCAACACTCGCATATCAAGTAAATTCAATCGGTGCACAAAATATAGCAAAAATAACTGCAAAGAACAAAATTAGATTCATACATATATCTACAGATAGCGTCTTTGATGGTACAAAAAATAACTATTCAGAATCCGACATGCCTAATCCAATTAATGAATATGCTAAATCAAAGAAACTAGGTGAAGATCTAATCAGAGATTCTAATGATTTTGCTACTGTAATAAGAACGAATTTCTATGGGTATGATAAAGGGAACAAGTTTCTATTTAACTGGATTTTAAATAATCTGAAACGAAAAAAAAGTTTTTCTGCATTTTCAGATGTAATATTCAATCCTCTGGAAGTGAATAATCTTGCGTACTTGATCATTGAAATTCTAACAACCGACTTGAGTGGAATAGTTCACCTATCTGGGGATGAAATTTTATCAAAATATCAGTTTGCGTATAAAGTAGCTAACACACTAAACTATGATACCAGTTTGGTTTTGCAAAGAAGTATTTTTGATAGCAATTTAATTGCAAAAAGACCTTTGAATACATCATTGTCTAATAGTTTTGCAAAAACTAAATTACGCACAAAAATAATTCCATTAGAAGAATGGTTAAGGAAGCTACCGGTTAATGTACTGTAGTTTATTATAAATTAAAAATTATCTGATCTTTTCAACTATGTGATTATCTAACCAGAGGACGTCTAGATCAGATCTTTCAAATACTGATAACGCATCTATCACACTCTCTACCATTGGTTCTCCATGTAAGTTAAACGACGTGTTCAAAAGAACCGGTATGCCTGTATTTTTATAAAACAAGTTTACCAACTCCCAAATCTTGGGATTATAATTTTGCTTTAATATCATTGGTCTTACTGTGCTGTCTGCAGAGTGAATGGCTGCAGGGATCTTTTCTTTACCGTTAACCGTATCGAAACCGATTGTCATGTGGGGGCATTCAATTTTTTTAGGATTTATTATAACTTCATCTTGATATTCAGATAGCACAATTGGTGCAAATGGCATCCAAAAATCTCGATTCTTAATTTTTGTATTTATGATTTCAACATTTTGTCGTCTTCTTGGGTCAGCCAAAATACTCCTATTCCCTAATGCCCTTGGCCCAAACTCTGCTCTACCTAAACACGTGGCCACGATTTTACCAGCCAGTATTCTATCCAATATCTCTTCGGTGCGGTTGGATTTGGAGATTTTGTATCTGTCTGACAATTTCTCAATCATATCATAAGGATATTTTTCTGTTGGTCCAAGATACATTGTAGACAAGTATTCAGAATTACCACCAGAATTTTCGGTTTCTAAATAACATGCTCCTATGGCTAAACTTAAATCAGTGCCTCCTCCAGACACAAAGAATTTTGTAATGTTTGGATTCTGAGAAATTTTTTGGTTGGCTTTAATGTTCATTGATATACCACCAGAAAATACAACTGAACTCCCACCAAATTCTGAAATAGCATTATTAATCCAACTTGTAAGGATGTTTTCTGTGAAAATCTGTAGTCCTGCAGCTATATGATCAAATCTGTATGGTTTTAAATTTTCTTCTAGATAATCATAAATATTTTTAAAATTTTTGTCGAATTTGAAATCCAATCCTTCAATTGTTTGCATTTTATTAAAGATCTTCTCTACCTCGGATGATTTTGGACCATTATAGTACGGAGCCAATCCCATCACTTTGTACTCATGTTCCCCTGGCAACATACGTAATAAGAGCGTCGTCAAACGATAGATTCTACCTAACTGAAAATTCTCTACAGGATATTCTTTCATTCTCTCAAGTCGATTCTCTTTCCCATTATAGCGAGAAATGGTCGCGCTTAAGCTATCTCCGTAAGAGTCAGCCGTAAAGACCAGAGTTCCATCGTCCCTAATTGGGCTGGCATAGAATCCATATGATGCGTGGCAACTATGATGATCTAGAAATTTTACTATTTTATCATCTACTCCTAGGTGGGCAGCTATTACCTTTTTCACAAATTTATGTGCACGTTCTACAAACGTGGACGAAAAATCATGGTGGTCAAATTCAGTAGGAAAATAACTCATTAATTCTGTATTGAATGGATATCTGCTCTTATCAATCCTATCCTTGAATAGCTCCATAAGATCTGGAAAATTCTCTCCTTTCAGTTTTGGTCTCCAATATTTTTCCATAATCTGTATGTGATCATTTACTGAAAATTTACAATCTAAGTTTATGAGATAATACTTGAGTGGTATCTGCTTGCTACCAATTACTATACGATCTAAATCTGACGAAGCAAGACCGCAAAATTCTAGTCCTCTATCAATGGCAATTTTTGGATACTGTTCATCTGATTTTTGACGACTGAATCTCTCTTCACTTGCTGCATACACGATTTTATCGTTCATAGAAATTGCGGCAGATGATGTAATGTCACAAACCAAACCAAGAATATTCATGTCGATTACATATTATCGCCTTCCATTGAAAATAAAAACCTTGATTAGAAATATTGACAATTAAATTGCGATTCACAACCTTAAGATACAAATTTGTTGAAAAACAATTAAGTATTATTTTTCAAGTAAATCTCTAAAAAATGCAGATGACGTGCCTTGTTTACTAATGTAAGAGTAAACAAAATCTCTGCCTTTTTTAATTTGATTATTTTTGAATTCATTATCTGTCAATAATCTAGTTAATGCATCTTCAAATTGTTCTCTAGTCTTCACAAGTATTGTAGCGCCGGATGTGACAATACTGTCTTCTGTACCCCATTTCGGATGAATAAGATAAAGAATTGTTGGTTTGTTCAAAATCATAGCTTCAAGAAGTACAGTCGAAAATTCAAAACAGACTAAAACCTCGCAATTTTTTATAAAATTAAATATATTTTGATTCTTATACACGGGGATGTTTCTATCTATGTCCATTACTATGGATTTTACTCCTAAGGGATCATATTGTGATGGATGAATTTTTACAGTAATGTTTTTTGTTTTTTCACTGACTATCTGAAACATGTCTTTTATCATCTGTTCGGCTTTTATGTAATTGCGTGTGTCGATACTGATAAAATCTGTCTCATTTTGAGGAGTAAAACAAAATAGAATACCATTGTTTCTAGATTCTTGCCCATCTCTAAAATAATCATCGTGTCTTGGACTACCAACCACAATTATGTTATCTGGAGAGACACCAGTTTTGATAAGATGTTTTCTTAGAGAATCCCCCCAAACTGCAGCCTTTGAACCGGTTGGAGGAATTAGTGGTAGCAGATCGATGTAATTTAGTGAGTAACTGCTTTCAGGAAATATGCCGTGTTGTAATACAAATAATTCAATATTGTGTTTTCTAGCCATTGATAAGAGCATTTTTTCTTCATATCCAACATTGTTTAAAACAACTATTGACTTGACTTTGAGTTTCTTTAACATCTGATTAATCATTTCTATGTATCCTATGGCCTCGCTAAATCTGTTGAAACAAATTGTTTTGAAATATTCAGTTATAACGGGCCAAACATCCATGTCATTTATCTTAAAAATAGAATTAAAAAAATTATTTGAAAGTACATTAGTAAATTCATGGTTAAATTTTATCTGATTTTCTTCGATAGTCTGTTTAGATGTAGAATTCAAAAATTGTTTGGGATAAATTATTGTCAGATTGTTTTTCATTACAATTTTCCAGCTTGACATGTTGGAGCCAACGGGTTTTCTCAGATTCAATAAAAATACATTCATATCTGATTTACTAATCTCATTCATAAAATTATGATACAACGACGGGTTAAAGTCTGCCAATATGATGGAATTATGGCTTGCATCATTATGTCGTGAAGATATATGTTCTGTAACTGATTCGATAAGGTTTTTTATAATTAAAGCGAACTTTCGTGAAATGTGAATGGAGAAGGATCTTTTTCCAAGATTAAAAGAAATTTCTATTACATCAAATGTTAATCCTTTTGTGAGATTTGTGTATTCAATTAAATTGATCTTTTTATCACAAGCATGTCTTATCATTGAACACATGAAATTGGATGCAATTACGGTGTCTGGTTGATCTTTTTTAATTAATTCTTGAATTCCAATGATGGTTTTAACTGTGCGTAGAAAAAATGAGTAGATTTCTATCTCTAGCAGCCATCCCAAATTGATATCATTATGGATGAGTAACTCACTTAGATTTTCATCTTCATACCATGAATGCACAATGTGTTTTGTAGTCTCATCTATTAGTTTTTGTTTAACATCATCTAAATAATCTTCAATTAAGACGTGCTCGATATTCCGTTTTTCCAGAATCTTGTGAGCTAGAAAATCAAAACTCACAAACTTGACTTCATAATCTTTTTTGTATTTTAGCGCCTTTTCTATATCTCTTGTTCCTTCAATTAAGCACAACACGTTATACATTAAATTTCATAAATTGTGCTATCTTATAGTGGTTTAATTACTAATTCCATACACTAAAAATTAGTTAATAAATCACCTCCTTAACAAATTTGGTGCATGGAAAAAGATATTGTGATTGGTTTAGGGGAAATTGGTATCCCTATTCTCAAAATTATTTCAAGAACAATCAAAACAGCAGGATATGATATTAATCAAAATCTAATGGATAAAAAAAAATACGACAATCTACTAAATCACAAAGCTATATTTGTACATATTTGTATACCATTTACAAACAAATTTGTTGACTCTGTTTTACAGATAACACAACAGTATAGTCCTTTAGCATTAGTAATTCACAGTACGATCAGTCCTGGAACTACTGAAATAATTCAAAAGAAGATTGGTATCCCAGTTATCTATAGTGCTACGAGAGGAGTTCACAAAAGAATGGTAAAGGATCTAAAGCGCTATACAAAATTTTATTCCGTATATGATTGGTCACCAAATTCGAAATGGGCATCAAAACAATTTGAAAAACGAATGAAAAAAGCAGGAATTAAAACTAAAAAAATGTCCACACCCTTGACTTTGGAGCTTGCAAAAATCGTCGTTGATACCTCGTATTATGGATGGTTAATCACATATGCACAATTAAGTAATATG
>Ga0194121_10003492_pt1 | contig 23759 bp, 18 predicted proteins | sample TA2MahCa50mmetaG_FD_148609 | JGI IMG/M metagenome (GOLD analysis project Ga0194121, IMG submission 148609) | Freshwater microbial communities from Lake Tanganyika, Tanzania - TA2015020 Mahale Deep Cast 50m | ecosystem: Environmental > Aquatic > Freshwater > Lake | place: Tanzania: Lake...
AAGATGCGACGGTTTGGTCTGCGTACTCAACAGGTGCATGCGCAGTGACCAGACTTTTGTCAGTAATCACCGATCCAGGGGACTAGCAGGGAACGTCGATGAGCCGATCGCTGCTGCGCATGTCCTCGTCGAGCAGGCGCAGGAGCGCCGCGGCGACCGGACCGGGCCTGCCGTCGCCAATCGCCTGCGCGTCCCACCGCACGATCGGCGCCACCTTGATGGAGCTGCCCAGCAGCACCATCTCGCGCGACGCGCGCGCCTCGGCCACCGGGATGTCGCGCACCTCGACGCCCGTGATGAGCCCCCGATCGCGCAGCGCCGGCGCCAGTTCCAGCAGGCGGAGCGACGTGCAGCCGGCGAGGATGCGGTCGAAGGTCGGGTGGACGAACACGCCTTCCTTCGTCACGAACGCGACGTTCATGTTGGAGCTCTCGCCGACGTTGCCGTCCGCGTCGATGAACACGCCGTTGTCGAAGCCCGACTCCTTGGCTTCCATCTGCATCAGCACGTTCGGCAGGTAGTTGGTGGCCTTCGTGATTGCATACAGCGGCGCCTTGATCGGATACGTCGTCGTCATCACCTTGAGGCCCTCGGTGTACCACCGGTCCGGGTACGAGAGCCCGCCGAAGATCATGACGAAGAAGCCCGGCTCGGCGCCCGCGGCCGGCGTGAGCTCGAGGCTGCCCGGCCCCGACGACAGCCAGTAGCGGATCGAGCCGTCGCGCTTCCCGCCGGCCGCCGTCGTCCGGATGACGATGTCGCGCATCTCCTCACGCGGGCACGGCAGCTTCAGCTTCGACCGCGCGGCCGAGGCAATGAACCGATCGAGGTGCGCCTCGAGGTCGTAGATCTTCCCGTTCACCAGGCCGGCCGTGTCGAAGATGCCGTGGCCGCGGTGCACCATGTGGTCGTCGAACGGGATCAGCATGAGGGCGGGATCGGTGACGATCCCGCCAAGCTGGCTGGAGTAGAACGCCCAGAAGTTGACCGGCTGCTTCGCGCGCAACGCCTTCAGGCGCGCCAGCACGTCGGCTTCGGCGATGACCTGGATACTGGTTGAGACGGTCATGGCTGGGACTGTACCACGGCCTCGAGGGAACGGAGGCCTCGGAGGGCACGGATTCACACGGAGACACGGAGACACAGAGGTCAAGACCGCAGGACCGTTCGTGCCACGCCGGTGACGGCCGCGCTTCGCGCGGCATGGGATAGGACAAGAGCCGATCACAAGCCATGGCGCAACTCGAAGCGGCTTGTGATCGGCTCTTGTCCTATCCCATCAACCGGCCGGAGGCCGGAGTCACCGGCGTGTCACCTCCGAGCCTCCGTGTCTCCGTGTGAACCCGTGGCCTCCGTAATCTCCGATCCTCCAGACGGCGTCAGAAGTCGCTCAGGAACTTCCTCGCGATCTCGACGTTGCACTTCTCGTTCGAGTGCTGCATCGCCGGCCGGTACTCCCACTGTCCCGTCCACTCGACCGGCTTCGCGAGGTACACCGGATCTTCAATCACGCCGGAGTACACGAGGCTCTTCCGGTCGTCGCCGAGGCGGAAGCGCTCGACCAGCTTTTTCTGCGTGCTCCCCGGCAGCGTCGTCGAGTTGCCCATGGCGTGTTCTCGGAAGTTGGTCGTCTCGACCACGAGCGTGTCGCCGTCCCAGCGGCCGACGGAATGGCCGTGGAGGAACGTCTGGCCCGCCGGCGGGTGCGCGCGGCCGTCGAGGAAGATCGTGCGCTCGGACTCCATCCAGTCCACCTTCATCACGACGCGGTCCTTCTGCACGGTGATGGTGTTCGCCACGGGGTAGAACATCACGCCCGGCGCGCCGATGGGGATGCAGTCCTTCTGCGTCGTCAACTTCGGATCGGCGGCGGCAGCCATGGCGGCCTTGCCCTTCTCCGTGACCGACCAGTTGCGCGCGCTGCCGAGGAACCCCGTGAACGACCGCATCGGCGAGAACCACGTGCCGGCGATGCTGCCGGCGACCTCGGTGCCGGCCGCGGCGACGCTGCGCGAGGAGATGTTCAGCGGATAGTACGTGCCGTCGCGCTTGAAGAGCTCGCGCGCCAGCATCAGCTTCTCGGGCTCGCGGCGTCCCGGGTTGCCGGTGATGGTGACGACCTCGCCGACGGCGATCGCCGTGCGCGTGAAGCCCAGCCCGTTGAGCACGGAGGCCGCGCCGGCCTCCACGTCGACGAGCCCCTTCGATCCGTCCGCCCTCGTCACTTCCAGCGTGATGTAGACGTGCGGGTTGGCGAACCGATACGCCGTGACGGTGCCGGTGATCTTCGTTTCCTGCTGGGTGTTGAACGCCGCCGCGCTGTGATGCGCGGCGAGCGGCAGCGTGACACCGAGCGTCACGATAAGGGTCACCCCGAGCGTGGCGATCGTTCTCATTACAGCGCCTCCCGGAACAGAGTCAGCAGTGCCTGCCAGTGGCGCTCCGCGGCGGCCGCGTCGTACACCGGGTGCCCGGTGACGGCGAAGCCGTGCTTCGCGCCTTCATACACCTCGATCTCGAAATCGGTGCCCGCCTCCTGCAGCGCGGCGCGGAGCCGTTCGCGCTGGGCCTCGTCGAAGCTGTGATCCTGCGACGCGACGCCCACGTAGATCTGCCCGCGCATCGTCGGCGCGAGGCGGTGCGGGCTGTCGGGCGCGTCGGTGGCCAGCGCGCCGCCATGGAACGACGCGGCGGCCGCCACCTGGTCGGGGAACGTGCCCGCCGCGCGCAGGGCGTAGCCGCCGCCCATGCAGTAGCCGACGGCGCCGACGCGGCCTGTTGTCCTCGCGCCCCGCAGGTGCTCGAGGATGGCGGCCGTATCGCTCATCGTCTTCGCGCCGTCGATCGTCTTCCCGCGCGCCAGCACGCGATCGCGGTCGGGACCGGGGGCCACGAACGTGGCCAGGTCCACGGGCGGCAGCTCGCCGAGCCGATAGAACAGGTTCGGCAGCGCGACGACGTAGCCGTTGGCGGCAAGGCGCGCGGCCATCGCGTTCAGCTCGGCGCGGATGCCGATCACGTCCATGTACAGGATGACCGCGGGCCACGGGCCCGCGCCCGGCGGCTGGAACATCCACGTGTCCATCACGCCGTCGGCGGTGCGGATGTCGGCGCGCTGCTCGGCGACGTTCATCGAGCGGCCTGCCCCGAGCCCGATCGAGGGGCCGGAACCCGCGCGCCGGCAAGGCCGGTCTTCTGGATGGCGCCAGCCACGAACCCGTTGCGCCGCATCTCCGCCAGGAACGGCTCGAGGTAGGCCACCGCCGCGGTGTGCCCCTTCGGCACGGCAATGGCCTGCTGCGCGCGCGTGAAGCTGTCGGCGAGCACGCGCGAGCCGGGCACGCGCATGGCCCACTGCATCGCGTTGAAGCGCAGACCCGCCACCGCCTGCACGCCGCCGTCCTGCAGGGCGCGAAGCGCCTCGTCGGTGCCCGCGAACACCAGCTCCGCCTGCTCGAGCTCGCGCTTCAGCACGAGCGTGTACGCACTCGTCGCACCGGTGGCGATCCGCACGCCCTTGCGATCGACGTCGGCGCTCGTCCGGATGGCGGAACCCGGCGGCACGAGGTAGACGGCGTCGAGCTCCACGTACGGCGACGTGAACTCGAGCGCGTTGGCGCGGTCCGGATCGGCGGCGACGAACCCGATGTCCCATTCCCGCCCCGCGGCGTCGGTCACGGCGCCCGGCGAGGGGTACTGCTTGATCACCGCCTCGACGCCAAGCCGCCGCGCCAGCTCCTTCCCGAGCTCGGTGCCGACGTAACTGGTGAGCGGATTGCCGGTGTTGAGGGCCACGCGCAGCGCGCCGGTGGGCGCGAGCTGACGCCTGGCGTCGGCGTCCTGGGCGGCGCCGGTGGCGGCGGCGAAGAGGATGAGCGTCACGACGGCTCCTGTACGCATCGCGGACGGATTATAGTGCGCACGCCGGTTCGCCGATGCTTCGCGAGAACGAGGCGTTGTGCCGTCTGGCCAGCTCTGCGGCGCGCAGGGCCGCGTCCACAACATGGCCGACGGCATTCATGTCGCGTTCTTCACGCCGGGGTATCCCTACCAACGCGTCGATCAACGTGCTCTACGCGATCGTGCCCGAGACGTTTCCGCCCGCGATTCGCACGACCGGCACCGGCTGGGCGATGAGCGTCGGCCGCCTCGGCGCGGTCGCCGGTCCGTCGCTCGCCGGCGTGCTCATCCAGGCCGGCTGGTCGCGCGCCGCCTACTTCGCGGCGCTGGGCGTGCCGATGCTCCTCGCCGCCGTGTGCCTCCGCTGGATCACTCCTTCCAGAGCTTCAGCAGATCCAGGCCGTCCTTGAAGTGACTGCAGCGGATCGAGCCGTCGCACAGGATCTCGATGCCCGCCTGCGTCACCCCGTTCGAGAACCACACATCGTCGCCCACCATGCGTCCGCCGGCGGCGGCGCCGAGCTGGAACCACGGCTTACGCACGCGCGCGAACACGTCGCGGTGAATGACCACGAACCCGAGGCCCGACTGCCGCACGGGGAACACGCGCGGCGGCGGGCTCGCCAGCCAGTCGTCCTCGCCGGGCAGCTTCACGTTGGAGACGATGCGGTTGTTGATGAACACGGGGCAGGGCGCGGTGGCGAACGACGCGTTCAGCGCGAGCAGCCGCTCCGCCGTCCCCTCCGGCGCCACGACGTCGTCATCGATCGTGAGCAGGTAGTCGGCGCCGGATTCGAGGAAACGCGTCACGAGCCGCGTGCGCACGAACTCGATCGGCTTGCCGATCTCGAGGGCGAACTCGGTGCCGTACTGCCGGGCAAGGTTGACGGCGGCGACCACGCTTGGACCGTACGCGTAGCCGCGCGTGGACATGCCGACCAAGACGCGCGGCGCCGCCACTAGGCGGACCCGTGCAGGCTGCCGCCGGTCAGCGACAGGAGCTCGGTCCCCATGCGGAACGCCTTGCAGACGGCGGCGCCGTCGCAGCGGATGCCCAGTCCGGCGCCGCGCACCGCGTTGCAGAACCACTCGTCGTCGGGCACATAGCGATCGCCGATCCAGGCGGAGATGAACCAGGGCGCGTTCAGCTTCGTGAAGACGTCGCGGTGGACGAGGACGCACCCGAGGAGGCAGCGGCGCACCGAGACGACCTTCGGCGGCACCGTCGCCGACCACGTCTGATCCTGCGTGCCCTGCACGTTCGTCGCGAGCCGGTCGTCCACCCACTGTGGATAGACCGCGGTCGCCACCGGCGCGTTGAGCGTGAGCAGCCGTTCGACGACGTCCTCGGGCGGCACGACGTCGCCCTCGAGCAGCAGGGCGTGCGAGGCGTCAGCCGTCAGGAACCAGCGCGCGAAGGCGTCGCGCCCACGGCGAGCGCCGCCAGCAGCAGCGTGCTCTGCACCGGCGGCACGAACCCGAACATCGCCGACAGCAGGAACAGCCCGACGATGATCGCGGTGCCGAGCCGGCGCGCGCCGAGCCGATCGGCGAGCAGGCCGTAGAGGATGCAGCCGATCACGCCGCCGATGTTCATCAGCAGCGATCCCGAGATGCCGGCCGTGGTGCTGAAGCCGAGCTCCGTCATCGTCCGCGGCGTCCAGCTCAGAAGGAAATAGACGGTCATCATCACGCAGAAGTACGCCGCGCAGGCGGCAAGCATCTGCGTCCTGTACGCCGGCGCGAACACCGCCAGCAGGCTCACCTTCGACTGACGCGCGGACGGGGCCTCGGCGCGCCGGCGCGGCGTCCACACCCACGCGAGCGGAAACAGGACGACGGCCGCCACCGCGCCGAACCAGTACACCGATCGCCATCCGGACGCCGAGAGCAGATAGACGGCGGCCAGCCCGCCGAGCGTCGCGCCGATCGGATACCCGATCGTCATCAGCGCGATGTTGAACTTGCGCCAGCGGTCGGACGACGTCTCGATCACGACGATGTTGATGTTCGCGAGGACGCCGCCGATCCAGAGGCCAGTAAAAAAGCGGGTGGCGGAGAAGACGCCGGCGGAGGTTGCGGCTGCGGAGAACGCCATGCCCGCGGCCAGGCCGACGAGCGACAGCAGCACCGCGGGCCGGCGGCCGAGACGGTCGCCGGCGGGGCCCATGACGAGCGCGCCGACGCCCATGCCGGCGAGCCCCGCGCTGAGCACGACGCCGAGCGCCGACGGGCTCAGCGTCCACTCGGCGGCCAGCGCGGTGGCGGTGAAGGCGACGACGAGCACGTCGAAGCCGTCCAGGCCGGCAATCAGCACGCAGACGGTGATGACGCCGACCTGGAACGCGGACATCCGGTCCGCGCGCGTGCTAGGTGGCGGCGCCAGTGGAACGCCAGCCAGCGGCGTATCCCTCCCGCACCTCGCGCGCGTACGGCACGGGCGCGACGGTGGCGCGGATGTCGAACTGCCGGTGCCGCTCGACCGTCGTCTTGCGCGTGCCGCCGTCGGGCTCGCCCCAGACGAGCGTCACCGCTGTGCCCGGCGCGGCGAACGCCTCGTCGACGATGCCGAGCGAGAGCTGCCGGCGCTCGTTGTAGCTGTAGCCGGCGAACATCGACGCGCCGACGGTCTTGCCGTTGACGACGATGCGGTCGTACGACGAGGAGGAGTAGTTCGCGTTCGGCTGGTCGATGTACTTGTAGACGTCGCCGTCCTCGTACATCGACGCGAAGATCGTCGCCACGTCCTGCCCGTTCCACTCGAACGTCACCTTGCGGCGGTGCGGCTTCCCGTGAATCTTCTCCAGCGCCTCGCGCCCGATGAAGTCGTGGTCGAACTTCACGAAGGTGCCGTAGCCCATCTCGTGCGGCGTGACGTAGTAGTCCTCGATGTTGCTGGACACGAAGCTGCCGCCCACCGACGCGGTGCCCTCATAGCCGTTCGCCGGCAGCCACTGGCGGTACGTCTTCATGCGGTCGTCGGTGTAGACCGCCGGCAGCGGCGACGGAATCCAGCCCGACTCGAGCGTGTTGGTCGCGTAGGCGCGGGCGCCGACCTGCACGATGCCGAACTCGGCGCCGGCCTCGAGGATGGCGTTGCGAATCTCGTCCTGCTCCTCGTACGGTCCCCAGATCTCCAGGCCCGGGGCGCCGGCCATGCCGTGGCGCAGCGCGCGCACGTTGCGCCCGGCGATCTTGATCACGCCCATGTTGAAGAACTTGATGTCGGGCGCGGAGCCGCCGTTCAGCTTCGCCATGACGCCGTTGGCGTTCGGCCCCTGAATCTGGAAGCGGTAGACGGAGCGCACGACGGCCTTGCCCATCGGACGCGACGGCGATCGATCGTCCTTGGTCGCCTTCACGTCGTAGCCGCCGGTCTCGGCGTGGAACTGGATCCAGTTCGCCGCCGGCGCGCGGCCCACGAAGACCAGGCTGTTCTCGGCCAGGTGGAAGAGGATGCCGTCGCCGATCACGTGCCCGGAGTAGCTGCACGGCACGAACTGCTTGGCCTTGTCCACGCTGAAGTTCTTGAAGCTGTTGATGCCGAGGTACGACAGCATCTTCAGCGCGTCGCGTCCCTCGACGTACAGGTTGACCATGTGGTGCGACTGGTCGAAGAGCACGCAGCTCTTGCGCCACGCGGCCTGCTCGTCGCGCCAGTTGGAGAACTCGGGGGCGACCACGGGATAGACGTAGGCGCCAATCTGGGAATCGCGGACCATCGTCGCCGGATTGCCGGCGGCCTGGAGGACGTCTTCGAGGTTCGTGGGTGCCATAAGGGTGCTAAGGATATACGCGAATCACCCGGCAGAGGTATAAAGGCGGCGCAGTTATAGGAGGGCGATATGAATCGTGTCCGGTTCCTCGTGGGTGCAACCGTGGTGGTGACGCTCGGCTGCGCGCTCGGGTACGCGCAGGCGCCGGCAACCCCCGAGCGTCAACGGGCGCCGTCGCCGTGGCGATTCGCGGGCACGCAGCCGTGCGTGAACCCCGAGGGCGGCGCGCTGAAGTGTCCGCCGGCGCCGTCGACCGTCGCGGTGCGGGCGGGGCGCCTCTTCGACTCGATCGCCGGCCGCATGCTCACGAAACAGGTCGTGCTCGTCACCGGCGAGCGTATCGTCGAGGTCGGCGCCGAGGGCCAGGTCAGGATTCCTCCCGGCACGCCGGTGATCGATCTCAGCCAGGCCACCGTGCTGCCCGGCATGGTGGACGCGCACTCGCACATGTACAACACGCGCCGGCCGGCCTGGACGACGGAGCGGTCCACGCTCATCGCCATCCAGAACCTGCAGGCGGATCTGTATGCGGGGTTCACGGCCGCGCGCGACATGGGATCGCACGGCAACGGTTACGGCGACGTGGACATCCGCAACGCGATCAACATGGGCGACATCGCCGGGCCGCGGTTCCAGGTGGCCGGACGCGGCATCGCCTGGGGCCTCAAGCCGCCGGATCCGTCGGTGCCGGTCAATCCGCTCACGAGCATCATCGTGCGCACGCCCGAGGAAGCGCGCGCCGCCGTGCGTGAGCACGCCGAAAAGGGCGTGGACTGGATCAAGCTGTATCCGAGCGGCGGCTACTCGTTCTCGCCGACCGGCGAGGCGCGGTACGTCCTCATGTATCCGCTGCCGGTGCTGCAGGCGCTGGTCGACGAGTCGCATCGGCTCGGCAAGAAGACGGCGTGCCATGCCTTCGGCGGCGAGGGCCTGCAGTTCTCCATCGACGCCGGCTGCGACAGCATCGAGCACGGCTACGGCCTCACGCAGGCGCAGCTCGACGCGATGGTGCAGAAGAACCTCGCGTTCGATCCGACGTTCGTCCGCTACACCGAGCCGTACATGGACGACAACGACGCGAAGAACACCGGCGGCAAGTTCCGCATGATTCCCATCTTCGAGAACGCGGTGAAGACGGCGGCCGCGACGAAGGGGATCAGGATGATGGCCGGCAGCGGCGCCGACGGATCGACGTTCCCGCACGGCACGCAGGCGCTCGAGATCGAGTGGCTCGCGAAGCGCGCCGCGATGGGACCGGTCCGTGCCATCCAGTCCGGCACCATCGTCAACGCCGAGGTCATGGGCTGGCAGAACGACATCGGCTCGATCACCAGGGGCAAGTTCGCGGACCTGATTGCGGTGTCCGGCGATCCGATTGCCGACATCACCGAGCTGCAGCGCGTGAAGTTCGTGATGAAGGGCGGCGCCGTCATCAGAGACGAGGTGACGACGGCGGTCCCGCGAGGAACGCGGTGATCCCGGGAGGCGCGTCGATGCGACCAATCGCCTTGATTACCGTCATGCTCGCGCTGGCCGCGGGCGACGCCGCACGCGGGCAGGCGCCCGGCTCGCCGCGCCAGGCCGTGGAGGCGGCTGCCGAGGCGCTCGGCGGCAGGAGCCGCATCCAGTCGCTGCGCACGCTGACGATCGTCGGCTACGGCCAGATCGGCCAGCAGAACGGCGGCGGCAACATCGATCCGCATCCCTACGCGCCGCAGAAGTGGACCAACGTCGGCGGCTCGACGCGCACGATCGATCTGCAGAACGGGCGGATGCGTCTGGTGCAGACGGCGACGCAGGACTTCGTGTTCGCCTACGAGCGCAACATGCGGGGCATCCGCTCCGACGTGCGCCTCGACGGCGACATCGCCTGGAACATCGGGGCCAACGGCGCGCCGCAGCGCGTCGGCGACGCCGCGTCACGCGCGCGCCGGCTCGACATGCTGAACAACCCGATCGCGCTCGTCCGCGCGGCGCTCGACCCGGCGGCGACGCTCTCGAACCTGCGCACCGACCGTGCCAGCGGCGCGCAGGCGATCGACGTGACCACGGCGAAGGGCGACCAGCTGACCATCGGCTTCGACACGCGGACCAGGCTTCCGGCGTGGGTCAGCTGGGTGCAGCCGGACACGAACCTCGGCGAGGTGACGCTGCGCACCTACTACACCGCCTACCAGGCGGAGAACGGCGTCCAGGTGCCGTTCGGCTACACGAGCGTCATCGACTGGCGCAACACGGTGACGTGGCGCTTCTACGTCGACCGCGTGCTCGTGGACGCGCCGACCGACGACCTGACGGCGCCTGCCGCTGTCCGCGTGCCCGCGCCGCCTCCCGCCGCGCCAACGATCCAGGTCGAGAACGTCGCGAAGGGCATCTGGTACCTCCGCGGCCAGGGCAACTCGACGGCGTTCGAGTTCAGCGACCACATCGTGCTCTACGAGGTGTACGCCAGCGAGGCCAACGCCAGGGCGATCATCGAGAAGGCGCGGACGCTCGTGCCCGGCAAGCCGGTGACCAGGGCGATCGTCTCGCACCATCACTTCGATCACAGCGGCGGACTGCGCGCGGCGGTCGCCGAGGGGCTCGAGATCATCACGCACCGCGGCAACGTCGAGATCTTCCGGGAGATGGCGGGACGTCCGGCGAAGACGTTCCCCGACGCGCTCGGCAGGAGCCCGCGGCCCATTCGCCTCCTGCCGGTGGACGAGACGCTCGTGCTGAAGGACGCCGTGATGGAGGTGCAGATCTACCGGACGTTGAACAACAGCCACATGGCCAACGCCGTCATCGCCTACGCCCCCGGCGCGAAGACGGTGTCGCAGGGCGATCTCGTGGACGAGAACTGGGACCTCGTCTACTGGGGCAACAGCTATCCCGAGACGGTGAACTTCTGGAAGCTGGACGTCGAGCGGGACCTCGCCGTGCACGGCCGGATCAACACGTATCGCGACGCGATCGGCCACCTGCGCCGGCAGGCGGCCAACGCGAAGGCGTTCTGCGAGAAGGCCGCCGCCGCGAACTTCTCGGTGCCCGGCTGTCCCGTGACGAACGCGGATTTCTGATAGCAGAGGACACGCCATGAACTGGATGCTGCTCGTCGCCCAGATCGTTGTCGTCGGCCCGGTGCCCGTCTCGGCGGAGTCGTACCCGCTGATGGCCTCGGCGAAGCTGCAGACGGTGGTGGACCTGGCGAAGGCCGGTTACGTCGAGGAGGAATTCTTCGTCAGCGGCCGCGCGAACGTGTACGACTGGTCCGCCGACAGCGCGCTGACGGTCCGCGCGCCGGAGGCACCCTACACCACGCGCATCCTGCTGCGGCGCCCCGCGGATCCGCGCCGCTTCAGCGGCAACGTCATCCTCGAGATCAGCAACGTCGGGCGCGGCTACGACCTGTCGTTCACCTGGGGCGTGTCGCACGACCACTTCATGGAGAGCGGCGACGCGTGGGCGATGGTCACCTACGCGCCGGAGAACATCACGGCGCTGAAGAAGTTCGACCCCGCGCGGTACGCGCCGCTCTCGATGGCCAACCCGGCGCCAAGCACCGAGAAGTGCTCCACGACCATGGAGGAGGGACTGCGGTGGGACATGTTCAGCCAGGTGGGGGCGCTGTTGAAGGCGCCCCGCGCGGGCGGCCCGCTCGCGGGGTTCAACGTCCAGCGCGTCTTCGCGACGTCGCACGGCGGTGAGCTGCCCACCTACATCGCCGCGATCCATCCACGCGCGAAGGTGTACGACGGCTACATCCTGCATCGCCACACCAATCTCACGCGCATGCATCAGTGCGGCACGGCGCCGCCGGCCTCGGACCCGCGCCAGGTGCTTCGCAACGTGGACGTGCCCGTCATCCGCATCGTGTCGCAGACCGACGTGCCGGGCACCTACGCGCGCCGCCGCGACGACAGCGACGCGCCGGGCGACCGCTACCGGCTCTACGAGATTGCCGGCGCGCCGCACGCGGACTGGTCGTTCTATCCGTACATCCCGACCATCGAGGACCAGAAGAAGACCGGCTTCGACGCGTTTCTGGCCTCGTGGCCGTTTGCCTATCAGTGCGAGCCCGCCATGGAGCTGCTGCGGGTGCCGATCATGACCTACGCGCTCGACGCGGCGTTCGCCAACCTGACGCGCTGGGTGCGCGACGGCGTGCCGGCGCCGCGCGCGGAGCGCGTGGCCGTCGAGAACGGCGGCACGCCGCAGGCGCGCGTCCGGCTCGACCAGTCCGGCAACGCGGTGGGAGGCGTCCGCACGCCGCACGTCGAGGTGCCGACCGCGACGTACTTCACGAGCACGAAAGGCCCGGGCCTGTGCGGCAACCTCGCGCACCAGGAGGCCTTCGACTGGGGGCGGCTCGAGACCCTGTACGGTTCTTCGCGCGACTACGCGGCCCTGGTGGCCGCCTCCGTCGATCGGCTGGTGCGGGAGCGGTGGCTGACCGAGCGCGACGGGCGGCGGATCACGGCCGCCCGTCTCACTCCCTAGAATCCGTACTTCACGCCGAACTGCATGATCCGCGGGCTCCCCGACATCGTCGTGATGCGGCCGAAGCTCGCAAGGTCCAGCACCGTCTCCGGGTTCCCGAGGTTGAAGGTGTTCAGCAGATTGAACACCTCGACGCGGAGCTGCACCGAGCTGGCGGCGCCGAGATTCACGAGGCGCGACAGCGCCAGGTCCACGGTCCAGAACCCGGGACCCTCGATGCTGTTCTTGCGGTAATCGCCCAGCGTGCCCGCCTGCGGAAACGCGAACGCGTCACGGTTCAGGAACGCGTTGATCCGGTCCGCGCCGTAGACGCTGCCGCTCACCTGGTTCGCGCGCTGAATCCATTCGGTGGTCGTGCTGCCGACGATGCCGGTGCCGGAGATGTCCCGGTTGGTGACGATGTTGAGCCACTGGCCTGACCGCGCATTGAGAATGCCGGCGACGCGCCAGTCCCCGGCCAGCGCGCCCAGGACCGGCGCCGCGAACTGCGGCGTCTGGTACGTCACCGACACGTTGGCCACCTGCCGCCGGTTCTGCACGCAGTTGCCGCGGTCGAACGACGGGTCGTCCGGCTTCTGGTACCCGTCGTCGAAGTTGAAGAAGCCGCCGCTGTAGTAGGTGTCGGCCTCGCACCTCGAGATGGTGTAGTTGCCGTCGACGCCGAAGCCGGTCGCGGCGCGGTGCCGGAACGAGAGCCTCACGCCCGCGTAGCCCTGCTCGCCCATCGAGACGATGCGGCTGACCGCGCCCAGGCCCTGGCCGAGCACGGGGTTCTCGAGCGAGAGCACGCGGCGCTGGTCGCGATTGGTGGTTGCCGTGCACACCGGGTACGACACGCCGTTGATCGCGCACGGGCCCAGGCCCATGAACCGCGCGGGGTTCAGCGGCTGCTGTCCCCAGATCCGATCGATGTAATTGCCGAGATAGCTCGCGGAGACGAGGTTCGACGCCCCGAGCTGCCGCTCGACGGTCAGGTTCCACGACTGCACCCGCGTCGAATTGATCTCCGGGTCGATCGTGAGGAGCTGCGTGTACGGGAAGAACCGGGCGTCCACGGTGGGCGGCTGCGCGATCGGGTGCAACTGCCCGCCGGGATAGCCGCGGTACGGATCCTCGAGTGTCACGTTCTCGATCCCGATCCGACTGCTGAACGGCGCGCCCGTCGCCAGACGGTACATGAACTGCCCCGTGGGCATGTCGTAGTTCATCGCATACGAGGCGCGAACCGCGGTGCGGCCGTCCCCGGCCACGTCCCACGCCACGCCGCCGCGCGGAGAGAAATTCCACCACTGGGTGCTGATCCCTCTCGTGTTGACGCCAGTGTCCCCGGGAAAGAGGACGCCCGCGGGGGCGTTCCTGAACATCCGCGACCGGACGCCCTGACGGAAGTTCTCGACGGAGAAGTTGGCGACGGCGCCGTTGGCCATGTTCTGCCCGAAGTACGGCTCCCAGCGCAGCCCGACGTTGAGCGTGACGCGGTTCGTCACCCTCCACGAGTCCTGCCCGTACACGCCGAGATACCACTGGTTCATGTCGAGCGTGCTCGGCGCCCCGTGATCGAGGCGGTCGAGCCGGCCGACGACGAAGTCCGCGAGACCGAGGCCGGTCTGGCGCCCCAGGAAATTGAACGTCCCGTTCGACGCCGCATAGTCGGTGTTCTCGATGTACCAGAACGAGGTCGTCGCCCCGAGGCCGAACTGGTGCCGCCCGCGGACCCACGTGTACTGGTCGTCGGCCTGGTAGGCCGCCTTGCTGATCGCCACGCGCACGGCCACGCCGGTTGAGAAGTTGAAGCCGTCGCTCACGTTGAGCCCCATCGTGCCTGGCACGTAGGTGTGCAACGGGATGCCCAGGGACGGCGCGTCGAAGAACTCGTCCGGCGGGTCGTTCAGGTGGTTGCCCCCGCGCGTCACCGTCATGCGGAAGGCGTTCACCCTGTTGGAGCCGAGCACCGCGGTGTGCCCGACGACGGTCGAATGCTCGCGGTAGCGCCGCTCGTTGTTGATGCCGCGCACGGTCAGCACGTTGCCCGTCGCTTCATACGCCGACGGAATGTTTTCCGCCGAGACGAGGTAGCGCCCGAAGATCGTCTGGCCCGGATTGAGCTGAAAATCGATTCTGCCGACGCCCTGCGGGTTGTTGGTGTCGATCGGCGCCGTGAACCGGACCTCGCCGCACGGGTTGTCGCTGGCCGGAAGATACCGGCTGATCGCCCTCGCTACCGGGCTCACCAGCGACGGATCGACGCGGTTGTTCACGAAGGGCGCTCGCAGCGTGAGCTGGCGGCCGCTGTTGCAGGCCGGCGACGCGCGCGTGGTGAAGTCGCCCGCCAGCATCGCGGGCGTCGGCACCCACGCGATGTTGGCCGCCGGCGTCTGGCGCGCGAAGGTGCCCTGGTAGCCGCCGAAGAAGAAGAGCCGGTCGGCAACGACCGGGCCGCCGACGGTGCCGCCGAGCTGGTTGCGCACCAGGCCGTCGCTCAGCCGCTTCCCGTCGGCGCCCCGCGCCGCAAACGGATTGGTCGCGTTGAACCGGTGGTGGCGCACGAACTCGAATGCGTTGCCGGAAAAGCGGTTGGTGCCGGACTTCGTCACGGCATTCACCGATGCGCCGGAATGCATCCCGCTTTCCGCCGACAACCCTCCGGTCGCAACCTGGAACTCCTGGAGCGCGTCGGGGAATGGAAAGGCGAGGTTGCCGTTGTCGTAATGGTCGTTGTGCAGCGCGCCGTCGAGCGTGAAGGTCACACCGGTGCGAAGACCGCCGGCGACCGAGATGGCGACCGAATCAGAGCGGCCGCGCGTGGCCGTCACCGGCCCCGTGTTCACGGCCGCCCCCGCGAGGACGATCAGATCCGTGACCTGGCGTCCCTGGAGCGGAAGTTCGACGATGCGCTCCTGCTCGACCACTTCGGACACGCCGGCGCTCTTCACGTCGACGAGGGGGGCGGCCGCCTCCACCGTGACCGACTCCTCGAGGCTCCCGATCGCCAGCGCGACGTCGATCACCGGCGTCGCGCCGACCTGCAGCACGATGCCGGTGCGCGTGTACGTGCGGAAGCCCTGCAGCGCCGCCTCCAGCCGGTACGGGCCGGTGGGCAGGCTGGGCATCGCGTACGCGCCGGCCTCGTTGGTGACCACGGTGCGCGTGAACCCGGTGTCGGCCTGCGTGGCGGTCACGGTGACGCCGGGCAGCACGGCGCCGCTCTCGTCGCGGACGGTGCCGTTGATCTGGGCGGTGCCCTGCGCCCACCCCTCCGGAGCGTGAAAGACGAGAAGCATCGACACCGCAATGGCGCAAGACAGCCTCATGTGTGGCCTCCTTCGACGCGCGAACGGTAGCACGCCACGCGCGAAAGCCCTGCACGCCCATGAAAGGTCGTCGCGATATATCAGTGCGCTGGGCGCTACGGGTTCCTGAGGATCGCGGTCGCCGAGAGCGGCGGGATGGCCCCGTCGGTGATGGTGATGTACATCACCTGCAGGTTGGGGTCGCCGGTCGGCGTGAGGAAGTGGTAGTCGTCCACGACACCGTCAGCTTGCTGGACGAGAAGATCTGCCGTCCGGCGATGGTCGTCACGCCGACGCGCGCGAGGGTGACACCGGTGGGAGCGGCCTGGGCCGTCCCGGCCTGGCCCGCCAGCAGTGCGGCCGCAAGAGCGGCTATGGTCGTGTGTCGCACAGCCATTACCTCACCTATCGGCACTCTTCGCTGGTTGATTCAGTCGAAGTAGCCGGACTCGACGTAACGCAGCCAGATCGTCCCGACGACCGTGATGTCGTCCTGCGTGAAGAGATAGTGGTGCATGCCGTCCACGCGGCCGACGCGGTATTTCTTCGCGTAGCGCTCCATCACGGTGCGGTTCGCGTCGACGGTTGAGGGCGGCAGCGTCTCGTCGTTGACGCCGTTCAGGTCCAGCACCTCGACCTGCTTCAGCGCGTCGGGCGGATAGCTCGGCTCCATCACCGACTGCATGAAGGCGCCGAGGCCGGGCGCGCGGTCGGCGGCGGGCAGAAACGGGGACTGCCAGAGGCGCATCGCGTGCTCGGTGAGCGCGCCGATGCCGAACTGCATCACCGCGTCTTCGGTGCTCTTGAAGCGCGGCGACTTGAGGGCGCCGCGCCACCACCGCTCGCGTGTGGCCGCGTCGACATGGCGCGTGTAGAACTCGAAGTCCTCGAGGCCGCGCTCGCGCACCCTCAGGGCGCGGATGTCGTAGATGTCGGTGAAGTTCCCCGCCTGCGTGCGGTTGTTCACGTACGCCAGGCCGGTGGAGCTCGTCCCCCACCCGAGATAGCCGTCGGGCGTGAAGTGCTTCGCGAGCGGATAGAGAAACGCGCCGCCGGTGGACATCCCCCAGAAGAGCACGAACGCGTTCCGCCGATCGGGAATCGCCTGCTCGAGCGCACGGCGGTAGCCGTCCACGAACACGCGCGGCGTGGCGGCCAGCATCTGCTTCTCCAGCTCGCTGCCGCGGACCGGGTACCTGTGGACGGCGCTGACGCCGGCAGACGTGCCCACGGCGGCGCCCGAGCGGCGCGACTCGTAATCGATGTCGCGCCAGTAGGTCTTCTGCGCGCGCGTGAACATCGGCATCCGCTGCGCCAGCGGAATCGTCTCCCACGAGCCGTCGCCCGAAGGCGCGAGGAAGTTCCAGCGCCCGACGCGCGTCAGCGCGATGAACGTCACCCCGCGCTTCGCCAGCCAGACACCCGGACCGTCGCGGCCCTCCGGCGTCCGCACGAAGTCCATCCCGTACTCGCTGCCGGGTTCGGCCCCCACGACCACGAGGCGGCGGCCATTGCGCAGCCGCGGCCGATCGGGCGTGAGCGTGACGGCCACCTGCGTGAACGGCTGGCCGTGGGCCGTGAATTCGATGAAGTCGATGCGCTGCGAGTACGCGCTCGTCTCGGGATATTCGCTGCCGGCAAGGATCTCGCGCACCGCGTCCCGTCCGAGCGTCGCGTGGTCGGGCGGAAGCTCCCATGACGCCACCGTTGCCGGGGCCAGCAGCGCGGCAAGCAGGACGAGCCGGGCGCGGGTCATGAACGCGGCGGATGCTAGCACGGCCCATGACTGCGGTTGACAGCCCCTGACCCGGGTGTTACAACCGAGCCGCCTGTCGATCAGTTCGAGCGTTCTACCCACAGAGCGGAGAAAACCATGACGTTCGCCCGAGCGGCGATTTCACTCTCGGCGCTTCTCCTCACGGGCCTCCTCACGGCTGCGCCCGCGGTTGCACAGATCGCCACGGCCGAGCTCAACGGCCGGGTTACCGATTCCAGCGGCGCCGTCCTGCCCGGCGTGAGCGTCACCGCCACGCAGGTCGCGACCGGCCTCACGCGCGCCGTCGTCACCGACGACAACGGCGCGTACCTGCTGTCGAACCTGCCGCCCGGGCCGTACCGGCTCGAGATTTCGCTGCAGGGTTTCCGCACCTACGCGCAGACGGGGATCGTGCTGCAGGTCGGCGCCACGCCGACCATCAACGCGTCGCTCGAGCTGGGCGCGCTGGAGGAGACGGTCACCGTGGACGCCGCGGCGCCGCTCGTGGACGTGCGCAGCGCCGGCATCAGCGCGGTCATCGAGAACGAGCGCATCGTGGAGCTGCCGCTGCAGGGACGCCAGGTCACCGACCTGCTCGTGCTGTCGGGCGCCGCCGTGCAGACCGACGTCGTCAGCAGCCGCGGCGTGCCGGGCGGCGTGAATATCTCCGTCGCCGGCGGCCTGCGGACGGGCGTCGGCTACACGCTGGACGGCGCGAACCACAACAACAAGCAGCAGAACGCGAACCTGCCGCTGCCCTTCCCCGACGCGCTGCAGGAGTTCCGCGTCGCCACGAGCGGCCTGACCGCGCAGAACGGCGTGCACTCGGGCGCCTCGGTCAACGCGGTCACCAAGTCGGGCGCCAACCGGTTCGCCGGCAACGCGTTCGAGTTCCTGCGCCACCACCGCTTCAACGCGACCAGCCCGTTTGCGGCCACCGGCCCCGACGGGAAGCGCATGGACGACGGGTTGAAGCGGAACCAGTTCGGCGGCACGCTCGGCGGCCCGGTTCTGCGGGATCGGCTGTTCTTCTTCGCCGGGTATCAGGGGACGGCCATCCGCGTGCGCCCCAGCGACAACGTCGCGTTCGTGCCGACGGCGCAGATGCTGGCCGGCGACTTCACCGCGTTCACCTCGCCGCAGTGCAACGGCGGCCGCCAGGTGACGCTCCGCGCGCCGTTCGTCAACAACCGGATCAATCCCGCGCAGTTCAGCCCGGCCGCGCTCAACATGGTCCGCCGGCTGCCGACGGCCACCGACCCCTGCGGGCTCATCACCTTCGACACGCAGTCGAACCGCGACGAGCACCAGACGGTGGGCCGCGTCGATCTGCAGCTCGGCACCGCGCACCAGGTGTTCGGCCGCTATTTCGCGTTCACGTTCGCGGCCGAACCCGGCTATGCGGGCGAAGGCGACAACGTGCTCAAGACCAACGTCTCGGGCGCGGACGACACGGTGAACTCGCTGACGGTCGGCGCCACGACGGTGTTCAGCTCGTCGGTCGTCAACTCGCTGCGCGTGGCGGTGAACAAGGCGAAGGTGGACAACTTCCAGACGCCGTTCTTCTCCCCCCGCGACCTCGGGGTGAAGATGCACAGCTACCTGCCCGGCTACATGTCGATGAACGTGACCGGCGGGTTCACCTTCTACACCGGCACCAACACCAAGGCCCTGTTCTTCAACGACACCTACCAGGTGGCCGAGGACCTCACGCTGGTGCGCGGCGATCACCAGTTCGCCTTCGGCGCCAACGTGCAGTACTGGAAGGGCGACTACACCTCCACGTCACGCGCCAACGGCAACTGGATCTTCAATGGGTCCGCGACGGGCCTGGGCCTGGCGGACCTGCTGGTGGGCCGGGTGACGACCGTCGAGCACGGCGGCCTCGGCAAGCTGCCGGTGGACAGCTGGTACTTCGGCGGCTACGCGCAGGACTCGTGGCGGCTGAACAGCCGCGTCACGGTGAACGGCGGCCTCCGCTGGGAGCCGTTCTTCGGACAGAACGTGCGCAACGGCGTGATCACCGTGTTCGACATGGACAACTTCCGCGCCGGCCGCAAGAGCAGCGTGTTCGTGAACGCGCCGGCCGGGATCCTGTATGCCGGAGACGAGGGCTTCCCCGACAACGGCAAGACGGGCCTGAACAAGCAGTGGGCGAACCTGTCGCCGCGCTTCGGCGTCGCCTGGGACGTGCGCGGCGACGGGCGGCTGGCCGTGCGCTCGTCGTATGCGATGGCCTACGACTTCATGACCGGCGAGTACCACAACATCAACGCGAACGCGCCGCCCTTCGGCAACCGGTCGCTCATCACCGATCCGCCCGGGTTGATGGACGACCCGTACGGGGGCAGGGATCCGCATCCGATCACGACGAACCGCAACACCGAGTACCCGGCGTTCGGGACCTTCGGCACGATGGATCCGAACATCAACTCGCCGCGCATCCAGTCGTGGAACCTCACCGTGGAGCAGCAGCTCGGCGCCGAGTGGGGCGTCGCGGCCAGCTATCTCGGGAGCCACTCGGACCGGCTGTGGGCGCAGGTGGCGCTGAACCCGGGTGTCTTCATGGGGCTGGGTCCCTGCACGCTGAACGGCGTCGCGATCCCCGTGTGCTCGACCAACGCGAACCTGAACCAGCGGCGCGCGCTGAACCGGGTCAACCCGCGCGAGGCCGCCCTCATCGGCGCGCTCGACAAGAACACGGCCGAGGGCTACCAGAACTACAAGGGGCTCAAGCTGTCGGTGACGCGGCGCGCGGCCGCCGGCCTCAGCCTGAACGGCAACTACACGCTGTCGCGGTGCAAGGGCACGCCCACGGCGCTGACGTTCAATCAGCAGAGCGCCGGTTACATCAAGCCGGACGACCCGTCGTACGACGCCGGCTACTGCGAGCAGGACCGCACGCACCTGGCGACGCTGACGCTCGGCTATGAGACGCCGGACCTCGGCGACAGCGCGCTGGCGGTGCTCGGCTCGCAGTGGCGGCTGTCGGGCATCCTCAACGCGCGGTCGGGCAACCGGCTGAACATCCTGAGCGGCATCGACAACAACTTCTCCGGCCTGGCGAACCAGCGGCCCAATCAGGTGAGCGACGACATCTACGGCCCCAGGACCCTCACCAGCTACTTCAACCGCGCGGCGTTCGCGCAGCCGGCGCCCGGCACGCTCGGCGACCTCGAGCGCAATGCCGCGGTGGGACCGAACTACTGGGCCGTGGACCTGGCGGTGACCAAGCTCATCGCCTCGGCAGGGTCACAGCGATTGGAGCTGCGGCTCGAATCGTTCAACCTCTTCAACAATTTCAACTGGGGCGACCCGCTGACGAACTTCAACGCCGGCACCTTCGGCCGCATCACGACCCAGGCCGGCGCACCCCGGATCATCCAGTTCGGTGTCAAGTACGACTTCTGAAGTGGCCGGGGCGTTTCAGAAGTCGCGTTATCTGCCGGAACGCCTGAACGGCGTTCCTTTTGGGAGGCTACCGGTCATGCGAGTGACAACTGGCATTGTGCTCTCGGTCGCGACGGCGATCCTGTTCGCCGCCGCGCCCGCCTCGGCGCATCACGCGTTCGCCGCGGAATTCGACGCGCAGAACTGCGCCGACGTCGTCGGCGTGCTGACGAAGGTGAACTACGAGAACCCGCACGCCTACCTCTTCCTGAACGTCAACGGCGAGGAAGCGACGTTCCAGCTCTCGTCCACGTCGAACCTGCGGCGCGGCGGCGCCACCGTCGCCGCGTTCAACGCGAGCATGAACAAGCAGGTGACGGTGCGCGGCTGCGCGTCGCGCAACGGCGAGAAGAACCGCTACGCCGCGTCGTACATCAAGCTGGCCGACGGCGTCGTGCAGCGCGTGGGACAGGACGTCGAAGGCGTCTTCGGCACCAAGATCTGGAGATGAGCATGACGGTACGGACTCTCGTGACGCTTGGCGCTGTGTCACTCGGATCGGCGCTCGTGTCTGCGCCGCTGTGGGCGCAGATCGGCGAACAGCAGCCCAACCCCGACAAACCGTTCGTCGAGGCGCGCGGCAACGTCACGCCGGTGCGCCTGCCGCCCGGCGGGTCCACGCCGCGCATGGCCGACGGCAAGCCGGACTTCTCCGGCGTCTGGTTCTCCGGACCGACCGGCCGCGCCAACGCCTGGAGCGTCGTCCCCGACCAGCCGCGCAAGGAGGACCCGATTCCGTTCAAGCCGGAGGTCAGGAAGAAGATCGACTCGATGACCCGCGCCGAGCGCGAGCTCGGGCGCGCCCAGGTCGCGTGCCGGCCGCTCGGCGTGCCCGGGATGTGGACGGACAACCCGTACCCGCATCAGATCGTCATGAAGCCGACCATGTTCGTGCACCTGATCGAGAGCAACAACAACTGGCGCGCCGTGCCGCTGCCGAAAGCGCACAAGCCGGCGGACGAGCAGGAGCCGCTCTACATGGGCGACACCGCGACCCGGTGGGAGGGCGACACGCTCGTGCTCGAGACGATCTCGTTCGACACGCGGCCGTGGATCCAGGGTAACGGGTGGTTCAAGACGGAGCAGACGAAAGTCATCGAGCGCCTGCGCCGGCCGACCAGGAACTTCCTCGAGTACCAGTACACCGTGGAGGACCCCAACACGCTGACGAGGCCGTGGACGTCGGCGTGGCGCGAGTTCCGCTCTCGGTCGCGGAACTGACGTTGACGGAGAACTTCTGCACCAACAACGAGAACGTCGAGCAGTTCGAGAAGCTGGCCGAGCAGGAACGGGAGAAGCAGAAATGAGGACGCGTCTCGCCGGATTCGGAGTGGCGGCGCTCGCCGCCACGACGTTCGGCGGGACGGTCTCGGCCCAGAACGTCCCGCCGCAGTTCGTCGTCAGCGGCAAGGCGGCGGAGCAGATCCAGGGCTACCTGAACATCGTCACCGCGGAGATGAAGGCGCGCACGCGCCCGTGAAGTTCACCCGACGCCAGGTGATGACCGGCGGCATCGCCGCCGGCGTGACCGTGGCGCTCGGCGGCTGTGCCACCCGCCGGGGCGGAACAGCAGGCCCGGGAGAGCCCGGTGACGAGCTGGCGCTGGTCAACGGGCGGATCCACACGATGGATCGCGCCAACACGGTCGCGACGACGGTGTCGATCAGAAACGGCCGGTTCGTCGCGGTTGGTGACGGTCCACCGGCGCGCGGCGCTCGCGTCATCGACCTCCGAGGCCGCACGGTCGTCCCCGGCATCATCGACAACCACAACCACATCGTCCTGATGGGCAACCGTCCGGGCTACCACGCGCCGCTCGAGAACGCGCTTTCGATCCGCGACGTGCAGGAAACGATGGCGGCCCGCGCGAAGGCCGTACCGCCCGAGAGCTGGCTGACGACCATCGGCGGGTTCCATCGAAACCACCTCGTCGGGCCGGGCGAGACTCCGCGCCTGCCGACGCTGGCGGAGCTCGACGCGGCGGCGCCGAACAACCCCGTCTACATCAGCGAGTCGTTCAACGGGCCGTCGGTGACCAACAGTGCGGGCCGGGCGATCTTCGCGCGCCGGACGCCGCCGGTTCCGGTCGGTGACGACGGCTCGATCGAGGCCGGAATGAATGGCACCGGCCTGGCGACCCTGGCATTGCGCCAGACACTGCTGACGGCCGAGCAGCGCACGCGGGGCGCCCTCGACGCGCTCTCGTACGGGCTCGGTCTCGGCGTGACGACGCACCTCGATCAGGGCGCCTTCGAAGCCACGAACACACCCGCCGACGGCGCCGCGCACGAGAACAACTACACGATGCAGCGGCCGTTCCTCGCGCTGCACGCCGAAGGCAGGCTGCCCGCGCGGCTGCAGATCAACTTCCTGCACCAGGACGCCACGCCGGAGCTGGCCACGCTGCGGGAACGGACCCGGAACACGTTCCCGTTCTTCGGCGACGACATGCTGCGCACCGGCGGCATCGGCGAGTTCATCGGCGGACCAAAGGCGTTTCGCGACGCGGCGATCTGGCTGGCGCGCGCGGGCTGGCGCGCCGAGGTCCACTCCCTGACCCGGACCGACTTTCAGCAGGAGATCCAGGACTACGAGGCGGCCCACAAGGAGGCGTCAATCGCCGGGCTGCGATGGGTCGTCGCGCACGCGCCGTTCATCACCGAGGAATGGGTGAGCCGGCTCAAGGCCATCGGCGGCGGCCTGTCGCTGACGGGCTGGCGCTATCTCAACGGCACGCCCGAGCAGAACGGCCCGCCGTTCAGGATGATCGCGAGCAACGGGATTCCGGTGGGCATGAGCTCGGACGGGATGCAGATCGCGCCGATGAATCCCTGGCTCCACATGTACTACGCCAGCACCGGACTCAACGCGCGGCAGGTGCTCATCAACGGCGGACAACAGATCTCGCGGCAGGACGCGCTGCGGATGTATACCGCGAACAACGGCTGGTTCCTGCGGCAGGAAGGCGAGATCGGCACGATCGAGCCGGGCAGGCTCGCGGACCTCGCCGTCCTGAGCCACGACTACTTCACCGTGCCCGACGAAGACCTGAAGAGGATTCGCTCGGTGATGACGATTGTGGCCGGCCGGATCGTCCACGACGCC
>Ga0194121_10003497_pt1 | contig 23746 bp, 13 predicted proteins | sample TA2MahCa50mmetaG_FD_148609 | JGI IMG/M metagenome (GOLD analysis project Ga0194121, IMG submission 148609) | Freshwater microbial communities from Lake Tanganyika, Tanzania - TA2015020 Mahale Deep Cast 50m | ecosystem: Environmental > Aquatic > Freshwater > Lake | place: Tanzania: Lake...
CAGGATCTTCGTCGCGGGAACGAGCCGGAACTGGATCGGGCCCTCGCGCGTGGGCAGCTTCTGGCACTCGAGCGGGCGGCCGTCTTCCGCGCGGATTTCCCCCACCTTGTAATCGCACAACGCCGCGGCATGGAGCACGGCGTCCACGCGGATGTTCCCGGCGACGGCGCGGAGCTTGGCCGCGAGGTCGTCGTTGGTGGAGAAGTCCACGGAATGCACGCGGGCATCGAGCGGGTCGCGGCAGGTGGCCTGTTCGCCCTTGAAGCAGACGACGTCCCATCCGAGGCGCGCGAAGGTGTTCGCGAGCGTGATGCCGAGACGGCCGGTGGAAAAGTTGGTGATGCGCCGGACCCGGTCAATCGGCTCCCACGCCGGTCCGCAGGTGATGACGACGTTCATCAGGAAGGCCGGGCAGCCGCGTGTCTCAGGCGAACAATTCTCTCACCGCCCTGCCCTTTCCGTCCTCGGTTGCGTAGAACGGTCGCTGCTCGATGTCGAACGCGGTCTTCGGACTGATGCCCATCGCGGTGAAGAGGGTCGCGTGCAAATCGGCGATGGAAACCGGATTTTTCACGGCCACGAGCGGGCGCTCATCCGCGGTCTGTCCGTAGACGAAGCCGCGCTTCATCCCGCCGCCGAACATCAGCACGCTCGTGCCGCCGGTGAAATGCCGGTGCAGTCCGTAATGCTTCATTTCCTTGAGCGTCTCGCTGGGGGCGGTCGCCTGATCCTTCGCGTTCGAACCGGGCACGCCCTCGACAATGGCGTCGCGGCTGAATTCGCTCGCAATGACGACGAGCGTGCGCGAGAGCAGACCGCGCGACTCCAAGTCGAGCACGAGCCGGGCAATCGGCCGGTCAATCTCGCCGTGAAGCCTCGCGACGGTTTCATGCCCGTTGGCGTGCGTGTCCCAATGAAGGAACGGCACGTATTCCGTGGTGACTTCGACGAATCGCGCGCCGTTCTCGACAAGCCGCCGCGCGAGCAGGCACCCGCGACCGAAGCGGCCCGCGCCGTATTCGTCGAGGCTCTCCTTCGGTTCATCGGCGAGGTCGAACGCCGCGCGCTCCTTCGAGCTGAGCAGGCGGAACGAGTTGTCCATCGCACGGAGCATCGATTGCTGCTGGTAATCGCCGAGATACGCGCGCTGCGGCGACTTCTCGACGAGCTTGCGGAAGAGCTTCTCGCGATTCTCGAAACGCCCGGCATCCATCCCCTTCGGCGGCCGCACGGACTGCGCGGCTTCATCGGGATACGGCAGGTTCATCGGCCCGAACTCATTGCCAAAGAAGCCCGCGGTGGTGAAGGCCTTGAGTTCCTCCTGTTCCCCAACGCCCTCGAGGCGCTGGCCGATGTTGATGAAGGGGGGCATCACCGGGTTGCGCGGTCCAAGCACCTTCGCAATCCACGAGCCAATGTGGGGGCACGCGACGGTTTGCGGCGGCACATAACCGGTGTGCCAGTGATACTGGTGGCGCGAGTGGAGGATGTGGCCGAGGTCAGGCTGCACCGCGCTGCGGATCAATGTGCCGCGGTCAAGGACCTTCGCGACGTGCTCGAGGCCCTTGCAGATGTTCACGCCGTCCACTGCCGTCGGGATCGCGGGAAACGTGCTGAGAATGTTCTTCACCGGCACACCGACCGCGAACGGCTGGTAGCGCTTCGGGTCAAACGTGTCCGGCGCGGCCATCCCGCCGGCCATCCACAGCAGGATGCACGCGTCAGCCGTCGGTTTGGGGTGCGCGATCCTTTCGTCGGCAATCAACCGCGGCGCACCCATCGCGAGCGTGGCGGTGGAGGCCGCGGCGAGCTTGCGGAGGAAGTCGCGACGCGTGGCTGCCGGATCGAGTGGGGTCGGTTTCATGGTTCGTTCGTCGCGTCATCGGGCTGCAATCGGATCTTGATTCCCAAGTCGAGGGTCGCCCCGTCGGCCTGCACGGTGGGCAGGAAGCCCACGCGAATTCCCTTCTGGCCCAGTTCCGGGTTGCCCTGCACCTGAATCGTCGCATCCGCGCCGGACCGGGTCAACAGCCGCGGACCACTCAACACGTCCACGCCCTCCGCCTCGTCAAGCCACCGGAGCATCTCGGCTCCCTGCCCCGCGGCGCGCACCAGGAACCGCTCGGCGGCGAATCCCTCGACCAACAGTTCACGCAAGCCGAGTGTGGCCACGGCCGTCTCGGGCATCGCGACCAGGCGCGTCTCGAGCATCACGCTTCCGGACGCGTCCTTTGTCGGCGTCACCATCACGAAGCCGCGCTTGTTTTCGGGCAGTTTCCAACCGCCGCTGACGGCCATGTTCCCGAACGAAAGGCGGACCGTCCCGTCCACGGTGAACCCCGCGCCCTCGGCGCCGGGCGGCTTCTGCGCCGCGGTGATCGCGGCGGGCGCAACTGCAACCGGCGCAGGTTTCGGCGGCGAAGTCTTGAGCCGCTTCAACTCCGTGGAATCCGCGCGCAGCCGGGCAAGCTCGATTTCGTTCACGCCGAGTGATTTCAGCAACTGGACCTGTTTGCGAAGCTGCTCGTTCTCGACATCCATTGAATCCGCCCGGCTGGCGCTGGCCCGTGCCGTGTCGCGGGCGGATTGCAGGACGGACTGAAGCCGGTTGCGGTCGCGCACGGCCTTGACCGCGACAAACACGGCGATCAACCCGACCGCGAGCGGAAGGAGCGTGTTTTTCATGGCGGTGCCCGTCAACGGACGAGCGAAAACTCCGGCAGCATCACAAGGCTCCACAAAAGGTCTGCGACGTCCTGCTCCGTGGGTTTTGGCCCGAGCGCCGCGCGCACGAGCTTGAGTTCGTCAGCCGTCGGCTTGCGGGACAGCGCGAACGTATAGAGCCACCGCGGGAGCGCGTCCGGCGAATCCCAATGGCGGGCGAGAAGCGACTTCGCACCGCGCTCGAGCGTTCCCGCGAGCACCTCGCCGTTGGCCAGGTCAATCGCCTCGAGTGTGCTGAGTTCATTCGGCCGCACGCTGACGATCTGGTCGCGGTTCGGCCGTCCGAGCGTGCGCATGAGAAAATCGCTCTTGAGCAAACCGGCGCGGACCATCGGCAAGTCCGTGAGCGCGGCCTGTGCGAGCATGGACTTGAGCGGCCCGCCGACCCGCTGGCCCCACCCGCCCGCGACTTCGACCACGGGCTTGAAGTCGTCGGGCTCCGCCTTGAACTTCCCGCGCGCGTCCGGTTGCGATTTCGTGCAGTCCCACGATTCGTCCGTCGCGATGGTCTCGCTCGCGCCGTCGGCAAACGTGAGCCGGGCCTCGAAGAACGCAGCGGCGGGATTGGGAGCGTTGCCCCCGTTCTTCGCGACGAGGAGGATTTCGTTGGCTCCGGCGCGAAGCCGGTTGGCGAAGGACACGCCGTCGGGCTGATCCCACTGGTCGCCGCTGCCGGCATTCTGCCCGTTGACGAAGAGCGTGTAGCTGTTGTCCACCGAGATGCTCGCGCCCGCGCGGACGGGCGCGGCGCGGAGGTTGAACTTCCGTCGCAGCGTGATCGTCTCGCCGGGCGCGGCGTTCGACGCGTCCGCGCGCGACCACACCCACTTGCCCGCGAGTTGGAGGCTCCGCAGCAGTTCCGCATCCGCCTTGCCGCGCAAGACCGGTGCGTCGAAGCGCGCGGGCGCAGTGCCGGTGAGTTGCCAGACCGTGTCGACAAATTGCTCCGCGGTGAGCCGCTTGGCTCGCGGCCCGGCGTAGACGTATCCACGATCATCCGCGTCCCGGGCCACGACCTGCGCCACGGATTGATACGCGTGCGAGGTCGCGATGAGTTCGAGCACTTTCTTGATGTCGAACCTGGAGTCCGCGAGGTGCACGGCGAGCTGGTCGAGGAGATCCGCGTTCCACGGTTCCGTCTGCATCGCGTCCGTCGGGTGCACGATGCCGCGCCCCATGAGCCGGTGCCAGAGCCGGTTGACGACCGTGCGGGAGAAACGGCCGTTCTCCGGTTGCGTCATCAACGCGGCCAGTTGCTTGAGTCGCTCGGGCTGGGGCTTGTCCGGATCAATCTTGCCGAGTTCGGGGAAGAGCCACGCGGCCGACGCCGTCGTGCCGAGGGGTTTGTCACACCGATGAATGGTGAGCGGCTTGGCCGAGTAGATCGCCGCCAGCCCATAGGCCTCCTCCAACTTCCAGCGGTCGATGAAGCTGTCGTGGCACGACGCGCACTTGAGGTTGATCCCGAGGAACGTCTGGCCGACCGACTGCGCGAATTGAATCTCGACGGTCTGTCCCGCGCTCACGTCACCGCGCCACTTGATGCCGGCGGTGAACCCCTCGGTCTCCGGCCCCGGCGCGAGCAACTCCCGCGCAAACTGGTCGTAAGGCAGGTTGTCCACGAGCGCGCGATAGAGCCACTTGCTGATTTGCTTGCGGCCGCCTGTGATGAAGCCCGTGCCGCCGTAGTCGTTTCGGAGGAGGTCGTTCCAGAACGTCAGCCAGTGCTCGGCGTAGGCGACATCGTTTGCCAGCAATTCACGCACGAGGATGGCCCGGCGGTCGGGGCGCTTGTCCGCCAGGAATTTCTCCAGCGCCGCCGGTTCCGGCAGCAGGCCATGCAAGTCGAGGTGCAGGCGGCGCGCGAACGTCGCGTCGTCCAGCGGCGCGGTGCGCTTGAGCTTCTGTTTTGCGATGTGGGCGTCGAGGATGCGGTCGATCGCATTCGTGCGTCCGGAAACGACCCGCGGCAGGTCGGGCCGGCGCGGATGCAATGGCGGCTCGTAGGCCGGCTTCCTGAAGGCGAACCCCTCCATCCACGCGGCGCCCGAATCAATCCAGCGCTTGATCAACTCGATCTTGTCCGCAGGCACGCGCGCTCCCTTCGGCGGCATCTGCGTGTCGGGGTCCGTGGAACCAAGCGCCGTCAGCAATCGACTCTTCCTGCTGTCGCCCGGGACGAGCACCGCGCCGGACTCGCCGCCCTTGAGCAGCGACTCGCGGGTGTTCATCGAGAGGCCGCCCTTCTTCTTGTCGCCGGTGTGGCATTCGGCGCAATGCTGGCGCAGCACCGGGACGATGTCGTGCAAGAAGTCCACGTCGGCCGCGCAAGCCGGCATGAGCCAGAGCAACCACAGCGCCGGCGACCATCGCTTCAACGGCGACTTCGACGTGTTGACCGGGACCGTCATCTGACCATGCAATGCCATGACCGAACCTTGGATGCCGCAAATCGCCCGCGCTGACAAGCCCGCGCCGACGTCTGGTCCCGATACCTCGGGACGCCGCGGCAGGATGATTGAAGGAGTGGAGCGGGTGAAGGGAATCGAACCCTCGTGGCCAGCTTGGAAGGCTGGAGCTCTACCATTGAGCTACACCCGCAACGGACGCCGCGACACTACCCGCCGCGCTTGCGTTGTCAATTGGCCAGCCTTTATCCTGTGCGGCGTGAGCGCGCTTCTCATCTCGAACGGCCGGGTCATCGATCCCTCCACCAAGTTTGACGCGACCGCCGACGTGCTGATCTCGGATGGAAGGATCGCCGCCATCGGCCGGGACCTGGCGAGAACCTCGCCCCAGGATGCCGAGCGCATGGATGCGACGGGCCTCGTGGTCTGCCCCGGATTGATCGACTTGCACGTGCACTTGCGCGAACCGGGACAGTCGCCCAAGGAAACCATCGCCACGGGCACGCGCGCGGCGGCCCGCGGTGGATTCACGAGCGTCGTGTGCATGCCGAACACGTCGCCCGCCATCGACAACGCGGGCACGGTCGCGCTCATCAAGGAGCGCGCGGCGCGCGAAGGGTTGGTGAACGTGTTTGTGACCGGCGCGATCACCAAGGGCCTCGCGGGCGAGGAGCTCGCGCCGATCGGTTCGCTCAAGTCCGCGGGCGTGGTTGCGATCACCGACGACGGACATTGCGTGCAAAACAACGAGTTGATGCGTCGCGCCATGGAATACGCGCGCATGTTCGACCTGCCGGTGATGGATCACTGTCAGGACTACCTGCTCGTGACGGAGGGCGTCATGCACGAGGGCTACTGGAGCACCGTGCTCGGACTGCGCGGCTGGCCGGCCGCGGGCGAGGACGCCATCGTGGCGCGGAACATCCTGCTCGCGGAACTCACGGGCACGCGCATCCACTGCCAGCACTTGAGCAGCGCAGCCAGTGTGCGGCTGATCCGCGAGGCCAAAAAGCGCGGCGTGCCCATCAGCGGCGAGGCTTGCCCGCATCACTTCACGCTGACGGATGCCACCGTCGCGGGAAGCGAGAAATTCTGGGCCGGGGACGGCGCGGGAGTGTCCGGCGTCGGCGCAAACGGCCACCTGAAACCGTCATGGCCGCCCTACGACACCAACTTCAAGATGAATCCGCCGCTCCGCTCGGCCGCGGATCGCGAGGCCGTCCTCGAGGGACTTTGCGACGGGACGATCGAGGTGCTGTGCAGCGATCACGCGCCGCACTCTGATTACGAGAAGGAGGTCGAGTTCGACAACGCCCCGTTCGGCATCACCGGGCTTGAGAACGAACTTGCGCTTTCGCTGATGCAGCTCCACCACAGCGGGCGCATGTCACTCCCGGCGCTGATCGAGAAATACACGGTCGCGCCCGCGCGTTTGCTCAAGCTCGCGAAGGGCACGCTGGCCGTGGGCGCGGATGCCGACGTGACGGTGATGGACCCGGATCGCGAGTGGACGTTTCGCGCGGAGGACACGCAAAGCAAGTCGCGCAACAATCCGTTCCACGGGTGGCAGCTCAAGGGCAAGGCAACGGCAACGGTCGTGGCGGGCAAGATTGTCTGGCGCGAGTGACCGGCCATCGTTGCGCCAGCTTACGTTCGGATCGAATCCGCCACCTCCGCGGGGGCAACTTCCCGCTCATCCCGCGACTTCAGATGCTTCACGCGAGCAACGAGCCGGCCTTCCGCAGCCGGTGCCAGTTTCACTGTGTGTGTCGCACCGAGTTCCAGTGCGCGTTTGAACTGCTTGTCCGGCTTGAGCGCCGTGAGTGAATACTCCGTGCTGAATCCCGCGTCGCGAAGCTGCTGCACCACGCCGAGTGACGCCGCGCGGAGGGATTCTTCCTCGACGAGAACGACCACATCGCAGCGCGCGTCGCACTTCGGCAGCTTGCCGCGCGCCTTGAGCAGCTCGACCAGCACCACGTCGCCCATCCCGAAGCCGAGCGCGGGCAGGTCCACTTTCCCGCCGGACACCTGCTTGATGAGGTTGTCGTAACGTCCGCCGCCACAAATCGCGCGGAACTCCCCCTTGCGGTCGAAGGCCTCGAACACCGGGCCCGTGTAGTAGGCGAGCCCGCGAATGACGCCGTAGTCCACTTTCACGAAGTCCCCGAGGCCGCGGGCGGTGACATTGTGGAGGATGGCGCGAAGTTCCGGTGTCGGTTCGGCCGACGTGATGAAGGACTTCACTTGATCGGGCGGGAAGCCCAGTTTCGCGAGCGCCTCGCCGCTGCCCTCGGGTTCGCGCTCCAGCTTGTCCACGGCTTGATAGAAGGCATACGCGTCCGATGGCTCGCCAGCATCCGCGGCACCTGTCCGTCCGCGCTCGAAGAATTCCTGCCATGCGTTCCGGCTGCCGAGGCGCACCACAAAATCCTCACTCGTGAGGCCGAGCGCGCGCAGCGAGTCCACGAGCAACGCGATGAGTTCGGCGTCAGCCGCGGGATCCTTCTCGCCGATGATGTCGCAGTTGAGCTGGAAGTGCTCGCGAAGCCGGCCCTTCTGCTGGCGCTCGTATCGGAAGAGCTGCGGAACGGAAAACCACTTGATGGGTTTCTTGTAGTTCCGCTCGTGCGCCGCGGCCATGCGGGCGAGCGTGGGCGTCATCTCCGGCCGCAGCGCCACGGCGCGGTCGCCCTTGTCGTTGAAGTTGTAAAGCTGCGCGACGATCTCGGCACCGCTCTTGTTGGTGTAGAGCTCCAGCGGCTCGAGCGGCGGGCCGTCGTATTCGCGGAAGCCGTAGCGGCGCGCGACCGCGCTCCACGTGTCGAAGATGTGCCGGCGCGCGTCAGCGCTCCACGCGTCCGCCGTCGGCAACGGTTCGGGATAGAAATCGCGGAAGCCCGGCAGGCGTTCCATAGGCGGCAGAGTATGGGTGCGCCTGGCCAGGATCCAAGTTCCAAGTTCAGGATCGGGGCCGCCGAAGTTCGCCGACGCGCGGGACTTGGGCTCGCCAAGTCGCTGCGCCGCGTGTAGAAAACACCGGCAAAAATCAAGCCCATGAAACCCACCCGACTCTTCGCGGGCCTCGCCGTGCTCGTGGCCGCCTCGTGCGCCTTGCTCGGCTGGCAGAAGGCCCGACGACTCGAGCACACCAACGCGGAACTCGCCGCCCAACTCAAGGAAGCCCGGGACGAGCACGCGGCGGAGGAGAAATCCAAGTCACGCCACCGCCACTCGGACGACGCCGAGTTGAAGCGGCTCCGTGTCGAGGCGCAGGAAATCCATCGCATGCGCAACGAACTGACGCAACTCCGGGGCGGCGCGCCGGAAGTGGAGAAACTCCGCGCGGAGAATCAGAAGTTGCGCACCGAGAACATCGGCCTGCGCAGCGCCGTCTCGGCGGCAGTGCCCATCCCCGCGGCCACGACCGCCCCGCAGAATCGCTTCGGCCGCGACCAGTGGACACACTCCGGCTTCGCCACGCCCGAGACTGCGCTGGTTTCCGCAATCGCCGCCATGAAGGACGGCAAGCCGCAGGCGTATCTGGATGCGCTCGGCCCCGAGGAACAGCTTCGCATGGCGAAAGCGTGGCAGGGCCGCGCCGAGGGCGACATCGCCGCCAAGCACCAGGCGGACGTGGCAGCGTTCACCGGCATCCGCGTGCTCGACCGGCAGGACGTCTCGCCGACGGAAGTGGTCATGAATGTGTTTCTCGAAGGGGCGGGGCGTGTCGAACAAGTCTCGATGAAACGCGTCGGTGCGGACTGGAAGTTCGGCGGGTTCATGCGGCCGCCCCCGCCCGCGGGCGCGAAGGGGCCTTGAGTTTGGGAGATTGGGGCCCGCGGCGGATTTGGGCTTGGCGCAGCGGACGGGTTCTCCTAGCCTCCGCGCCACAGCATCGGCAAACGGGAACCCCCAACTCCACCACTCGTGAAAGACTACGCACCCAAGGACATCCGGAACTTCGCCATCGTCGGGCACGCTTCGTCCGGCAAGACGCTGCTCTCGGAGGCGATGCTGGCGTGCTGCGGCGTCATCAACCGCATGGGCTCGATCACCGGGGGAACCACGGTGAGCGATTACCATGACAGCGAGAAGAACCGGCAGATTTCCACGCACGCATCGCTGCTGCATGCCGACTGGCTCGGGCGCAAACTCAACATCATTGATTGTCCCGGCTACTCGGACTTCATCGCGGAGGGGCTCGGGGCGCTGCGGGTCGGGGACTTCGCGCTCGTGGTCGTGCACGCCGTGCACGGTGTCGGAGTGGGCACCGACGCGGTGTGGAAATACGCCACGCAGTTCGGCCTGCCGAAGTTCATCGTGGTCAACGCGCTGGACAAGGAGAACGCGAACTTCGACCAGGTCCTGGCGCAGTTGCGTGAGCATTATGGGGCGCGTGTATTCCCGCTGAACCTCCCGCTGAACGCCGGGCCGGGCTTCAACCAGCTTCTCGATGTCATCCGCTCGGAGGTCACCACCTATGCAGGCGACCGCAGCGGCAAGTTCACCGAGGCGCCGGCGGCCGGGGCGCACGCGGAGCAGGTCAAGGCACTTCACCAGCAACTCATCGAATACATCGCCGAGGCGGACGACTCGCTCATGGAGAAGTTCTTCGAGCAGGGCGGCCTGAGCGAGGACGACATGCGCGCGGGCCTGCACGCCGCAGTGCAGAAACAAGCGTTCATCCCGGTGTTTTGCACCGCGGCCGAGCCCAACGTCGGCGTCATGCGCCTGCTCGATGTGATTGCCAAATACGGCTCGTCCCCCGTGGACCGCGCGAACGTCCCGGCGACGGACGCCGCGGGGAAGGCCATCGAGACCCGCCTCACCGACAGCGAACCCGTGCTCTACGTGTGGAAGACCATGGCCGAGGCCTCGTTCGGAGAGCTGTCCTTCTTCCGCCTCTACGCCGGCGCGGTGCAGTTCGGGTCGGAGCTTTACAACAGCGAGCGGCGGCACACGGAGAAGGTCGGCCAGATTTACCTGTTGAACGGGCGCAACCGCGAGTCCGTCCCCAAGGTCGGCGCGGGCGACATCGCGGCGGTCGTGAAACTTCGCGGCACGAACACCGGCGACACGTTGTCGAGCCCCGCGCGACCGGTCACATTGCCGCGCGTCGTCTACCCCAAGCCCACGATTCACTCGGCCCTTCGCCTCAAGGTCAAGGGCGAGGAGGACAAGGTCGCGCAAGGACTCACGGCGTTGCAGCACGAGGACCCGACGTTTCATTTCCACGTGGACGGCGAGCTGCACCAGACCGTGCTTTCGGCGCAAGGGGAGCTGCACCTCGATGTGTTGATCGACCGGCTCAGGCGCCGATACAAGGTCGAGGTGGAGCTCGTCCAGCCGCGCATTCCCTTCCGCGAAACCATCAAGGCGAGGGCCGACTCCAAATATCGCCACAAGAAACAGACCGGCGGCTCCGGCCAGTTCGCGGAAGTCTGGATGCGCATCGAGCCGCGCGTGCGCAACTCCGGCCTTGAATTCACCCAGTCGCTCACCGGGCAAAACGTGGACCGGACATTCGTTCCAAGCGTCGAGAAGGGCGTGAACTCAGCATGCAAGGAAGGCATCCTCGCGGGCTACCGCATCGTGGACCTGAAGGTGGACTTCTACGACGGCAAGATGCACCCGGTGGACTCGAACGACATTTCATTCCAACTCGCGGGAAAGGAAGCGTTCCGCGAGGCATTCCAGAACGCGCGGCCGTGCCTGCTCGAACCCATCCACAAACTCGAGATCACCGTGCCCGACGACGCGCTCGGCAAAATCATCGGCGACCTTTCGAGCCGGCGCGGACGGATCATGGGCATGGACGCGGACGGCAGTTTCCAAGTCGTAAAAGCCACCGTGCCCGCGGTGGAACTCTACCACTACGGCACCGTGCTGCGTTCGCTGACCGGCGGACGGAGCGCCCACGTCGAGGAATTCAGCCACTACGAAGAGATGCCGCGCGAAATGGAAGCGAAGACGGTGGACGAGGCGAAGAAGCTCAAAGCCGGCGCGGCGCCGGCCTGAAGCCTCGTGCCAGAGGCAGGAATTGAACCTGCGACCCACCCCGACTCGGAGTCGGGGCTGCTCTACGCCTGAAACCAACCCAGGACGCGTCCCGGATTCTTCCAGCGTTTGAAGGGGCGTGCCAGAGGCAGGAATTGAACCTGCGACCAAAGGCTTATGAGTCCTCTGCTCTACCCCTGAGCTACTCTGGCTGCACGATCAGGCGCGGTGACTTTTGCCGAGTCCGGACTTCGTTGCAACTTTTGAGTTGATGTCGCGCAGCGCTCCGCCCTCTCCGGGAGATCGAACGGCCCGGTTGCCGGTTGAAAAGCTGCCGCCCCTCGTGCTAAACATCGCCACGTTGAGACTCACGACTCCAACCACGAACGTTCCAACCAAGCCCATGAAAACTGCATCATCCTTCCTCGCCGCCAGCATCGCGGTCTTCTCCGCAGCCGGCACGCTTGCAGCCGCGGACGCGCCGCTGTTCCCGGACAAGAAACTCGAAGCTGCAGTTCGCCGATACGTCTTCGAGAAGCGCGACACGGACAAGCCGCTCGTCGAGGCGGATGTCGCCAATCTCTCGACCATCAACGCCGCGGGCGCGGGCATCACGAACCTCGCGGGCCTCGAGAAATGCAAGGCGCTCGCGATGCTGGAATTGCCGGGCAACAAGATCAGCGACCTCGCGCCGCTCAAGGGACTCGACCGGTTGCAGTTCCTGAACCTCGCGCACAATCAGGTCGAGGACGTCGCCCCGCTCGGCAGCGTGAAGGCGTTGCAATACCTCGAACTGTCGAACAACAAGCTGAAGAACATCGAGCCGTTGGCGGGACTGACGAATCTCGCCTCCGTTTATCTCTCCACGAACCAGATCGCGAACATCGCGCCGCTCACGCGGCTTCCCCGGGTTTCGTCGCTCTATCTCGACGCCAACGGGCTGACCCATGTTGCCGGCCTCGGCGAACTCTCGCGACTCACGATGCTCTCACTCGACAACAACCAACTGACGGACCTCGGCGCGCTGGAGAAACTGGGCCGGCTCTCGATGCTCTTTCTGCGCACGAACAAGCTCACGGACATCACTCCGCTGCACAACGCCGCGCAGCGGGACTTCAAGGGCGAGAAGCGGTTTGCACCGTTCCTGCAAGTGTATCTCGACGGGAACCCCCTCAGTTCGTCGGCGAAACGGCACGTCACCGCGCTCAAGGGATTCGGGACGCGCGTGTCGAACTGATTCGCGGGCTTCCGGGGTGTCGGTGCTAGTCGGACGGCTGAATGGTCCAGATGCCGCTCTGCCGCGCGGGATTGTTCGCGGCGCCCAGCGATTGCAACGGCGTGAGATGTTCCACATGGCCGTCGACGTGGAGGTAATTGAATCTGCCGGCATGAAAGTTGGCGTCGGTGACGCCGTTGCCGGGTTGGACGTGCTGGTTGGCGGCGTCAATCTTCGCATACGATGCATGGCCGGCTCCGTTGTAGTTGTGGACCATTTCCGTCATGAACATCGTGCTCGTCGGCGATGGAACGTCGCTTTGCCGGAGCGCGGGTTGATGTGAGGGGTCGGGCGAAGTGCCGGCCACGCCGGTGATGAGGTCGGCAGGATCCCATCGTGGAGGTATCGCACTGCTCGAAGTGGTCCAGTGAAGCCCAACGCCAGTGCGATTCGCAGGTGCGGGCGGCCAATCCCCGAGGCCGATGATGCCGCCGATGACGAACCTGCCCATATTATGCCGCGGCATTGAATAGGTGCGCTTCGTCCCGTTGGCCCACAGCGAGCCGGGCGGGGTGCCGGTGTCGAGTTCGACCTTGTCACTCGGGCACTTCATCAGCGGCCACATGTCGCGGCCGATTCGCAGGTAGTTGTCGCGCAATTGCGCCGCCGTGAACCGCATGCCGAGGTAGCTGCTCATCAAGTCGTCCCACGAATACGCCGGCGCTGTGATCAGGTAGATGCCCGCGTAGGGCAGGCGCGTGTCGAAGTCATCCACATACATCGCCATGCCGGTGCCGATCTGCTTGAGGTTGGCGGTGCACTTGGCGACGTGGCCCTTGCCCTTGGCCTTCGCCAGCGCGGGCAGCAACAATCCGGCGAGAATCGCGATGATGGCGATGACGACTAGAAGTTCGATGAGCGTGAACCCGGCGCGGCCGCGACCAGGGCTCCGGCGAGTGGTTGGGTGTGAAGAACCCATGACAGATTCGGATTGGTGAGATGTTGATACCGCAGTCGGCGAACGAGGTAAAGCCGCAATTCCGGCCTCGCAGTCCGCAGAGTTCGAATCGTGACATCCCATGTGTGGAGGGTATCGTCAACCCGATGACAGCCCCCGACTACCCGACAGGCGACCCGAAGGAATCCGCTGCGCCAGCGCCGGGGAGTTCTCCGAACGGCAGGCACCCTGCTGCCCCTGATGCGGCGGGTGTTTCAGGAGTTCCCACCAAGGAACTCACGCCCGAAGAGCAGATGGCGCTTTACGAGGCGGACTTGAAAGAAAACGACTGGGGCCATCAACCGTGCTGAGCCGCGGGGAAGTTGAACCTGCTCAGGCGGCTCGGAACGCCGAGTTCCTCGTGCCTTCGTGGTTCACCGTCAGAGCGCGGGATTGCGCGGGAACTTGGCGTAGGGCAGGCGCGCGCCGCGATAGCTCATCTTGTCCGCCCGGATCGCGTCCGGGGGCGCGAACAGCGCCGCGCCGCTCGCACCCACGATGTCGTCCTGGTCGATGCCGTCACCCGAAACTCCCACCGCGCCGATGAGCACGCCGCCGCGATAGAGCGGGAATCCACCGGGAAAAATCGTGATGCCGTTCGGAAGGTTTGGGTTGGGCGTGCCGGGCGCGAGCGTGTTCGCGGGCGTCGTCACCGTCGCGCCGTTGAGCGGATTGACGCCGCCGATTGGAAACAGGGAAAAGCGCTCCTGCAATCCGAGGAAGATCCCGGGCGCCGTGTTCAGAAGGCCCGGCGGATACATCGACTGCCCCATGAACCCCACGGTGCGGCTGCTGAAGGCGCGCGTGGCGTTGCTGAAAAAGAGCGCGGTGCGGGCCTTCTGCACGCTGACATCCCAACTGAAACGGGTCGTGTCCGGCGACGTGCAGATGCTGCCGAGCACGATGGGCGCGGTGTTGTTGCCGGGATTGTTCACCACGCTGATGAACACCTGCATCGGGCGTCCGCGCGGCAACCGGATTCCAGCGCGTGTGGTTCGGGCGCGGTTTGCCCCGGCTGTCAGGATGGCGGTGACTTCGGGCGCCGTGAGCCGCAGCGCGGACGCGAGCGTGGACGTAGTGTCTGCGATGATCGGGAATCGCAGTTCGCCCGTGACCCCTCCGATGGTGAGGGCGGGATACGTGATGACCGGACTGTTCGTGAGCGGAAAGGCGGCGAGCGAATTCCCGTTGCCCGGCGCCGTGAGCGATACCGCAGCGCCAATCGCGGGCGGTGCATTCTCGAGGTAGGCGAAGCGCACGCCATCCACCGTGACGCGAGACCCAAAGATCGTCGGCGAGGGCGCGAAGCCGAGTTGCCCCGCCAGCGCGACGTCTTCCTGCACATACGGACTCGCGATGACGGACGGGGAGATGTTCGCCGGGCTTTCGCCGTCAAAGGCGACTCCCACTCCCCCGATCAACACACCGTTCTTGTAGAGCGGCACCCCGCCGGGGACGCCTGCGAGCCCGCCAGTCAGGGGCGTGGTGACGGCGCCACCGTTCGTGCCGTTCGTCAGCGCGGGGTTGTAGCCCGCCGGATTCTTGAAACGATTGATGTCCGTGAAGTCGAGGTTCGAGAAATTCACGCCCACGAGCGGGCCGGGCGGCTTGTTGTTGACGCCGGGCGGATAGTTTTGCTGGACGATGAAGCCCGCCGTGCGCGTGCTGAACGCGTGCTGGTCGCTGCTCAGGAACGCCGCCGTGCCCGCCTTGGCGATCGCCAGCGGAACGGGACCGGTGACGTCGGTAAGGGAACTGTTTCCGGTGCCAGTCACGCTCCACACGCCAAGCACGTAACCTTCCCGATCCACGACGGCGACGAAGGCGTTCCCCACGGCGAGCTGCTGGGCGCGCGTGACGGCCTGCGCGATGACGTTGGTGACGTCCGAGGCCAGCGGGATGAACTGCGCGGCGCGCGCCGTCGCGCCAGGCAACACGGCAAGGAGGATGAGCGCGAGAAGTCTCACGGACGCGAATCTTGTCGGAGATTTTCCATGGCGAGGCAAGTGCAAAGGCGGCGGGAGCGCAGTTGCGACTTGCTTTCCGGCACGAAACCGCGACTCAATCTCCCACGCGATGACGAGGCCGACCGACTCCCACACGGGCGCATGGAAGCGGGACTTGACCCGCGCGTTCTGGTCGGCAGTCGGGCTCGCGTTTCTCGTCGCTCCCGGACCGGGACTTGCGCAGGACAAGCTCGCGACCAAGCTCCTCCAAGGTCGCAAACCAAAACCCGTCAACCCCGACACCGAACCGCCGCGCGATCCGGCGGCGTTGAAGTTCAGACAGGAAATCACCTCGGGCCCGGCCCCGCTCGATCCGGCGGAATTCAGCCCCGACTTTGGCTCACGTCTCTTTCTATCGCCCGCCTTCGCCGTGCCCGATCCGAAGCTCGAGCTGCGCGTTTCCACCAACCGAAGCCGCGCCCTGCCCCCGTCGGTTTTCAATCCGGACCTCTCGCCGTCCCCCGCCCTGCCGCCGTGGATTCGTGACGCCCAGACATTGCGCGCACAGTCGCAACGCACGACAGCCGTCCCGCCGGCACCGCCCGCCCAGTTCAACCCGGACCCGGGCGCGGGGAAAGGCACGACGTCGCCGACGCAGTCCCAGCCGTTTTTCCGAACCGAGCCGTGGACCGCACCCCGCCCATTTGGCAGCGAGCCATTGCCCCATGCACTCGAACTGCCCCGGATGCGCGTGCGCGTGGGCGATTTCGTGCTGGAGCCCGAGCCGCCGCCGACGGGTTTTGGTTTCGACCCGGTGCCGCGCGGACTGGCGCCGCCGCGCGCCCAGTCGCGCAGGAATGACTTCACGCTCAGTCTCGACGCGCCGCCGCCGCGTTACGGACTTGAACCGCTCGCGGGAGAGCTCACCTTGCCGCGCCCAAACACACGCCGAAATCTTCGCATCGACGATCAGTTGCACCCGCACGATTACGCGAGCCCCGGCGACTACCAGAATCCGCCCGCGAGCGAGCCGCGCCCCGACCGGTGGCGCGTGCCGTTCGCGCAATGGAAGCGCTATCCGAAAAGCGGCGTGGAGTCGCCGCTCTTTTACGACAAGCCCGCTCTGTGGCATCCGTATCGGCAGAGCCTGCTCAAAGGCGACCTGCCCGTGATCGGCGACGACATTTTCCTCAACGTGACCGCGACATCGCTCACGGATTTCGAGGCGCGCACCGTGCCGACTCCATCCGGCGTGAGCGCGGCGCAGCCCGGCGCCGCCGAATTCTTCGGCCGCAGCGAGGCGATGAGCGTGTCGCACAACCTCTCGTTCTCGTTCGAGCTGTTCAAGGGCGAGACCGTGTTCAAGCCCGTCGAGTGGGCGCTGCGCGTCACGCCGGTTTACAACCTCAACTATCTCCACGCGCAGGAGACGGGCGTGGTTTCGCCGGACCCGCGCGGCGCGATCGGCGGGGCGAACCCGGCGCTCAACCAGCCGCCTCCGAGCAACGCGGGCATACAAAACCCGCTCGACCTCGACACGCTGCTCACCGGACAGGTGGCGCCCGTAAGCGACGACCTCGCGGGCCGGCGCCACACGGTCCGCACGCGGGACTTCTTCGCGTTGCAGGAATACTTCGCGGAGCTGCACCTCGGCGACCTTTCGGACAACTACGACTTCTGGGCGGTGCGGCTCGGCAACCAGTTCTTCAACTCGGACTTTCGCGGGTTCATCTTCAACGACGTGAACTTCGGGCTGCGCTTCTTCGGCAACCGCGACAACAACCGCTGGCAATACAACGTCGCCGGATTCGACACGCGGGAGAAGGACACGAACTCCGAACTGAACACATTCAACGCGCGCAACCAGCAACTCCTCATCGCAAATCTCTACCGGCAGGACTTCCTCGTGCACGGTTACACGGCGCAGTGGAGCCTGCACTTGAATCAGGACGAGGGCACGATCCAATACGATCGCAACGGAAACATCGTGCGCCCCGCCCCGATCGGCGCGGTGCGGCCGCATGATGTGCGAGCCTACTACTTCGGCTGGGGCGGCGACGGCCACGTCGGCCGATGGAACATCAGCCACCAGTTTTATCACGTCATCGGCGACGAGGGTTTCAACGGCATTGCCGGCAGGCCGGTGGACATCAACGCGCAGATGGCCGCGGTCGAATTGAGCTACGACCGCGACTGGTTGCGCTACAAGGGCACATTCTTCTGGGCGAGCGGCGACGGCAACGCGGACGACCAGCACGCGACGGGTTTCGACACAATTATCGACAACCCGAACTTCTTCGGCGGTCCGTTCAGCTATTGGGTGCGGCAGGGCTTCAACCTCGCGGGCTCCGCAGTCTCGCTCAAGCAGCGCTCGAGCCTCGTGCCCAACCTGCGCACGAGCAAGACGCAGGGCCAGGCGAACTTCGTGAACCCCGGCGTGTTCATCTACGGCCTCGGGCTCGAGGCCGAGATCACGCCGAAGCTGCGCGGATTTTTCAACGCGAACTACATCCAGCTTGCCGAACCCGACCCAATCCAGACCGTGCTGCTCACCGACAAGATCGGCCGGGAGATGGGCTTCGACCTGAGCCTCGGCTTCGTCTACCGCCCGCTGCTCACGGAAAACATCATCCTCACGACGGGCTTCGGCTCGCTCATTCCCGGTCGCGGCTATCGCGACATTTTCCGGCGCAACACCGATCCCGTGGCCAATCTGGACCAGGCCGGCAAGGCGGGGCGCGTGGATAGTCTTCTCTACAGCGGAATCATCACACTGACATTCACCTACTGACCCATGAAAGCGCCAAAGCCCGCAGGTTTCCCTCCTGCTCCTAATCCACCGTGGCACGCCCCCGTCGGAGCGGGAAGATCAGGATCAAGATCACGATCGGGAACCGCTCTGTGCGGATTGCTGATCGTGTTGGGTTTCGCGCCAGGCAGTCATTCCGCGGAAACTGGTTTCGGCCCGAAGATTTCCGTCCCGCTCGACTCGCCCGCCGCACGCTCTCCCAAGCCTCACAACCTCGTCGATCAACCGCGCGACGCCGCGAGGTTGAAGAGCCGCGGCTGCATCGAGTGCCACCTGCCGAAGGGCGCGACGCCGACGCACGCCGAGATGTCCATGCACAACTCGCCGAATGTCGTGCTCGGCTGCACCGACTGCCACGGCGGCAACCCCTCGCCCGGCCTCACACAGCGCAAGGCGCACGTGCTCCCGCGCAACCCGCTGTTCTTCGAGTCGAGCGCGAACCCGAACGACTCCACGATCCTGCTCAACCACGAATCGCCCGAGTTCGTGCAGTTCGTGAATCCCGGCGACCTGCGCGTCGCGCAAAAAACCTGCGGCGTGTGCCACGAGAAGGAGTTGCGCGATGTCGGCCACTCGATGATGCGGCACGGCGGGATGCTGTGGGGCGCGGCGCTCTACAACAATGGCGCGGTGCCGTTCAAGAACCCGCGCTACGGCCAGGCCTACGGACCGAACGGTGTCCCGCTGCGGCTCGTCGCGCCCACGCCGGTCACTCCCGAGGACACACGCCGCTACGGCGTGCTGCCGTTCATTGACCCGCTCCCGATGTGGCACGTCTCGCACATCAGCAACATCCTGCGCATCTTCGAGAAGGGCGGCGAGAAGGCCCTGCAACTCGGCGTGCCCACGGTGAACGAACCGCCCGGCAAGCCCGCGCGCCGCTTTTCTGACCGCGCGCTCGGCACGAACCTCCGCACGGACCCGGTCTTCCTCAACCTGCAGAAAACGCGCCTGCACGACCCGATGCTGGACTTCATGGGCGGCAACAACCACCCCGGCGACTATCGCTCGAGCGGCTGCTCCGGCTGCCACGTCGTTTACGCCAACGACCGTTCGCCCTCAAACTCCGGCTGGTATTCCAAGTATGGCCATCAGGGGCTGTCCTTCAGCCGCGACCCGGCCATCCGCAAGGACGAGCGCGGGCATCCCATCGAGCACGCGCTCACGCGCAGCATCCCGAGCGCGATGTGCATGAACTGCCACATGCACCAGGGCAACCTCTTCGTGAACCCGTATCTCGGCTACGTGTGGTGGGACCAGGAAAGCGATGGCGAGTTCATGTATCCGCATCCAAAGAATCCGCTCGCGGACAACGCGCACTTTCGCGGCAACAAAAAGCGCGACGACCTGCTCAAGCAGAAGAACCCGACCGACGAGCAGATGGTGGACGCCATCCGCAAGAACCCCGAGGCCGCCGCCGCGCGCGGTTTGTGGGGCGACATCGAGTTCCTCGAAAAAGTCGCCGAGCTCAACCCGCAGTTGAAGCAGACGCAGTTTGCCGATTACCACGGCCACGGCTGGATTTTCCGCGCCATCTTCAAGAAGGACAAGAAGGGCAACATGACCGACCTGCACGACAACATCGTCGCGCACGACGACCCGCAGAAATGGCAGAAAGCGGTTCACCTGAAGGACGTCCACCTCGCGAAAGGCATGCAGTGCGTGGACTGCCACTTCCTCACGGACGTGCACGGCGACGGCAATCTCTACGGCGAACCGCGCGCGGCGTCGACCATCGAGTGCATTGACTGCCACGGCACCGTGAACGCGCGCCCGACGCTCATCACCACCGGCAACGGCGGCAAGTTCGGCAACGGCGACCGTGGCGTGGACCTGCGCGCGAGCAACACGCCGTGGGGCGCGCGCTTTGTGTGGGAAGGCAGCCGTCTCTTCCAACACTCGACCATGTCGCCCGACATCCGATGGGAGATTCCGCAGACGATTGACGTCATCAATCCGCAGCACCCGCGCTACAACGCGAAGGCCAGCCACGCGAAGACCCTCCGCCGCGATGGTGAGCATTGGGGCGACGTCCCTGCTGCTGCCAGCTGCCCGCAACAACTCGCGCACGACAACAGCCGCATCACCTGCCAGGTCTGCCACAGTTCGTGGGCGACGAGCTGCTTCGGCTGCCACCTCCCGATGCGCGCGAATCAGCGCACGCCACGCAACAAGTTCGATGGCGCCATCACGCGCAACTTCACCGGCTACAATCCGCAGGTCGTCCGCGACGATGTCTTCCAACTCGGCGTGGACGCGACCTACAAGAGCAACCGCCTCGCGGTGCTGCGCTCATCGAGCGCCATCATCGTCGGCTCGCAAAACGCGAACCGCGAGTGGGTTTATTCGCAGCAGCAAACGGTCAGCGCCGAGGGCTACAGCGGGCAGGCTTACAACCCGCACTTCCCGCACACGACCAGCAGCGTCGGCACCACGAAAAACTGCACCGACTGCCACCTTTCGAAGGCGAACGACAACAATGCGTGGATGGCTTCGATGCTCGGCTTCGGCACGGGCACGGTGAATTTCTTCGGCCGCTATGCGTGGGTGGGCGCGGGCACGGACGGCTTTTACGGCGTCGTGTGGACCGAGCAGGAGGAACCGCAAGCTGCGTTCGGCAGCCACCTGCACAAGCTCGCTTACGCGGACAACTTCAAGAGGCACGTCGAGCAGCACAAGGGCGTCTTGCAAGCGAAGGATGGCGCGAAGCACCTCGTTCACCATCATCACGCGAAGGAGATTCTCGACCTCACCCTGCGCGGCGAATACCTCTACACCGCCAACGGCGCGGACGGCTTCGAGGTCTTCGATGTCGCGAACATTGACCAGAAGGGCTTCAGCGAGCGCATCGTCACCGCGCCCGTTTCGCCGCTCGGCCAGCGCACGTGGGTGCGGACGAAATACGCCACGAGCGTCACGCTGCCGAGCACGCTGGGCATTGACCCGCTGCGCCTGCGCAAGTCCGGCACCGAGCAGCACCCGCAGTTCGGCGAAATCTACGTCGGCAACGAAGAACAGCCCATCAGCCTCATCTACGCGTGGGTGTTCATCACCGACCGCGAGGAAGGGCTCGTGATGACGAGCGTCGGCACGCTCGTGGACGGCGACCCCAACAACAACTTCCTCGGCGGCAAGGGCGAGGTGACGCACCGATTCAATCCGGAGAACAAGTTGAAAGGCGCGATGCATTCGTTCATGGCGGGCACAAACCTCTACGTTGTCAGCGAGAAGGGATTGTTCGTGCTCGGGTTGAGCAACACCGACCTCGGCCCGCCGAAGCTGCTCGCCGAACTCGGTGGTTTCAAGAATCCGCGCGCGGTCGGCGTGCAGTTCCGCTACTGCTTCGTCACGGACGACGAGGGGCTCAAGGTTGTGGACATCACCGAACCGGCGAAACCGCGGCTGATTCCCGGCGCCACAGTCAAGCTGCGTGACGCGCGGCGCTTCTATCTCGCGCGGACGTATGCCTACGTCGCAAACGGCGCGTCCGGCCTCGCCATCATTGACATCGAGAATCCGGAGCAGCCGCGGCTCGACCAGGTCTTCGACGCCGACGGCCAGATGAACGACACGCGAGCCGTGCAGGTCGGCTCGATCAACGCCTCGATGTTTGCGCTCGTCGCCGACGGCAGGAACGGCCTGCGCGTCCTCCAACTCATCTCGCCCGACACCGTACCGGGGCACATGGGCTTCAGCCCCAAGCCGAATCCGAAGCTCATCGCGACGTATCCGACGAAGGGGCCGGCCGTCGCCGTCTCGCGCGGGCTCGACCGCGACCGCGTCGTGGACGAAACCGGAAACCAGACTGTCGTGTTCGGGCGCCGCGGCTCGCGCCCCTTCAACCTCGACGAGATGTCCGCGTTCCTCCGGCACTTCTCCGGCCCCGCACCCTCGGACCCGAAGGCCCGTCGCTCCGGCGCGCTGAACCTTGTCTCGGACACAGTGCTGAAGGACGGACAACTGAAGACCAAGAGCGGCGTCGCATTGAAAGAACCGCAGCCGTTCAAGCCCTTGCCGGAGATCACGACCACCCCGCCGCCGAGCGAGCGGCTGGTGCGACGCGGGAGATAGCAGCGAACTCAAACGACATGCACATCGGCCGCAAAGCACGAGAAACGGGCACCGCGCTCCTGACGGGGCTGCTGCTTCTCGGTGTGCTTTGCAACGGCAACGCGCAAGACAAGGTCACGACGCTCGCCGGTTCCGCTGCCCTGCCCGGCGCCGCGGATGGTTCGCTCGCCGTCGCGCGGTTCGGTGATCCGACCGCCATCGCAGTGGATTCGCTCGGCAACATCTACGTTGCGGACACGGCCAACAACACCATCCGCAAGATCACGCCGCTCGGCATCGTGTCCACCCTCGCCGGCCTCGCCGGTGAACCGGGATCTGCTGACGGCACGGGTGCGGCCGCGCGGTTCGACGGACCGACCGGCATCGCCGTGGATGCGGCGGGCAACGTGTTCGTCGCGGACACGGGCAACCACACGATCCGGCGGATCACGCCCGGCGGTCTCGTGACCACGGTCGCGGGCGCGGCGACGCAATCCGGCGCCGATGACGGCACGGGTGGCGACGCGCGATTCAATCTGCCCCTCGGGCTCGCACTCGACCCGCTCGGAAACATCTTCGTCGCAGACTCGGGCAACCACACCGTCCGCCGAAGCTCGCCCGCGGGCATCGTGACCACCTTCGCGGGAACACCGGAGAATTTCGGCTTCGCTGACGGGATGGGCACGAACGCGAGTTTCAACAATCCGGTCGGGCTTGCGCTCGATGCGGGTGGCAACGTGTTCGTCTCCGATGCAAACAACCACGTGATCCGCCGCATCTCGGCGGCGGGCGCCGTGACCACGTTCGCAGGTTCACCGGGAGGCGACGGCAGTTCGGATGGCCCTGCGCCGGCGGCCCGGTTCGGAAAGCCGGCGGAACTGGCCTTCGACCGCCGCGGCAATCTCTACGTGGCCGATTCGCTGAACAACACGCTGCGCAAGATCACGCCCGCGGGCGACGTCCTCACCGTGAGCGGCGTCGCTGGAGAAGACGGCGCGGGCGATGGCGCGAACCGTTCGGCGCGATTCTTGAATCCCTACGGCGTTGCCTTCGACGCGCAGGGGCACTTGCTCGTAACGGACACTTACAACCATACGCTCCGTCGCGTTCTCGTTCCGTTCACGGTGGGGCTCGGCCGCTCGCAACCGGGCACGATCGCAGTGACGTGGGACGCCGTCGTCGGCAAGACCTATCAGTTGCAGTTCAAGGCCGGCATGGCCGGTGCGTGGCAGAATCTCGCGAGCCCGGTCACGGCGACCGCGCAGTCTGTTTCGCAAGGCGACCCGTCCCCTGCCCCGCTGCGGTTTTATCGCATTGTCCTCGTGGACTGAGTCGGCGCGTTCCACCGCCTGTTCCAAAGCCTCACAGTTTGCAACCTCGATACACTGTGACCGTCGAACCGTCAGCGAGAAATGCCGACACCGGCTTTGAACGCAGGCACGCCGCAATCCCCTCGCCGTAGAGTCCCGCGACATCGCAATCCAGCGACGACTCGCGCGCATCCACCACGCGCCAGCGCGGGTGCTCGACCTGATACTCGATCGTGCCGCCGTCGCGCTGGCGGGTGTAGCCCCAATAGTGTTCGGTGATGAATTC
>Ga0194121_10003498_pt1 | contig 23733 bp, 19 predicted proteins | sample TA2MahCa50mmetaG_FD_148609 | JGI IMG/M metagenome (GOLD analysis project Ga0194121, IMG submission 148609) | Freshwater microbial communities from Lake Tanganyika, Tanzania - TA2015020 Mahale Deep Cast 50m | ecosystem: Environmental > Aquatic > Freshwater > Lake | place: Tanzania: Lake...
CATGCTTTTCATGACCGGGTTGGCCGCCGTGTTGTCGGCCCGATTTTGCCTTGCTCGACGGCGGCTTGTCGTGCGGATGAGTGGTCGAAGGAGGTTTCGAGGAATTCGCGGGCGTTGCCTTCCCGCCCTTGAACTTGGCCAACTCCGCCTCGAGTTTGGCGACGCGAGCAGTCAAGTGCCGAAGCAGCGCCAGCACCGCTGCCGGCGTCGCGGCGAGATCAGCTTCGGAAACAAACGGAGAAGCATCCATGCCAGCTGCAAGGATACCCCACTCCGAGTAGAAAACGCTAGACCGACCTGTGAACGGTTACGCGAGAGGCCGAACTGCGACAGCGAACGCACCATCTTCAGGCCGGGCAGTCCGCCCAGCGATTGTTCGACCGGCAATGAGATGAGCCGCTCGACTTCCTCGGGGACCAGCGACGGCGACGCCGTGTTTACCTGCACCTGCACCGGAGTCGTGTCCGGAAAAGCGTCGATGCTCAGGGCGTTGAGCGACAGCACTCCCGCCAGCGCTACGACGATCGTCACACCGAGGACGAGATAGTGGTTGGAGAGCGACCAGGATACAAGTCGTGCCAGCATGCTGCGATTCAAGTTGCGCTTGCAATCCGAAACTTTCCTCTTGTTATGTTACTGTTTCTTTATTTGATAGTGGCAACGGTTCATCCCTGGCACGCAACGGAGGTATTCTCTGTGACGCATTCTCTCACCTTGATTGCGGGACTGACGATCCTGTTTGTGGCGGCGCGACCCGGTACCTCCACCGACGACGCCAAGGAAGCTGGCTTCGTCACCATTTTCGACGGCAAGTCACTCAAGGGCTGGACCATCAGTGCCAAGACCGGGCACAGTTCTGCGAGCAAGCACAAGTCCGGCGGCAAATGGGTCGTTGAGGATAACGCCATCATTGGCAGCCAGGACGTTCCCGGCAACGGCGGCATCATCATCACCGACAAGGAGTACGGCGATTTCGAAGTCGCGCTCGAGATGAAGAATGATTTCGGCCCCGACAGCGGCCTGTTCCTGCGCAGCAACGACACCGGCAAGGCTTATCAGGCGATGATCGACTACCATTCCGGCGGCAACCTGATGGGCATCTATGGCGAAGGGTTTTCCCGGCGGCAGGCCCCATGTCCACAACTTTAACTTCCAGGACAGGGTCGACAAGATCAAGGCAGCGAAGAGCCCGTTCCCGCTGCCGGTCTCCCCGGAAAAATGGCCCGCGTTCTGGAAACATGGAGAGTGGAACGAGCTGCGGGCCCGCATCGTCGGCAACCCGCCGATGATCACGACCTGGATCAAGGACGTGAAATTCATGGAATTCAAGGACACGGAGAAGCGCCACCAATCGCGCGGCGGCATCGCCCTGCAAGTCCACGGCGGCGGCGACTTCACCAAGCAGTTTGTCCGCTATCGCAAGGTGCGCGTCAAGGTGCTGGATTGACTGGACAAGCGTCGGGTCCAAGACGGTTTCGCGCCCTTGACGCTTGCTGATGGCGCTCACTTCGCCTTCAGATGCACGTCGAACCAGTCGCCGAAGATCGTCAGATCGTTCAGCAGGTTGGGCCAGCCGTGAGCCTTGCCTTCGCGGACGACCAGCTTGCAGGGGACTTTCGCTTCATTCAGCTTGCCGATGATCAACTGAGCTTGCTGAATGGGGACAAGCTTGTCGGCGTCGCCGTGGATGATGAGGGCCGGGGCGTCGTCGGGCGTCACGTGATAGACCGGCGAGATCTGCTTGCCGATCTCGAGGATCTTCTTCTCGTCGGTGATCGGCTCGAAGGAGCGCGATTTCGGGTCAAATTCCTGGAAGGCGAACGGCGCCTTGAAATTCGCCAGCACGCCATTGCCGAGAACAACGCGACCCTTCTCGCCGTAATTGAGAAAATCCGTCGGCGGATAGAAACAGGCCACGGCCTGGACGCGGCTGGCAGCACGCTCGACGGCATCGGTCGCCCGGGGATTGCCCTTGTCGCCCGCCATGCCGATCATCAGCGACAGATGCCCCCCTGCCGAGCCGCCTGTGATGCCGATGCGCTCGGGGTCGATCTTGAACTTCTGGGCGTTGTGGCGAATGAAGCGGACAGCACGCGTCATGGCGGCGATGGCGTCCGGAATGGTGAACTTCGGCTGACTGCGATGCACGACGGCGAACACCGTGTAGCCGCGCTTGATGAATTCCTGCACGAAGATGGGGCTGATGGCCTGGTGCGACGAGAACCAGCCGCCGCTGACGGCCCAGACGATGGCGGCGCCGTTCGCATGCTTCGTCGGCGTGAACACGTCCATCGTCAACGCCGTGCCGAACTTGCGGTCGTAGATCACGTCCTCGGTGCGGCGCAGATTCGGCTCCCCCGCGCTGACGACCTCGCCCAGAACCAGCAACATACTCAGCAGCAAGAGAGTGCGCGTCATCTTTCAATCCTGAAGTTACCTTGGTTTCCACAGACCAATCGTCTCCTTGCGAGTATAGCGAAAATCATGGCGCCATCGCGCCGAATTCTGCTGCCATGCAGAGCTGCAACTGGGACCTGCTCGACGGCTCTTCTCGCCGGAACGCACCAGGATAGCATAAGAGCATTACGTCGAGATCACGACGACTGGCAAGGAGGGTGGGCCATGCTTCGCAACATTCTCGTACCACTCGATGGCTCGCGGCTGAGTGAGCACTCGTTGCCTCTGGCGCTGACGCTCGCAAGGCGGGCGGGTGCGGCAGTCCGGCTGGTGCATGTCAGCGTACCGCCGGTGATCGTGGACGGCGAGACCATGCTGTCCGAGGCGATCGTCAGTCAGGCAGCGGAACAACAGCGGCGTGTGCTGGAAAAGCTGGCGCGGGAGCTGGCGGAGGCGGCAGATCTTCAGGTCAGCGCCTCCGTGCTCACCGGCTCGGTGGTAAACCTGATCCAGGATGAGGCGGAACGGCTGTCTGCGGATCTGGTCGTGATGACCACGCATGGCCGTGGTCCGCTGAGTCGCTTGTGGCTTGGCAGCGTGGCAGACGACCTCATGCGACAACTGCCGATGCCGGTGCTGCTGATTCGGCCGGTGGACGAGCCTATTGACCCGGCACGCGAAGTTTCACTGCGAAGGATGCTGATTCCGCTGGATGGCTCGCCTTTAGCTGAGCAGATCCTGGGACCTGCCACGGAAATCGCTGTCCTGCTGCAAATGGACATGACGCTGATGCGCATCACGGCTCCATTCCTGGACATCGACGATGCAACCCATGGATTCCCCCCCAGCCCTTCAAGCGACACCATCGAGAACATGCGTTCGCGCCTGCGTGAAATGCGCACCACGGACCTCGCCAGCGCCATGGATTATCTCGACGGCATCGCCCAGCGCGTCCGCGCTGCGGCCGGCGGAACGCTTCATGTCCGCACCGAGGCGTTCGCTGCCGATCGCCCGGCCGAGACGATCCTGGAATCCGCCCGCGCCCAGGGCATGGACATCATCGCCCTGGAGAGCCGTGGCCGCGGTGGCCTCTCCCGCCTCCTGTTCGGCAGCGTCGCTGACAAGATCATCCGCGCAGCTGATGTGCCGGTACTGGTTCATTGCCCAAAAAGTTGAACTTGCGAGAGTTGCTGGCACGTGCGCCGGGCCTGGCGCAACACGCGCCGCGGCAAGAGGTGTAACGGCTGGGCTCGAAGCTTGCGCCAGAGCCGGGCCGGCAGCGAGCCGCCGTTGCGCTCGCGCTGCCAGCGTTCCACGTCGATCGGCAGCAACCCCTGCAACTGCGTCATCGACTCCGCCCGCCAGCAATCGGCGCGGGAGGTCAACAGCTTCATATCCGGCATGGCGCCGCCGGTAGGCAGCGCATACCAGATCCCGGCATGCGTGAACATGTCGAAACCGAAGAAGTCACGATGGACCCAGTAAAGGCGATCCGTCGGCGCTGCAAGGTTTGCCTTGTGCCATGCTGGCTCGTAGGGCAAGCGGCCTCGCTTGCCCGAAGCATGGGCGAAGCGGCTTGCAAGCGAGCCCGATTGTCTCACGAAACGACGATGCAACCACGGGCATTTCACCCATGGCCCGATGCGAAACGTCGCGCGCGCCTCCAGCGCTAGCAACGCCAGGTGCATGCCGTCGTGCGGTCCGTGGTGGTCAGTATTGAATCCGTACTGGTTGGGATGCCAGGTATGGTAGAGATACTCGTCTCGTAGCCAGCGCTCGCGGCAGCCGTAGTTGAGCAGGCGAAACGTCAGTTCATATGGCCCGCAGACGTAGCCAAGGTAGTCGAGGTGCTCATCGGCGCCGCCGATGGCCAGCAAGTCCTTTCGCCGGGCGGCCATGCAGGCGCCGTAGTTGGCGTGGTGCAGCATGTCCGGGCTGTTGTCCAGCCCCAGGGTCGTGCCGTTGCGCCAGTTGATGCAGCCGGGGCCCAGCACCTCCTCGATGGTCGGATAGCAGAATGGATACAGCGCCTGGTTGACGTTGCGGACCTCGTCGAGATGGACAACGGCGTCCGGCGTTTCGGCGAAGGCGGCGATGATCTTCTCGATAAACGTTGGCGTGAACATCGCGTCGGAATCGCAGATGACGCAGATGTCGCCCCTGGCGGCCAGGATGCCGGCGTTGTACAGTCGATGCTTGTGAAAGATACACTCGCGTGGATAGCCGAGAACGTGCCACTGGTCCAGCAGCGAGTCGTCGAGCGTCGCCGGCCGATGATCGTAAAACTCGACCCACAGCAGTTCGTAGTCCGACCGCGCTACTGTCTGCCGGTTGAGATAGTGCAGGCTATGAAAGCTCTCGCGCACGCCCCAGTCGATGAGTATGACGCTGACCTTTGGTTTCTTGCGAGTCGCGGTCATGGAATGATCTCGTTGTCGGAATTCTGCGTGCGAAACCGCCAAGCGGTGACACGGGCGCTTGTCCGGGGAACAAGATACCCGGACCCGTGTTTTTCGGTCAAGATTGCTGGTATAAAGGCAGGTATGTTCCCTGCTCAACGACCGCGACGGCTGCGGCATCATCCCGTCCTTCGCGACCTGGTGCGCGAGACGGCCTTGACGGTCAACGACTTCATCCTGCCGCTGTTTGTCCGGCCAGGCAAGGACATCAAGAAAGAGATCGCATCCATGCCGGGCAACTATCAGCTCAGCGTGGACCGGCTCGTGGACGAAATCGACAAGGCACGCGATCTCGGCGTGCACGCCTTCATCCTCTTCGGTATTCCAGCTCACAAGGATGCCACCGGAAGCAGCGCCTGGGCGGATGATGGCATCGTTCAGCAAGCGCTGCGCGCCGTGCGTGCCGCTCACAAGGACGTGCTGCTCATCACCGACGAATGCTTCTGCGAGTACACCGACCACGGTCATTGCGGCGTGCTGAGCGAGTATGGCCGGCGGCAAGACGTGGACAATGACGCGACCCTGCCGCTGCTCGTCAAGCAATGCGTCAGCCACGCCTGGGCCGGCGTCGACATGGTGGCCCCCAGCGGCATGCTCGACGGCATGGTGGGTGCGATTCGTCGCGGCCTCGACGAGGCCGGCTTCGGCTGGCTGCCGATCATGAGCTACGCCGCCAAGTACGCCTCCGGCTTTTACGGCCCATTCCGCGACGCCGCCGAATCGCCGCCGCAGTTCGGCGACCGCAGCGGCTACCAGATGGACCCCGGCAACGCCAATGAAGCCATGCGCGAGGTGGAACTGGACATCGCCGAAGGCGCCGACATCGTCATGGTCAAGCCGGCGCTGGCGTACCTCGATATCATCCGCCGGGTCAAGGAGCGCTTCAGCGTCCCGGTGGCCGCCTACAACGTCTCCGGCGAGTTCGCCATGGTCAAGGCCGCAGGGCAGAAGGGCTGGATCGACGAACGCCGGGTCATCATGGAGATTCTCACTTCGATCAAGCGGGCGGGGGCAGACATGATCCTCACCTATCACGCGCTGGAAGCGGCGCAATGGCTGAAGTGAGTACGCCCGATCTTCGAATGTTGCACGCCTCTGTCAAACTGTCGCGTGCTTTCTGTCTTCCATGTATCACTTCGCCCACACCGCCACCTGGTTCCGCCGAAACGCCTGGTTGCCAAGATGCGCCGCGGCGGCCGCACTGACGCCGGCTTCGGCGGGGCAGCTTGGAGTCCGCCGGGTGCGGATGCTGTCGATCCAGTTGGCGAGGTGGAGTTGCTCGCCGTCGGGGCGGTCGTAGAAGTCGCGGCCGCGCGGGCCCTTGCCCAGGATCATCTCTTCCGCCTTCGCCTTGCCGCGTGCCTCCGGGATGATCTCCATGCGGCCACGGTCCAGGTACATCGTCGCCTCGGTCCCCATGAACTCGATCATGGCGCCGTTGCGGGCGTTGCAAAACGTCCCCTCGAAGTAGACCTGGATGTCGTTGGGATAGACCAGCAACGTCTGGATGGTGTCCGGCGTCTGCCAGATGCCGCGACTGGTGTAGTTGTCGCCGATGGTGACAGCCTTGATGGGATGATCGAGGTCGAGATACCAGTGGGCCACGTCGATGAAGTGGACCATCAGGTCGGTGAGGATGCCGTTGCCGAAATCCCAGAACCAGCGCCAGTTGCGGAAGCGGTAGCCGTCGAAATCCTGCTGCGTCGCGTTGCCGAGGAAGCCCTTCCAGTCGAGCTTCTTGACATCGACGTTGACCTGCCCGCGCCGGACGCGGTCACTGTTGCGGTTCCAGGTGAGATGCACCTTGTGTACCCGGCCAATCCGGCCATCGCGGAGCAGTTCCTTCCCGCGGATGAAATGCGGCATGCTCCGCTGCTGCGTCCCCACCTGCACGATCCGCTTGTGCTTGTTCTGCGCCTCGATGACCGTCCGCCCCTCGGAAAGCTTGTGCGTGAGCGGCTTCTCGACATAGACATCCTTGCCGGCCGCGCAGGCATCCACCGTCATCGGCACGTGCCAGTGATCCGGCGAGGCGATCAGCACCGCATCGATGTCCTTTCGCTTCAAGATCTCGTGATAGTTGCGCGTGGTGAAGGCCTTGGGATCGGCCAGCTTGCGAGCGAGGTCCATGTTCGGCTCATAGACATCGCACAGGGCCGTGATGCGGACATTGGGAACGCGGGCCAGCGCCGGCATGAGGTGCCGGCAACGCCCGCCCGTGCCGATGAGGCCGACGTTGATGCGCTCGTTGGCGCCGTTAACCTGCGCGGCACTCGCGGCGGGCAAGGCGAGGGCGGCGCCGCCGGCGGCAGCCGAAGCACCGAGGAATGTGCGACGCGAGATGCTTGCTTTCGATGGCATGTGTATTTCTCCTACTAAAGAGCCGCGCACGCAGTAAGCGGCAGGCACAACCCTTTGTTCAGTGGGCATGTCCGCCGCTTACTGCGCTGGAACACTCGCTCCATGCACGGTTCTGTATTCTCAGCGTGCCGCCGCTGCGGGCGGTTTGCGCAGATAAAGCCAGACGTTGCCCGAGTACGAAAACGGCCGCTGGAAGCGGCGTATCGTCTCGTAGATCTTCGTCTGCTCGGCCTGCACGGCCTGGAATTCCTTGCGGCTCAGGACCTCCTGAGCCTTCTTTTCACGCTCTTGCTTGGCCTCCGCCGGTTCGTCCGGCCTGGCGCCGTCGTTCAGCCTCTTGAAGTACTCGTCGAAGAAGGGCTGCAGCTTCTTTCGCGATTCCTGAAGCCTGGCGTTAGCTTCCTTCTCGATCTTCTTATCCGCCTCGGTGAGCTTGGGTTTAGGACCGTAGCTCATGCCGAAGTCGCCAAGCAGCAAGTCGAGATGACCATCGCCGTTCCAGTCGACGACGCAAATCTTGGCCCGCATGCCTGGCGTGGCTTCCTTCGGAGGTGGCGCCTCATCATTCAGGTTTGGTGAACTGGCAGCTTTGACCAGGGTGACGCCCTTGGCCAGCTTCGGCTCGGTCTTGCTGCCGATGTTGCGATAGAACGTGACACTGCCGTCGCCGCCGGCGACGATGAGATCGAGCTTGCCGTCGCGGTCCCAGTCGGCGGCGATGGGATGCGAGTCGCCGTGCCCGGCCTTGATCATTTGACCGCCGGCTGCGAGTTTCAGCGGAGCGCCGAATGCATGATGACGGGGCTCGCCTTTGTTGGGGACGAGCAGCACCTCGCCCTGGATGTTGCCCACGAGCAGATCGAGCTTGCCGGTGCCGCGCCAGTCGGCAGCGAAGACCGTCGAGGCGGAACCGAGCTTGATATCCTTGCCCTTGGTGTCTTGCAGCTTGACCGCCGCCGCGAATTCACCCTTGCCTTTGCCCTTGAAGAAGTAGAGTTCGCCGGGCCAGGAGCCGGTGATGATGTCGCCGATGCCGTCGCCGTCGAGGTCCACAAACTGTGGAGTGAAGCCGACGCATCAGCCCGCGGGCACGGAACACTCCGCGCCGCCGACCTTGAGCCAGTCGAACTTGTCGAAGCGTGGGTCGTTCTTGCTGCCGATGTTGGGATAGAGGCGCAGCTTGCCCTGGCCGAATTGACCGACCAGCAGCACGCCTTTGCCGTCACCCTTGAGATCGGCATAAAACGGGGCCGCGTGCCCAACATCGACGTTGATGGGTTGACCATTCGCCAGCAACCGCACGGGCGCTGACAGGTCGCTTGCCGACAGGCCTGTCGCGGCCGGATCGTTTCCGGCCACCACCAAGGCCAGCATGCACTTCCACATTGCCTTGCCCTCCGGGACCTCGCCGGCAACACGCGGGCCAGACGCTGCCTCGCGAACGCCGGCAGTGCTGGGTAATGTAAGCGGAACTGCGCCCCCGGAACAGGTTGATTGTCACATTCGCCAACAATAGCGTCTCTGAATTGTCCAGGAGCGCCGGACCCCGCAGGACGCGTCCACGATTCGGCTCCTGCCGGCCCGTCAAGTAATCTCCCGAAACATTTGGCTAGCGTATTCAGGGCCAGTGCGGCACGACGGTGATGAGATCGAAGCCACTGGCGAACCAGCGCGTGTCGTCGTCCGGGAGGCGGGCGCCATCCTTGCGGCCGCCGTGATCGGTGCGGTCGGGACCGATGCTCCACAGGATGCCCTGGCCGGCATTCACCGGTTCGCCGGCTTCACCATCGAAGAACATGGCGATTTCTAGTCGCTCGCCCTGCGAAACTCGATACGCATATGCTTCACCGCGGTAGGGATCGATCGGCAACTCGGGCAGGTATCTTGGCACGAGGTCGGCCAGGCGCGGCGCTGTCCTGCCTTCATGGAGTCGATAGAGATTCAGCGCCAGCGACAGGCGGGACATGTCGATCCGGCAGCGCGAGCGCGTGCCGGCGACGCGCAGATTCATCACGGGAGCAAACAGCCGCGGGTCGGACAGCCACGACTCGTCCAGCAGCCTGGCCAGCCGGTCGCGCGTCATGGACGGGTCGTTGTCGTCGGGCACCCAGCCGCGCAGAATCTCGCGCGTGCTGTCCTTGCCGGAGTCGAGCTTGTTCCCGAAATCCCGCTGCAGTTGCCAGAGCGGCGTCTCGGCGCCGCGCAGCAATCCGCCCCAGACGGCCCGCCACAGCCTCAGCTTGCGCTCTTGCTCCCAGGGCAATTCGAGGGACAGGGCGATCGCGCCGGCCAGCCAGCCTTCGCGCACCCGGCCGTGCCCTTCGATGCCAGCGTAGAACGTCCAGGCAACGGGAGCGTTCACCAGTCCGCCCGCCCGGAAACACTCGGTGCGCACGCAATCCAGCGCCGTCGGCGCATCGGCATCGTGCCGCGTCAACTCGGCAAGCGCGCGTTTCAGAAACGCAATCGACGGCTTGTGACGGGCCAGCGCGGCGTTGAGACTGTGCAGGGCTGAATCCTCGATCATTGTGCCGAGGAAGTAGGCGGACTCGGGCGCCCGGTTGCGCAGGTTCCGCGACAGCGCCAGCATGAGTCTGATGTAATCGAGCGCGGCATCGGGGCGATTGTCGTTCCAGGCCTCTTCGGCCAGACGCGCCAGCCGGTCGCCCATCTTGCCGGCCGGGTCAAGATAGCGAGGCAATGGACTCGGCCCGTCGCCGGGCGGGGTCTCGATGATGCCGACGGGAAGGCGGGCGGCTTGCGTCAGCGTCGCCAGCCAGGGTCCCTTGTCAAATTCGAGCGTCGCTTCCTGAGTCTTTTGCCCGCCACGTTTCTCATTGGCCATCAGCATCGACATGGTCGATGCGCGAAAGCCGGCACGATCCAGCGGTTCGACAGTGTCGGGAATGCTCCAGGCGCGATAGGCCAGATGAATGCCAAGCCAGGCCAGTCCGACAACGCCGACGCCGACCAGGAGGGCTATCGGGCTGCGTTCCTTGATGCGCCCCGCCGCCCAGGCACGGATCAGCAACCAGGTGCCGGACAGCATGAAGATCGGCGGCAGCCACACTTGCCAGCCGTTCATGCCGCGGCACAGCAGCGACGGCATCCAGATGCCGACGGCGGCCAAGCTGACTATTGCCGAGATCAGAACCGCGAGGATGTTCTTGCGGCACAACATCACAAAGACCTGCCCGACGCAGAATCCGTAGACAAGCCACACGCCGTAAAAAAGCAGCGGGCCAAGCTCCTCGCGCAGGGTTCCGAAGCCGGCGCCGATGGGCGCCGGCCCGCCGCGCGGCGCAAACTCCGGCAGGCTCCGGGCCAACGAGGTCAGCAGCAGGCCGCCGGCGGCAATCAACGCGGCTGCGATGGCCGCGCCGAACCAGAACAACACCTTGACGATCCAGAACATCGACAGCGGGAAATGTTGGGATGACAGGAACTGATGGGAGCGATCGCTCTGCTCGCTGGCGAAGGTGGCGGTGCCGCAAGCGATGCCGATGGCCAGCGTGGTCAACGGCCACAGAACCTGCCCGTGCGTCGGCATGAAAATGCCCAGAAACAGGCTGACCCCGGCCATGATGAGGAACAGCACCCAGGCTTGCTGGACCGCAAGCCACCACAGAACTTGCCAGGGAGACTTGGCATCCTGCGCCGTTTCCTCTCTGGGGATATCCGCGGTACGGCCGAAAGCCGGATAGTCCGCCGCCGCGGTTGCTGGCTCAAGAAGCACTACCTGAGCCGCCTGCGGCCTGGCGTGGCCGTCACGTCGCGGTTCCAGCAAGGGCTCGGACTCATACTCGTCCAGTTCGTCCCAGACGTCCTCGACCCATTTGGGCTCCGGCAGATCCTCGCGCTTCGGAGGCGGCCCGAGCGCCACGTCGCGCGACTGCGCCATGAAGGCGGCACAGGACACGGCAACAGCCGCGCCCACGCCAATGACACGCAGGAACAGCGACGCCGGCGGCGGCGTCAGCAGCGCGACAAGCAGGAACGGCGCGGCGATCATGGCGGCGATGGCCGCGCCCGAGAGCACGAGTCGCGCCAGCGATGAGCCAAGCATTCCCCAGGCGTATGCTTCCAGCGTGACCAGCGGCAGCACCACGATCCAGAAAGCCGGGCCAACAACGACGCGATTGCCCATCGGGTCCCGCAGCGCCTCTCCTCCGTGTCCCAGGAAGATCGGCAGCCAGTTCGGGGGCGCTTGCTTCATGAAGTAGAGAACAACGCCGATCGCCAGGCCCTCGCTGGCCGCCAGCAAGGCGCCGACCAGAAACTTCCACCACCACAGCAATCCGCGGCGGCCCAGAAAGATATCGAGGAACACCTGCGTGCCGTTCTCCGCTTCGCCGGCGAGCATCATGGCACCGCAGACGACGCCGTAGGCCGCCGCCATGCCCAGGACGATGATGCCCATCACGCCGGCCTGCGTCATGCTGGCGTCGCGCGGCGCGATTAACGGCGCCAGCACATACGCCATCAGGCCGGTCACCACCACCATCGTCAACCAGATGGAGCGATGCTCGCGATACTCCTTCCAGGCCAGCGTGAGGATCACAGGACGCCTTCCTTTCTTCCCAGGAGGGCGCAGTAGATTTCCTCAAGCGCGAGCGGCGACTCCTCGTAGTCTTGAATGCCCGGCGCCCAGCGCAATTGCTCCAGTGCCGGCCGATTCGGCTCGCGCAAGACGACTTGCCATCTGCCGCCCACGCTCTGCTCGGTGAGGACGGTGCCAAGCGCCGTGGCGTCCGGCCAGGCGCCGGCGCAGCGCAGCCGCACGCGCACGATCAGATCGCGAAGCTCCTCCATCGGCGCCGCCAGCAGCACCTTGCCCTTGGCCAGGAACGCCACGTGACTGGCGATCCGTTCGATCTCGGCAATCTGGTGGCTCGAGATCAGAATCGTCCGACCTTGACCCGCCAGGCCGACCATGCTTGTCAGGAACTCGCGACGCACGAGCAGATCCAGCCCGGAGGTCGGTTCGTCGAGGATCAGCACTTCCGGCTCGATGGCCAGCGCGAGGGCAAGCCCGACCTTGGCATACTGTCCCTTCGAGAGCGTTCCCAGTCTGGCGTGGGCCTCGAGCAGGAAATGATCGGCCAGTTCGAGGTAGCGTTTCAAGTAGCCGGACTTCTGAAAGCCGGAAGTGAACCAGCCGATCTGCCGCACCGTCATCCAGTCGTAGAACTTGGGACGTTCGGGAACGTAGCCGATGTGCTGTCGTAGCATCCAGGCATCGTCCCAGGCATCGTGGCCGATGATGCGGGCCCAGCCGGAGTCCGGCGGCGTCAGGCCGTTGAGCATGCGAATCGTCGTGGACTTGCCGGCGCCGTTGTCGCCGAGCAGCGCGTAGATCGCGCCCCTGGGAATGGACAGGCTAAGGCGATCGACGGCCAGCTTGCCGGGGTAGGACTTGGATACCTTGTGAATCTCGATGGCTGCTTGCATGGCTGGGTGTCTGCGTGGGTAACTTGATGCCAGTCTCGAGTTGCTCGGCGGCAAGCGGCTTGACCGGCGGCGCCGCCAGTTGCTCGTCCACGGCCCTGCGAATCTCCGCCTCGGGCAAGCCGCTCGCCTGGGCCTGCGCCACGGCCTGGTAGAGCCGTTGCCGGGCCTTGTCCTGCAGGCGCACGCGGCAGATGAACTCGGCCCCCGCCGTCACTTCCATGGCCCCGGAGCCCTTCTTGGCCAGTACACCGTCAAACTCCAGGTCGCCGTACGCTCGTGCCACCACCTGCGCATTGGTGACAAGCTGCCGCGCGAGCGCCAGACATTCCGGCAACTCGGTCCCGGCCGCCAGCGCCCCGGTCGCGACGCTGGCCAGCACTTGCCCGGCAATCTGCTCATGGATCGGCACCGGCGAATCGTGCTGAATATCGAACATGATGAAGTTGATGCTACCGCGAGGGGGGCAGAAAAGCAACGGGCTGACCGGCTGATTACAAAGCTGGAAATGCCGACTGCAGCCCCCCGTCAGACTGCCTTGGCGCTCTTCAGCCCTCTCAGCTCATGCGTGAACAGCACATCGTCATCCAGCGTGCTTTTCGCCAGATCGACCAGGTGCTGGTGGTGCGTGAAAAAGAGGATCTGGGTGCGCTCGGAAAGCTGGGCCAGCGCCTTGAGGGCGGCGGCAGCTCGATCGTCGTCGAAGTGAATCAGCAGATCGTCCACGATGAACGGCACCGGAGCATGCCTGTCAAGATAGGTCTCCAGGCTGGCCAATCGCAGCGCCAGGTAGAGCTGGTCGCGAGTGCCCTCGCTCATGCCGTCGTGGACTGCAACAGTTTGCCTGCTGCCCGAGCGCACGCCCACAAGAATCGGCTTGCCCTGGTCGCTGAAATCGACGCGCAACCCCTCGAACGAACCGACGGTGAGGTCGGCAAACAGTTCGCTGGCGCGTTTCAACACCGGCCCCTGGTTTTTCTCGCGATAGCGCTCGATGGCGTCGCGCAGGACCACGCCGGCCAGGCGCAGGCAGGCAAAACGCTCCGCATCCGTGCCGATCCTGGCGATCAGGGAGTGCATCTGTTCGTGAGCGGCGGCTGCCTGGGCGCTGCCGTCCATCTTGCCGAGGATTTCACGTTCCTTGCCGATCGTCTGGTCCAGTTCCGAGCGTTGTCTGTCGAGGTCCTCGATCCGTCTGTCGGATTGCGCGATTTGCTCGGCGAGCGCGTCGGGATCGACCGCCTCGGCGTCGGCAAGGAAATCTACCAGGCTCGCGCCTGCGCTGAGGCCGAGAATCTGTTCCTCGGCGTGGCGGATCTCGCGTTCGAGTTCACGACGCTGCCCGGAGCGTCGTTCCGCCTCGGCCAGTTCCTCGACACTGGCACACTTCGCTTCGCGGCACATGACATCGAGCCGGGCGCGGCAGTCGCTGATGGCGGCGCGAGTGACGGCCAGTTTGTCGGCGGCGGCCGCACGCTGGTGGTTCATCGCCTCGAGCCTGGCCTGGGCCTCACGAGCACGTGTCAGACGAGCAATCAATTCGATTACCGCCTGGTCCGACTGACATTGGCCCAGATCCGGGGCGATTCGGCTGGTCAGGGAAGCGACTTCTGCGTTGAAGCGCCGGCTGTCGATGTCGATGCCCTCGATCCGCCGGTGATGAGAATTCGCCTTGTCCAGCTTGTCAAAGAGATCGCGGACACGGTCGAGCACCAGGTTAGCCTGCGATGCGGTGGCATCGATCCCGAGGCCAAGCTGTGCCATGGCCTCGGCCCATTGAGCTTGCCAGCGCCGCCAGTCCTCTTCTGCAGAACTGGCGTCTGAGCGGGCCTGCACGCGCTCCTTCTCAAGCGCGGCGGCCGATCGTTGCAAGTCCCGGCGGCTTGCCTCCACTGCATTGACACGCTCGACGATGTCCTGGCAGCGGTCGAGGAGGTCTTGAAGCGAGTCCTCGCCCAAGATGCTCTCGCCGAGCGCCCGCAGGCACTCGAGAAGCTCGCCGCGGCTGTCCGCTATTCTTCGTTCCAGGCCAGCGAGCCGTTCGCGCTGTTCGCCAATGTCGTGGGCCTGCTTCACCAGCGCCTCATACTTGCGCAGCCAGGCATGCATCTCACGCGGCGGCTGCGGGTCGATGCCAGCCGGCTGCCACAGGGTCTGCCATTCTCGTCGGCTGCCTTGCAAACGTGACTCGACGGCCTCCAGTTGGCGCGCCAGCTGCTCGCGCTGCCGCTCGCAGCGCTGGCAGTCCTTCAGGCATTGCGCTTTCTTGGCGACCAGGTCGGCCTCGCGGCGCAAACGGTCGGCAATCTCGTCGCTGGTCTCGACTTCAGCCTCGTAGGAGTCGCGGAGCTCGACGGGAGGCGCATCGCCCCTGTCCCAGGTCAGACGCAGCTGCATCCAGTCCGAGTCACGTTGCCGCCGTGCGTTCCGCAGACTTTCCTCGGTGGGGACCTGTTCACGCAGTTCCAGTTGCTCGAGGTGCCGGTCGAGTTCCAGAGATTCGGCATCAAGCCTTGCGCCTTCCTGTAGCAGACTGCGCCGATCGTTCTCGTGGGAAGCAAGCTCGGTGTCGAAACGCTCGATGGACTCCACGGTCGGAACGGGCAGTCGCGCCAGCTCATCAAGTGTGCCCGACCAGATAGGCAAGCGCTGCAGATCCGCGGCCGCAAGTCTCTCGGATGCGAGGAACTCCTGGCGGGCGGCCTGCCATTGTTCGGTCAGGTTGCCGCGTTGCTGCACCCGGGAAATGACCTTGACCAGGGGTCCGACATCCCGGAAGGGCGGCAACTCGGCGAGTCGCCGTTGCAAGTCCTCGATGTCGGCGCCCAGCTTCTCGGCCCGCATCAGGGCGTCGCCAAGTCGCGTGCTTGCTTGTGACTGGATGCCGAGTTCCTGGATTTTCTGGCGCTGCGGAGCCGTGAGCCGCAACGATCCCGCCTGGTCGAGTTCCAGGTCCCGTCCCAGCTCGCGCAGGATGCTCCGCGCCTCGACTTCGATCTGTCGAAGTTCCGTCGCCAGCCGGGCGCGATCGCTCAACGCCTTTTTCTGGCTGCCCAGGCCGAGATGTAATTCCTCGATGGCCGCGGCCTGCTCGAGGAGGTGGCACGGAACCACGTGGTCGGCGATTTGCCGATCAATGTCATCGAGGTAGGCCTGGGTCTCAGCCGCCGCGTTCTCACTCATGCTGAGCTGGAACAGGGACTCGCGACGCTGGCTGCCAAAGTCTTCCGGCAACAGCAGCGCTGCGGCATGAGGCTCGAGCTCCGCACGTAGTTCCTTCCACCGGGCGATGGCCGGCAAGGCGTCGCGAATCCGCTGCAAGCGATGGACGCCCCGCCGCAACTCCTCGAGCTGCCGGATGATCTTTGCACTGGTCGCGGAAGCCGTGTTCAAAGCTTCCTCATGGGCCAGCCACTGGCTGCTGGGTAGTTGACATTCCTTCAGCGTTCGCCGTGCCGCATCCAGTTCGCTCAGCGCCTGGTTGATGGTCTTCTTTCCCTTGGCGAGAAACAGAGCGCCTGCTTCCTCTTCAAGGTCTTGCTGGACCGAGCGGAGATGGGCGAGGCCGGCGCCGGCGGCAAACAGGACCGCGCCGATATCGCCGCCCCCATCGACGATCGCCCTGCCGCCCCGCGCGAGTGCCGCATTGTCAATGCCGAACATGACCTCGAACGTGTCCTGGTCGATACCTCCAAGGCAGCGCTGCAGGGTCGATTCATCGATGACCTCGTCATCCGGATCGCGCAGCGTCGTGGCATTGCCCTTGCGGCGGACGACCTTCAGTTCCGCGCCGTCGTCGGCGCGGAGCCAGGCGCCGATGCGCAGGTCCTTGTAGGCGTGAATGAAATTGTCGGTGGTCTGAGCCGGAATGCCAAAGAGCAAGTGCCGCAGCGCACGCAAGGCCGAGCTCTTGCCCGCCTCGTTGGGGCCGTAGATGACGTGCAGGCCTTCAGTCCCGTCGGCGAGATCGAGCACGACATTTGTGAACGGCCCATGGGCGAGCAGGTCCAGACGGAGAAATCTCATGCTTCACCTCCGGCCGGGATCAGCCGGCTGACGAGGATATGCCGCGCTTGCTCGAGGATGATCCGCAGTTGCTCCGGATTGTCGAAGTCGAGCGCATCCGGGCCGTCCTGCAACTCGGCCGGCAATTTGCGTCTGAGTTCGGCAAGCGACTCGCCAAGTCCCATGAGCCGTTCATGGTCGACGTGGATCTCCGCAATCAGCTGGTCCAATTCGCCGAGCGGGCCGTCGGCCAGGCAGGATTCATCAATTGCTTCCTGCGGCGCGGTTCGCAGCAGGACCTTTTCGACCCAGGCATCGCCGGTCTCGTTTGCCAGCGCGCGAATCTCGTTGACACACTGCTCCTTCTTGGCCGTCAGCTTCTTGTGAATCGCACACGAGCCGGTCAGTTCCACGCGGACGGCCAGCAGTCGGTCATCCGCGTTGCGCACGAGATTCTGAAAGGCGCTGCCGACGCGCTCGAGCACCTCGTCCGTGCTGGTCGCCCCGGCGCATTCGACCCGGCAATGCTGCCAGCGCAACACATCCAGGAAGCGTGGCTCGACATGAACCCTGGAGGCAGCGTCGACGGTCACCAGCATGCAGCCCTTGGGCCCGGTCTCGCGGACGCTGCGTCCCTGAAGATTGCCGGAATAGACGATGGGAGGATCGTCGTGCAAGATTTCGCGCTGATGAATGTGCCCGAGCGCCCAGTAATCGTAATGCTTGCCGCGCAGCGTGTCGAGCGTGCAGGGAGCATAGGGTTCGTGCCCCTCGCGCCCGGTGCCGCAGGTGTGCAACAATCCAATATTGAACCAGCCGCGCTGGGCTGCCGGGTAGCCTGCGGCGAGATCGTCGTAGACGGCCTGTGTCGCGAAGCTCTGGCCATGAATGGCGACCTGGCAATCGTCGAGTCGAAACGTCTCGGGCTTCTTGTGGCCGAGTACCGTGACGTTGGCAGGCAGGCGCAGGTCCCTGGTCATCTTGTTGGCGGCGTCGTGATTGCCGGCAATGATGAAGACCGGGATGTTTGCGTCGCGTAGCCGGCCCATCTGCCCGACCAGGAATAGCCCTGTCTGATAGTCGCGCCAGTCTCCGTCATAAAGATCGCCGGCGATGACGACAAAGGCCACCTGCTCGTCGATGGCCGTTTGCACCAGGTTTCTCAAGGCTTGCCGCGTCGCGTTGCGGAGCTTCTCGATCGGGGCGCCTTCATAGCGTTCCAGGCCGCGCAGCGGACTATCGAGGTGGATGTCCGCGACGTGAAGAAACCGAAACATTTGCTCCCTCCTGGAATCGGTTCCATTTTATGTCATATGTATAAATATTTACAGGTAGAGGTGCCACCAGTCCAGGGGAATGCAACTTTCTCGCTCCCAGGCTCTGCCTGGGACCGAGAATAAGTCTTCATCGCGCCGCGAGTGTATCCAGTTCTTTTGCGGACAGGGCACGATCGAAAACGGCGATCTCATCGAGCCGGCCTTCCCAGTTGGCTGAGTTATCGCTCCGCCCGCCGAAGTAGAACTGGTCAAAGGAAGGCGGAATCTCGGCCGGAGACTTGAGGGCGATTTCAGGTTGTGGATTGCCGTTCAGGTAGACTCGTACCTGGTCTCCGTCACGAACGAAGAGAACGTGGTTCCACGTCCAGCGATCAATGACGGTGCGGCCGGTGACCCGCCTGGCCCCGTCACGGTCGTCGCCATGAAGAAAGATCAGCTTGCCGGGTTCGCTGGCGGTCCCGCCGATACCGAGATGATCGCCATGGGGACCAAGGCCGTGACCGCGCGCCCGCGAGAACAGCCAGCCGGCGGTTTCGCGTCCCTTGCTGGGCATGCCGTTCCAGAACCACAGGGAGCTGGAATAGCGATCCGCCAAGTCAGCGATGCGCGACTCGATGCGGCCGCCGGCGAAATGTGCTGCCCGGTTGATCTCGCCGGACTTGCAGAAGGCATCGGAGCGAGGCCCTTCCAGGAAAAACACGACGCCAGGTTCATAGAAGGCCGAATGATTGTGGCCGGAAGAATCGCGCGCACGCTGACCGGCGAATTCGTCCAGTCGCCAGTAAGCTGCCGGTCTGGCATCCAGGATGGCGCGAGAGGCGGGGCCGCGACTCTGCTGGAACGTGCGACGGGGCCGCCCCGCGATCTTTTCCAGCAACTCCAGCGCCGTCTCCGTGATCTTGGGTTCGGCATCGATTTCCAGGCCGGCCGAGCGCGCCGGCCAGGTGTTGTAACCACCGAGGAAATGTTGCTCGGGCGGCGGGATGTAGCCGTCGCCGCCATTGGCCAGTTCGATCACCATCGTCCGCGGCAACGGACTTTGCAACTTCATCTTCAGACCGGTCAACGCATAGGTTTCGTTCGGCGTCGTGGCGATGGCCATGTCGCCAATGCGCAGCGCCTGCACAACAATCTCGGTTGACTGTCGCTTGTGCAAGAGAATCTGCTCGCGAGCGTAAACTTCCTCGGTTGTCTTGGGCGGACGATTCCCCATCGCAGCGACGATCTTCTCGGCCCATTGCAGTCGTTGCTTGTCCGGGACGCGATACTTGAGCCTCATCCGCTTTTCGGTCATCGCCAGGTCGGCATCGGCACTGTGCTTGATGCCATCGTAGGCTGACACAGCGATGTCCACGAGTCCTTGCGCATATTTCTCGATGGTCAATTGCTGGCCTTGTGCCGTAGCGGGCTTGGTGTAATCGCGCCGCCAGATGTCACCGCTGCACCCATGCGACATGAGGCCAACGAACGGCGCGCGCTGCTTGTCCGCTTTTTTTCCCGCTCCGCCGCCGATTCGCTTCTCGAGCCCTGCGCAGAACAGTCCGAAGTAGTCGGCGTTCAACGCCGCGACGCCGGAGAAATAGTGCATGGAGAAGTTGGCCAGCATGGCAATCGGCCGGCCATCCAGCGACTGAAATGAAATCATCGTCAGATCGGGATCCTCCGGCCCGGATTCGCCGGTGACGTTGTCCCAGTTCGCTCCCGCATGCATGTTGGCGCGCACGGTCGGGTTGCCGAACGGGTCCGTGACAACCCGGTCCGGGCGAATGATCCAGCGCCGCAACGCCGTGAACTCGGCAGCGTTCTTGACCGCCCAGCCGACGCGCGCCGGTTTGAGATTGGCCTGGGCAGCGCTCACGGCTTCCGCGAGCTTGTGGCGAAGGTAGGGCGCATACGTCGTATCGCTGTCCGTCCCCAGACAGCCCATCGCCGCCGGCGCCGTGTGCGTATGCGTCGCCGACATGAGCATTCGATCCGGGCGGATCCTGGTCCGCTGGGATGCCAGCTGCTTGGCATCATCCAGCAACGGCCGCGGCATCATGCAGCTGTCGACAACCACTATGGCCAGCCGCTCACGGCCGTCATCCAGCACGATGGCCCGGGCGTACAGGCGCGACGTGGCCTTGCTGGCGCTGCTGCTGAACATGCCGCCGTTGACCAGCACGGGAAACTGGTCCGGCGTCACGTCGACCACCGCCGCACCAGCCTTCAATTCCGCGAGTGCGGTCGCGGGTGTAAACGCGACGAGTGCCATGAAACCAAGAGCGGCAAGCGGCGCCCTCATGGGAACCTCCAGAATCCATCGGATCGAATCGCCACAGAGAATCTCGCGGCCTGAATGGCCGGGCGCGCGTGAGGCGGCGCGGCCAAGGCGTGACCGCCGGGTGCTTCAGCGGAGGGGGAGGGATTCGAACCCTCGGACGACTTGCGCCGTCTCCGGTTTTCAAGACCGGTGCAATCGGCCACTCTGCCACCCCTCCGAAATACACTAACACTTGATTTTATTGGCTTTACGCCATATCATTGAAATGAGCCGGAAGTCGTTACCGTTTTCAATTACCGGATTCATTTCAGGTGGGCGATGCCTCGACAACCAAAACTTCGCAAAAAGAAGATCGGTCAGACGAGTTACTGGTACACGGAAGCGGGTGGGGCCACCTACTTCGGGAACGTCGATGCCGTGCCGTTTTCGGAAGCTCGAAACCTCTTCAATGACCACGTTAAAAGTCTATCGGAGGGGACAAGGGACAGCAAGACAAAGGTTCGGACGGCGGGCGACCTGATGGACCTTTTTCTCGACTGGATCAGCAAGAATCGCAGCAAGGACACCTACGAAGCCCGAACAACGGCGTGCAGTCGATTCGGCAAGTTCGAGGTTGGGCAACAGAAAATCCGAGAAATGCCTGCCAACAAGATAACGAGCGACGATCTTAACGCCTTTCTCAATCACCTTGACAAAGACCTGGGGTTGGGGGCACAAACCCGCAGACATTACGAAACGTCGATCAAGCACTGCTGGAATTGGGCCACGAAGTATCCGTCTCCGATTCCGTACTTGTCGCCAACCTACCGGCCATTCGCCGCCGTGGAACGGACAAGAGTGCCGCCCAAGAAACTGACGGAGGACGATCTTCTCACTGACGACGAGGTTGCCACGCTCTTTGCCGCTGCCGAGATCGACCTGGACGAGTTCCACCGCTTTGGCCCGAAGGTTCCTCGGCAAGAGAATCCTTACGGCAGCTTTGCTGACATGCTTCGCTGCTATTACCACACAGGAGCGAGAACCGGCGAGCTTGCCGCCTGCCTCGTGGAAGACGTTCTGTTTCGCACAGGGCAGGTCATCCTTGGCAAGCACAAGCGATCTGAGACGCAGCGTGAACCAACGATCCGCCACATCACGCTAAACAAGGACGCTCTGGAAATCTTTCGCCGCCAGTGCGAAGGCAAGGAAAAAACCCAGCCAGTATTCTTGAACAGCGATGGTCGGCAGTGGACCGGAAGCCTGCTGCCGAAGCGATTCAATCGGATCAAAGAAGTGACAAAGGAAAAAAAGATCGGGGCCATCCGAGGCGAAATCACCATTTACGCATTCCGACACCTGTGGATTTCTGAGATGCTGATGGAAGGAAACGACATAACCACGGTTGCAAGGATGGCTGGCACGAGCATCACGATGATCGAGCGAGTTTACGGACACTTCCGAAACAAGCACTTGCAGAAAGCCCAGGACAAGCTGGATCGTGCGAGAAAGAAGCGAAGAAAGGCGGCAAAGTCAGCCTAATCGACTCGAAGATGCTTGTATCTCGGTTCTTGCTTTTGGCGAACACGGCGACGTTGCGGTTGCGAAGGGATCGGGGCAGTCGGAAAATCGGTCTGGTAACTGTTGCGAAGCTCCAACACGGAGGCGAGAAGAAATCGGAAAACCGCTCGTATGCTCGTGGGAGGGGCCATGTTTCTGTACTCAAGTAGCCCCGCTTCTTTCAGTTTCAAGACCGTATCTTTGCTGACGCCCAGGATTCGTGCGGCCTCGGCGGTGCTGACTTCCTTCTGCAATTCATAGCCGCCCATGTCTTCACCCTGGGCATCGGGGGAAGTACGGCGATCCGGTTTCCCATTCACCACAGCCATCGCCCTCTCCAATTCCCAAACCTTCCAGCGGTTGATCTCCGCAGCCATTTCACGCTCGCATTCCCAGCCGGTCATCTCCTGGCGGCGGAAATGCTCGTACACATCACGCAAACCGAATGCTTCCGGGTCGTTCGACTCGATGACAAGTTCGTGGTCGCCATCATCACACAAGAAAAGCGTGAGATCGACCCACGCAGGCCCATCCGGTTGCCGTCCATTGGCCAGTACGATCCTGGTTCGTTCCGTTCGGAGACGGTCGCAGATGAATCGCTCCATCTTGCGGGTGTCGGCTAGGATTTGATTCACGGTCATCGTGGTCGTTCCTCTTGGTACAGTTAAGCCTCGGCGTTCAAACCGTGGTCGCCCCCATTGGGACCATCCCCCTCGCCTGCTCGATCATCGCCAGGCGTTCCTTCTTGCTCGGCACCGGCTTGCTTGTCCTGGGCGGCATCTCGTCGTATGTGCGGCCATCCAGAATGCGGCCAGCGTTCTCCCAAATGTCGGTTACTCCTAGTCCTGAGTCCCACACTCATTCGGACAGATTCCGTCTTCAAGCGGGAGGTTGCAACGCTGGCAGGTTTCGGTGACATCCAACTCGAACGCCTGAGCAATCTCCTGGTACAGCCTGATTGCGTCCTCTTCTTCAAGAGTAATCAGTACGTCCCCATCGCCGTCGAAAATGGTAACTTCGCTGGTCTGAGGATCACGTTTCGCCGACAACCTCCGAACCTTGCTGTCTGCACCGATACTGCTGAGAACAATGACCGCCCAACCTTGGCCAAGGGCTTGGAGCAAGCCGGAGCAGGCTTGGCTTGAGCGTCAGGCGTGTTCATCGCTGCGGGGGGGGGCAACATCGGTCCAGGGCTTGGAGCCATCTCGGTCCAGGCGGCAGGTGTGTTCAATGCTGGGTCGGACTCCTTTGGGGCCAGGCTTTGTGCAGGCTCGGACCTGTCTTCAGGCATGTTCATCCCTGGATGGGACAACATCGGCCCTCTGCTTTGTCCAAGCTCGAACCAGCTTTGCTTCAGCGGGAGGCATGATCGGCCCTGATTGGACCAAACCCTCGGCTTTTGCTTCGACCAGGCTGGGACGACTCTTGGGACAGCAACGGACAAAGGCTGGGTCCACCCTTTGCAAGCAGGACACAATAGGACAAGTCCCGCCTTCCCCATCGTCGAAGACGGCTGAACCGTGCTGCCAACCCGCCGCAGGCGGGGTGGGAGCAGTGGTAACTTTCGTAGGAACAAGAGAATACTAACTCTAATACTAACCTGTTCGGCTTTTCCATCATTTGCAATCGGCTTTTCCACACGACCATCGGTTTTTCCGTCTTTCAACATCGGCTTTTCCATCACGGTAAATGTCATGCTGCCAGACCCATTTGGCGAGTGCTTTTTCCCCAAAAAGAGCGTGCGAATGCTCGGCAAGACCAGGGATTGCCCGCTAGGTCTTTACGCCTGGGTCGTCTATTCGTTCCTCTGGTGGAAGCGGCGTTACGAAGAGGGCGTAACTGCCAAAGCCATCGCCAAGTTCACTGGTCCGGCCGCGGCGTAGGGTAAGGTTCCTTGCTCCAAGTTCAGGTTCCGCTCGCGGCGGCGGTGACGCGCTTGCGCCAGTTTCAACCGCCGCGCCTCGTGCTGACTCCGCGGGTCGCCCCA
>Ga0194121_10003504_pt1 | contig 23699 bp, 17 predicted proteins | sample TA2MahCa50mmetaG_FD_148609 | JGI IMG/M metagenome (GOLD analysis project Ga0194121, IMG submission 148609) | Freshwater microbial communities from Lake Tanganyika, Tanzania - TA2015020 Mahale Deep Cast 50m | ecosystem: Environmental > Aquatic > Freshwater > Lake | place: Tanzania: Lake...
ACTTGCCTAAAAGAAAAGAGTAGGAGTTGAGGAAGAAGATATCATTAAGTTGATATTGGAATCTAATCAATTTTAGTGAATTCTTATAAGGTTTTATATAGAATTTTCTGCTCTTTCGTTAGCGGAACTCTCAAGCACTTTTTCATTCATTGTTAAATGAATGAAAAATTGAACCTTTAACAGATAAATATAAGGAATCCGATATAATCGATATAATCAATGCAATCGGATAATATAACTTATCTTATATACGATAAGTTCGCGGGAGATCATGCTTATGACAATGCTATTACCAAGTCAATCACAGTAGCAGAATTATTTTCATCTGATTATCAATATTATGAAGGAGAGGATGCGATTAAAACATTTAATGAATACGGTGGAATATATCATATACCATTAGATTTGAATGAGGAAGTTTTTACTGTGTATTTATTTACTGTAAAAGTAAAATCAAAAATGAATGCAGTTATCACAGTTATTGGAGTTAATAATATTCATCTCGAAATGAGTGTTAGAGAAGATCATATTCTGAATAAACAATTTTTAATTGATGCTTGTTCTTATCATCTTAGATATGAACATTATACAAATTTAACACAATCAACCACTCCAGCAAAAGGTATGGTTGATCAAACCAGACAACAAATAGATACAAATACAACAGATATTATTGCAGTTGCCACACAACCTAATGGAGATGTAACAGATGCGATGATAGCTGATCCATACTGTACGAGAGATGATTATAAAATGTTTAATTATCAAAAAAGGACAGTAAATTGGTTATTGGATAAGGAACGAAATAAACGTAATATTAATTTCAATCTCAATGAAGAAATACAATTTGGAAATGTAATATATGATTCTATTAGTAAAACATTCATTCCGATCGAAAAACGTAAAATTATTACTTTTAATGGTGGTGCTCTAATAGATGAAGTTGGTTTGGGTAAGACTTACCAAATGCTTGTATTATCTATGTTAAATCCAGCAACGGATGTTTCATATATTACAACTCTAACGAGCAAACTAAATAAACTCAATAGTAGAGCTACATTAATAATATGTCCAAATCAACTTTGCGGTCAATGGGTAAGAGAAGTAACAAAAATGATAAAAGATGATTGTAAAACTGTAACAATTCCTATGTTAACAAAGAATCATTTTGATAAATATACGTATATTGACTTATTAGATGCTGATTTTGTAGTAATGTCGTATAATTTCTTGGGTAATCAATGTTATTTAAGTAAATGGATGACAAAATTATCGAGATCGAAATCTTATCACAAAACGGAAACGTTCGATCATCAAATGGCAGAAAAAACTTTTGATGAAATGGGTAAAGAGTTAATTAATAATCCAGCCAAACTTTATGAAAAGGGTGCAATACCGAATTTGATACACTGGCATCGAATTATTGTCGATGAATTTCACGAAATATATACAGTCTCAAAATACGATTATATGAAGAATATAATTAAATTATTCAAATCAAATTATGCTTGGTGCGTTTCTGGTACTCCTTTCGATAAAGGTAGTTCATGTCTAGTTAAAATGTTAGATTTTACCACAGGTTTCTCTAACAACAAAGGGGAACACGTATTACTTAGCAAAAATATCAAAGAGCATATGATTAAAAACTTCTTCAGAAGAAACACAAAAAAAAGTGTTACCGATGAATATAAACTTTTACCATTGAAAGAACACATAATTTGGCTTAAATTTTCCCAAACTGAACGCATGATGTATAATGCATATTTAGTTAATCCTAATGTAGATAAATTTAGTGTATTAATGAGACAGATATGTTGCCATCCCAAATTGGCCGAAGAGATAAAAAATACTCTATCAAATTGCAAAACTTTGGAAGATATCGAAAAAACTATGATTAAACATTATGAAAAAGCTATGATCGATGCTGATAGAAGAGTAAGATTCATTAAATACAGAATAAGAAAAACATATCGCAAAATAAAAATAATATCATTCAAACAACAACGTAGAATGCTTAGACAAGAAGGCTATAAAGTAATAATAATTTTACCTGAAAAAACTCAAGAAGAAATAGATGAAGAAACTGTATTTTCTAATGTTAATGCAACTGAATTTGATGATCTAGGTGCTCCAGTTGATAATGATGAAGAAATAAATAATGATACAAATTCAGAAGATGAAGGAAAACCCGAATTTATTGTATCAGATGATACGCAAAAAAAGGTCATGGCAAAAATAGGAAAACAACTCGATGAACATCCATTACAAGTAATAGCAGATTTACATGAAACTCGAAATAATTGGAATGCAAAATTAATACTGGCACAAAAAGAATACGATGGAAAGAGAGTTACTTATGAGTTTTTCACAAATATGAAAGACAGAGTTAAAAAGACTTTAGCTAAAGAAGAGAAAAAAGCGGAAGAATCAGATTCTGATTCAAATAGTGATAGTGATTCCTCTTCTGATGTTAGTGAAGATGATGAAGAAGTATGTGGTATTTGTATGTGTGAAATTGATGGTAATGATGTTGGTGTAACAAAATGTGGACATATATATTGTTTCCAATGTTTGAAAGTTATGATTGAAAAAACTCATAAATGTCCTATGTGTAGTAAGGCAGTTGCAACAACTGAAATATATATGATTTCTTATGAGAAGCAACAAGAAAAAGAACAAACGAAAGATATTATAGATAAAAATAGTTTGATCAATCAGGTTGGAACTAAATTAGCCAATCTTATCTACTACATAAAATCAATTCCAGACAAATGTATCATTTTCTCACAATGGGATGATTTATTGAGAAAAGTTGGCGATATTTTAGATACATACGGTGTACCAAACGTTTTCTGTAGAGGTAATGTTTGGCAACGTGATAAAGCAATAAGAGAATTTAGTAGTAAGCCTGATGTTAAAGTTATTATGCTTTCATCTGAGAGCGCTGCGTCAGGTACAAATTTAACATCTGCAACAACTGTCATTTTATTGGATCCAGTTTATGGGTCATATGAATATCGTATGAATACCGAATGGCAGGCTATTGGACGTGCTTATCGTATGGGACAACAGAAACAAGTTACTGTAGTAAGATTTATTATCAAAAATACGGTTGAAGAAGAGATTTACGATTTGAATAAATTAGAGGATTCAAAACATAATCACAAAGTAAATCTCTTTGAAACAACCGATGATAAATTAATTTTAACGGAGGATAAATTAAATGAAATAACTAAATCGGTTGAAGTTTCCAAACTCAAAAAGAAAGTTAAAAGTGAAACTAAGGCATCTCTGAAACAAAAAGAAGTATTAGTTAAATCTACTACTAAAAAAGTAGTAGCACATATCGACAATGAAAATTTTGAGAATGATGATGAAGATGAGGAAAATTACAGTGATGATGGTTACTAAACATTATTGATATATTTATCTATTTTATTTATGTAAATTTGTTCACCATCATTTAACATTTGTTTTATTTTATCTGTATTAATATCGTCCGGTTTTTCTATTGGTGGACTATAAGTAATAATAAGAGTATTTTCGTTACTTTCCGAATCTAATAATAATGATGATTGTTTATCTATTTGATACGATATAACATTTAATAAATATTCAATCATATTTTTTCCCACGGTTAATTTTTTAATTCCTTTTCCCGAAACCAATATTAATTTCTTCTCATTTTTTAAATCAATAGTTGGATAAATTTGATCAAAACCAGCATCAACAAATACATTATTTTTATGATCATCATTCGAACAATTACAAAATTCTTCACCCTTATTACATTTACAATTATCATCACATATACATTCAGATGTTAATCTTCTTATTGTTTGCGGTTTATATAATGCCCAATGTGCACAAGCTGAAATTAAATATTTATGTATTAATGGATGATCACCATTAATGATTTCTATTTTATTCATAGTTATGTTGAATACTGTACATTTTAATTTATGAACATGATTTTTATTGAATGCATGTGAATCTATTTTTTTTAATAAATCGTATCCTTGATCTGGATCATAAAATCCATTATTAAAAATACTATAGAGAATCCAAATAATATCTGCAAGTTTATTTATTATTGGAATCTTTTTGACTATATCGTCTAATAATTTTCCGTATGACAATGATCGTGTAATTCCGATATTTGCAAGATTGTTAAAAAAATCGATAAGAATTTCGGATTGATCTAAAAGTTTACAATAACCAACTATACATCCAAAAGAAACACCGTATATACTATTTATTTTATCATTTGGAATATTTTTTAAAATCCCTAATTGAAATGCACATTTTACACCTCCTCCTGAAAGTAATATATTCATTTCGATGAATTAGTATAACAAAATTTAAATATGACTTGTTGAATAAAAAGATACTTAAAAGGGTTTTGTATAAATAGGATATTAATGAGCGATACATCTGATATTTTGAGTGTAGAAAGTACGTTAGACGATAAAGAAAAAGTAGCTGTTGATCCCCTTACATACTTTAGTAAGAAAGAAATATGTTATTACAAAATGATAGATCGATTTTTTAAAAAAAGATCACAAGTTGAAATTCAAAATATGATCGATATAATTTCAGAATCATCAGATATTTCATTGAGAATTTTAGATTGGTTCGTTACTAGATATTCTAAAAAAAGAATAGATATCACCCTTGGAGAAAAAGAAGCTTACGATGTACATATTAGTTATAGAGCACAATTGAAATCTTATAAGAAAAAATATTTTGATCCCTTTAGAAGATGGAAGAAATTTTGGTATAATTATGATAAAACAGATGGAACAAAATTATTTCACACAACTCTCGGACAATTAAATTTCTTCAAATGGGCATTGAGCAATAATATTATCAAATATGTAACCGATAATATCGTTAATTTAACTAAATCTATGAATAATTCAAATAAAGAAGAAAAGACCAAAAAAATTGTTACTTCTGATTCATCTAAAACTAAAAAGGGATCAATAAAAGTTTCTGCGACTAAAACTGTTAATGAAGAAGATGTTAAAATTGTTCTAACGTTTGATTGATATAATATAATTTCGCAAATATTATCATTTGAATATTATTATATAAATGATTCAAATAGAAATATGCATGTTGTTTATTCTAATAATAATTATAATTACATCAATAATATCATCATTAATGTATTATGTTCTATTTTGCTCTACTGAATATCAAGAGTCAATTGATTTTATTTATTCCCTTTGATTTTTTGTAAAAAGTTACTAACATTCTCCGATCCAGATGATTCTGACGATTCATAATCCACTTCATTAGATGATGATAATTCATTATCATTTTCATCTAGTTCATTTTCTTTATCATTTTCTCCATTACTCTTTTGTTCATGATTAGTTTCATTATCTTCATCAATAAATGAGTATTCAATTAATACTGGAATCAACGGTTTTCTTCTCCTTACACACATTTGATGAACAGTATAATGATTTCTAATAGTTTTATCAACAGTATCAATTATAACCATTGCAAAATGCACAATACTTCTCAATGTATCTCCCTTTCGCAATTTATTCGAAAACTCTTCATTTTTAATTTTCTCCTTATTATCATTGAATAATTTGGTCACCTCAGTAACTGGAAGTTTCAGAACTGATATTTTGGTATCAGTAACACTCAATTCATTTACTAACGCCTTATATTCAACACCTTTGAGTTTTCTTTCTTTTAAAATTCCAGATTGTGATACGCATGACATAATTCTCGAATCAAATGTATCGAAAAATGTTGATGTTTTTTCATCGACTTGCAATACAACATCTGTTGAATATGTATATATTGGTAATTCATCAATTTGTAATAATATTGGATCATTTACATTGTTACTTTTATAACATAATTCAAGAAGAATATATCTTTTATCTTCACCAGCAAAATTAATATCTGAAACTTGAATATTTGAAACATCGACTGTAGAAAGTTTTCTAATATTGCTCATCTTATAACCTAATATGAGTAATATTTTAAGTAGTTTTAAACGTAACTATTTTATAAATTAAACTATATTTCATTAAATATTTTAGGCCTTATTATTTTTTTTTGCTGGTTTTGCTGGTGCTTTAGCTGGAGTAGGTGCTGGAGTCTTTGATTTACCCTTACTATTTTTGGCTGGTTGTTCTTCTTCCGATTCATCTTCTGAATCTTCTTCTGAACTGTCTTCATCACTGTCTTCTGATTCATCTTCGGATTCTTCTTCATTATCAGATGCCTCTACTTTCTTAGCTTCTTGTTTTCCTGATTTGGTATTTTTCTTTGATCCTGTAGATTTTGTTTCTTCTTGTTCTTCCTCATTTGCTTCTTCTTTTTCTTCATTATTTTCTTCCTCATCATCGCTATCGGCAACAACACGGTTTGAAAATTGTTCATATACTGATTGTTTGCTGTCTGGTTTTTCGTGAACGATAATTTGGAGACACTTAACTGTAAAACCTGTCTTGCGAGTTCCATTATCATCCTTAGCTTTCATAACGTACATTTTGCTAATCTCTAAGACAAATTGAGCTGTGCAATTCCAACAGAAAGATTTCTCAACATCGGACACTGTATTGGTAACTTCAGGTGTCCTCTTCTTGAGCAAAAATAGTTTTGTAAGAATTTTATGTGGAGTGTTTGCGTCTGCTTCATATGAAGTAGCGAGACGTACCTTGAGACGTTTATAAGGTTCTAATTTCTTTCCATCCTTACCAACAGCATCCTCATCAACTTGTGACATACGCACAGTGCGTTCATACTTAAGTTCTGGCATTGGTACAACATTGCCATCTGGATTGATCTTAGAAATAAGTCCATCCTTATTCTTCTTTGTATTTACACGTGTATGAAAATCATCATCAATTGTATTAAACATACCAAATAATTCATTACATGCTTCTTGAGATTCATCCCATGGTAACCAGAAAAATTCTCTCTTGTCATCTGTTGGGCGATACTTTGGATGTATCTTTGGAATACCACCCTTGGTCATCTTAATTCTTCCTGTTACAACAATAAACTTTTCACCATCAGATGCCTTTCCATCTTTTCCTGAACTATAAACGTATTTCGGAAATGCTGTGTATGCTTCTTTGTCCTTTGATAATGCTAAATCGATTGGCTTTAATTTAAAATTCTTTAGAGAAAAATCCTTTGCGTTAACGAATGTTGGGGTTGAATTGCTTTCTTGCTTGCTTTCATTTTGACTGTCAGACTTCTTGGGCATGACTAATATGGTTATATTGAATTTAAAGGTTTGTTTTTAAATAGTTTTTATTTCAATTTTTTTTAATCATATAAACGCATTATTTATATGATTAAAAAAATTAATAGAAAAGTGCGAACTTAATATCAATTTTTTTAATCATATAAACTCACTTCCACCAACATTGTAAAAAAATTGATTTATTAAATTTATATATTTTGATTTATATAGATTTTATCATATGAATCCATTATTCGTTAATTTCGATGACGAACCAATTCCAACAACGAAATATTTAAAAGATAAGCGTCCGATAACTTTTGATCATACAACTGTTGAATATTATGTTTCTATCAGAGAACAAAAAATAGATCCATTATCTTTCATGGAAATGGGATCGTGTTCTACCGCTTTTGAATTTCCCTATCAATGGGATTCTTATACAGGGGATCGACTTAATAAAGATCCATACGGTTCATTATATTTTGATCCGGATGTGTTGGTAAATATATTTTATAATAAACGTCTAACATTATTATGGATAAATGAAACACAAGATTTAGCAACAGGAACATATTATGAAGGGTATTATGATGGTGGAGTCGGTAGTGGTTCTGATTTAAATATTATCAGTAGGGGTCCACATCCAGAATTATATCCATTTAGAATTCCCATAACGAATTGTTATTTGACAAATGATCATAAATCTTCTGTTATAACTATGGGACCAAAATTAACAGATGAAGAGATTAAAAAAATAGATGAATTAGCAAATCAACAAGGAGGAAATTATCAAAAAATATTCCGCCGTAAACGCCCATCAATAATCAAGATGAAATATTTTTATGATCAAGCTATCTCCAAGGAACCAAATATTTCACAATTAACAACTTTAGAACAAGCCAGTTGTATGAATGAAAATGAATTAACAGCATTACGCGATAAAGCAAATAGATTGGCCGTCGATAATCTTAAGACGATGTAGATGAAGATGAATTATTCTTGGTTTCATTTATAATTTGAAGAATAGAATTCACCGTGTCTTTCTTTTTTGTTGGAAATTTTGGAATAGTTATTGAAGTAAATTTATCATTGACATATTTTTTATGATCAATAACACCCAATGATGCATACACTTCTGGATCATATTGTATTGTCATTTTTTTAATTGCTAATCTCGCAAAAACTGTTTTAGATGGTGCTAAACAAGCACATACATTTATTATAACGTTACATTTAAAATTAGTCAATTTGGATACAAAAGATACATCTACCGTATTATTGTTTTCCAACCTGATATTCGAAAATGAAAACTTTTGTCCTGTTGTTGATAGACGTATAATATTTGGATCATTTTGTTTATCTGATGGTTCAATTTGATTAGTATGATCATTATAATATTTTGTTCCATCAAACATATCAATCATCGTAACTGATGTTTTGTTATTATATTTTTCTTTCATAAAATTCTTAGCTCTTTCAAATGAATCAAAAATAGTTTTATCTGATTTATTTATGTCAATATATAAAACAGATTTATTAAAACTTTTAACCACTTTAGATACACATAACATTCCACAAATATTGTATGGTTTGTTTTGAAGAAGTAACGTCGCATAATTTGGGTTATTATCCGCAATCTCAAAAGGCATAATGATATAATGGTAATTATATTATTATCCTTTGTTAGCTTAAAATAAATAAATCAATTTTTTTCTTACACAGGAATGAATATTTCGCCTCCCTCTTTATTGATAATATCGGATGCGATATTACTTGATGTAATTTCATTGAACGTCTTGATGTATGCATTTTCTTCTACATACTCCGATTTTTCTATCATTTCTGTATCTAAAACAATATCACAGTATCCAGTACCACCCTTAATAACAAGACCTGCCATAATTCTTGACGAAATGCCTTTCATATGATCTCTCTCACCAAATACTGCAGCGATCAATAATTGTTCAACAGTCTTTTCGAAAGATGCTCTTGATAATGGATCATTATCAGATTTATTCATACCATGACGATCGATCGACATAATATATCCATTGTATGTCATAATTTCTGCAAGAATTGATAAGTGTTGATAATTAACTGATTTACCAGCTCTCTCGTAAGCTGTAGAAATTTCTCTCATTAATCTCGCTCTTGCAATCTCAATGCCAAATGTCTTATAAGTTTCCACTATATCATTCGCAATTGTTCTATAAGGATCGATACCCATGATATATCTTATGTCCAATAAATTTACACCAGAAGTGTAGATTACGTTTTCTGTTTTATTTTCGATATCATGATCTTCATTATTGAATGTTATCATACGTTCTTCATTTATTGCTGGGATATTACTAATTGAATTAATACCCTTGAGTTTGAATTTATCAACAATATAATCGATAAAGTTGTTAAGAGTATCAGTATCAAATGGATCTCTTATTTTATCAGCATCTTTAACATTAAATCTAATATGTATCACTGGATGTTTATCATTATCGGTATTACTCAAAATTGCCAATGATGTAATTTTGTTGATAACCTTCTTCTCTTCTTTTCTCATAGTCTTGGCTTCTGTAAATCTTCTCTCCCACCAACTACAGAATTTACTCTTGATCTCTAACATTGTAACTTCTTTTTCTAACATCTTTTCGCGATCTAATTCGATTCTCATTAACCAAGGCAAACTATTAATATCTGCTTGACAACTCGTCTTAGTTGCCTTATGATTGTAAAACACTTCTTTAACATTGTCTGTTTCCATATGACCACCCTTTTCACGTGGATTAGTGTTATAATAAATGTTGACACGTCCACGAATATCACCTAATGTTGTATATTTAATATGTGATGCAATCTTTTGTGCCATCTCTTTATTTGTTTTAAACTCATCAGTTAAGTAAATCATCATTTGGGGAGTCTTTGGATTCTTCGATACACTCATAATCTCTTTAATACGAGGTACACCCTGAGTTGTGGAGCTCATTGACTTTATGCCACTAGAGTGGAATGAATCCATACAACATAAACCATTCTGAATACAGAATGTTTTAGTATCGGCTACAGTTAAATCATATACATATTTATGTGATGGTTGAACTTCTTCTATTAATACTATTTGATCATAATATACGTCTGAATTTAATGTATTTTGAATAATTTTCTTATCACTATCATATAAATTATATTCTAACATATTATGTAATTTTGATTTTTCAATATCTCCTTCCCAATGTTGTAATTTTACGGAAGGAATTATTTCATTATTAATATCTCCTACCTTGTTTCTCATAATAGGCATATATGTACCAATTTTAAGTTCATCACCTCTTATAGGTACTATTTTATTATCTTTTCGTGTCAAAAATGATTTTGCTTTAGTACCAGTTACTTCAAATCCTTGTTTGGTCTTAATATGTAATAATGTATTTGTTCCATCTTTATTAATTGGTAAATGTTTCGTTATTGCTTCAATTAAATTCCATGTAATTTTACCATCCTCGTTAACAGATTGAATTTTCATATTTCTTTGTTTTGTTTCGAGATATGATGTATCTCCCATTTCTTGATCTCTATTAGTTCCTAAGTTTTTAACATTATGATTATACATCATTAAATCATCAATATATTTTCCTATTTCTAATGTTTCCTCTTTTTCATCATATGATATTATTATTTTTTCGTTCCAATCAAGTGAATTCAAGGTATTATGCACTAAAATACCAGTATCAATCATGAAGCTTTCCGTACTTGGCACAGTAAAATCATATACATATTCTTTTGGATCTAGTAAAATTTCAATATCGATAATTTCGTCCCATATAATGTCTGAATCATATGCACTTTCTAATTTTGCAATTCTACGATGTAACTCTTTTTGCGTTTCATCATCTAAGAATGAATCATCAGTATTATTGAATATTTCAATGAATTTTCCTAACGTTTCTCTACCAATCGCATTACGTTTTGCCCAACCTCGATAATGATTTTTCTTATTGTTTAATTTTAATAATTTTGCTATTTGTACAATATCATCACCTAAACAAGGAATCATATCGATGAAATTATTCAAACAATGTTTATCTCTTTCATTTTGAATCATAAGTTTTTGAAGGTTATTTCTCTTCTCATTTACAATTAATCCAATTTGATCATTAAATATTTGTGCATATTTACGTTGGATGCAGAAGTTATATTGAACTTTTCCAACTTGTCTGACCGATCGTTCCTCTAATATCGAACCAAACATATTGAAGAATGAACATAACATTGCAATATCATTTATTAACTGTTTGCTTCTCGAACTCACTCTAATCATACTTTTATTAACATCAATATTACCATCGCCATCGAAATAGCCTGATATTATGCCAGCCATGAATAATTTATTTGCATTAAATACAAATGACGGTAATTTCTTTTCATATGATCCAACACCAAAGTTCTCCTTTATGAATTTTGCTAATTCTTTGTATGAAAAGTATGTATCCTTGCTTGGACCATATTCTCCACAATCATTGGAAGTTTTAGTATTCAATTTAAATTTATCATTTACTATGTAAGATATATTATCGCAAAATTCTGGTATTATTTTGCATATTGAAATAATATTTTGATTTATTGATCCATCCGCCAAATATGCACCAAATAACCATCCCAAATCATAATCAAGTCTATAAGTTTTATCTCCTACTTTAATCGTTTTTATTGATTCACTAAATGGTTTAATATTCTTTGCTACTGGAATACGATCTCCAACTTTTAATTCACTTCCCTTAATCGGATCAATACCATCTGATGTACGTTTCAAAAATGAATGTGAAAGTGTCGCAGTAGTTGTTCTTCCAGATTTGGTAGTTACCCTCATTAAATTACCATTTGCAGGATGTCTGCTAATTTGGGAAATCTTTTTCCAATGTAATCTTTCTTTTTGATCAACACTAACAATATAATAATCATCAGTCATATCTAATACAACTGAATCTTTATAGTTGGGTACTTTTCTGACATATTTATCATTTTTCTCTAAAAGTCTATCGGAAAATTCTCCAATAGAAATATAATTTATTGTTCCATTTTTATCAGCAATCATGACGCGCGATGATGCTAAAGTGCTCATTTGGGTTAGACATTCACCCATACTCTGAGCACATATGATGCCGACCATCTCTCCCGCTTCAACAAGATTTTTATTGTAGTTTTCTATTATTTCATTAATAATGGCATCAAACTGTTTTTGTGATAAGTTATATTCCACAATACAACGTTTTGGCGATAGGGCATCAAATAATGATACTTTGAATAAGAATTTGAAATCCTCCTCATCACGTCTTTTAATTGAATTCTTAAGTTTCTTTTCATCGCTTGTTAAGCACATTAACGATGTTCTTTCATTTGATAGGAGATCGACTAATTTTGCAACGATATATTCGGGTTGTAATTTTTCTCCTCCTACCAATTCCTTCTTGCCCATATTACTGTCAATGATACGATTCAAATTGACTGGCAACATAAAATTGTTAGTTAATACTTTGAAATCTTCTTTACATCTCATTAATCTCATTCGCAATTCATCACGTAGAACCCTAATTAGTCCATACATATCATCATTGTCTTTCTTTGTGAATTTCTTGAGATTCTTTAACTCTTCGGATGTAAATTGATGTTTACTTGATAATTCTTTGTCTCCCATTTTAAGCATCTTTATTACATACTCATACTGTCTTGTGGCGTCCGCACCAGAATCACCATAAGTAAGTTGTAATAATGAATCATTTGCTGTACGTATGGTATTATCATATTTGACCATAATATCCTCCATAGATTTGATCAATTTACGTTGTTGATAACCAGTTTCCGCCGTATCTGCAAGATTAAGACCATTTGCAATCATAAAGTTTAAAGTCTTTGGAACTGTAACATCATATAATTTTTTATATTTTGTAACATCTACTTTTTGTATTGATATTATACGATCTAATATAACATCATTTTGTTTTTTAAATTGTCCATTATCATTTATTTGATATTCGCACATAGTCATATCATTATTTTCGATTTCTTTAGATAAATTCCATGTTACTGGAACTAAATCACCAATTTTCACATCGACTGTTAATTTGCCTTCAAATTCTTGTTTAGCTTCATTCCAGATAAGTAATGATTTTGAATCGGCAACAATAACTGATCGACCGCCATGAGTTTTAATTTCATATATCGATTTTGTTGGATCATGTCTCGTTATTGCTGTTATTTTTTCCCAACTAACATTACCTTTATTATCCGTTGTAGGAATGTAAACTTTATTTGTTAAATTTAATAATTCTTGGTCATACTCTTTATGGCGTTTAATACTTTCTTTATTATTTTCCATATGATTATCAATCCAATCACCAATTAATACTCTTTTCATCTTACCATCTTCTTGTATTAATATTGAAGTATCTCCAGAAACAGATTTGATGGCCTGATCAATGATGCCTTCGCGACCTGTAAGCATATGATATACGAACTCTGGGAATTCCATACCTCTCGTAAAAGATTGTTTAACCAATCCGCGAGATACTGCTCTATCATCATTTTCATGGAAATACGGTAATGTGCGTCTATTGTATTTCATCGGAATTAATTTTCCTTCGAATGCTTGCAAGCCAACGCAACCGCTCATTTGACCCATATTTGTTGGGCCACCTTTAGAACCAGATGAAATCATAATCTTGAAATTATTATCAGGTTTTAGGTTCTCCATAATCAATTTACTAACATCATCACGAATGATATTTAATTCTGAGAACATTTGGAATTCAAATACGTCTCTTTCCATCAGATCCGGATTGTTCTCAATTTCAGTAATCATATGATTGACTTTTTGTTCCTTTGTAGCAATCATATCGTTTATTTTCTTGGTAACATCCTCTTTAATATCGATATCACCGTAACCAACGGTAAAACCGTTGTACAAATTAAAATTATTAATTAATCGTTGTGTGTTATCGATAAATTGTTTTGTTTCTTCGGGACCATACTCGTCCCAAACTAATTGAATTAAATTATTCTTTTTAAATGCACCGAGGAATTCATCAGTTAATTTGCCAGATTCGAATACACCATTTTTAATCTTTACGCCACCTTTATCAACATTAATATTAGGTGGAATAATCATAGTGTACATTTCGTGGCCTGTATATTCTTTGTCTTTCTTGAATGTCGCAAAATCATCGATGGATGTATACGACATAATATTCATAGCATTGCGCCAGTCTATACGCATTGTTGGTGTTGTTAAATTGTATGCACCTAATAGACCATCCTGTACGATACCAATAACGGTTCTTGAAGTGGATGGCGTAATAATTTGACGCTTAACATCAGCAATCTCCTCTAATTCTATTTGCGTCTGGAGGGATTGGCTTAAAAATATATTCATTTCATCACCATCAAACCAATATACCATGCTCCCTCAAATATTTCCATTTGAGATCATAACATATTTAGATTCTACTCTAAATCATTCTTTCGAATGGGAGTGGACTATATCTTGAGCAGTTTTCATTAAAACTACCGACAACTTTGTAGTCTCTGAAGCATAGTAAGTTAAATTAATAACTATGCCTGCGGATTACCTAATCTTCAAAATTATTACCTTCGGGTTCGACTATTAATCGAGATCCTCACATTATAAAATGAGAGTGGTATTTGAAGCTCTAAAGGACTTCCCGCATTTTGTTGCCTCGCTGAATAATCAACTAGAGAATTACACCCTTTTAAGGTTCCCTGTTGCCAACATTGAATTTATCGGCATTATAAGGCTTCGTAACTGCAACTGACAATCTGTAAGTTAATAATTCGGGATCATTAATAACCTTGATTCGATGACCCATCATAGATTGTTTATGCAAAGTAGGCTGTCGATTGAGTAATACGATATCACCGTCCAATAAATGACGTTCAACAATATCACCGTATTTCAATTCAACCGCACCCTTACTGTATCTCAAATCGATAGGTTGGATTCGTTCTGCACTCATAATGCTACTTGCTTTAAACACAAAATTAGCACCAGGATATGCATCTCTTCCCCTTCTGACTAGTTCTGTTAACGATTCAATATTATTCGGCGTTACTACTTCGGGAAAAGTTAAATTCATCGCTATTTTAACAGGTACACCTAATTGATTGTTATCAATAGTCGGATCAGAAGTAATAACCGTACGACCACTGTAATCTCCGCGTTTACCCATAAGATTGTTACGAATACGACCTTCCTTACCTTTCAATCTAGGTGCTAATGATTTAAACGGTTTACCTTTCTGCTCTGATTTAGGTAAAGATATCGCATCATTATCCACATAAGTTGTAATATGATATTGAAGCAAATGAGCACGATCCTTAATATATTTAGAACTGTTTTCTGTCTGACTTTCTTTTTGTTTATTAATCATAAAATTAGCCTTAACGATATCAGCAAGTTTGTGAGTCAAATCATCCTCCATAGTTGATCCACCCATAAAATCACCACGTGCAGAAGGTCTCATTTGAACTGGGGGAACTGGAAATATTTTATGAACCATCATTTCAGGTCTCGAACGCTTAGGATCAATACCCAAAATTCTGCAATCATCATCACTAATATTTTTAAGACGATCGTAAATAATTTCTGGAGTTAAAATTTGTCTTAATTTCTTTTTCCCTTCAATTATTAACGATTCATCTTTAATATTTTCTAAATCTGTTTCAGCAATAATATTAATCATTGCAGTTGATTTTTTAATCTCAATACGAATTTTGGCAACTTGAGTACCACAACCGTAATTAGCCTTTTGACAATATGTGACATTTTTAACTAAATTACGAATTTCCGCCATACGATTTTTACCTTGTTTATTTTTTAACATATCCTCCAATTCGTCTTCATTCTTATGAATCAATAATTTAGAACATCTCAAACAAATACAATCCAAAATCTTTTTAACAAATTGTAAATAACCAATATGAAAGACCGGTTCGGCTAAATCTATATGACCAAAATGCCCCGGACAGTTTGCATTATTTAATTCGCATGTAGCACATTTTGTATTGCTATCCGCCGGACCTAAACGTGGATCGATGAGACCATTTTTTTTCGGCTCTAAATTTTCATATAAATCCGGAATGTCGATACCAGCAGTATCCCTTCCTAACGCCGACATATTTTTAATCTCATCATTCCCCAATATGTCAAAATCTACATGATCAATTTGACGTACTGTACTATCGTGTGAATATAGAATTGTATCCATCTATTATATATGTATCGATATATATTTAAATCATTTATATGCTTCTTTATTAATTGAGATTTTTTTCAACTTTTTATTTATTCTTTTAATAAAGAATAAATAAAAAGTTATTATAATGTCATCTTTAGATAAATGGAAACAATCATTCAATAATAAGTGAATGATTATTGAGAGAGATTTTTAATCTCTGAATCAACTTTTTATTCATTTCTATTAAAAATGAATAAAGGTATTGGAATAAAAACTAATTATTTTTATGGAATCAACTTTTTTAAATTCATCAATTCATCGAGAGATAATTCGATATATTCATTCAATGACGCATTCACGTTTTCCATGATACATATTTTTTTATCTAATATTTCCAAATGTAATCGTGCAGTATTAATATTATTAATTTTAATATTATTCGCTATCAACAAATCTTTCAATGTATCATTTTTATTACAATGATTAAAAATATAACCAAATATATCAATATGTGTATCAATATCACAAATTTCGGCAGACATAATAAATTTATTCGTATTATCCATTTGTGGGGTTTGTAAGTTGTCAATTAGATCAATCAGTTCACTTAATTTAATATTTTTGGCGATCGTACTCGATTTTTTTTGATCTTTATTTACAGCTATATATACTTTATCATAATTTGTATCAATATAATTGCACAATGATGATGATATATGTGAGAGAAATCTCATCATAATATATTTGTAATAAATATCGCTATTTTCTGTCAGGGATTTGATTTTTGAAACATGAAATATTTTGCCGTATAATTTGTTATAATAGTATTTCGAATAATCATATAAACTGTAAACAGATAATTTAAGACTATTTATAAAATTTGATTCTGTCATACTTTAAATAGTATAAATATAAGTATCACTATGCGTTTAAAATAAAATTGATAAGATATTGGGTTAGAATAATAAGGGATAATAAAATGGATAGTATGAATCATAATTTAAATAGCAATTTACCATGGGTCGAATTATTTCGTCCGAAGAACATCGATGAAATTGTTTCAAACGATAATATCAGAGAAACCCTAAAAAATTATTTAGAACAAGGATTCATTCCACATCTATTATTTCATGGACCACCGGGAACAGGTAAAACATCAATGATAAGAGCTTTCGCTAAAGCGTTATATGGAGATAATTATTCAATGATGGTTATGGATATCAATGCATCAGAAGAAAGAGGTATTGAAGTTGTTCGAACAAAAATAAAACAGTTTGTTATTACAAAGTGTCCAATATATAACGTTTCAAAATCTCCATTTAAATTGGTAATATTAGATGAAGCTGATTCAATGACATCAGATGCACAATCTATGTTACGAAGAGTTATAGAAAATCATACGGAAAATGCAAGATTCTGTTTGTTATGTAATAAAATTAAAAATATAGATCCTGCAATACAATCAAGATGTACTATTTTTCGTTTCGCTCCTCTTTCTGACATAGATATAGAAAATAAAATAAAAGAGATAGTTAAAATTAAACATATTAAAACAACAAGTTCTGGAATTAGCATGATTATTAAAATTGCCAAAGGTGATATGCGAAAAGTGTTAAATATATTACAATCAACATTTATGGCGTATGCTACCGTAAATGAATCTGCGGTTGTCAATTGTGTTGGATATCCCGATACTTCCGATATTGAATTACTTTACGATACACTTTCAACAAAAAAATATAATGATGCATATGATGAATTTAAGAATATTAAAGATGATAAAGGATATTCATTATTAGAAATTGTGACTGAATTACAATCATTGATAATTCAAAAATATCTAGATAATAGAATTGATAATGAACAATTCGTTATTAATACATGCTCTAAATTAAAACAGATCGAAATGATCTTAATTGGGTGTCCAAATGATAATACACAAATTGGTGGTATTGTAGCTTCATTTATATTACATCGATAAGTCGGTTAGAACTAACTTAAAGGGATACACAGAAAATTGATTCATTAAATGTCGATGAATAGAAAGTCGCTTAATAGTGAAGGTATACAGAGTACAATGTTAAATCATCTATATAATAGGTCAAAAAAGGCTAATGATAGCATAAATAAAAAAGATACCAAAAATGACATGCAAAAAGTAACTCATCGTAATGCATTTTCACTTCTCGAAATAAATGATAGTGATAAAGATGATCAAATTGAACTATCGAGTGATACTTCTAATAATGAAATTGTCAAACAAGAAAATGTACAAGAGGTTATTATACAAGAAGTCATTCAACGAGATCATGTGATAGTAGAAAATAAGGAAGATAAAGAAGATAATAAGGATTGGAAGATAGCACATAATGACAAATATCGAGGAAAAACAAAATATGAACGAAATTATCCAAAACGAGATAAACCCGTTTATATCGAAAATAATAATTATGAAAATGATTTGGGAAATAATGCAAAACTAAATACTTATTGGACCGCATGGGTTCATAAGATAAATAATAATGATTGGACTATAACCGGATATCAAAAAATCTATACAATAAATAGTATTGGGGCATTTTGGAGATTCTTCAATAATTTTCATATGATTGATCGATTTAATAATCATCTTTTTATAATGAGAGAAGAAATTGTTCCGATTTGGGAAGATGTTAATAATAAATTTGGTGGAATTTGTTCTATCAAAATTGATACACCTGCAAGACGTAACACTCCTGATATAACAGCTGAGATTATGACAGCATTTTGTATGTTAATAATGAATGAAAGTTTTGTACCGGATAATATGAATATTAATGGTATTTCATTTTCAATTAAAAAACGTAGTGTATTGATCAAATTATGGACAAAAACTTATAGAGAAAACGATGAATTTATCAAGAATATGCCGATAAATTTATTTAACAAAATTAATGATGAATTAGAATCATTCGATAAGAGAGGTTCTGCTTTTGGTAGAAAAGAAAACTTAATCAGTATTCAATATAAACAAATCAAACCGGAATATGAAATTTAATTTTAATTTTTCATTTTAACTTTATCCTCATTATCATAATATTGGTCATTTTCTTCATCATAATCCAATGTTTTGTTATAAGCCTTTTCATCAACTGGAGAAATACCAATAGTCATCTCCCCTAACGATGCAACAGTATATCTAATAAACATCGGATATTCATTCGCTAAGAATATTTGTATATCTTGACATAGATTTGTACACTTGCTAAACATATTCAAATATTTTAATTCATATATTTCTTTAACAATGCATGGAGTATCATCAGTTTTTTTATATTTTTGAATTTTCACATCTTTTCCGTTATCATATGTTTTAATTAATTCCGAACTATCCCCCTCACTCTTAAATTCAATTCTCTTATTACTACATGTAACACCCATAAAAGTAGATACACCACTTAATTCGCGACATACTTTATGAAATTCAGCAGTACTCATAGTAACCATGATATCGAAAACAGGAGGCGCGATTGGATGATCTTTTTGATTTGAATCCATAAGTTTAAGTTTGAATTGTGTACTCTTGCCGTCATTTTCTACATCAAAAATAATTTTTTGTGGTTCATCGTCATCAATATGAATTGTGAGAATACCTTCTCTATCGATAGTTTTGAGAAAACCATATAGTTGCCCAAGATCAACGCCAATATCGTAACGATCGTATTTACAATTGAATTTCAAGAAATTTTCACTTGCTAATTTCACATACAAAATTAATGTTTGTTGTTCATCAATTGTCAATACTTTCATTCCACCTTTACTCTGTTTCTTTTCATCCTTAGTATCTTTTGCATCTTTAACGTCCTTGGCATCCTTTTTAACTTCTTTCTTAATAGGTTTCTTTTTTGGTTTTTCCTTTTTACCCTTTTTACCTTTCTTTGATTTGGAATCTTCTTCACTTTCACTCGATTCTTCAGAAGTGTTTTCAGATTCCTCCCCATTCTCATTTTCCTTATTGGTCGATTTGTCGTCCCCTTTGATAAACTGTATAGTTGTTTCATGAAGTACATCCTTCAAAACTTCGAATAACGTTTTTAATTCGATTCCATTTTCTGTCTTAACTTCGATTATCCGACTCATTACTTCAGTAATATTTAGTCACCTTTAAATAAGTTTTAATTTAGAATAAACGAAAATCAATTTTTTCGTTTCATTAGAATAAACGAAAAATTGATTCTCGTTTATTCTAATGAAAACAATTATAGCAATAAAAAAATCTATCGACATATTATATCATGAAATCATATAAACTTGTCAATCCAGTCATTATTGGAAGTTTTGAAACATCATTCAATGCAAACGATGCTACCTCCGCCGCTGAAACATTCTGGAAATCATTATCTCCCTATATTACGAACAATGTTCCCAAATTTATGTTCACATTACAAGAGGGAGGAAATCTTCATCATTTTGTTGTTAAAGAATCAGTTAGAGATGGTTCTAAATTTGCCGACTATAGTTTAGATAAAATTAATATAACTATGAGTGCAAAACAACAAAAAACATTTTTAGATAAAGTAGCCAAATTATCCTCTATGGATCAAAGTGGTGGAAAGAGAAAGAAACGTTATGAAGAAGATGATAGTAGTTCTTCATCTTCAGATAGCGATGATGATTACTTTAATTTTGCGCATTTAAGAAAATTAAATCAACCAATTCTCTATTGGTCCTATACTCCAACTATCTATAATACAACAACCACAACTTATACTCCAACATTCAACGTCCCATTGACTCCTTATACTCAATTATGGTGGGTTCCAAATTAAACCAATTTTACTACGTAAAAGATGCTTCGCATCGCGTGCGTCGCTCGCTTTTCTGATGTAACTTAATCTAAATTAAATATTAAATTATTTCTTATTTTTTTTATCCTTTTTTTTCGGAACTTCTTCATGAAGATTATTTTTATGATCATCTTTATTTTTTTCTTTTTTCTCTGTCTTATACTGTCTCGGAATTGTCCTTTTAATATACACTTTATTTGTTACTGGTCTTTTATGATCTACCATATCCAATATACCATCAATCATTCTCATCGCTCTTGCTTCATCATCAATTAAATTGGCTCTACGCATTGATTCCATAACTGATTCTTTAATAATTTCGGGTTTGATTACTCCCTTCCTTTCAGATTGTTTTTTTATTAATTTACCTTTTCCTGCAATTTCGTACATATTTTCACCGTTATCATTTAATCGATCGATAATTTTATCCTCTAATTTTTGTCTTTCATCTTTGATCGGTTTAATAGTAGCACGAAATTTTTTTTGTTCGATACTAAAATCTTTTTGCTTTTCTCTTATTATATCATCCATTTTCATATATTTGACAATCGTTTCGACAATTTCATCATCAACCAACTCTTTTTTTGTTTGTTCAATTTCATCCTCCGTTTCAATTGAATCAACACTTTCGATATCAGACATGAGTTATATTATTAATTATTATAATGTATACAAAAAAGTAATCTTTAACTCGATTTTAAATTGATAATATGCCATCTCGAATTTTCTATCGTTTCCTCAGTAATATAAATAATAATACTAAATAATGATGGAGAAACCTTATTTAATTTATCATCGATATATAATCCGTATACTTCTTCATAATCCTTTACATTTACTTCATCATTATTGTATAATTTAATCATCTCCGGATGAGCTTCTTTATTTGTTTTGTATTTAAAAATAGCGTCATATAACATTTCCATCATATGATTTGTTGCAGTTGAATCAGATTCATCTATACCATCTAATAATGATAACTTGTCTTTCTTATTCGCCTTTTGATAATGTAAAATAAATGTATTAATCAAATCAAATTGAAATTCTTCAAAATCCTCAATCGTGACACTCATTGATAATATAATTAATGAATGATTATTGATGAGAATATTTTTAAATCAAATTTTTTATTTACGAAGTAAAATTAGCATAATCCTTTGATATTGTGATCAGCTTCAATGCTTGACATTAACCATGGGCTAACAACTGTTCTAGGATTGGCTGGGGCACCACGAATATCATACGATGCATTTCTATTTGATCCAGAAATTGTATTGACAGCAACGGGGCGATAGATATTGATTAAATGGCGATTCTTGACTTTTACTGCTTGAACATCTTCGAACCAATCTTTGTTTTCTTCTTTTGGCAATAATTCACCAGCATTGAATTTATCATCATCGTCTTTCTTTACACCTGCAACGTATGATGCAAATTTGCCACCATCATTATTTGGTTTATATTTGTTGTTCTCTGCTTCGAATTGTGTTCCCTCTTCGAAGAATTGATCGAGATTTTGGGATGATGCCTTTCTATCACCATCTTTATAGTTGGAACGCTTATAACCAGATTGGCTTGCATTCTTTCCTCTCATTCTATTTAAAAGTTGTTGTTCTTCAGTGCTAACTTGTGATTCTTCAGGTTTGCTTTCAGTATCGGCAAAATCTTCGTTTAAATGTTCGGTATCATACGATAACGCACCTTCATTTTGGATAGGTTCTTTACTACTATTCATATAGAGGTATATAACAAATAATGCCAAACCTAATAACAGAAATATTTTAGTTCTATCGGATAGATCCATAGTATATAATTATAACGAAGATAATTTATTTTGGGTCGATATTGATTACAAATTCTTTATTGGGATTTCTATATTAAAAATGAAAATAATATAGGATATATAGTATATTATGAAGTATCTTAATTTATCGACTAAAGAAACCGATACTTTTGATCCGTCTCTTAGTAGCACGGAGTATGTATATTCACAATCACAAAAAGGAGGGTTTCTAGATTGGATATTAGGCGATAGTAAAAATATAGTTTTTACCGCTCTTGTTAAGAATAGACCAGATGTTGCTCTTTTTCTTATGGAAAACGGTCAAGAATTGGATTTATCAATGGTTAATAACGATAACGGTATGACATCATTACACTATTTAGTGATCTATGGTTCTCAAGATAGCAATTTAGGACAAAGAGTTCTCGATATTATTGCTAATAACGATATATCAGAAGTCGTAAATGCAACAGATAAAAAAGGTAATACCCCTCTTCACTATGCGGTTGAAGTTGGAAATAATGTAATGGCTACAGCATTAATTGCTAAAGGAGCACAAAAGAATGTGGAAAATAATGAAGGCTTTGCAGTCGCAACTGAATCGCAAGCATTGAATCCAG
>Ga0194121_10003509_pt1 | contig 23673 bp, 20 predicted proteins | sample TA2MahCa50mmetaG_FD_148609 | JGI IMG/M metagenome (GOLD analysis project Ga0194121, IMG submission 148609) | Freshwater microbial communities from Lake Tanganyika, Tanzania - TA2015020 Mahale Deep Cast 50m | ecosystem: Environmental > Aquatic > Freshwater > Lake | place: Tanzania: Lake...
GCTCAGCGAATTGGTTTCGATCGCGATGCGCGGCTCGATACCATGCTTGTGGCAATAGCGGTCGATGTGGCGTCGCAGGGCAAAATCGGTGTTGAGCAGGGCGATGGATTCCTGAGCAAATTCCCGCGCGTTAATCGGCTTCGATTGCCCGGCGCGGGGATGTTCGTTGCCGACGGCGACGCAGAGGGTTTCCTCGAACAGCACGGTGGCTTCGATTTCGCTGGAGCGCGCCTCGCCCGAACGGCGCTTGGTGAAGGTGATGCCGATGTCGATGCGATCCTCGGCCACCGCGACTTCGATGTCGTCCTGGGGCATTTCGAGCGTGCTCAAAGTGATTCCCGGATAGCGGTTGTTGAAAGTTTGCAGGAGCGAACAGGTCAGATGGTCGGTGATCGGCGTCCACCCCAGGCGGAGCGAGCCGCGGCTCAAGTTGTGTACGGCATGAATCGCCCGGCGGCCCGCGTCAAGCTCGCCGCGGGCGCGATGGGCGTGGCGCAAGAAGATTTCGCCGGCGTCGGTCAGCCGCACGGTTCGTCCCGAGCGGTTGAACAGCGGCGAATTGAGCGATGCCTCTAGCTGCTTGATTTGCTGCGACATGGTCGGTTGGGAGACATGCAGCGCTTCCGCCGCACGCGAAAAACTGCCGTGCTCGGCGATCGCGATCAGGTATTGGAGGGAGCGTGGAAAAACGTCTCGGCGACCCATAGGCGCCTCCTATCTGTTTGGCGATAAGTATGGCAAAACCAATAGCTTAATCCAAGCGGGATAAGGCCCGAGGGACTATGATTGTCGGCGCAATCCGGCGCTTCAATGTGCAAGGGAGACCCCCATGTCGACCGAAAAATATGATTTTTCGGGCGTCGGGGGACACAGGCTTTCGGGCCGGCTTGAATTGCCCGACGGCCAGCCGACCGCCTACGCCGTGTTCGCCCACTGCTTCACCTGCGGCAAGGACGCGCGGGCGGCGACGCGGATCGCGCGCCGGCTCGGGGAACTCGGGATCGCAACCCTTCGTTTCGACTTCACGGGGCTCGGCGGCAGCGAGGGCGAGTTCGGGAACGCCGGATTCACGTCGAACATCGACGATCTCGTCGCCGCCGCCGATCATCTTCGAGTCAATCGCATAGCGCCGTCGTTGCTGGTAGGCCACAGCCTGGGCGGAGCCGCGGTGCTCGCCGCCGCCGGCCGCATCCACGAAATCAAGGCCATCGCCACCATCGGCGCGCCGTTCGACGCGGCTCACGTGCTGCACCTGTTCGGCGGGCATCCGCCCGCATCCGACCGAAACGAGTCCGCCGACGTGACGATCGGCGGTCGTTCGTTTCGGATCGGAGGTTCATTCGTCGACGACTTAACCCGCCAGGACCAAGGCGGGCGTATCGCCGGCCTGCGCCGGTCGCTGTTGGTCCTGCACGCGCCTAACGATGCCACCGTCGGCATCGACAACGCTTCGCAGATTTTCCTGAAGGCGAAGCATCCGAAAAGTTTCGTTTCCCTCGACGGCGCAGACCATCTGCTGTCCAACCCGCGCGACGCGGAATACGCGGCCACGGTGATCGCCGCGTGGGCGTCGCGTTAAATCGGCGGCCAAGCGGCGCCAGCCGCGGCGGAAGCGGCCGATTCGGCTGTTACCGGCCAAGTCGTGGTCGAAGAAACCGGAGCGGGCAAGTTTCAGAACCGCGTCCGCATCGGCCGGCATGCGCTGCTGGCCGACGAGCCGGCGAGCGTCGGTGGGTTGGACAGCGGACCGAGCCCCTACGACTTTCTCCTCGCCGGGCTTGGCGCCTGTACCGCCATGACGCTCCGCCTCTACGCGGACCGCAAAGGGACTCCGCTCCAGCGCGTCCGCGTCGGCCTCGATCACAATAAGGTTCACGCCGCCGACTGCGCCGATTGCGAAACGCGCGAAGGGAAAATCGACGAGATCGTCAAGACGATCGTCGTCGAGGGCGATCTCGACGCGGAACAGCGCGCCCGTCTGATCGAGATCGCCGACAAATTCCCGGTCCACCGGACCCTGCATTCGGAAATCAAGATCCGGACCCAATCGCCTTAAAACGCCGCCACCGCGCCGTCGCTGCGCGGATCGGCGGCGCCCTCCAGCGTTCCGTCCGGACGGCGGACGACGGCGCCAGCGTGCCCCATGATCGATGTGAAGTCCGCCAGCATCTCCACGTCGTGCCCGGCCGCGCGCAAGGCGGCGATCAACGCGGGGTCGAACCGACTTTCGAGTTTCAGGGTCACGCTCGGCTCGCCCCAGGTGCGGCCGAGCAGCCAGCGCGGCGCGGTTACCGCCGCCTGGAGCCCTTGGCCGAAGTAAGCATAGCGCGTGAAAATCGCCGCTTGGGTTTGCGGCTGACCCTCGCCGCCCATGGTGCCGTAGACCATGGTCCGTCCATCGTCAAAGCGCGCGAGCGCGGGGTTGAGGGTATGAAAAGGCTTCCGCCCGGGCGCGAGCACGGTCGGCCCCGGGCCCGCGAGGCGAAAGCTGCTGCCGCGATTTTGCCATTGGATGCCGCTCTGCGGCAGAACCACGCCCGAGCCGAACTCGAAGTAGACGCTTTGGATGAAACTGGCGGCGCGGCCTTCGCCGTCGATCGCACCCATCCATACCGTATCGCCGGTGGTCGCTGGGGCGGGCCAGGGCAGGGCCCGGTGGCCGATCCGGCCGGCGAGCCGGTCGAGAAACGCAGCCCGCAAAAAATCCTCGGGATCGCGAGTCATGGCGTCCGGATCGCCGACATGGGCGTCGCGGACCAGAAAGGCCTGCTTGGTCGCCTCGATCAAACCATGCAGGTGGTCGAGCGTTTCCGCCGCACGCACGTTCAAGCGCTCGAACAGCCCCAGGATCATGAGCGAGGAAAGCCCCTGGGTCGGCGGCGGGTGGTTAAACACGGTCCCGGGCTTGAGGCGGAGCGCGAGGGGCTTGCGCCGTTCCGCCCGCTGGCGGGCGAGATCGGCGGCGCCGACCGGCGATCCCAAGCGCGCGAGATCGGCGGCGATGCCGCGCGCCAGTTCGCCCCGGTAGAAATCGTCGAGACCTTGAGTGGCGAGGACGCGCAAGGTTCGCGCCAGGGCCGGCAGTTTCAGCCTCGAGCTCTCCTTGGGCGGCGCGCCGCCGGGCAGAAATTGCTCGGCAAACCCCGGCACGTCGCGCAATTCGGGGAGCTTCTCTTCGGTCAGAAGCCTCTGGCTTGCCGTCACCGCGAACCCGTTTTCGCCGTGGCCGATGGCGTCTTCCAGCAAGCGCGCGAGCGGCAATCGGCCGCCCCATTCGGCGCTCACGACGAGCGCCTCGGCCCAGCCCGACACAGTTCCGGCGACGGTGTTGGCGGCCAAGGCGCCACGCCAGGGAATCTGGTCGAGTCCGCGGCGCCGGTAGAAATCGAGGGTCGCGGCGGTGCCGGCCCGGCCGCAGGCATCGATCGCGAGCGGCGCGCTCCCCGGCGCCGCCGCCAGCCAAAATCCGTCGCCGCCAATCCCGGTCATGTGCGGATAGACGATGGCGAGGGTTGCGGCCATGGCCACGCACGCCTCGATCGCGGTGCCGCCGTCGCGCAGCACGGCGAGCCCGGTTTGGGTGGCGAGATGATGCGGGGCCGTGACCATGCCCCGCCGGCTACGCGGTGTGTTCAGCATGGAGGCACCTTAAATCGCGGGCAAGCGGTTCACCAGCCGATGGCTTTCGGCAGCCAGGTGGCGAACCCCGGGTTGTAGAACACGATCACCAGCGTCACGATCTGCAGGCCGATAAAAGGAATTACCCCGACATAGATGTCATCGGTCGTAACCCCGGGCGGGGTGACACCGCGCAGGAAGAACAGCGCCCAGCCAAACGGTGGCGTGAGGAAGGAGGTTTGCAGGTTGACCGCGATCAGAATCGCGATCCAAACCATGTCGACGTTGGCTTGGATCAGGATCGGCAGGAACAGCGGTACGACGATGTAGGAAATCTCGATCCATTCGATGAAAAATCCGAGGATGAAGATGATCAGCATCATGAACCAGATGTCGGCCTCGATTCCGCCGGGAATGAACCCGAACAGATCGTGGACCAGCTTGTCGCCCTGCAGGCCGCGAAATGCGAGGGCGAACACCTGGGCGCAGACCAGGATAAACATCATGCCCGCGGTGATGCGGGTGGTGGTGTGGACGGTCTCCTTGAGCACGTTCCAATTGAAGCGTCCGGTGATGGCGGTGACGAGAATGCTGCCGAGCGCGCCCATCGAGGCCGCCTCGGTCGGCGCGGCGATGCCGCCGATGATCGAGCCGAGCACGGCTAGCACCAGCACGACCGGCGGTACTCCGACCCTGAGCACCTTGCCGACAAGCTCGCGGCGGGACACGCTGGCGCGCTCGTCCAGGGGAACCGGCGGCACCAGATCGGGGCGGACGATGCCGAGGCCGAGAAGGTAAATGCAATAAATTCCGGCCAGAGCCAAGCCCGGGAATAGGGCGGCGGCGAAAAGCGTTCCGACAGATTCGCCAATGATGTCGGACAGCAGGATTAGAATCAGACTCGGCGGAATGATTTGACCGAGGGTGCCCGAGGCGCAGATCGCGCCGCACGACACGCGCTTGTCGTAGCCGCGCCGGAGCAGGGTCGGCAGCGTCAGTAGGCCCAGGGTGACGACGGTGGCGCCGACGATGCCGGTGGTCGCGCCCATCAAGACGCCGACCATAATGATGCCGATGCCCATGCCGCCGCGCAGATTCCCGGCGAGATGGCCGATCACGTCCATCAATTCCTCGGCTAGGCGGGATTTTTCCAGCATCACGCCCATGAACACGAACAGCGGAATGGCGATCAGCGTGTAATTCGCGGTCACGCCGAAAATGCGCGCCGGCAGCAGGTTGAACAGCCCCGTGCCGAAACCGAGATAGCCGAAGAAAAATCCGCTGATGGCGAGCGTCAGCGCGACCGGAATGCCGACCGCCAGCAGCACGAAGAACGAGACGATGGTGAGAATGGCGAGAACTTCAGTCGGCATGGCGGCCCAGAAGTTTGAGAATCGCGCGCAGCGCCGCGGCCAAGGCCTGAAGGCCGAGCAGGGCAAAGCCGAGCGGGATTAGGGACTTGAGCAAAAAGCGGTGAGTCAGTCCGCCCGGGTCGGGCGATTTTTCGCCGATGCTGTAGGACTGCTCGACGTAGGGAATCGCGAGCAGAACCATGATCACCGCCATGGTCAACAACAGGAGGTGCGTCACCGTGTCGACCGTTTCCTGATACCGGGGCGGCATCCGCCCGAACACCACGTCGACCCGCACATGTCCGTCCTTGAGGATGGCGTAGGACATGCCGAGCAGCGCGATCGGCGCCATCAGGTGCCATTCGAGCTCCTGCATGGCGACCGATCCGGTGCTGAAGGCGTAACGCAGCAGGACGTTGAATGACATTACCAGGACGATGGCCAGCGAACTCCAGGACGCGACCACGCCGCAGAATTCGACAACGGTTTCGCAGACGCGCGCCAGCGCGACGAACTTACGCATGGGCTCGCGCCGTCAGGATCAGCCGCGGATCTGGTTCTGGTACACGGCTTCGCTGATGCCGGCCCACTTATCGTGGGTTGCCTTGAAGGCCATGAACGAGTCATGGACCTTCTTGACCAGCGGGTCCTTGGTGGCGTCGGCGAGAACCTGGTTGGTGACTTCGCGCAGCTTGCCGACCATGGCGGCGGGCAGGGGCTGGGCGGTGACGCCGTGATTCTTGACCAGATCGTCGAGCGCCTCGGCGTTGGTCGCCTCGCACCAGGTGTGGCTCACGACATGGGCCTGGGCGGCGGCGGTGCGAACCACTTCCTTGAGGTCGTTGGGCAGCGAATCCCACGCCTTGCGGTTGACGATCAGCTCGGTGATGGTCGAGGTTTCGTGCCAGCCGGTGGTGTAGTAGTACTTTGCGGCCTTGTGCAGGCCGAGACGGCGATCCTGATAGGGGCCGACGAATTCGGCGACGTCGATGACGCCGCGCTCCAGCGCCGGGAAGATTTCGCCCGCCGGCAAAAGCTTCACGTCGACGCCGAGCGCGGCGTACACCTTGCCGGCGAGGCCCGGGATGCGCATCTTGAGCCCCTTCAGGTCCTCGACCTTTTCGATCGGCTTGCGGAACCAGCCGGTCATCTGGATGCCGGTGCTGCCCATCGGGATCGGAACTAGGTTGAAGGGAGCATAGACTTCTTCCCACAGCTTCAAGCCGCCGCCGTGATAGAGCCACGCAGTCATCCCCTGGAAGTTGAGCCCGAACGGCACGGCGGTGAAATACTGCGCGGCGAATGTCTTGCCCGACCAGAAATAGCTGTTGGCGGCGTTCATCTCGATGGTGCCCTTGGACACCGCGTCGAAGCCTTCCAGGGCGGGGATCAACTCGCCGGCGGCGAAATGCTGGATGTTCAACCGCCCGCCGGAGAGGATCTTCACCTTTTCGATGAAGTCGGTCGGGCTGCCGGGACCGGCGACGTAGAACGGCGCGCCGGGGCCGTAGGCGTTGGTCATCTTCCAGTTGAATCTCTGCTGGGCACGGGCGACGGCGGGCGCGGCCAGGGTCGCGGCGGCGCCGGCGACGGCGCCCTTGATCAACGTACGGCGTTTCATGGTTCGGGGCTCCCTGTGATGATGGCGATTGACGCTCGCCGATGAAGGCGAGCCATCTTAATCGGCTTCGCGCGGAACGCGGTGAAAATTTACGCAAAGGCCGTGCCAGAGCGGATTTTAGGGACTTTGACCCTGGGCACCAAGGACCTTGTTCCCGGCGGGCGAATAACTGCCGGTAAAATAGGCTTGGAAAGCCTTTTTTTGACCAATAAATATGCAAGAGACCGTCCCCAAAACCGCATGGGTTTTTTCCTATGTCCCCATACGCGATCTTCGTCACCATCAAGGTTAAACCTGGAACCGTCGACAAATTCCGCGCGCTCATCGTCAAGAACGCCCGGGCCGCGCGCGCGCGCGAGCCCGATTGCCGGGCGTTCTTCGTTTCGACCGCCGAAAACGACCGGGAAAATTTTCACTTGTTCGAGGTCTACCGCACCAAGGCCGCTCTCGAGGCGCATCGCCAACAGCCGCATTTCCTCGAATACTTCGCCGCCGCCAAGGACCTGATGGTTTCGCGCACCGTCCAGGGCAAGGAGGTCGTGGATGGCTGAGTCCCCGCGGCAGGGTTTGTCCGGGATCGGTTCGCCCGCCCCGCTCAGGAAGGCGGCCGAATGGGCTGCCGCCGGGCGCAAGGTAGCGCTAGCGACCGTGGTCGAGACATGGGGGTCATCGCCATGCCCGCCCGGAAGCCAGATGACGGTCAACGACAAGGCGGGCTTCGCCGGCAGCGTGTCGGGCGGATGCATCGAAACCTCGGTGGTGTCGGAAGCGCTCGATGTGCTGCACGAAGGAAAGCCGACGCTGCTTAGCTACGGCGTATCCGACGAACAGGGCCACGCCGCCGGACTCGCCTGCGGCGGCACCATCAACGTCTTCGTCGAGCCGATGGACGCCGCGGTGCTCGCCGCGTTCCAGGGGCCGAAGCCGTTCGTGCGCGCGGTCGGCTTGACCTCGGGGCGCTGGGCGACCGTGCGCGGGGACCGGATTTCGGGCCCGCTCGCGCTCGACGGAACCGCGCTCGCCGAAGCGCGTGCCGCTGCCCGCGACGGCAATTGCCGGGTCGAACGGAGCGGGCCAGAGCCGCTCTTCATCCAGCCGGTGCCGCCGCCGCTCCGCATGCTGATCGTCGGCGCGGTGCGCATCGCCCAGACGCTCGCGCCGATGGCGGTCGAGGCCGGCTTCGAGGTGACCGTGATCGACCCGCGCCGCGCCTTCGCCGCGCCGGAACGCTTTCCCGCCTTCGCCGTGGTGCGCGAATGGCCGGACAAGGCGTTGCCCGAACTGGGGCTTGACCCCGGCACGGCGGTGGTCGCGCTCACCCACGATGCCAAGCCCGACGACATGGCGCTCGGCTTGGCGCTGCGTTCCGACGCATTTTACGTGGGAGCCCTCGGCAGCCGCCGGACGCACGCCAAGCGCGTGGCGCGTCTCAAGGAGGCCGGCTACACGGACGCCGAAATCGGGCGCATCTGCGCGCCGATCGGGCTCGACATCGGCGCGCGCACGCCGGCCGAAATCGCGGTTTCGATTCTCGCCGAAGTCATTGCCGCCAAGAACGAGAAGTTCATCCGGATGCGCAACGCCGCACGCGCCGATCGATGACCGTCGCCGCCCTGATCCTGGCGGCGGGCCGGTCGAGCCGCATGGGAGACGCGAACAAGCTGTTGGCGGATTTGAACGGCGCGCTGATAGTCGCGCGCGTGGCCGAAGCGGCGCTCGCCTCGCGCGCGCGGCCCGTGGTCGCCGTCACCGGGCACGAGGCCGCGAAGGTAAAGGCCGCGCTCGCCGGTTTCGCGATCGAGGTCGCCCATAATCCGGATTATGCCCTGGGAATGAGCACGTCGCTTAAGGCGGGAATTGCGGCGCTGCGGGCGAAGAGCGTCGCGGGCGCGCTGGTCTTGCTCGGCGACATGCCGCGCGTGACGGCGGCGACCATCGATGCGTTGATCGCCGCCTTCGAGCAAAGCGGCGGGCGCGCGATTTGCGTTCCGGAGGCCGGCGGCCAGCGCGGCAATCCGGTGCTGTGGCCGCACGATTTGTTCGGGGAAATGTCCGCCTTGTCGGGGGACAAGGGCGCGCGCGATTTGCTTGCACGCTATGCGGATCGGATCGTGCGTGTTCCCGCGTCCTCTGCGGAAATCTTCACCGACGTCGATACGCCCGATGACCTCGCCCGGGCGCGGGACGGGCTTTAGCCCTTCACGCAGATCAACGGCTTGAGATAAGCGACTTTGCGCGAAAGCCCGGCCCGCTCGGCGGCCTCGACCACCGCGCACACGTCCTTGTAGACGCCGGGCGCTTCCTCGGCTATGCCGCGCATGGAAGGGCTGCGGATCAGGATCCCGCGCGCCGCGAGGTCATCGACCACATAACGTCCGCGCCAGGACTTGAGCGCCTGGTGGCGGCTCATGCGCCGCCCGGCGCCGTGGCAAGAGGAGGAATAAGCGCGCCGCTCGCTTTCCCGGGTGCCGGCGAGAACGTAGGAGCCGGTCCCCATGCTGCCGCCGATCAGCACCGGCTGGCCGATGGGCCGCAGCGCCTCGGGCAACTCCGCGTGGCCGGGGCCGAAGGCGCGCGTCGCCCCCTTGCGGTGCACGAACAGGCGGCGCTTTTTGCCCTCGACCTCATGCTCTTCGATCTTGCAGGTGTTGTGGGAGACGTCGAACAGCAACTCAAGCTGCGTCTTGGGAAAGAATTGCACGTATACCTCGCGCGTCAGGTGGCCGATGATCTGGCGGTTGGCGAGCGCGCAGTTGATGGCGGCGCGCAGGCCAGCTCCCGGTCGGGCAGGCGGATGCTGTGACGCGCCGCGGCTTCGGCCATTTCGCGCAGGTATTCGGTGCCGATCTGGTGGCCGAGCCCGCGCGAGCCGCAATGGATGATGACCACGATTTCGCCTGCGCGCAAACCATACGCTTCCGCCGCCACGGGGTCGAACACCTCGGCGATCTCCTGCACTTCCAGGTAATGGTTGCCAGAACCGAGGGTCCCCATTTCGTCCTTCTGGCGCTTTTTCGCTTTTTCTGACACCGCGTCGGGCTCGGCGCCCTTCATGCAACCGTGTTCCTCGATCCGCTCCAGGTCGCGCGCCTCGCCCCAGCCGCGCGCCAGCGCCCAAGTCGCGCCGCCCGCCAGCATGGCGTCCATTTCGGCGGCGTCGAGCCGGATCGCGCCGGTACTGCCGAGCCCGGCCGGAATGTGACGGAACAGTGCGTCGGCGAGGTCGCGCTGCGCTTTCAGGATTTCGGCTTTGGGAAGTCCGGTGGTCAGCGCGCGCACGCCGCAGGAAATGTCGAATCCGACGCCGCCTGCCGACACCACGCCCCCTTGGTCGGGATCGAATGCGGCGACGCCGCCGATAGGAAAGCCGTAACCCCAATGGGCGTCGGGCATGGCATACGAGGCGCCGACGATGCCGGGCAGCGCCGCGACGTTGACCACCTGTTCGAACACCTTGTCGTCCATGTCGCGGATCAGGTCTTCGTCGGCGTAAATCACTGCCGGCACGCGCATAGTGCCCACGGGTTCCACCCGCCACTCGTAGCCGGATATCCGCTCGAAACGTCCCGGGTCCATCGGTTTCGTTTCTAGACGTCCACCACGCATTGGGCGACCCAGCGCCCGGGTTGCTCCTCAGCGACGCGGAGGGCGGTCAGGGTCGCGCCTTTGACCTCGGTGCCGAGCTCATGCCGGGCACGATCGACCGGCTCGCCCCAGGCGGTCGCCATCAACCGGTTGTCTTCGATCGCGACCGCGAAGCGCGAAAAAAGCATCTTCCGCGTCGCCATCTCATAGATAAGCGCGTTCAGCCATTCGGCCAGCAGCAGTTCCAAATCCGGCGCCTGGGCCAAAAGTGTCACGGCCTCGCGAGGTTCGACCTGGTCCGGATCGGCCATCGCCGCGACCGTCGCGAGTGCGGCCTGGACGAACGCCTCGGCCGAGGTCGCGCCAAACCCGCGTACGCCGACGTCGGCCACGTGGGAGAAATGTTCCCAGTTCGTCGCGTGCGGAGGGGGCGCGAGCGTCATCTCCCTGTCACCGGCGGATGGCGCTTTCCAGCGCCGCGATCATTTCCTCCGCCTGGGCGCGGCGTGAATGCCTCGGCGCGGCGGCGAGCGCGGCGCGGCCCAGGCGCTCGCACAACGCGGCGTCGTCGGCGAGCCGGCGCGCGGCCGCCGCCAGAGCCTCCGCATCGCCAGGGGGGACCCAAAGGCCCGCGCCATCGGCTTCGACGATTTCCTTCGCTTCGCCCGCCGGCGCGGCGAGCAGGATCGGCTTGCCCATGGCCATGGCCTCGAAAATCTTCGACGGGATCACCTCCGCGAACACCGGCGAATCGCGCAAGTGCACCAGCGCCGCGTCGACCAGGCTCCAGACGCGCGACATCGCCTCCTTGGGTTGCGGGCTGATCAGGCGCACGTTGGCGAGCCTGCGCCGCGCGGCATCGGCCACCAACGTCTCGCGCTCGGCCCCGTCGCCGACCAGGAGGAAACAAATATCCTCGCGTCCGCGAGTGCGTTCGGCGGCGTCGAGCACGTTGCCGAGACCGTGCGCCATGCCGTGGGTGCCGACGTAGCCGATCACGAATTTGTCGGCGAGACCCCATTCGGCGGCCAAGCCCGCGTCGCGCGGGCGCGGCGCGTAGCGGACGAGATCGACGCCGTTGCGGACAACCGCGATCTTGCCGGGATCGATCCCCCGCCCGGTCAAATTCTCCTTGAAGGTGCGGGTCAACGCCACCACGAGCGCGGCGCGGCGATAGAGGAACAGCTCGATTTTCTCCATCAGCGCCAGCAGCGAATTGCGGCGCATGGCGCCGACCCCGACGATGGAGGCGGGCCAGATGTCGCCCAATTCGAACACGAAGGGAAGGCGCTTGAGCGCGCCAACCAGCCATCCCGCGACGGCGGCGAAGAACTGCGGCGAGGTAGCGACGACCACGTCCGGGCGCCGTTCGGCGAGCGCGGCGACGGTGCCCGTGACCATGAAGCTCAGGAAATCGAGCGCGCGCCTGAGTGCGCCGCCCTTGTTGGGGGCGATGAAGGTCTTGACCCGCACGACGCGGATGCCGTCGATCGTTTCCGCCCGCCGCCACAGGTTGCGGTAGCCGGCATGCAGCTTTCCTTGCGGAAAATTGGGAAACGAGGTGACGACCGTGACCTCGTGGCCCCAGGCGACCCAATGGACCGCGCGCTCGTAAACACGGGTGGCGGCGGCGTTGGTTTCCGGCGGAAAATTGTCGGCGAGAAACAGGATTTTCATGCGGACGCCACGATAACGGGCGAGGGAGGCGGGGCCAAGAAGCCTGGACGGGCGGGCCGCCCTGTGGCTCTATTACGGCGTCGGCGGGAGAACGGGCATGGATGGCGGCACTCGCGATTTGAGCACCGGTTTGGCGGCGCGGCGCATGATTCGGCAGGGCGGCTACCAAGGGCCGACCGCCGGGTTCGCGCCCGGTTACGTGCAGGGCAACCTCGCCATCCTGCCCGCCGACTTGGCCGCCGATTTTCACCGCTTCTGCCAGGCCAATCCGAGGCCGTGCCCGCTGCTCGGGGTTTCGGACCGGGGCGATCCGCGCGTGCCTTTGCTGGGCGAAGACCTCGACATCCGCACCGATTTGCCGAAATACCGCGTGTGGCGGAACGGCGAGCTGGTCGAGGAGGTTACCGACATTCGCGCCCATTGGCGCGACGATCTCGTGTCGTTCGTGATCGGCTGTTCGTTTTCCTTCGAGCAGGCGTTGATCGAGGGCGGCATCGAAATTCGCCATATTACCCAAAATTGCAACGTGCCCATGTACCGCACCTCGGTGCCGACGGTACCGGCGGGACCGTTCCGGGGGCCGCTGGTGGTCTCCATGCGGCCGATGAAGCCCGCCGCCGCGATCCGCGCCGTGCAGATCACCTCGCGCTTTCCCTCGGTTCACGGCGCGCCGGTTCACCTCGGCTTCCCCGAGGCGATCGGCATTCGCGACTTGGCGAAGCCCGACTACGGCGACGTGGTCGAGGTGCGCGCGGGCGAGTTGCCGGTGTTCTGGGCATGCGGCGTCACGCCGCAATCGGTGATCGCCGCGGTCAAGCCGCCGTTCTGCATCACCCACGCGCCCGGCTCGATGCTGGTGACGGATTTGCTCAATACGCGCCTCGCCGCGTTCTGATGGCCGCGCCCCGCACGAAGACCTACGCCGATCTGCGTTCGGCCCGCTGGTACGGGGCGCGCGACTTGCGCTCGTTCGGGCACCGCTCGCGCACCAAGCAGATGGGTTTCGCGCGCGAGGATTGGGAAGGCAAGCCGGTCATCGCCATCGTCAACACCTGGTCGGAAATGAACCCGTGCCACGCGCACCTGCGAACGCGGGCCGAGGAGGTCAAGCGCGGCGTCTGGCAGGCGGGCGGCTTTCCGGTCGAGATGCCGGCCATGTCGCTGGGCGAACCGTTCATGAAACCGACCACCATGCTCTACCGCAACCTGCTGGCGATGGAGACGGAGGAACTGCTGCGCGCCAATCCGATCGACGGCGCGGTGCTGCTCGGTGGCTGCGACAAGACGGTGCCGGGACTGCTGATGGGCGCGATCAGCATGAACATCCCGGCGATCTTCGTGCCGGCGGGGCCGATGCTGCGCGGCAACTGGAACGGGGTCACGTTGGGCAGCGGCAGCGACATCTGGAAATACTGGGCGGATTTGCGCGCCGGGGTCATTTCCGAGGACGACTGGCGCGGGATCGAGGACGGCATCGCGCGCTCCTTCGGCACCTGCATGACCATGGGCACGGCGTCGACCATGGCGATTCTGGCCGAGGTGCTGGGCCTGACGCTGCCCGGTGCGGCGTCGATTCCAGCGGCCGATTCGGCGCATCCCCGGCTTGCGACCGCGAGCGGACGGCGCATCGTCGACCTGGTATGGGAAGACATGAAGCCGCGCGACATCCTGAGCCCTGACTCATTCGACAACACCATCGTCGCGCTCAACGCCGTCGGCGGCTCGACCAACGCGGTCGTGCACCTGGTGGCGCTGGCGGGCCGCGCCGGAATTCGATTGCCGCTCGACCGGTTCGACGCGCTCGCGCGCCAAACCCCTTTCATCGCCAATCTGCGCCCGTCGGGCCAATACCTGATGGAAGACCTGCACTACGCGGGCGGCAGCCGCGCGTTGCTCGCGCAACTTAGGGACCGCCTGCGGCTTGAAGCGCGCACCGTCGCCGGCGGCACGCTCGGCGAGGCGATCGCCGGGGCGCGGGTCGTCAACGACGACGTAATCCGTTCCGCCGCCAAGCCGCTCAGGGCCGAAGGCGGGCTTGCCATCCTTCGGGGCTCGCTCGCGCCCGACGGCGCGGTGCTGAAACTGACGGCGGCGGAACCGAGGCTCCTCAAACATCGCGGCCCGGCGGTGGTGTTCGAGGACTACAACGACATGGCCGCGCGCATCGACGACGAGGCGCTGCCGGCGACGCCCGATTCGGTCCTGGTGCTCAAGAACGCCGGGCCCAAGGGCGGGCCCGGCATGCCGGAATGGGGCCAGCTGCCGCTGCCGAAGAAGCTGCTGCGCCAGGGCGTGCGCGACATGGTGCGGATTTCGGACGCGCGCATGAGCGGCACCAGCTACGGCGCCTGCGTGCTGCACGTGGCGCCGGAATCCTCGGTCGGCGGTCCGCTCGGCCTGGTCCGGGACGGCGACGTGATCGAACTCGACGCCGAGGCGCGCCGGCTCGATCTCTTGGTGGCGGCGGACGAACTGGGCCGCCGTCGACAAGCGTGGCAACCGCGCCCGGCAGCTTACGCACGCGGCTTCGGCGAAATGTTCCTCGCCCACGTCACCCAGGCGGACAAAGGCTGCGACTTCGACTTTCTCGAGGGCGCGGGACCGACGCCTGAACCCGAAATTCACTGAACTGCGGCGGCGCGCTTGCCTTCGGCGTATTGCTGCAAAAGGATCAAGAACAAAATTCCGAATCCGATCGTGTCCGTGATTAACCCCGGTTTGATCAGCATGAGCGCGGCGGCGAGCAAAAGGGTGCGCTGCCAAAGCGCAAGCGGTCTCAGCAGGTAGCCCATCAGCGAGGCGGCGAGCGTCGCCGTGCCGACCGAGGCGCTGACGAAGGCCATTGCCGCATCTGTCCAGTCGCCGATCAGCAGCAGCGAGGGCTCGTAAATAAACATGAACGGCACGATGAAGCCGGCGGCACCGACCTTCATCGCGGCGAGTCCCGAGCTCCATAGATCGGTCTTGGCCAATGCGGCGGCGGCATAGACCGCGAGCGCGACCGGCGGCGTGATCGCCGATAGGATCGCGAAATAGAACGCGAACATGTGCGCCGCCGGCGGAATGGCGCCGAGCTTGATGATCGCCGGCACCAAGAGCGCGACCATTATGATGTAGGCGGGCGTGGTCGGCATGCCCATGCCGAGAATGATCCCGGCGACCGCGGTGACGACGAGGGCCAGGAAAAGGCTGCTGCGCGCCAGTTCGACCACGACATTGGTGAAGGTGATGCCGAGCCCGGTCAGCGTCACCGCACCGACCACGATGCCGGCGGCGGCGCAAGCCATGGCGACGGCGAGCGCGTTTTTGGCGCCGTCCTCGAGCGCCTCGAACACGCCTTGCCAGCGGATCTCGCGCCGGGTGTTGGCGCGCAGCATGGCGACGGGGAAGCACGACAGTGCCCCGGCCAGCGCGCTCAAGGGCGCGCTGTAGCCGCCGAACAGTCCGGCGAGAATAATCAGGATGGGGATGAACAAGTGCCCCCGCTCGCGCATCACTTGCTTGAGCGGCGTGATTTCGCTTTTCGGCAGGCCAAGCAGTCCCGAGCGCTTGGCCTCAAAATGGACCGCGAAAAAGACTGCGATGTAATAAAGGACCGCCGGGATGAGCGCCCAGACCGTGATCTGAAAGTAGCTGACCGCCAGGAACTCGGCCATGACGAAAGCCGCCGCGCCCATCACCGGTGGCATGATCTGACCGCCGGTCGAGGCGACCGATTCGACGGCGGCGGCGAACGGCGGGCGGAATCCGGTTCGCTTCATCAGCGGAATGGTAATCGGACCGTCGACCATGACGTTGGCGACGGCGCTGCCGGATATGGTGCCGAACAGGCTGGAACTGACTACCGCCACCTTGCCCGGCCCGCCGGCGGTGTGACCGGTCAGCGCGAGCGCGAAATCCATGAACATCTTGCCGGTGCCGGTGCGTTCCATGAAGCTTCCGAACACCACGAAAATGATGACGTAGGAGGCGGAAACGCCGAGCACCGGGCCGAAAATACCCTCGGTCGTCATGTAGAGCTGGTCGAGCAGCTTCTGCGGCTCGACGCCAAAAATGAGCAAGGCATAAACGATAAAAATGACCGCGGTGACGGGCAGAGCCCAGCCGATCACCCGCCGCGTCGCGTCGAGCACGAGCAGAATAGTCAGGATCGCCATCACCCAATCGGCGGGCCTGAGGTCGTCGATGTAATAAATGCGGTCGACGAAGTACTTGTAGTTGACGAAGATGTAGCCGACCGCGGCGAGGCTGAGGCCGATCGGTGCGATGTCATACCACGCCACCCGCCGTTCTCCTTCCGTCGCGCGAAACGGAAAGAACAGGAACACCAGCACCAGCGCGAACAGCAGATGCGTGCCGCGGAAGATCATCGCCTCCGGCGGACCAGAGGCGGCGATCCACATGTGGTAGAGCGACATGGCGACGGCGCCGGCAAAAGCCGCTATGCGCGCGCCGCGCTCGAACACGGTCAATGGTGCGGACATCGGTGCGAATCAAGAAACCGGCGGAGATCTTTCCGCCGGTTTCCTGTCGGGAATCACAGAGCCCCGATTTCCTTGAAGAACTTGCGCGCGCCGGGATGCAGCGGCACGCCGATATCCTCGGCCATCATCTTGGGCGTCAGGCCGTCGATCGCCTTGACCACAGCGACCATGTCCGGGATATGGCCGGCCATAGTCTTGGCCATGGTGTAGACCTGAGCCTCGGGCAGCTTGCAGCTTAACACCAGGTGCGTGGCATAACCGATCACCTTCACGTCCTGCGTGATCTTGGGATAGGTACCGGCCTTGATGGTGTTCAAGGTGTAGCCGGGATTGATCTTCTTCATATCGCCGATTTTCTCGCCGATATCGAGCAGCTTGATGTCACGCGCGGCGGCGATGTCCATCACCGCGCCGGCGGGGATGGTGGTGCCGAGCGTGAAGGCCTGGGCGTGCCCATCCTTCAGGAGCGCGACCGCGTCGCTGTAGGAAACATGGCTGACCTTGCCGAGCTTTTGGTAGTCGAGGCCGTAGACCTGCAGCACGTGACGGGTGATTTCCTCGGCGGTGTTGCCGCGCGGCTGGATGGCGACATGCTTGCCCTTGAGATCGGCGACCGAGTTGATCTTGGCGTCGGTCAGAGCCACCACCTGGAAATACTGCGGATAAAGAGTAGCGAGCTGGCAGACGTTGTCGTGCTTCTTGTCGAAGGGCGCGGCGCCCTTGATCGCTTCCACGGTCGAGACGCTGTTGGCGAATCCGATTTCGGTCTTGCTTTCCTGCACACCCTTGACGTTGGCGATGCCGGCGCCGGGCAGGGCCTGGATCGTTACCCCGGGCATCGCCTTTTCCCACATGGACTTGAGCGAGCCACCGAGCGGCACCCACGACCCCCCTTGCGGGCCGGTCATCAGGCGGAGCGTATCGGCGGCGGGCGCCGGTTGGCCGAGCGCGATCACTGCAACGCCGATCGCGGCCGTTAGAAACATCTTGTTCATTGAACGAACCTCCCTTGTTGGACGGCGTGGCCGATCTTTGCCGACCCGCCTTTCCGCCAGCATGGTAAAGGGGGCCGGGCCCGTCAAGGGTCGGGGCCACCGCGCCGGGCGGCGTGGGGTGGCGGTTCCGGCACGGGGGGCTTACATTAGGCGTGTTTCGCGGGCCCGGGGGAGCGACGGCCCGCGATCGCACCTGGGCCCGTCGTCTTCATGCGCAAGATCGTCCTCGTTCTCGTCGCCGTTCTGTTTGCCGTCGCCGCGCTGGCCTACCATGTTTACGGTCGCGGGACCGCGGTCACCGTCGCGAATCCGGAACGGGGTCTGGCGATCGAATCGGTCTATGCCACCGGCGTCGTCGAGCCGGTAACCTGGGCGCAGGTGTCCGCGCTGGTCCAAGGCCGCATCGCCGCTGTCCGGGCTCATGACGGCGACCGGGTCGAGGAGGGACAACTGATCGCCCGTCTCGACGATCGCGAAGCCCGCGCCGTCCTGCACCAGGTCGAAGCACGGGAGCGGTATTGGCAGGAAGAGCTGGCCCGCCAACAGGCGCTCGAGGCGCGCGGCGTCGCCAGCCGCGCGACCTACGAACGGACCCAGAGCGAGTATTTGCAGGCCAAGGCCGCGACCGCGGCGGCGCGCCAGCGGCTCGAGGATTTCAACGTGCGTGCGCCGATCGCGGGCACGGTCCTGCGCCAGGACGGCGAAGTCGGCGAAGTGGTGGACAAACAGAAGATCCTGTTTTCCATCGGCCAGCCAAAGCCGCTACGTGTCACGGCGGACGTGGATGAAGAGGATATCGTGCATCTCGTCCCCGGCCAGAAGGCGCTGATCAAGGCCGACGCGTTTTCCGATCGGACGCTGTCCGGAACCGTCGCCGCCATCACGCCCAAGGGCGATCCCATCAATAAGAGTTTCCGCGTGCGGGTCGCGCTGCCTCCGGACACGCCGGTGCTGGTCGGCATGACGGTCGAAATCAACGTGGTGACGCGCGAGACGCCGGACGCGATTCTGATTCCGGCCGGCACGACGCGCGACGGCCACGTGTTCGTCGCCGAGGCCGACCGCGCGCGGCGCGTACCGGTGAAAATAGGCGCGCGCGGCGCCGCCCAGACCGAGATCGTCGAAGGCCTCGCGGCGGATTCGCTCCTCATCCTCGAGCCCCTGGCCAAGCTGACCGACGGCGCCCGCATCCGTATCGCCAACGGCGCGAAGGCCCACCCGCGCTAATCGCGCGGAACGCGTATGCCGCTCGAACTCGCCATTGCGCTTTCGCACCTGATGCGCCGGCGGCGCCAGACCGCCATTTCGGTGCTCGGCGTCATGCTCGGCGTCGGTTTTTTCATCGGCATCGCGTCGATGATGCAGGGTTTTCAGAATTATTTCGTCGAAAAGGTGATCGACGTTCAGCCGCACATCGTGATGAAAGACGAATTCCGGGTGCCCGCCCGCCAGCCGGTGTTTCGGGATCATCCGGACGCGGCGATCGAGTTGAGCGGCCTCAAGCCGCGCGACGAGGTGCGCGGCATTCGCGGGTCGCGGGCGGTGCTCGCCCACGCGCGGCACATGCAGGGCGTGCATGTGGCACCGACGTTCGCCGGCCAGGCGCTGCTGCGCTACGGCTCGAAAGACGTGTCGGTGACCGTCAACGGCATCGAGCCGGCCTCCGAACGCCGCGTCACAAACCTGGAAAAGGATCTGACCCAGGGCGCGCTCGACGATCTCTACGCCACGAGCAACGGCATCATCCTCGGCGTCGGCGTGGCGGATAAGCTCGGTGCCGCCATGGGCGACACGTTGACCGTGGTGTCGCCGCAGAACGTTATCCTGAAAATGAAGGTCACCGGGATCTTCTCTTCCGGCATCACCACCATGGATAACTTCGAGACGTACGTCCTGCTCAAGAAGGCGCAAATCCTCCATAATCGCCCGAACGTCATCAACCGTATCCGGTTCCGCCTCGACGACATCGAACGGGCCGGTGCGGTCGCTCGCGGACTCGAATCCCGATTCGGCTATCGGACCGAATCGTGGGAAGAGGCCTCGCGCAACGTGCTCGGCATTTTCGTCATTCAGAACGGAATCATGTATTCGACCGTGTCGGCGATCCTGATCGTCGCCTGCTTCGGCATCTTCAACGTCATTTCGACGGTGATCTACGAAAAGTCGCGCGACATCGCGATTCTCAAGTCGATGGGCTTCGCCGAAGGCGACATCATGCGCGTGTTCGTGATCGAGGGCGTGATCGCCGGGATGATCGGCAGCGTGCTCGGCTGGGCGCTCGGCTACGGGATCGTCGAGTTCCTCGCTTCGATTCGCTTCAACATCGAAGGCTTCGTCCGCTCCGAGGGATTTATTTTGTATCGCACGGTCTGGCATTACGTAATCGGCGCGGCGGTCGCGACCGCGTCGGCGACGTTCGCGGCGTGGCTGCCGGCCCGGCGCGCGGCCCGGCTCAATCCGGTCGATATCGTGCGGGGCCTGTGATGACCGCGGATGCCATTCCCGCCCTGGAAGCGCGCGGCCTGACCCGCGTGCTGCCCGGCGCGGTGCCGGTGACGCTGGTCAAAGACGCGACCTTTGCCGTCCAGAAGGGCGAGCTGGTGGCGGTCAGCGGCCCTTCGGGTTCGGGCAAGTCGTCGCTGCTCTACCTGCTCGGCCTTTTGGATACGCCGAGTTCGGGCGAAATCCGGATCGAGGGTCGCGATGCAAGGGCGCTCGATTCGGACGAACAGGCGCGCCTCAGGCTTTCGCGACTCGGGTTCGTCTTTCAATTTCACTTTTTGCTGGAAGAATTCGACGTGCTCGACAACGTCATGCTGCCGATGCGCAAGCTCGGCCGCCTGCCGGCCGCGGACATGCGCGCGCGGGCGCAGGCAATTCTCGCCGATTTGGGAATGGCCGATCAGATGCGCAAGTATCCGAGCCAGCTCTCGGGCGGCCAGCGCCAGCGGGTCGCGGTCGCCCGCGCGCTCGCCAACGACCCAGCGGTGGTGCTGGCCGACGAGCCGACCGGCAATCTCGACAGCGCGAACGCGCTCGCGGTGTTCGAGATTTTCAAGCGGCTCGCCCGCGACCAGGGCCGCGCGCTGGTGGTGGTGACGCACGAACAGGACTTGGCGGCGCTGGCCGACCGCCGGATTCACATGATCGACGGCCGGATCGCTACCACTTGAGCGCGGTGAAGATGTTGGAGTAGTGGTCGGTCCACAGCCGATCCTTGGTCTCGGGCTTGAGCGGGGTCCAACGGCCGTCGGCGCGGATGTGTTCGGCGGTCGGGCCGGGCCGGGCCATCGCCACCCAGGTCGAGCCGAACGCGGTCGGCGTGTTGGGCGGTGCGTCGTATTCCTGGAGAAACGCTTCGATCCCCGCGTCGGCGGCGAGGCTCGCGAGCACCGGCTTCAAGTCGAGATAACGGTTGGAGATGTGATAGACCAGCACGCCGTCTTCCTTGAGCTTAGTCAGATACATGGCCATCGCCTCGCGCGTCAGCAGATGTACCGGCACCGCGTCCGAGGTGAAGGCGTCCATCACCAGCAGGTCCTGCGAGCGGTTGGCGACCTTCTGCAACGTCAGCCGCCCGTCGCCGAGGACGACCTTGATCTCGGGCGGGCAATCGCGCAGGAACGTGAACAGCGTGGTATCGCGGGCCATGCGCTCGACCGCCGGGTCGATCTCGTAATAGGTGAAGGTCTGTCCCGGCTTGGCCAGGCACGCGAGCGCGCCGGTGCCGAGCCCGAGCACCGACAGCTTGGCGCCCGGCCTCGAGGCGACCGGGAAGCGGAACACCTGGGTGATCGGACTGCCGGGGAAATAATAGGTCTGCGGGGTCAGACGCTTGGCCGGCTCCAGGCTTTGCGAGCCATGATTGGTGGTGCCGTGGTACATGGTCATCATCGGCGGCTTCTCTTCCTGCGTCACTCGGATGATGCCGAAGAAGTTGCGTTCGGCCTTCAGTTCGTTCGAGCGCCCGCCGATCGGAAACAATGCCTGCGCGAGCAGAATGGCGACGGCGACCAGCCCGAACCGCCAGGGCCGCTTCGCGGCCGCTGCCGCGATCAGCGCCAGGACCACGCCGATCGCCGTTTGCATCGAGGATTCGGCGTCGGTGAAGGTGTCGGGAAACCGCCACAGCGCGAACAGTAGGACGGCGAAGACGACTCCCGGCAGCACCAGGTCCTTGAGGGCGGGGCGGGGAACGCTCTCGTTGCCGGCGCCGGGGCGCAAAAACAGGGCCAGCAGCAACACGACCGGATATTCGACCAACGACGTGAAGGCGACCGGCGCGACGATGGCGTTGAAGATGCCGCCCAGCACGCCGCCGAACGACAGCAGGAAATAGAACTCGGTCAGGTGTTCGGGATCTGGCCGGGTGCGGGCCAATTCGCCATGGCAGACCAGCGCGGTGACGAAGAAAGCGAGAAAATGCAACCCAATGGTGAAGAAGGTGGCGCTGCTCCCGCCGCCCCAAAAGAAAAGAACGATCACCGGCAGCACGAAAAAAGGCTGCAGAAGGTTCGCCTGGTCGTGGGTGATCAGGGGTTTGCGCGCGAACGCGATGATGAAGGTCAGCAGATAGCCGGCGAGCGGCAAAATCCACAGCAACGGCACCGCCGCGATGTCGGTAGTGATATAAGTGGTGAGGCCGATGAACAGGCTCGACGGCGCGAACGCGAGCAATATCCAGCGTGCGCGCAGCGCGGGCGTCGGACGTCCGGCGGCAAAAGCGGACGCGGCAGGCTTGGCATGGGCCTTAGCGACCGGCCCCGCCTCGCGCGCTTTGAGCGCGGCAAGCGATACCAGCGCGATGGCCAGAGCCAACGCCACGTAGAGCACGCTCCAAGTTCCGGTCTGGCCGGGAATGGTGAGATAGACTTCGGCTACGGTCTGGAAGCCGAGCAGGCCGATCAGGCTGCCGAGGTTGCTGGTGACGTAGAGGAAATAAGGATCGCCGGCGGCGGGGTGATCGGTGCGCGCGAACCAGGCCTGCAGCATGGGCGCGGTCGCCGACAGCATGAGGAAAGGCGCGCCCGCCGACGCCAGCAGCAGCAAGAACAGCCAGCCCATCGGGTTGTCGCCGGTCGGCGGCTCCCACCGGGCGGCGTCGAACCCGATCGGCAACGCAACCAGCGACGCGGCCAGCAGCAGAACGTGCAGCATCGCTTGGCGTTTGACGCCGAGCTTGAGCGAGAAGTGCGCGTAGCCATATCCCGCCAGCAACAACGCCTGGAAGAACACCATGCAGGTGGTCCACACCATCGGCGTGCCGCCGAGCAGCGGCAGGATCATCTTTCCGACCAGCGGCTGTGACCAGAACATCAAGAGCGCGCTCAAGAACAAGGGCGGCATGAAAAGGGCGAGCAGCAGCCCCGGCCGGCCGGCGGTTGAGATCATGGCGGGAAAAGTCCTGGGGTGAGGAGAAAGGGGGACGTGGGGGGTGATCGGGCGCTATCGGGCGGCCGCACTCTACTATTCCAACAGCACGGTTGACAATCGACCGGCCCGGCCACTCAAGCGCCGGATTGGGGCCAAATTGTGGCGCGCGCGGGCCCACGCCCAAGCGAATGCATGCCTACCGGCATGACGCGCGCATCAAAAGATGCGCCCCGACCGGGGCGCGGTCCCGCCGGTAGGCGGGCGATCGGAAGAATCCCGGCACGCCCTTAAAACGGCAGGTGCACGTGAGAGGCGTCCGGCTCGCCGCAACGGCGCAGGATGCTCTCGCGGGCGAGGTCGCGGACCTTGAGCGCCGCCTTGAAGGGATCGCTTTCGCTCGCCGCGACGGCGGCGGCATCGATCGGCGGCTCGATGGTCACTGCGATCGGCCCTCGGCGCGGAAACCAGCTCTGGTCGCGGAGCACCGAACGGGTACCCCGGATCACGACCGGAACCACCGGAACCCGTGCCGCGACTGCAGCCTCGAAGGCGCCGAGTCGGAACGGCAGCAAGCCCGGCGCGCGCATCAAGGTGCCTTCCGGAAAGTACATCAGATCGCGCCCGCCCCGGATGCGCTCGACCAGGCGCTTGGAATCGGCGATGGCGTCTTCCTTGGCCAGGCGCCGGACGTATTCGGCGCCGATCCGACCGAGCAGCAGCCGGGGCAGAAATTGTTCGCCCAGTTCGGCCTTGGCGACGAAGCTGAACGGCCGCGGGATGGCGGCGGTAAGCACGAAACCGTCGAGATAGCTCGCGTGGTTGGCGACGAACACGCAAGGCCGGTTCCGGGGCGGCACGTTCTCCAGGCCTCGGACCGTGAGCGACACGCCCGCGAGGCGCGCGAGCAGCCGGAAGATCGCGCGCATCGACGCCCAGCGCGCGGATTCGAACGGAATCAGGACCAAGGC
>Ga0194121_10003518_pt1 | contig 23660 bp, 22 predicted proteins | sample TA2MahCa50mmetaG_FD_148609 | JGI IMG/M metagenome (GOLD analysis project Ga0194121, IMG submission 148609) | Freshwater microbial communities from Lake Tanganyika, Tanzania - TA2015020 Mahale Deep Cast 50m | ecosystem: Environmental > Aquatic > Freshwater > Lake | place: Tanzania: Lake...
GTGCATCGGGAACAAACCCGGATTGGTGCCGACGCGCCTTTTCCCGTCGGCATCACTGTGGCGGACCACCAGGGCGAACTACGCCAGCGCCAGCGAGTGAAGTGCGCCACTCGCGATCGCCGTCACCCCAGTCAACCCCGGGATCGACACCGGCGTGGAACGGTGCGTCGTCGTCCCATCACCCAGCTGGCCGGAGTAGTTGAGCCCCCAGGCCCGCACCGTCCCGTCTTTCAGCAGCGCCAGCGAGTGGTGCCCACCACCCGCGATCAAGAGCACGGGCGGCAAGGCCGACACGCTCGCGAAGGCCACCGCGTTTTTGCGGAACCTGCCGGCCGCGTGGGAAGCGGCCAGGGAGCGCCCCGAACAGCGGAACGCGCTGGCACGTCTCGTATTCGCATCCGTCGAGATTAGAGACGACCGCGCCACAGCGATCGTGCCACACCCAGACTTCGCGCCGTTCTTCCTGGCATCCGTAAACGGAAACACCCCGGTGGCGCCCGGGGTGTCAAGGCGAGTTGGATCAGGCGGAAGCGACGGGATTCGAACCCGCGATCTCAGCCTTGACAGGGCTGCATGTTAGGCCGCTACACCACGCCTCCGCGACGGGGCGCCTATCGTAACGCACCCGCCCACGGCGCGCCAGATTCGGTCGGAGCTTGCGCGAACCCCGGCTCAGTTCAGCCGCGGATCGCGAAAGCCCCGGAACCGGAGGCGGCGCAGGTGTCGCGCCAGCCCGCCCGGATCGAGCCTGATCTCCCGCGGCTCGTCGCCGCCCATCGCCTGCCCGCGCCACTTCGGGCGCGACTGCTGCACGCCGACGCGCGCGACCGACGCGGCGACGGCCGAGACGAGGAGGAGCACGCTGGCGATGCCGACGAACGGTATCGCGAAGGGATACCCCCACCCCACCGGGGCACTCAACGCGGCGAGTGCGAGACCCGACACAAAGAGCGTCGACGGGTTGATGTTGACCCGTAAGCCGCGTCGCGATCGGGTCCGCCTGCTGGCGATCGGCACCGGAGCCACCACCCGCGCGGGGGTCGGCGGCGCGCCATCATCCATACGACGGAGGATCTCTTCGATCTCTCGCTCGTAGCGAGGTCGCATCCCGGCCACGTCCCGGCCATTGTACCCGCTCCTTCCACAGCGGGCAACCGGACAAGCGCCTGTAGAATCGCGATGTGCCGAGCAATCTCGAGCTCGCAGCGCTCTTCAGAGAGATCGCCAACCTGCTCGAGATCAAGGGCGAGGTGGTCTACAAGTACCTCGCCTATCGGGAAGCCGCACGTCAGATCGAGAACTACCCCCACGGCGTGGAGGCGCTTGCGCGCGCCGGGCGCACTCGCGAGGTCCCCGGCGTCGGGGACGCCATCGCCCGTAAGATCGAAGAACTCGTCGCCACCGGCCGCATGGAATTCCTCGAGCGCACTCGCGCGGAAGTGCCCACCACCCTCGCGGATCTGCTGCAGATTCCGGGCCTCGGTGCGAAGAAGATCCAGACGCTCCACCGGTCGCTCGGCGTCTCCTCGATGGATGATTTGCGGGCGGCCCTGGCGGCGGGTCAGATCCGCGCGCTCCCGGGAATGGGCGCGCGGACCGAGGAGAGGCTCGCGGTCGAGGTAGAGCGCTGGCGCGAAAGGGGCAGGCGCATCCCGATTGGCGCCGCGCGGGCGGTAGCCGACGACGCTGTCGCCCATCTGCGGTCCGCCTTCCCGGACCTGACCGCGATCGAGGCGGCCGGCAGCCTCCGCCGCTGGCGCGACACGATTGGTGATATCGATATCGTCGTCGGCGCCGCCGATGCACCTCCGCTCATCGCCGCGTTCATCGCGATGCCGGGCGTCCGCGACGTGCTCGGCGCGGGTGATACCCGCGCCTCGATCGTCAGCACGGCGAGCGTTCAGATCGATCTCCGTGTTGTGCCCCGCCAGGCGTTCGGCGCGGCGATGCAGTACTTCACCGGCTCGAAGGCGCACAACGTCCGCCTGCGCGCGCTTGCCCAGCGAATGGGCCTGACGTTGAACGAATACGCTCTGAGCGAAGAGGCGACCGGGCGCGTCGTCGCGTCGGCGACCGAGGAGGAGATCTACGCTGCGCTCGGCCTGCCGTGGATACCGCCGGAACTGCGGGAGGATCTCGGTGAGTTCGAGGCGGGCCAGGCCGGCACGCTCCCCCGACTGATCGAGGCCGCCGACTTGATCGGCGAACTGCACGCCCACACGGACTGGAGCGATGGCCATCTGACGCTCGAAGGGGTCGCGCACCTCGCCGCTACGCACGGCCGCCGCTATCTCGCGATCACTGATCATTCCATCGGTCTCGCCATGGCGCGCGGCCTAGACGCGGACCGAGCGCGGGCGCAGTGGGAGCAGATCGATGCCTGGAACGCGCGTGGCGAGCCCCCGTGGCTGCTGAAAGGCGTGGAGCTGGAGATTCTTGCTGACGGCACTCTCGATCTCGATCCGGAGACGCTGGCCGGATTTGACATCGTGGTCGCCTCGGTCCATTCGATGCTGCGGCAGGATCGCGGCGAGATGACGAGCCGGCTCGTGCGCGCGGTGTCCCATCCGCGCGTGGACGTCCTTGGCCACGCCACCGGTAGGATCCTCGGCCGCCGCGATGCCTACGAGGTCGACATGGAGGCGGTCCTCGCGGTTGCGGCGGCGCACGGCGTCGCGGTCGAGATCAATGCCAGCCCCGACCGACTGGATCTCGACGACGCTCTGGCACGCCAGGCCCGGGCGATGAGGGTTCAGGTGCCGATCAACTGCGATGTGCACCGGCCGGAGGGGTTCGACGATACGCGCTTCGGGGTGATGACGGGCCGCCGAGCCTGGCTAAGCCCGGAGGACGTCCTGAACACACGGGATCTCGCCGGTATTCGCGACTGGCTGATGGATCGCCGACGGCGGGCGCAGACGTTAGCGACCCCCAGATCGGCGATCGGCGAGATAGCCGAAACGGCGCTGTAACGCCCCGATTGTGGGGAATGGCGCCATCCAGTCGCGAGGATCGGCGCGGCGCGAACCCTGGATCGATCGGCGTTTCGCAAGCTGGTGGTGCACGCCACGCCAGGCGGCGGCCCGGCCCGCCAGTGACGCCAGGCGGGATGCGAGCGACGCGGGCCGCACCGGCGCGGCGAGAGCGAATGCGACACCGAGTGCGGTGTCCAGTGTCATAGCTGCCGGAACATCGGCCGCGGCCATGCATTTGAAAATCGTCCAGACCTTATTCCGCGCGATGAGGTGGCGCTGTCGGGGGCTGTTCCACCCCACGGTTGCGGCGCCCACGTGGAGCGACCGCGCCTCAGGCGCGAACCCACATCCCCAGCCACGAAGGCGAGCGCGCCAGGCAAGGTCGACATCCTCGTAGTAGGCGAAGAACTGACCGTCGAAAGCGCCGACGTCGGCAAGCATCGCGGCGGAATAGAGTGCGGCGCCGCCGCTAGGGCCGAAGACCGGCCCGCCGTTCATCGCGTTCGGCGCGCATCCGCCGAGACGATTCCAGGCGATCCCGGCGCGGTCGAGTCCGATCCCGGCCGCGTCGATCCTCTCTCTGCGATGGTCGAGTTGCAAGGTCGCGACCATGCCTGGACGATCTCCCACGTGTGCGGCCGCGAGCGCGGCCTCGGACCACCCCGGATCGACGAAGCAGTCATTGTTAAGCACTGCCCGCCACGGAGCGATTCCTCGACGCAAGCCAAGGCTCGCCGCAGCGGCAAAGCCGACGTTTCTGTCGAGCGAGATCAGTCGCGCCATTGGCAGGCGACCATGCACGATCGATGCGGATCCATCAGTCGAGCCGTTGTCAACGATCAGAACCTCGGTGCGCACACCAATCTGTGCGCCGAGACAGTCCAGGCACTCGCCCAGCATCGTGCCGCCATTCCAGTTGACCACGACGACCGACAGATCCGGCTTCACCGCCGCGATTATCGGTCGCGGAATCCCGGGGTTCGGATCGGTGCGCGATAGAATCGGAAGCGTGGCAGAAGAGAGCGCGAACCAGACGGCGCCGGAGGTCACCGCGTCGGAAGGGGTGGAGACCGGCGCGACGGCGCCCGTCGACCGGGCGGAGGAGTACCTGCGCCTCGCGCAGCGGGCTCAGGCGGACCTGGCGAACTATCGGCGACGAGTCGAGCAGGAGCGGGATGAACTGCGCGCGCAGATCCGGAACGACACGCTCCTCTCCCTCCTTCCCATCCTCGACGATTTCGAGCGGGCGACGGCGGCGATCCCCGCGGAGGCGCGCGATCTGCCGTGGGTTCAGGGGATGCTCCTGATCGAGCGGAACCTACGCGGTGTTCTCGAGCGAGCGGGTTTCGAGCGGATCGAGGCGCTCGGGAAGACTTTCGATCCGTGGGAGCACGAGGCGATCATGGCGGACGAGACGGGGAATGAGGTGGATGAGACTGTTACAGCCGTGTTCCGTCCCGGTTACAGGGTGAATGGTCGCGTCGTGCGGCCGGCGCAGGTCACGGTCGCCCGGCGCCTCGCCTGATTCCCCGGCAATCCGCGCGGATTCTACCCGCAGGCCTGCTCTACGTCGCGCTCGGCGTCGGGTTGTTCTCGACGAGCCCGGTACTGGCGCGCTGGGCGTTGCCCTACTCGCCGTTCGAGGTCACCTTCGGGCGCATGGCCATCGGCGCGGCGCTGGTCCTGATGCTCGCCCGGGTGATGGGAGTCGGAGTCGGTCTCCGGTTCGTCGAATTGCCCCGGTTCGCGCTCTATGGCCTGACCACGGCGGGGCACTTCCTGCTGTACATCTGGTCGCTCGAGTTCACCACTATTGCGCATTCGCTCGCGTTCGTTTATACGGCGCCACTGTTCGTCACGTGGTTCAGCGGGATCTTCCTTGGCGAGCATCTTCCGTCTCGCGCGCTGCTGGGGATCCCCGTCGTCCTGTTGGGCGTCGTCCTGCTCACCGGCTTTGAGCCTCGGTTCGACGCACGCATGGCGCTGGGCGACCTGATGGCCCTCGGCTCGGCAGCGTGTTTCGGGATCTACTCGGTCGCCGGCCGTCGCGAGCGCGCGCGGCAGTCGCTGCTCGGCTACGCAGGAACGGTGTACCTTGTGGCCGCGATCTGGCTCCTTCCGTTTGCGATCGTCACGAGCGAGGGATGGCAGGGCGTATCCCCGACGATCGCCGTCGCAGTACTGGGCATCTTCCCCCTGGCGATCGGGCACACGCTGTACAACGCGAGCCTGCGCCGCACGCATCCGACCTACGTTAATCTCATCGCTACGCAAGAGGTAACGGGCGGCGTGATTCTTGGGGCCGTCCTCCTCGGGGAGTGGCCCGCTGCGCTCGAAGCGGTGGGCGCGGCCCTGCTCATCTGTGGTGTCGCGCTTGTGCTCGTCCTGGGTGAGCGTGGGCGCCCGGCGGCATCACCGTGATGATTGTCGGCACAGCGCTCGTCCGCCTGCGCCTTCCCGAGAACGGGTCTCTGAAAGGGAAGCGGGCCGTGATCCGCTCCCTCTGTACCCGCCTTCAGAATGAGCTTAGGGTTGCCGCGGCCGAGGTGGACGACCACGATCTGTGGCAGGTCGCCTCGATCGGCATCGCGTGCGTCAGCAACTCGGGAAGCCACGCGGAGGCGCTGCTCGGCGCCGTCGAGCGTCTCATCGCCGGTTCTCACCATCCGATCGAGCTCGTTTCCTTCGAGCGGAGCATCGACACAGAATAGGCACGTCCTGTCATTGTTCGACCGCGCCGGCAGCCATAGAATTGCGCGTCCTCGCCGCCCGCGGCGACTCGACAGGGGAGCCCTCTTGCGGATTCGCATTGCTGGCGGGCATCAGATTGCGACACGCGATGGCGGTCCGACCTCGATCCTGATCGACGATCACATCGCCCTCGATACCGGTGGCATCTGTCAGGCCCTGGACATACCAGCGCTCTGCCAGGTCGATACGGTTCTGCTCACGCACCATCACTTCGATCATCTGCGCGATCTTCCGGGCCTGGGGTTGATCGCGCTCGACACGGGTCGATCCATCGACGTGTATTGCACTGACCTCGTGCGCGCCATGCTCACGTCATCCATCATCAACGACGCGATCTGGATCAACCTCTTTGCGGGCCTCGATCCGAACGCGCCGACGTTCGTCCATCATCCCGTCACCCCGGGCGTCCGGTTCAGACTCGCCGGATATGAAGTCCTTCCGCTTGAGAATCGCCATCATCCCGTGCCTGTGTGCGGGTTCGAGTTCCGGACCCCCAGCGGTCGGCGATTCGCGTATACCGGCGATACCGGGCCCGGGATCCGCGATCTCTGGCCTCTGATCCGGCCGGACGTGCTGCTCACGGAGGTGACCTGGCCGAACGCGCGCACGCCGATCGCTCGTCTCGCGGGCCATTTGACACCGGAACTACTGTCCAACGAACTAGAGTCGTACCGAGAGGTTCACGGCGGTCTGCCGGATCAGGTGTACGTCTGTCATATCAATCAGATCTGGGAAGGGGACGTGCGGCGCGAACTGTCCGACCTCTCCCGGCACCTCGGGGTCGAGGTCCGCATCGCGGTCGAGGGCACGCTAATCGATCTTTGAGATGTCTTCGGCAGGCGATCGGCGGCATTCTGATCATCGGGCTCCTCAGCGTTTCGTGCCTTCCCGATATCCCGACCCCCACGCCGGCCGAATTCGGCAGCCGCCCCCTGATACCGGTGCCCCAGAAGGTGATCGACGCGGTGCCGACACCGCCGCCTGGACTTCTGCCCGGCGTCCCGCGTGCCAACCCGGGCGCTTCGGCAGGCTACCCGGAGCCCACGCCAGGGCCCAGCCCCACAGTTCGGGTGCTTCCGACCTCTCCCGGCGCTTATCCCGGCCCGAACTTTGGTGCTGAGCCTCCGCGCTCGATTCCCCCGGCCCCCGGTTTCGCTACGCCGGTGCCGGCACCCGGCGCAAGCAGCTCGTCCGGCGCACCGGCACCAGCCGTCCCCGCCGCACCGGCCCCGGCGGGCGTGCCGGTCCAGACCCCCACGCCCCTGATTGTCGGCGGGGTGGTCGTCCCGGTGATCGCCCCGGCGGAGACTGCCACGCCGACACCGCCCGGCCAGTTGCCGACGATCGGCGGCGCCGCGACGCCGGCCAGTGGAACAACCACCGGACCCGGTTCCTATCCTGGGCCCAGGCATTCGCCAACGCCCGTTCACGTCACGCGGAAGAATTGCCTACCCTATCCCAACGGTGTCCCAAGGACTCAGTGCGACTGAGTGAGCGGTCGGACGCACCTGAACCGCCTGGCTTTTGCACCCGTTCGCCCAATCTCAATGCATCGCGGCCTGGTGCTCGCTCTTTTCCTGCTAGCGAGCGGATGTAGCCCGGCGCTCGATCTCCATTCGCATCAGGAGCGGGTGACCCGGCTCACCGCAGCGCCTGAGGTGGGTGCATGCACCGGTGGCCTGTTCACTGCCGGGAGGAACGGCCTCAGCGCTCTCGAACTCTGGATAGACGGACGGGGCGATTCACCCATCCCCGTGCATCTCTACGCCGCAGGCGCCGACCGGCCGCTCGCATCCGGAATTGTTGCGGCGGAGACGGGGTGGGCGCGATTCACCTTTTCCCGGGTGGCAAGTTCAGGCGGTCGGTCCTTCGCCCTCTGCGTCGAGACGGTCGGCCCGGACGTGCGCCTTGGCTACGCTCACGATCTGACCAGGATCGATCAGCCGAGGTTCGAGAACGGTCGTCCGGAATCGGGCGCGCTGGCCATCCGGGCCTTCTACGAGGCGACGCCAACAGACGTCGTGCTTGCCGCCTGGCAGGCCGCTCATCGCCTGCCGCTGGTTGCGACGCTGGCCCTCCTCTTCGGCCTCGGCCTCCCGCTCAGTCTCCTGGCTGCCGGCGGCGATCGTCGACAGATCGATGTGCTCGCCGCGGCGCCGGGATTGGGCCTGCTGACCGTCTCGGGGCTGTGGTGGGTGACCGCGCCACTCGGCGCTGCGGCTTCGACCGGTGCGACGCTGGTGGTCGCCATCGTCGGTTGGACAGCCCTTGCGGTGAAGTCCGTACGAGAGTCCGCCGGAGTCCCGTCGGATCATCGAGAACCGGTCGACGCGCCCTTGGCGCGCGTGGTGCTCGGCACCGTCCTGGTGATCGTGGTCGGTGCTGCGATCGCCTCGCGTCTCGCGCTGATTGCCGATCTCTCGTTGCCCGCCTGGGTCGACGCGATCCACCACACCTATCTGATCGGCCTCCTCTCCGCGCGCGGCGTCCCGACCGACTACGGCCCTCTGCTCGGATTTGGACCGTTCACGTACCACTTCGGGCTCCACGCCGCCGGCGCGACCGTCGCTCGTCTGATGAACGCGGACCCGGCCGATTCGCTTCTCGTGCTCGGACAGATTCTCGCCGCGCTGAGCACGCTGGCCGCCTACGTGGTGGTACGATCGCTCGGCGGCACCGTGGGCGGAGGTGTCATTGCCGCGGGGATTGCTGGCCTGGTGTCGATCCTGCCGGCCTACTACGTCAGTTGGTCGCGGTACACCCACCTCGCCGGGATCATCGCCGGGGCGTCGGTGCTTTGGCTCTTGTCCCGCGGGATCTCTTCGCGCTCGCGGGCCATCGCGCTCGGCCTCGCGCTGGCCGGTCTTCCGATGGTCCACCCTCGGCTGGCAATCCTGACGCTACTCGCTGGACTCGCGATGGTTCTCCTATCTGGCCAGTTATGGCGCGTCGCCAGCCAGTGGCGTCAGGCGACTCTGGTTGCGGCAATCGCGGCCGCTGTCGGTGCCGGATGGGTCACCCGCGTCGCGACGTCGCTGGTCGGCCGCATCAGTGGCGGTGGCGATGAGGTGGCGACCGCCAACGCGATCAACCTGTCTGTGATCGAAACGGGCCACGATCGGGTCCTCTATCTCGGAGCGCTGGGAGCGATCGCCGCTGTGATTGCGCTGCGCTGGCGGGTGGGGGTTGGGGTACCGCTCTGGGCGGGAGCGGCGTTTGTGGCGAGCGATCCGGGGCGCTTCGGTCTGTCGGGCGGATATCTGATCGGGACACCGGCGCTCGTGATCACGCTATGGCTTCCGATGGCCGCGATCCTGGGCCTCGCGATCGGCGATCTGGTCCGCCGCGTCCCACCGCTGTGGCCCGCGCTCGCGTGGCGTGAGCCAACCGTCGCGGCACTCGCATGCGCGATCGCGCTCGCCCTCAGCGGTCCCGCGTATGCGACCCTGAACGCGGTCACAGTCCAGGCTACGCCGTCCGATCGCTTGGCCCTCGATCGGGTCGCCGCCCATCTACCACCGGGCGATACCGTGATTGTGAACGGCTTCCTCTGGCAGTTCGGGACGTATGCCGGGGCTGACGCGGGTGCGTGGATCGGCGTGCGCACGCCGGGGCGTGCGATCGTACCTCCGGCGATCCACGGTCTGGCTCCACCCGAGCACGCGCGGTCGATCGCTGCGGAGACCCGCGAGGCGGTCGACGCGAGTGAGGACGTCGACCGCCTGGTGTCGTTCGCCCGAAGACGGGGCGCGCGCTGGATCTTCGTCGGCGAACGTGGCGGCACGATCGACGCAGCCGCGGTCGAGGCTCATCCGGGGGTAAGGCTCGTTGAACGGGTGGGCGGCGCACGTCTCTTCCGGATCGAGGGAGGCTGAGGGCCATTCCTATAATCGCGCCTGGCCCTGGGCGTGGCGGGCGTGGCGGAGGGTGACGGGTGCGCATCGGCGTTCTCGGTGGGGGCGCACTGGGGCTGACCGCGGCGTATCGATGCGCGCGCGCCGGCCACGCTGTGACGCTGCTGGAGCGGCAGGACCTTGTGGGCGGACTCGCGGCCGGGTTCAGGCTCGGCGACGCGTGGCTGGAGCGGTTCTACCACCATCTCTTTGAGACCGATCGTGACATCGTCGCGCTAATCGACGAGCTCGGCCTGAGTTCGCGGCTGTGGTGGAAGAAGCCCGTGACCGCGGTCCTCTACCGTGGCCGGAGGTATCAACTCGACGATCCGGCATCGGTGTTGCGATTCTCCCCGCTCGCGCCGGTCGATCGCGTCCGGCTCGGCGCAGCACTTGCCCTCCTGAAGTTGACGCCCAGCGCGCGACCGTTCGAGCCCTTCACGGCGAATCGCTGGCTTCGGACGGCGATGGGAGATGCGGTCTTCTCGACTGTATGGGAGCCCCTTCTGCGGGCGAAGTTCGGCGAGTTTCACGATCAGGTGTCCATGGCCTGGTTCTGGGCGCGCGTGTACTGCCGGACGCCCCGACTCGGATATCTCCGTGGAGGATTCCAGACCCTCTACCTGGCGCTCGCGGAGGCGGTTCGCGAACGGGGCGGCGAGATACGGCTCAACGCCGAGGTGGAGTCCATTGCCAGCGAAGGCGGAACCGTCGCAGTAACCGTCAACGGCCGGATAGAGCGGTTCGATCGCGTCGTGGCGACCCTGCCGACGCGCCTTTTTGCCCGGCTCGCGCGCGGTCTGTCGGAGGACTGGCTGACGCGGCACGATTGGGGTGACTGGCTCGGCGCCCACTGCGCCATCCTGGGTCTCCGACAACCCCTGACCGATATCTACTGGCTTAACGTGAACGACCCCGGCTACCCGTTTCTGGCGCTGGTCGACCATGCCAACTTCGCGGAACGGGACGATTACGGCGGCCTGCATCCCGTGTATCTCGGGAACTACCTTCCGATGTCGTCGCCCCGCTTCCAGCAGACCGATGACGAAGTTCTCACGGAGTACATCCCGGCGCTCCAGCGAATCAATCCCGCCTTCGATCGATCGTGGATCGAGACGATGCACGTCTTTCGTGCGCCGTACGCGCAGCCTGTGGTCACCCGCGAGTTCCCCGCACGGATTCCTCCCCACACCACGCCGCTGCCCGGCGTCTACCTCGCCAATATGTTCCAGGTCTATCCCCAGGATCGCGGCCAGAACTACAGCGTGCGTATGGCCAATCGCGTCGCGCAGATGGTGCTGAGGTCAGCAGCCGCTTCAGGATGACGACATTCCGGCCGGCGCTCGCTGGCAGCAAGGAATGTGGTCCGGCGATTGGCGATCGACCGCGACGAGCAGGCGCACGATTTCCAGGCGTGCCGCGTTGTTCTGGTTCACGATAGTCAGCGTCCCGGACTCCTTGACCATCCCGATCCCCGATGCGTACCAGCGCTCGACGCCGGCAAGCGTTCCCTCGCGCGGCAGTTGCATCATCACAACGCGGACCGCCTCAAACCTCCCCAGCGGCGTCAGGACGAGGCCGGTATTCTGGACACGGTACCACTCGGCTGGCCGTTCACCGGCCCGAGCGGGTGCCCACCGCCACTGATCCCCGACCTGAAGCCGCGTCCGCAGCAGGACGAGCGGAGGGTCACGAGCCAACTGCTCCCCGCCGCCTGTGAACGACACGGGCTCCACGATCGAATCGCCAATGCGATAGAGGATCTGGGCGTGGACGATCTGGTCGTCCATACAGGTCGAAATCAGATGCAACCGATCGCCGTCGGCATCTGTTTCCAGTCGGCAGACCGCCATGACAGTCGTCGCCTGTTCGACCACCGGACCGGTAATCCGGGTCTCGTAGACCCAGCGGTTCCCGAGCGAAAGCGGAAAGAGCGAGGCCGGATCGGTCTCATCAACGTTCTGTGGCGAATTACACCCGAAACCGGCGACCACGAGCAGGCCGGCCGCAAGACACGCGAGTTTCGCCACGGCCTATCCCTCGCCCGCGGCGACATTGTCTGCAAGTGGACCCAGGACGCGATCGCGCGCGCGCCGCGCGATCGATGCCTCGTTCGGATAGGTCAGGCGATCGACCGCGTCATCGATCGGAACCCACTCGACCAGGTCGTACTCCTCATCGTGGAGCGATAGGTCTCCTCCGGCTGGTTCCATCAGGAAGTAATGCACCCTCTTGTGGATCCGGGTGCTGCGGGCCGTGAAGTAGTACTCGATCGACCCCAGGCTATCGACGATGTGGGGGAGGACGCCGGTCTCCTCGCGGACCTCCCTTATGGCTGTCTCCGACAGGGATTCCTGTCCGTCCGGCGTGCCCTTGGGCAGGCCCCAGGTGCGCGCCTTGCTGCGCCCAACAAGGATGATCTCGAGACCGCGCGTGCCGGGGCGCACGATCACCCCGCCGGCCGATATGGCTTCGCTTGTCTTGCGCTGAGGGGCCCTGCGACTCGATCCCTTCACCGAGACGCCCTGGCAGCGGCGAGCATCGAAGCCGCCTGGGCCACAGATGCGCTGCCCGCTCCGAACATCGCGGCTAGCTCCTCCACGCGATCCTCGCCTTCCAGCGCATCTACGCGCGTCACAGTTCGGTCGCCGTCCGTGACTTTGCGGATGCGCAGATGGGTCGAGGCGAAGCACGCGACCTGAGGCAAGTGTGTCACACACAGTATCTGATGATCGCGCGAGAGCTCCCGCAACTTCTGGCCGATAACGTGGGCCGAACGACCGCCGACGCCTGAATCCACCTCATCGAACACGAGCACCGGGGTCGCGTCCGCGGCTGCCACGGCGATCTTGAACGCGAGCATCACCCGGGCGAGTTCACCCCCAGAGGCGATTCGCTCGATCGGCCGGGGTGCTTCCCCAGGGTTCGGACCGAAGAGAAAGATCGCGTCATCGAAGCCGGTCGAGTCGAAGGCGAGCCGGCCACCATCGACCGCCGGCGCCCCGAACGGATCCTCACGGACGACGAGCTTGATCTGGAAGTCCGCGCCGGGCATGCGCAGGTCGCCGAGTTCCTGAATCACCCGGCGTCCGAGCGCCACTGCCGCGCTGGTGCGCGCCAGATGGAGTGAGGACGCGACACCGCCGATCTCGTGAAGGAGTGCCGCCTGCCGGACTTCAAGACTCGCGCGCCGATCCGCGCGCCCCTCGATGCGTTCCAGACGTTCCTCAACCTCGGCCGCGAACGCCAGGACGGCGGCGAGGTCTGGAGCGTACTTGCGTTTGAGAAGCGCAAGTCTCGACAGACGCTCGTCGATCGCTTCGAGGCGCGCTGGGTCCGAATCGATCCCTTCTCTGTACCTGCGGATGGATCGCGCGAGATCGCCGACCGCCTCGGCAAGGTCCCGGGCGCGCTCGGCGAGGTGATGTCCCGCGGGGTCGATCGCGGCCAGCGCCGTGAGATCGACGCATGCCTCTGCGAGGAGATCGGTCGCGGGACGGAATCCATCAGCATCCTGTAGGAGCGCGACTGCCTCAGCGGAGCGAGCAAGCAGTGTTGCCGCGCCGGCCAGGGTGCGACGCTCCCCTTCGAGGCGTACGTCCTCACCCTCGTCCGGCGCGCACTGGCGGATCTCTCCCACCTGAAAGCGGAGCAGGTCGGCCTCGCGGGCCAGATCACGGTTGTCGCGCACGAGATCGACGATCTCCTGGCCGACGGCGCGATATTCGGTGACCAGGCGAGCCAACTCCGCGCGCCTCTCGCTCAGGCCGGCCGCGGCGTCGAGGAGATCGAGACGGACGGCGGGGCGCGCGAGCGCGAGCGACTCGTTCTGACCGTGGATGTCGGCGAGATACGGGGCGATCCTTCCCAGTCCGGTGAGGGGCACGGCGCTGCCGTTGACACGGGCGACGCCGCGACCCTGGGCGGTCATCTCCCTGCTGATGATGAGCGCATCGTCCTCCCACGGCAGGCCCATATCCTCCAGGATCGGCGCGAGAACGGGGGCCGCCTCGAATACCCCTTCGATGCGCGCCGATGAGGCACCAACGCGCACGACGTCGGAGGTCAGCCGCGCGCCGAGAAGCGCGCCGAGCGCATCGATGACGATTGACTTCCCCGCGCCGGTCTCCCCCGTCAGGACATTGAGGCCCGGGCCGAACTGGATCGTCGCCCGGTCGACCACCGCGAAGTCGACGATGGACATCTCACGCAGCATCGATCGAAACCCCTGGATCGGCATCGGGGCCTGATCGCGCCAGGTGGAGGAAGAACTCGCGGTTTCCGGCAGGACCCAGGATTGGAGAAGGCGCGAGACCGCGGATGCGCCATCCGAGGTCGCGGGCGGACGCCTTCACCGCCTCGACGACGCACGCGTGCACCTCAGGATCGCGGACGACTCCACCCCGCTTGACTTCGGCGCGTCCGGCTTCGAACTGAGGCTTCACCAGGCAGACGATCCACGCTTCGGTGTCGTCGAGCCACGACGAGAGTACGGGCAGGACCAGGCGCAGCGAGATGAACGAGACGTCGACCACCGAGGCATCGATAGGTCGTGGCAGCGACGCGAGATATCGGACATTTGTGCGCTCGAGGACCGTAACCCGCGAGTCGGTTCGCAGGCGATAGTCGAGCTGTCCGTGCCCGACGTCGATCGCAACCACGTGCGCCGCGCCACGTTGCAGCAGACAGTCCGTGAAACCCCCGGTCGAGGCGCCCACGTCCGCGACGGTCTGACCGCCCGGATCGCGCGAGAATGCAGTCAGCGCGTGCGCGAGCTTAAGGCCGCCGCGGCTGACGAAGGGTGGTCCCGCGTGGATCTCGATGCGCGCGGAGCTGGTCACGAGCGCGCCGCTCTGTCGCACAATCTGACCGTCGATGCAAATGGAACCGGCCAGGATGAGCGCCTGGGCGCGGGCACGTGTGGGCACGTGGCCGAGGTCCACAAGCAGTCGATCCAGCCGCTCGCGGGTCGCTCTGGTCATGGCGCGCGCTGATGATGCTATCAGGGGACCGGGCGTTTCCCTGATAGGATTGATTATCGATGGCGATCGCGCTTGGGCCGGCATCCTCGCTGGGAGATCGCGTCCCGCCGCTGGAGATGCTTCGCCTGCCCTCGGGGAGATCGCGGGGCATCGGTCGCGCCGCCTCGGGCGCGGACGGTGGCCCTCCCACACGGCCGGGGACCGCGATCGACGTCGCGCAGCGTGCACAGATCAGTCGTGGGCGCGCCAGCGCACTGGACACCAATCCCGCCGCGCAGGGCGGCACCCGCGATGGCCCGGGCGGCGTGATCGACGTACGCGCGTGAGGCGGCGGTATACTCGTGTTGACCTAGGAGCGTAGCTCAGTTTGGTAGAGCAGCGGTCTCCAAAACCGCCGGTCGGGGGTTCGAGTCCCTCCGCTCCTGCCCTACTCCCAATCGTTGCTCAGACAGCCGGCAGTCCCGGCGTGCTGAGAGATCGGTGCTTCCACATCGGAGTTCCACGGAAGGACCGTCGATCACTCTGACGCCCAGGTTGCGCAGGTGTGGATGCGCGGAACGAGGGTTTGTCCACGGAGCCCTGGGTCCCTCTGGCCGAGGGCAAGATCACCCGAGGCCGAGATCGCGCATCCCCTCGACCGGCTCGACGATGTCGTGCGCGTCGTTCTTCGGGTTGGAGACGGAGTTTCCCACCGCGAACGCGACCAATTCCTCGGCCGGATAGGGCCGCAGGAGCGGCAGGAGCATCTCGGGGGAGCGCTGCTGACGGTCGAGCCAGAGCGCCTCGTCCTGAGATGACAGGATGACAGGCATACGGTTGTGAATCGATGCGACGAGAGCGTTCGGCACGGTCGTTACGATGACGCACGTGGCCGGGTGATCGTCAGTCGGTGGCGTCCACAGGCCCGCGAAGGCGAACGGCGCACGGTCGTGCCGTCCGATGAAGTACGGCTGCTTCCGTTTCAGGCCGGAATTGCTCTTCCACTCGAAGAACCCGTCGGCCGGGATCAGGCATCGGCCGCGCTCGAGCGCGCGGCGGAAGAGGGGGCTGTCGACCAATCCCTCCGCGCGCGCGTTGATCGGGGGTGGCCGCTTCATGCTGTCGCGGGCGAACGCGGGACAAAAACCCCAGCGCATCTCTTTCAGGACGCGCTCGCCGTACCGCTCGTAGATCGCGAGCACCTCCTGACTCGGCGCGATGTTGAAACGGGGCACGATCTGCGTCTCGGTCATAGGCTCAAGCGAGAATCGGAGGCAAATAGCCTCCGGATCGGTCAGGGTGTAGCGACCGCACACGAGGCGACCCCAGCACGCAGGCCGATGTAGCGGGCGAGCCTCTCGTACGGATCGAACCCCACGAGCGTCGGCGCGTCGGTCACGAAGTTTGAGAGCGCGTTGACGTCATAGAGATAGATGCGCCCATCGCGGGCACTCTCGAGATACTCCACTCCGCCGACGTCGATCCCTCCCTGCCGGAAGATCTCTCGGACAGAATCGACAACCCACCGAGGCGGTTCCGCGACCTCGATCCGGCGACGCGCCTTCGCCGGTTCCGGCACCGGGCAGAAAGCGAAGTCGCTCGGGGAGGGTGGCTGCGCCCCGTCCACCTGACAGATGTCTGCCGGGCAGAGGTTGAATCCATCGCTCGGATCGTTGTAGATGCGAATCGCGTACAGGAACCGATCGTCCAGAACCTCAACGCGCACGATCGAACCGTCTCGAGGCGGATGGTACTCCTGAACGATTGCCGTGCCATCGATACCGAAGACCGAGCCAAGATCGGCGTCGGCGATGAGTTCGGCGCGACCGGAGTACCGACGCATCAGCGCGCCGCTGCCGCCGATGTTCGGCTTCACGATCAGTGGGAAGGTGAGATCGGTCGCGGCCGCGACGACTGCTTCCACCGAACTGGCTGCCCGACTGCGCGGATGAGGGATCCCCAGCGTCGCCATCAGGGTCAGCTGGAGGGCCTTCGAGAGTTCCAGAGCATAGGCCGAAGATCCATTGATCACGGGGAGTCCCCGGGCCTCGCAAACTTCGATGAGGTGACGCGCGTACAGGATCGCGTTGCCGTGATCGCGAAGGTACGCCGATGGACTCACGCGATTCACGATCAGACGGTACGGGAGATCGGAACCGGACGGATCGAAGTGATGCCTGTGTGCCTCGATGGGTGTGTAAGGGACGCCCAACCGATCCAACTGAACGAACAGCGGCGCGAACCACACCGGATGCTCGTAGAGGACGCCAATCACCTCGTCCGCCTCCCCGAATGTCTGGTCCATTCTACGAATGTGGACGCCGTCAACTCGCATCCTTCCGCGTCGGCTCTACGGTCGAGGCGCGCCCACCGGTTCCAGCGCCGGACGGGGCCCGTGATAGCCGCACTGATCGCCGTACAGGTTGACCAACCTCCGCTTCAGGAAGTCCGGGTCCTGACGAAGGAGTCTGATCAGATCGTTGAGTTCCTCCTCCTCTCGCGTATCGACGCGAACCTTACCTTCAGGACCGTGCAGCGCCTGCCAGAACATCGCCTGGCTCTGCAACGCGCGTAATTCGGCCTCGAAGCAGCGTGCCGGCTCCGCTCGGTCGAGGCGCAGCCCCTGAGCGTGCTCCCAGGCGTGAGTAGCTTCGTGAGCCAGCGCCGCCGCCAGCACGCGTACATCCAAATCCATCATCGGCGCATTCACCGTAATGGACCTCGTAGATACATCGTAGATAGCAATGACGTCAGGCCTCGGCAACTGGCCGACCCGCAGCGGTATCCCCAGATCGCGGATCGCGTTCGCGAGGTAAAGAGTCTTCGGCTCGCGGGCGAGGAGCCAGAGCGCGGGCGACAGATTGGGGTCGACTTCCGCTCGCGGGTGAAGGTTCGCCATGCGCATCAGGTAGGCGACCGCCGTCGCTTCCGTGGGCTTGAGGAAAATCGCGACCGAGTCGGCCGGCGCCCACAGGTGCGAGGCCAGCTTCAGCGCGACCTGGCCATTCTGCCCGATGGCACGGTCGACCACCACAATCGCGGCGCCCCGCGTGAGGCGTGCGCCGGAAACGGTTCGCCCACCCGGAAGCTCGTACAGCGCGGTGTCCACGGTCACGACGCCATAGAACTCCTCGGGCGGCAACGCGGTCGGCGTCGGTGTGGCCGCGGTTGTTTGCAGAGTCGGGAGCGTGGGCGTCGCCGTCGGACCCGCGGTTCGAAGGTAGCCGGGTGGCGTATCCCGTTCGATCAGGGTTTGGCGGAGTGCTCGCGCCGCGAAGACCCTGAGTTCGATGGCCAGGTCGACGGCGCGATCGAATTCGGGAAAGACGATCAGTCCGTCGCGTGGCGCCCACTTGTCTCCTTCGATCCGCCTCCAGAACGCGCTATCCGTGCCGGTGGCCTCGCCACGAGTGAGGACGACCGCTCCGAATCCGTAGCGCGCCCGCAACATGGCGCGCGGGTCCGGTTCGTCGCGCGCCTCCACCCCGTTTCCCGCGACGACGACGGCGTACCGACGCCCGAGGTCGACGACGAACTTCGACTGCGTCTTCGGCTGCTCTCCCGTGTAGACGCGCGTATCGATGCCCTGACATCCGGCGACACCCACGAGCAGCAGTCCCAGAATCCAGGCGCTTAGCCCAGCGAGCGCGGGCGCCCGCCGTTTCGCGCTAGCTGGTGACGATCTGCGCGACGACGTAGAAAATCCCCAGAACGAAGCTGCCAGCGAGGACTCCCGCGGCGGTGTTGTTCTCGTGCTGGATTTCACGCATCAGGTGATAGCGCCGCTCCAATAGTTCGAACAGTAGCGCTGCCACAAGAATCGAGACAAGGCTCCACAGAATGGTGCTCCCGAGAGCAGAGAGAATGCGATCGAAGTCCAGCATCGTCCGCACCGCCTCCTGACGGCGGACCAATTATCCTTTAGTGCAGCGAGCACAACAACGCGAGGTCAACGTCGGTGCGTCGATTCCGGATTGCCCTGGCGCAGATCAACTGCACGGTCGGCGATCTCGACGGCAACGCGTGCCGGATTGAGGAGCAGATTGGCGCTGCCCGAGCAGCCGGGGCTGACCTGGTCGCTTTCCCTGAGTTGGCGATCACCGGATACCCACCCGAAGACCTGCTGCTGAAGCCGTCCTTCATCCGCGACAGTCAGCGTTGCGTCGAGCATCTGGCGGCCCGTTGCCAGGGGATCTCCGCCGTGGTGGGGTGCATCGATCACGATGGCGACCTGTACAACGCAGCGGCACTTCTCCATCAGGGTCGCGTGGCCGCGGTTCACCGCAAAGTGCTCCTGCCCAACTACGGCGTGTTCGACGAGGACCGCTACTTCCGGCCTGGTCGGGAGTGCGCGGTCGTGAGCCTTCACGACGTGAGGCTCGGCGTGAGCGTGTGTGAAGACATCTGGTATCCGACCGGTCCTCTCAGCGCTCAGGCGCAGGCGGGCGCTGAGGTGGCCATCAACATCAACGCATCGCCCTACCACCGCGGGAAACGCGCGTGGAGGGAGCGCATGCTCGCGACGCGGGCGACCGATCACAGCGCCATCGTCTGTTATGTAAATCTGGTCGGTGGTCAGGACGAACTGGTCTTCGATGGCGGCAGCGTCGTCATCGGGCACGATGGCGAGATCCTCGCCCGCGCGCCGCAGTTTATGGAGCACCTGCTGATCGCCGATCTACCCGTCGAGGATGTGCTTCGGTCGCGCCTGCGTGAGCCACGGCGGCGGAAGGATTTCTCGGTCGCCTCCCTGGCGACACCGGTCACGCTCTCGCTCGAACCGGCACCCCGATCGCCGGAGACCGCGGCGGTGCCCGCGCATATTGCCGCGCCACCGGAGGATCTTGCCGAGGTCTACCAGGCCCTCGAGCTCGGCACCCGCGACTATTTCGTGAAGAACGGTTTCGCCCGCGCGATCATCGGCCTGTCTGGCGGTATTGACTCCAGTCTCACCGCGGCGATTGCGGTTGACGCACTTGGCGCCGACCGCGTCTGGGGCGTCTCTCTGCCCTCGCGCTACTCATCCGCCGGCAGTCGCGACGATGCCAGGAGCCTGGCCGAAAGCCTCGGCATCCGTCTGACCGTCCTCCCGATCGAGGCGATGTTCGGCGCGGGTTTGGAGACCCTGGCGCAGATCTTCGAGGGCACCCTGCCAAACGAAGCCGAGGAAAATCTGCAGGCGCGCATGCGCGGGGCCCTCTGGATGGCACTTTCCAACAAGTTCGCGCCCGCGCTCATGCTCACCTGTGGCAACAAGAGCGAGATGGCCGTGGGGTACGCGACCTTGTATGGAGACATGGCCGGTGGCTTCGCGGTCATCAAGGATGTACCGAAGACGCTTGTGTACCAGCTTGCCGAGTACCGCAATCGCGTCGCGGGACGCGATCTCATCCCGCGCGCCTCGATCGAGAAGGCTCCTTCGGCCGAGCTTCGACCCGATCAGCGAGACACGGATAGTCTGCCGCCGTACGAGCTGCTCGATCCCATCCTCGAGGCGTACGTCGAACTCGACCGGTCGGTTGACGACATCGTGGCGGCGGGTTTCGACGAGGCAACTGTGCGCCGCGTTGTTCGCATGGTGGATCGCGCCGAGTACAAGCGCCGCCAGTCCGCGCCGGGGGTGAAGATCACCGTGCGGGCGTTCGGGCGCGACCGTCGCCTCCCGATCACGAACCACTATCGCAACTGAGTTGCCGCCATGCCCGGACTGAGCGTCGAGGCTGCCTGGCGCGAGATACTTCCCCGCGGGACCGAACTCGTCGCGGGGGCGGTGGGTCTCGACCGCCTCATCACGTGGCCTGTGACGCTGCGTGCCCGCGCTCCCGCGCTTCCGCATCTGAAGGGTGGAGAACTCGCGTTCGTCGCGGTCGAGACCCTTGCCGTCCTTGATCCGCCGCAGACCCTGTTGGCGGTCATCCGCTCGATGGCGCTGAAACAGGTCTCCGGCGTGGCCGTAGTCGGACCAATCTCCCCGGAAGCGATCTCACTGGCCGAGAGCATAGGCTTGCCGATCCTCGCCCTCCCCGCGGCGCATTACCTGCCCGAACTGGAGCAGGCTGTCTCGCGCGCGATCGTCGATCGGCGCAACCTCTTTCATCAGCGGAGCCAGGACCTGTTCCGCGATCTCACCGAGGCAGCGATCGAGGGCGGTGGGGTGGAGACAATCGTCTCGAAGGTCGCCCGATTCACGCGACGGACGATCGTGCTGGAGTCCCCCACGTTCGAGGTCCGGCACGTCGGATTTGGCGAGCCAGCGGAACGGGAAGATTTCTTTGCCTCGCTAGCCGCTCAGTCGGCGAAGGTCGAGCGATGGGCGATCAATCTGGCGTACTCCGCCTCGGAACCACCAACGATGCGTCTTGCGATCGAGGGGGATCGGGAGCGAATCGTCGCGCCGATCGCGGGGCGGGAGGGCACTTTCGGCTACCTTTCGATCCTGGGTCGACGCGGTCAGCTTGAGCCGATCGACGAGATTGCGGTGAGTCGGGCTGCCGCCGCGTGCGCCGCGGACCTGGCCCGGGAGCGCGCAGTGCTCGACGTCGAGGATCGGCTCGAGGCCGATCTGATCGAGGCGCTCATCAGCGGAGGCTACGGGTCGGTGGCGAGCGCGCGAGCACGTGCGCGCCGACTGCGGCTCGATGTGGATCAGCGATTCGGCGCGATCGTATTCGGGGTCGACGGCGGCGGATCCGATGGCAGTGCCGCGCTGATGGTGCGCCGGGCGCGCGACCGCATCATCGCCGAACTGAATCGGCGCACGATCCGGGCGCCCACCGGGATCCACGAGCGTGTCGTGGTCAGTCTGGTGCCCGTGGCGGACGATGGCCGCTCCCTGCGCACTCTGGCCGATGACCTGCGGAGCGCGGTGAGCGAGGCGCTGGGGGTCGCGCTGACCGCGGGCATAGGCCGAATCCACGAAGGTGTCGACGGGCTACGGCTGGCGTTTCAGGAAGCGGAGGGCGCTCTACAGGTCGGAGGCCGCATCCGGGGCGAAGGCCGAACGCATCACTATGCCGACCTCGGTCTCTATCGGCTCCTGCTCGCCCTGAGATCATCGGCGGACCTAGAGGCATATTACGGCGATCTTCTCGGGCCGCTTGTCGAGTATGACCAGCGAAACGCGGGCGATCTCGTGCGGACGCTCGATGCCTACTTTGCGTGCCTGGGCTCGCCCACCGACGCAGCCGAGATGCTCGGCGTGCATCGCAATACGCTGATGTACCGGCTCAAACGAATCGAGGAGATCGCGCGCATCGATCTGTCCGACGCTGAGGCGCGGCTAGCCCTCCACCTCGCCATCCGCGTGGCCGACGTGCTCGGACGCGGCGTCGACTATGGGCGCATCGCCCAATCGAGCTAACGTCGGTTCTGTAGGCGCGCACGTAGGCAGCACGGTGCCCTGCCTGGTACGATCCGCCGGGCGATCGTCCGACCGGGCGTTTCGCACAATTCTGAAGGAGCACGCATGAGCACTACGCCCCCGAAGACCGCCGCGGATGTCGTTGCACTGGCGAAGTCGACCGGTGTCAAGATGGTCGACTGGAAGTTCTGCGACCTGCCTGGCCAGTGGCAGCACTTCTCGATCCCGGTGGGCGAACTCGATGAGGATATGTTCACCGAGGGTCTGGGCTTCGACGGGTCGAGCATCCGCGGGTTCCAGAAGATCCACGAGAGCGACATGCTGCTCATGCCCGATCCGACGACCGCGGTCGTCGACCCGGCGTGCCGCATCCCGACGCTCAGCGTGCTGTGCAATGTGGCGAACCCGGCCGACCGATCGCCCTACACACGCGATCCGCGCTACGTGGCCCAGAAGGCCGAGGCTTACCTGACGAAGTCGGGAATTGCCACCACCAGCTACTGGGGTCCCGAGGCGGAGTTCTTCATCTTCAACAGCATCCGGTTCGACCAGACCTCGCACTCCGGCTACTACTTCATCGATGCCGAAGAGGGCATCTGGAACAGCGGAGCCGAGGGGAGGAACCTCGGTTACCGGCCGCGGACGAAGGAGGGGTATTTCCCCGTTCCGCCGACCGACAAACTGCAGGATCTCCGGTCGGAGATGGTCCTGAAGATGATCGAGTCGGGCCTACAGGTGGAGGTACAGCATCACGAGGTTGCGACCGCTGGTCAGGCCGAGATCGACCTGCGGTTCAATACCCTGGTGAAGATGGCGGATAGTCTCCTGCTCTACAAGTACATCATCAAGAACGTCGCCTATCAGAATGGATACACCGCGACCTTCATGCCAAAGCCGCTGTTCGGCGATAACGGTTCGGGCATGCACGTCCATCAGAGCCTCTGGAAGGACGGCACGAACCTGTTCTGGGACCTGAAGGGGTACGCCGGCCTGAGCGACACGGCGCGCCACTACATCGGGGGGCTTCTGGCCCACGCGCCCGCGCTGCTTGCGATCTGCGCGCCGACGACGAACTCGTATCGCCGCCTGGTACCCGGATACGAGGCGCCGGTCAACCTCATGTACTCGCAGCGGAACCGATCGGCCGCCGTACGCATCCCGGTGTATTCGCAGAGCCCGAAGGCGAAGCGCATCGAGTTCCGATGCCCCGATCCGACGGCAAACCCGTACCTGGCGTTCGCCGCGCTCCTGATGGCGGGGCTCGACGGCGTCAAGAAGAAGATCGAGCCACCGACACCCATCGATCGCGACCTCTACGAGCTCGAGCCGAGCGAGGCGCGCCACATCAAGTCGACCCCGGGCTCGCTTCACGAGGTGCTCGATGCGCTCGAGGCCGATCACGCCTTCCTGCTCGAAGGCGACGTTTTCACGCCCGACCTGATCGAGACGTGGATCGAGTACAAGCGAGAGCGAGAGGCGCAGCAAGTTGCGCTACGACCGCACCCGTACGAGTTCCATCTGTACTACGACATCTAGATCGAGCTCCAGCGCGCTAACGAATCGGGCTCGCCGTACTTCCGGCGAGCCCGGTTCGTCCTTTCTGGTCCGGGGAAGGATTCGATGCGCCCGGCGCAGCCGCGTTCAGGCGACGATCTTGGAGATCGGCAGTTCGAGGATGTCTTCGGCTCCGGCCGCCTTCAGTTCGGGGATGAGGAGATTG
>Ga0194121_10003526_pt1 | contig 23647 bp, 24 predicted proteins | sample TA2MahCa50mmetaG_FD_148609 | JGI IMG/M metagenome (GOLD analysis project Ga0194121, IMG submission 148609) | Freshwater microbial communities from Lake Tanganyika, Tanzania - TA2015020 Mahale Deep Cast 50m | ecosystem: Environmental > Aquatic > Freshwater > Lake | place: Tanzania: Lake...
GTCATCTGCGGCGCCTGTTCGAGCCCGGCATTCCGCTCAAGCCCGGCGTGGTCGAGCTTCTCGATTTCCTGGCCGACCGCGGCCTGCCGGTCGCCGTCGCGACGTCGGCTGGGCGGACATCCGCCGAGCATCATCTCGGCAAAGCGGGCCTGCTCGGGCGTTTCAACGCGGTCGCCACGCGCGACGATGTCGAGCGGGCGAAGCCGCATCCCGACGTCTATCTCGAAGCGGCGCGGCGGCTGGGCATCGCCCCCGAGCGCTGCCTCGCCTTCGAGGACTCCAACATCGGGCTGGTCGCCGCCCACGCCGCCGGCACCATGGCCTTCATCGTGCCCGACATCCTGGCGCCGTCCGAGGAGGCGCGGACAAAGTCACTGCAAGTCCTGCCCGACTTGCACGCCGCGCTGAGTCTGCTGCGCGACCATCTCTAGAACTTCTCCACCCACGGCCGCACTTCGACCTCCCAGCTCCAGGCGCTGCGGTGCTGCTGCAGGGTCGCCCAGTAGGTTTCGGCGATGGCATCGGGATCGAGCAGGCTGTCGGGCGCGTTGTCGGGCACCGGCCGCGCGGTACTCCGAATGCCGCCGTCGATCACGAAATGGGCGACATGGATGCCCTTGGGCGACAGCTCGCGCGCCATCGACTGGGCAAGCCCGCGCAGCGCGAACTTGCCCATGGCGAAGCTCGCCGACAGGGGAAAGCCTTTGACGCCGGCGGTGGCGCCGGTGAGGAAGATCGCGCCGTGGCCGGTGGGCAGCATGCGCCGGGCGGCCTGCTGCGACACCAGAAAGCCGCCGAAAGCGCTGATCTCGACGGCGCGCCTGACCTCGTCGGGCGGCAGGTCGACCAGCGCGCCGCGCACCCGGCTGCTGGCGTTGTAGACCACGACGTCGGGCGTGCGACCGGCGGCGTCGAGCGCGGCGAACAGTCGGGCGACATCGGCCTCGTCGGCGGCGTTGCAGGCATGGACCGCCGCGCCGGTCTGCTTGGCGAGGTCGGCCAGCTTGTCGACCTGACGGGCGGCCAGCGCGACGGCAAGACCGTGGCGGGCGAACAGGCGAGCGAGTGAGGCGCCGAGGCCGGGGCCGGTACCGACGATCAGCGCGGAACTGTATTGCGGCTTTTGCATGAGGTCTCCTCGTTGCTGGCGATTCGGCACAGGTATAGGCTTTCATGCAACCAGGAAGGAGGCCGCCATGGACCAGACCCAGCCGGTCGGCCGTATCGACGTCATCTCCGACGCGATCTGCCCGTGGTGCTATATCGGCAAACGCCATCTCGAAGGCGCCCTCGACATCCTCGAAAAGCAGCGCCTGCGCTTCACCGTCGCCTGGCATCCCTTCCAGCTCAATCCCGACATGCCGCGCGAGGGCGTCGACCGGGCCCAGTATCGCTTGGCCAAGTTCGGCAGCGCCGAGCGCTCGCGCGAGATCGACCAACGCGTCTCCGGCGCCGCCGCCACCGTCGGCTTGGATTTTCATCTGGAGCGGCTGACGCGGACCCCCAACACCCTCGACGCCCATCGCGTGATTCGGCTGGCCGGCGCGAAAGGCGTGCAGGATGGCGTGGTCGCAGCACTGTTCGCCGGCTACTTCTGCAACGGTGCCGATATCGGCGACGCGAACGTGCTGGCCGAGCTTGGCGCCAAGGGCGGCCTGGACCGCGACGAGATCACCGCCATGCTGGCGAGCGACGGCGGACTGAAAGAGGTCGCCGCCGCCGATCGCATGGCGCGCAACGCCGGCATCCAGGGCGTGCCGAGCTTCGCCCTGCAAGGCCATGTCCTGTTCTCCGGCGCCGTGCCGGCCGACGAAATGGCGCAGGCCTTCCATCGCGCCTGGGAGATCCTGAAGAACCGCGCAGCCTGATCACGCCGCTTCTCGGCGGCCGGGCTCCGCGGTCACGAAGCGTTGTACGGATCGCGAGTTGTATCCAATGTTTCTTCGATTAGTCTGAACGCTCCACCTGATATTTGTTAAGCCGACAGGGATCGGGTGAGCTGAGATGAAGGTACCATCGACTGGCGGGCGCAGCGGCCTACACCCGACGCGCCATGGCAAACGTCCCGGCTGGCCATGATCGGTGCCCGGCCACTGCTGCTGCTGGTCGCCGTCGCGATGGCGTGGCTCGGCGCCGCCAGTTCCGCGCTGGCGCAGAAACGCGGCGGTGTGCTGCGGCTGTACCAGCTCGACAACCCGTCCAGCGCGTCGATCCACGAGGAGTTCGCGCCGGCGGCCGTCGTGCCGTTCATGCCGCTATTCAACAACCTCGTGGCGTTCGATCCCGGCCAGCCGCAGAACAGCGAGACGTCGATCGTGCCCGACCTGGCCGAGTCGTGGCGCTGGAACAACGACAAGACCGAGCTCAGCTTCAAACTGCGCCGCGGCGTGCAATGGCACGACGGCCGGGCATTCACGGCAGGCGATGTCGAGTGCACCTTCAATCTGCTGACCGGCCGGGCGCGCGACAAGCTCAAGGGCAATCCCCGTGGCACGTGGTACGGCAACATCAACTACGTCCACGGCGATACCGACCACGAGGTCACCATACACCTCAATCACCCGCAGCCCTCGCTGCTGTCGCTGCTCGCCTCGGGCCTGACGCCGATCTACCCTTGTCACGTGCCGGTGGCGCAGATGCGCAGCCGCCCGATCGGTACCGGCCCGTTCAAGCTCGACTCGTTCAAGCAGTTCGACAGCGTACGATTGGTCCGCAATCCCGACTACTTCAAGCCGGACCGGCCATACCTCGACGGCATCGAGTTCCACATCACCTCCAATCCCTCGACGGCGCTGCTGAGCTTCGTTGCCGGCCGCTTCGACATGACCTTCCCCTTGGAAGTGACGATCGCCCAGCTGCGCGACGTGCGGCGGCAGGCGCCGCGCGCGGTGTGCGAGACGACGGCGATGAACAACAACACCAACCTCCTGGTCAATCGCAACGCCGCGCCTTTCAACGACCTCGAGCTACGTCGCGCGTTGGCACTGGCCATCGACCGCCGGGCCTTCATCGCTGCCCTCAGGGACGGCAGCGGCAGTGTCGGCAGCACTTTGCAGCCGCCAGCCGATGGCTTGTGGGGACTGCCGCGCGAGCAGCTGGCCTCCGTGCAAGGCTACGGGCCCGACATCGAGCAGAATCGCCAAGATGCCCGCGCCATCATGCAGCGGGCGGGGTTCGGCCCGGACAAGCGTCTGCGTATCAAGATCGCGACGCGGCCGGCGGCGATCTACCGTGGCCCGGCCCACCTGCTTGCCGCCCAACTGGGCGAGATCTACATCGACGCCGAACTCGACGTCATCGAGGCATCACACTGGCCGGGAAGGCTGCGGCGCAAGGAATTCACGATCGGGCTGAACATCACGGCCAATGGAGTCGACGATCCCGATCAGACATTCTTCGAGAACTTCGCCTGTCGTTCGGAACGCAACCTGGGAACCTACTGCAACGGCGCAATCGAGCGCCTCTTCGAGGTGCAATCGGCGGAGACCAACCCCGACAAGCGCCGTAGTCTGGTCTGGGAGATCGACGCCAAGCTGCTGGCCGACGGAGCGCGGCCGGTCATCATGTGGCATCGCAATGCCACTTGTTGGCAACCCTACGTCAAAGGCTATGTCGCCCAGGTCAACAGCAGCTTCAATGCGTTCCGCTTCGAGGACGTCTGGCTCGACAAGTAGTGCGGCCGCTCAGTCCAGCCGGTGAATGCCGGCGGCGTGGAATCGCAGGTCGACGGGCTGACCGATCTCGAATGGCGACCGGCGATGCTGATCCGATGCCGCCACTTGCAAGGTGATGCCGCCCAGCGCCACCTGATAGTCGGTACGTTCGCCCAGGAATGTACGCTGGACAACCCGGGCAACGCCCGGTTCGCCGGCCGCCGCGGCATGTAGCTCGACCATCTCCGGCCGCACCACCAATCGCACCACTGTTCCGACGCCGACGTCGGCTGCGTAGGCAATAGGGACGCCCGCGACCTCGACCGCGTCGGCCGCCACGACACGGGCCTCCACGAGATTGGTGCGGCCGATGAAGCGCGCGACGAACTCACTCTGCGGCCGATAGTAGAGTTCGTCCGCGGTGCCCTCCTGCACGACCGACCCCTTGTCCATGACGGCGATACGATCGGAGATCGCCATCGCCTCCTCCTGGTCGTGTGTGACGTAGACCGTCGTGATGCCGACGCGCTTCTGCAGAGCGCGGATTTGCTCGCGCATCTCGACCCGGAGCTTGGCGTCGAGGTTGCTGAGCGGCTCGTCGAACAACAGGACCTGCGGCTCGAACACCACGGCGCGGGCCAGCGCCACACGCTGCTGCTCGCCGCCGGAAAGCTGATGCGGCTGCTGGCGGCCGTAGTGGACAAGCCCGACCAGGTCGAGCACCGCCTCGACCGAGCGCACGATCGTCTTTTCGTCACGACCCTGCACGCGCAGGCCATAGGCGACGTTCTCGAACACCGACAGATGGGGAAACAAGGCATAGTTCTGGAACACGAAGCCGATGCCGCGCCGATTGGGCAGCATACGGGTCACGTCGCGGCCGCCGATCAGGATGGCACCCTCGTCCGGTTGCTCGAAGCCGGCTATCATGCGTAGCGTCGTCGACTTGCCGCAGCCCGAGGGGCCGAGCAGGGTCAGCAGTTCGCCCGGCGCCACCGCGAGGCTGACCTCGCGCACGGCGTAGACCTCGCCCTTGACCGCATGGTCGAAGCGCTTCGCAATGCGTTCTAGGCGAATGTCGACCGGCGGCACGGCTAGCCTCCCAGGAACGAACGCGCAGCCGCACCCGCCGTCGGTGTGCGCAAGCGGGCCAGCACGGCGCTCAAGCCAGCCACCACGACGAACACCACGACGATCACGAAAACCGAGAAGGCCGCAGCCGGCCCCAGCGCCATCTCGGTCATGTTTTCCAGGATGCGCACGGTGATCAGTGTCCAACTGATCGACACCAGGAAGATAGTGGCGCTGATCGCCGTCATCGAACGGATGAAGACGACACCCAGGCCGGCGAAGAAGGCCGGCGCGATCAATGGCAGGGTGACGCGGCGGAAGGTCTCGCCGCTCGCCGCGCCGAGACTGGCCGAGGCCTCCTCGATGCTGCGGTCGATTTGCTGCAACAGCGCTACCGTGGCGCGGATGCCGGTCGGGCTGTAGCGGAAGACGTAGCAGGCGACGATCAGCAGGGCGCCGCCGGTGAGCGCGATCGGCGGATCGTTGAAGGCGATCAGATAGGCAATGCCGACGATGGTACCGGGCAGCGCATAGTTGATCATCGCCACCAGTTCCATGGCGCGGCGGCCGGGGAAGTCGCGGCGAGCGATGAGGTAGCCCACCAGCACGCCGTACAGGCCGCCCAGCGGCATGCCGAGCGCAGCAATGATCAGCGTGTCGCGAATGGCCGGCAACCCCTCGGTGAAGATCACGGCGTAGTGGCGCCAGGTGAAGCTGTAGTCGGCGCCGAACGCCGCCACCAGAGAGGCGACGAGCAGAAGGGCATAGAAGTAGACGATGATTGTCGCCACGGCGACGCACGCTGCGACCAGCACCACCTGCATCCAGGGCGCGATCGCCTGGGAACGCGAGCGCTGGCCCACCTTGCCGGTGACCGTGACGTAGGTCCGTCGTCCGACCCAGTGGCGCTGCAGCAGGAAGACCATCACGGCCGGCACGAGCAGGAGGAGCGACAGCACGGCGCCGCCCTTGAAGTCGAACAGGCCGGTGATCTGCAGGTAGGCCTGGGTCGGCAGCACGGGAAAGGCGTTGCCCGCCAAGATCAGCGGCGTGGCGAAGTCGGCCAGCGAGGCGGCGAACAACAGCAGAAAGGCATTGGCGAAGCCCGGCACGCAAAGCGGCAGCGTGACGGTGCGAAAGGTGCGCCAGCGCGAGCCGCCCAGGCTGAACGCCATTTCCTCGAGGTTGGGATCGATCGCCGCCAGGATCGGCCGCAAGGTGAGATAGGCGATCGGGAAATAGGTCAAGGTCTCGGCGATGGCCGTGCTCCAGAAGCCGTAAGCCGACACACCGGTAAGGCCGAGCAGATGATGACTGATCAGGCCCCTCGGCCCGAACGAGAAGATGATCGAGATCGACGTCGTGAAGGGCGGCGACACCAACGGCAGCAGGACGGCGGCGTCAAGCACGGTCAGCCAGCGCCGACCAAGGCCGGCCCGTACCGCGGCGAGTGCGAACAGGAAGCCCACGGCGGTGCCCAGCACGCCGACCGATGCGGCGAGGATCAGGCTGTTCACGAAAGCGGCGCGATGGCCGGGATCGGCGAGACTGTCGAGCAGCGGCGCCAGGGTCGGTCGCCCTTCGTCGACGAAAGCGCGCTCCAGCAGATGCGCCAGCGGAAACAGCACTAACAGCAGCAGCAGGCACCAGATCGCGGCCACGGCGCCGAGCAGCGCCGGATCACCGGCGATGCCGCGCCACGATGGGGATCGCGCCCGCGCCACGCCGCCTACTGCGCTGGCAAGACTTCCTTGACCCAACGGTCGACGATGCGCCTGCGATTGGCTCCGGCGTACTCATCGTCGATCGGGAATATGCGAGCCCCCTTCAGCACTTCAGCGAGCGCCGGGTCAGTCTTGACGTCGGGATGGGCCGGCACGAAGTTGACCTTGTACTCGGCGAACTTGGCTTGCATGGCGGGACTGGTCGCGAAGTCGATCAGCTTCTTGCCGGCCTCGCGATTCTTGGCGCCTTTGATCAGGGCGATCGCCTCGGCCGAGGTGCCGATCCCTTCCTTGGGAAAGCTGACCACAACGTCGTAGCCCTTGGCCTTGGTCTCCAGCGCATCGACGATGAAGAAGATGCCGCCGGCTGCCTGGCCAAGCCCGGTCGGCAGCGTGCCGCCGCCACCGCTCTTGGTGTAGACCTGCACGTTCTGGCGCAATCTCTTCAGATAGGCGAAAGCCTTGTCCTCATCACGGCCGAACACCTCCAGCACCGAAAAGATGCGCGTCACGGCCGTGCCCGAGGTGCGTGCGTCGGCCATCTGCAGCCCGTTCTTGTAGGCGGGATCGAGAAGGTCGTCCCACGATGCCGGCGGCTTGAGGTTGTTGGCCTTCAGGAAGGCGCCGTTGGTCATGAACACCAGCGGGTCGTCGGCAATCGCCATCCACTGGCCGTCGGCCTGCTTGAAGCGTGCCGCGAGCTTGGCAAACGACGGCGACTTGTACGGCTCGAAGATGCCCTCCTTGATGCCCGCGGCAAAGGTCTCGACCGGGCCGCCGAACAGCACGTCGATGCGTGGGTTGTTCTTTTCGGCGATGACGCGGGCCAGCGCCTCGCCCGAGGAGAAGCGTAGGAAGTTGACCTTGATACCGGTCTGCTTCTCGAATTCCTGGAACATCGGCCGCGCGTAGTTCTCCGGCCAGATGGTATAGACGTTCAGATCGGCCGCCCGGGCGGCAGCAAATCCGCCGAGCCAGGCGATCATGACGAGAACAGCGCAGCGCAGCGACCTCATCGGTTTCCCCCTGTGATGGTCTTGTTGCTTGCTGCGATATTTGACCAGCGGCGCTGCCAGCGCAACGGCCGCTGCGCCCGACTCTAGGACAGAACCGCGACCTTCTTGCGCTCGATCAGCTTGAAGTCGATGGCCGCCCCGAGGCCCGGCCCGTTGGACACGTGCACCAGCCCGTCGCGGCCGACCACGATGTCCTGCTCCAGCCCGTACTTCTGCGCGCCATCGGGCAGCAGCACCTCGAAGAATTCGGTGTTCCGCAGCGACGCGATGACGTGCAGGTTGGCGACGTTGTTCAGCGAGTTGCCACCGTGATGGACCTCGTAGTTCATGCGGAACGACTCGGCGAGGTGGGCCGCTTTCACCAGGGTGGTGATGCCGCCCTTCACCGCGACGTCGCCGCGTAGATAGTCGGTGGCCTGCAGCATGATCCACGGCTGGTAGGCGTCGAGACCGGTGATGGGATACTCGGTGGCGAGGATCGGAATCGAGAGTTGTTGCTTCAGCTTCACGTAGTTGTAGATGTCCTGATCGGCGAGCGGATCCTCGTACCAGTGGAAGTCCATCTCCTCCGCCGCGCGGCCGACACGCAACGCCGTGGGATAGTCGTAGGCCCAGGTCGAATCGAGCATGATCGTGAAGTCGCCGACCGCGTTGCGCACCGCTTCGCACACCGCGACGTCCTCGCGCCAGCGCGTCGGCGGATGGATCTTGTAGGCCGCCCAGCCGTTCTCCTTAAACTCGGCCGCCTGCTCGGCATAGGCACTGGGCGAGGGCAGCACGGCCGAGCTCGCGTAGGCCGGAATCGACTCGCGGTAGGTGCCGAGCAGGCGATGGATCGGTTGGCCCATCGACTTGCCCAAAAGGTCCCACAGCGCCACGTCGACGGCGCCGATCGCCCGCACGCCGGCCACGCGCTGACGCTTCCACAGGTCGGCGACGATCGCCTCGCGGTGCAATGCATTGCGGCCCATCAACATGGGCTTCAAGTGCGTGATCAGTCCCTGCCCGTCGGTCGCCGCGGAGTTCGAGGCGGAGCCCAGGAAGGCGTGGCCCTCGATGCCTTGGTCGGTGGCGATGCGCAGCAGACCGAGCGCGCTGGAACCGGCGAACTTGCTGTGCTGGCCATACTGCGTGGGCGGAATGTCGTCCCAGGCAAACACCGTCAAAGTGACATCGGTGATCTTCATGGCGTTGCCTCCCTGATCGCAGGCGCGATGCACTGCGGCGCGACCGCACCGCGGCTCGTCGTGTCGAAACCGCCGCCGGCGTGTTGCCCAGTCACTGCCGCAGTATAGACTGCCGCCATGTCCGACAAAGCCCGAGCCGAATTGGCACCGACCGGCGTTCTGCGTGCCGGCATCAATCTTTCGAACTTCCTGCTGGTCACCGGCCGCAGCGACAAGTCCGAGCCGCTCGGCGTGGCGCCCGACATGGCCAAGGAGATCGCAGCCTCGCTCGGCGTGCCGGTGACCTATGTCACCTACAAGTCTCCGGGCGAGCTTGCCGACCAGGCCGGCAACGACGCCTGGGACATCGGGCTGATCGGCGCCGAACCGCAGCGCGCCGAGAAGATCGCCTTCACCGCCGCCTATGTCGAGATCGAGGCGACCTACATGGTGCCGCCCGGCTCGCCGCTGAAGTCGATCGCCGACGTCGACAGGAAAGGCGTGCGCATCGCGGTCTCCGCCCGCTCGGCGTACGGATTGTGGCTGGAAAACAACATCAAAAGCGCCACGCTGCTGCCGGTGTCCGGCCTGCAAGGCGCGTTCGACACATTCATGAACGACAAGCTCGACGCTCTGGCCGGCCTGCGGCCCGGTCTCTTGAAGGACCTCGAGAAGCATCCCGAACTCAGGATCCTCGACGGCAAGTTCACCGCCGTGCAGCAGGCGGTCGGAACGGCGCGCTCCAATGGCGCGGGCGCCGCCTATCTCGCCGAGTTCGTCGAGAAGGCCAAGAAATCCGGCCTGGTGGCGAGCCTGATCCAACGCCACAACGTCAAGGGGCTGTCGGTCGCGCCGCCGGCGTAGCGGCCGTCGCGCCATCCAGCGGGAGGGCCGCGCCGTGCCGATCGTGCTCAGCGAAAACTTCCGCGCGCTGTTCTACGCGCCCTTCTACGCCGCCTGCGCGACCGGCGCGTTTCGCGACGCCGGCGTCGAGGTGATCCTGCGGCCCTCGCCCGATCCAACGGCGGCGGCAAAGGCGTTACGTTCCGGCGAGGCCGATGTCATGTGGGGTGGCCCGCTGCGCGTCATGATCGTGCACGACAGCGAGCCCGATGCGGATTTGGTGTGTTTCGCCGACGTCGTGGCGCGCGACCCCTTCTTCGTGATCGGCGCGCGGCCGCGGCCGAACTTCCGGCTGGCCGACCTCGCCACGGTGAGGTTCGCCACAGTGTCGGAGGTGCCGACGCCGTGGATTTGCCTCGCCGACGATCTGAGACGCGCCGGCGTGACGCCCGACCGGCTCGACCGCCTGTCGGGGCCGACCATGGCCGAGAATGCCGCGGCAGTCCGCGCCGGCACGCTCGCCGCCGCGCAGCTCTTCCAACCTTATGCCGAACAGCTGATCGCCTCCGGCGCAGGCCATCTCTGGTACGCCGCGGCATCGCGCGGACTCACCGCCTACACCACCCTGGTGACGCGGCGCGACACGCTCCATCGCCGCGCCGACGATCTCTTCAAGATGACGAGCGGCCTGGCACGCACACTCCGCTGGTTCGCCGCCACGCCCTCGATCGAGATCGCCCGCACGCTCGAGACCTACTTCCCGGATGTCGGGGAGGCGATTTTCGCCGCCGCCATCGACCGCTATCGCGCCCTCGGCCTATGGGCGACCGACCCGGTGATCCGCCGCGACGGCTATGACCGCCTGCACGCCGCCATGCGCGCCTTCGGCACACTGAAGCGCGACATCGCCTATGAAGCCTGCGTCGACACGGCGCTGGCGGCGCGTGCGCTCACGCAAAACTAGGGCTTGATCGTCACACAGCCCGGATCGATCGCCTGATTGGCGATCTCGACGAAGCGTTCCAGCGGACAGGCGTTCATGTGCAGGTCGCGTGCGCAGCCCGGCAGGTCGACCGTCACCATGCCCGGCGGACGTCCCAGCTCGAGCACCGTCGTCTGGCGCATCTGCTGGAGCGTCTGCGCATAGTAAGCCAGCCGGACATAGCGGCGACCGGTGCGGACCTCGCGCAGCAGCTCGAAGGCGAGAGCGCCGCCCGGCGTGATTTCGTTGGGCTGGAAGCCGGGAATCTGCCAGCCGACATTCAGGAGCCGCGCAATGTTGGCGACGTTGCCTTCATGCCCGATCAGCAGGCCGAACCGCAGCGGCTCGGCCAGCGATTGCAGGCCGGGGAACTTGTGACCGTCCTGCAAAGTCGCCGTGATCTGGGCGAGCAGGTTCGAGCCTCGCTGACGCGCAATCGGCAACGTCTTGTGCGCGAGATCGACGTCGAGCCGATGGATCTTGAGCAGGTCCTGAAGCTCGGCGTCGCTCGCGAGGCGCCCCCATGCCACCTGATCGGCGGGCATCCCCTCGGCGGCCTGCATCAGGAAGGTGTCGCCGGCCGACGAGCCGATGGCGATCGGTCCGGTGAGAGCGATGCGGCCGCGTTCGCCCGCCACGATCGCCGGCGGTTGCGATCGCAGGCCGCACGCGCCGCCTGGCGGGGTCACGCCCGGCGGGCAAAGAACAGCCTGCATCGAGGCGAGCTGCGGAGCGTACTCGCGCAGCACGGAGCTGAAATCGCCACCGATACGCGCCAGTGCGGCGAGGCGGTTGGCGGCTCCGTCCATGGGGCAGGATGGCGACGGCGGCGGATCGAACAGCGGATCGGGTGCCGTCGTGTCGGTCTGGCTACGCAGCAGAGGCGTGGCGCAGTCCGGGTACATGCCGGCGAGCAGGGCGGCCCCGCTCGACTGCGTGCGCTGGCCGGTGTCGGCCCATGCCACGACCGTGTTGCGCGGCGGGCAATCGTCGGCCTGCACCAAGCCGCGCCCGCCGTTCAGCACGCGGTAGTAGCGACCCATCAGCCGCAGGAGTTGCTCGCCGCGCGGCGTCAGCTCGCCGGCCGGCACCGGCCAGGTCGGCCAGGGCGTCGCCACCTGCCGGTCCCTGTCGTCGGCCGCACGCACCGGGGCGCGCACGCCGTGCCGCGACAGCAGGACCGCCCGGTCCAACTGCCATCCCGGAGGGATCGGCAGGATTTGTGCAGCCGCTGGCTCACCCAGCAGGACCGCCAGCAGACCCAAGGCGACGACGCGAATGCTCATGAGGCTCCCCCGAGCGGGACTATGCCGTCAGGCGACCTGTTTCGCCATCTCTCTCGTGCGGGCCTCTCGCATGGGCGTGGTCGGCGCGCAGTGGTGGTGATACTCTTTGTCCGTGTACGGTCTCTTGCGAGTCCAGACATGCTGATGCTTCATCCGCCGACGCTGCAGCTGATCGGCATCATCGTCACGCTGGTGTCGGCGGGCGTGTCGCTGCTGACTTGGTACCGCCATCGCGGCGGCGCCGGCCTGCGCAGCTGGGCGATGGCCCTGTTGTTGGGCGGCGCCGCGACCTTCCTGTACAGCATGCGCGGTAACGATCCCTCCTTCCGCGTCGTGCTGTTTGGCGACACGCTGTTCGTCGCGGGCTTCGTCACCATGTGGCTGAGCATGCGCCGCTTCAACAACCCGCAACTGGCGCTCGGCCGGATGATCGTCATCGCCGCCGCAGTGACCATCATCTTCGGCATTCTGTTCACGCTGGCCTGGCAAGCCGCCGCTGCGCTGCGCGCGCATTCCATCGTGTTCTCGCTGTTCATATGCGGCCTCGCCTTGGCGGCAGCCCGCGAGACCTGGCAGGGCCGCCGTCTCGATGGGCTGCGCAGTCGCGGTATCGCCGCGCTGGCCTTGGTAGGCATCGCCGTGGCGCGCCTGATGCGGGCGTTGGTGGTGTTCGGCCGCGCGACGGACATGGTCGATAGCCAAACCAATGCAATCGCCCTGGGTTATACTCAGTACGTCACGACCGTATGCATCCTGGTCGTGACGTTCGGCCTGGTCCTGATGGCCAACGAACGTTTCGAGCGGCAGTACGCCGCCCTGGCCGAAGGTCGCCCGACGACCTGAGTCGCGACGGTGCCGTCCGTCGGCCGCGATTCGCCGATACGATCGCTCGGTGCTAGAATATTATGAGTTCAGCTGGAGTCAGCTGAACTCATAATGCCTGCTGCAACACGCAACACCGCTGCGCGCGAATGAGATGAAGTGGAACCGCAAGCGGTTCCACTTCATCTCATTCCGTTCTAGGGTCGAAGCACGGCAAACAGGGGAATGACATGCGGTCGATCGGAGCGGGCGTTGCGACGGCGCTGCTGGCGCTGATCTTGCCGTTCGCGACCTCGGCCCAGAACGGGCTCGAGCGGTTCGAGGCCGAATTGAAGCCTCGATTCGAGCTGAAGCAATTCACCTATGCGAGCGGCACGCCGCTCGGCAATTCGGGCTTCGTGCTGAACGACGTGGTCGCCACCATTCCAGCCAATCCGGCGACCGGCGACAAGGAAAGCACGATCAAGATCCAGAAGGCGACGATCGAGGCGCTCGACTTCGACCGATTGAAGAAGGATGCCAAGACCGACGAGGCGCCGCGTTTCGCCAAGCTCAAGCTGGACGGCGTCACCGGCAACGACGAGATCTTCACCGCCTTGCAGCCGTTCGGCGTGCCCAATGTGCCGTTCGATATCGCACTCGACTACCGGCTCGATCCGGCGGCCAAGGTGCTCGATCTCGAGATCCTCGAAGTCGCGCTGCGCGGCCAAGCCAAGATCGCGCTGTCGCTGGTGGTCGACAATGTCAGCGACAAGATCAGCGAAGTGGCCGGCACCAAGGACGACGGACGACTGCGCACCGCCGCCCTCACGCTCGACGACACCGGCCTGCTCGCCAAGCTCCTGTCGGCCTGGGCCAAGGAAGAAGGTGTGACACCCGAGGAGCTGGTGCAGACGGCGTTGGCAGGCCTCGCCGCCTTCGCTGCCCAGCAAAGTCCACCCACCCTGAAGGCGCTCGACGCCGTGGCCTCCTTCCTGGTCGACTGGAAGGCACCCAAAGGGCCGTTGGTTCTGGCGGTGAAGCCGGCCAAAACTGCCGGCCTGTCCGACCTCGACAAGATCATGGTGCCCGACGCTCTCACCGAGGAGTTCGGGTTCGACGCGACCTATCCCGGCACACGGCCTGGCACGGCCAAGACCGGCGCGTCGGGGAGGAAGTGACGATGAAGCGCCGCCGTCTCCTCGCTGCCGGCCTGATCCTGCCGTCGTGGCCGGCGATCGCACAGGACACCTATCCGTCCAAGCCCGTCCAGATTTTCGTGCCTTTCCCGCCGGGCGGCGTGGCCGACATCACGGCGCGGCCGCTCGCCCATGTGATGGGCCGTCTCGTCAGGCAATCGGTCGTGGTGGTGAACAGGCCCGGCGCCGGCGGCTCGGTCGGCGCGGCGCAGGCGGCGCGTGCCGCGCCCGACGGCTACACCCTGCTGCTCGCCCTATCGTCGATTTCCGTGCTGCCGGTCGCCGATCGCCTGCAGGGCCGCCCGGCCGCCTACGAGCTCGACCAGTTCGCGCCGCTCGCGTTGATCACTGCCGACCCCACCGTGCTGGTGGTGCGCGCCGACGGCCCCTACAAGACGCTCGAGGATCTGGTCGCAGCCGCCAAGGCCAAGCCGGGCACGATCAACTACGGCTCGTCGGGCGTCTACGGCACGCTGCATGTGGCGATGGAGATCTTCGCCCATGCCGCCGGCATAAAGATGTTCCATATCCCCTACCAAGGCGGCGGCCCGGCGGTGGCGGCGTTGCTCGGCGGCCAGATCGATGCGCTCGCTTCCGGGCCGGCGGCGGCGATCGGCCAAATCAAGGCCGGCAAGATGCGGGCGCTCGCGGTGTGGGGCGACAAGCGGCTCGCCGCCATGCCCGACGTGCCGAGCATGAGGGAGCTGGGCTACGATGCCACGTTCTTTATCTGGTCGGGCTTGTTCGCCCCGGCCGCCACGCCGCCGGGGCTCCTCGCGGCACTGCGCGATATCGTGAAGCGCACGGTCGAGGATGCCGAATTCAAGGAGGCGATGGACAAGGTCGAAACGCCGATCGCCTATCTCGACGCCCCGGCTTTCAAGAGCTTCCTCGACCGTGACGCGGAACGCCTGAAGGCGGCGGTCGAGCGCATCGGCAAAGTGCCGGAAAATTAACGGCCGAGCGCCGCTAGGGAGTGTTAGAACGCTCCCCGGATCGTCGAAATCATCGAGGGGGACCAGTCATGGCGCTGAAGAGAGTGGCGCTCGAAATCGGCATGGGCACCGACATCCGCGGCGGCGACTACACCAAGGCCGCGGTGCGCGCGCTGCGCGATGCGCTGTGGCACAACTCGCTCACCGTGGCGACGGCGGTCGGCAAGTCGAGCGACGACATGCAGGTCGAGGTGCTGATCGGCGTGCCCAAGCCCGACCTCGTCGACAAGCAGGAAGTCTTGGCCGTCCTGCCGCACGGCACCGGCACGGTGACCGTGGTCGAAGGCGGCCTGGAGATTGCCAACGAGACCGGCACCGACAAGACCGTGATCGCCCAGGCCGCCGCCGTCGTGCGGCTCGATCTCTGAGGAGCCCACCATGCCCGCCAAACGCGTGATTCTCGAGCTCGGCACCGGCAACGACTTGCACGGCGGCGACTACACCAAAGCCGCCTTGCGCGCCGTGCAGGATGCCCTGCATCACAGCTCGCTCGCCATGATCCGCAGCCTCAAGGTCGATCCCAAGACCGGCATGTTCGTCGACGTCACGATCGGCGTGCAGCAACCCGACAAGGTCGACCTCGAAAAAGTGCGCGCCTCGCTGCCGCACGGCATCGTGACGGTGAAGGCGGTCAAAGGTGGCCTCGACGTGCCCGATCCCGAGAACAACGACCCGGCGGTGATCGCCTCCGCCGCGGTGTGCGTGAGACTGGAGCTGCCGTGATGCTGCTCTACGAACACCCGCTGTCGTCGTACGCCCAGAAGGTCAAGATCGCGTTGCGCGAGAAGGGCCTCGACTTCAAGGTCGAGACGCCGGCTGCGCTGGGTTCGGGCAGGGCCGACGGGGCGTTTGCCGCGGCGAGCCCGCGCAACGAAGTGCCGGCGCTGATCGACGGCGCGGCGCGGATCTTCGATTCGACGGTGATCCTGGAGTACCTCGAGGACAAGTTCCCCTCGCCGCCGCTCTTGCCGCGCGACCCGATGGCGCGCGCCCAGGCGCGCATGATCGAGGAGGTTTGCGACACGCTCTACGAGGCGATCAATTGGGGCCTGGGCGAGATCCGCTGGTTCAAGCGCGCCGAGGGCGAGCAGGCCGAGAAAATGAGAGCCGCAGCCGCACGGCAAACCGCCGAACTGCAGGCCTGGCTCACTGAAAAGCTCGGTGCCACCGATTGGTTCGGCGGCACGAGCTTCGGCTGGGCCGATCTCAGCGTCGCGCCTTACCTCAATCGGTCATTCCACTACGGCCTCGGCACTGCGGCGGGCTCGCCCCTGGCGAAATGGCGCGAGCGCATCGTCGCGCGGCCATCGGTGGCGGCGACCTTCCGTGAGTTCGAGGCGGCGGCCGAGCGCATGGGAGACGCCGCCCAGCGCCTGGCTTCGGGGGCGATCCGGCGTGAGTATCGCGACCATCGCCTGGAATGGATGATGAAGTCGGGCGGCGTGCAGATCGTGCTGGACGGCATCGCCAAGGGCAACATCCGCTTCACCTGGCCCCTGGGATAGCTCCAGCGCCATGCGCCGCAGCGACGATCGCATCCTCACGACCCATGTCGGCAGCCTGCCGCGCGACGCCGCGCTGACCGACCTGTTGATCCGCAACGAGGCGGGCGACGCGGTCGACCAGGCCGAGCTGGCGCGGCACAGCGAGACTGCGGTGCGCCATGTCGTGCGCCAGCAGGTGGCGAGCGGCGTCGACGTGGTGAATGACGGCGAGCAACCACGCGTCGGCTTCCAGACCTATGTCGCGCAGCGCATGACGGGCTTCGGCGGCGAATCGTCACGGCCAAGGCCGCGCGACTACACCGACTTCCCCTCGCTGCTGGCGCAGCATCGCCAGCGCTTTCCGCGACGCAGCAAGGTGTCCAATGCGCCGCAGGCCATCACCGAAATACGCTATGACGATCTGGCGCCGGCCGAAGAGGAATGCCGTATGTTCCGCGCCGCGCTTGGCGGCTTGGGCAAGCCGCCGGTCGAAGCGTTCATGACGGCGGCCTCGCCCGGGATCATCGCCACCACCCTGCTCAACGCCCACTACCCCAGCCACGAAGCCTATGTCTTCGCGCTGGCGCGCGAGATGCGCAAGGAATACGCGCTGATCGCCCGCGACTTCATCCTGCAGATCGATGCGCCCGATCTCGCGATGGAACGCAGCGTGCTGTTCCACGACAAGAGCAATGCCGAGTTCCTGGAGATCGCCGAGATGCACGTGGCGGCGCTCAACGAAGCGCTGGCCGGCATCCCGCGCGAGCGCGTCCGGCTGCATTGCTGCTGGGGCAACTATGACGGCCCGCACATCCACGACATCCCGCTGGCGGAGATCCTGCCGGTGCTCGTCCAAGCCCGCGCTGGCGCGCTCAGCATGGAATTCGCCAACCCGCGCCATCAGCACGAGTACGCCGCGCTGAAGCGGGCCAGGCTGCCCGCCGAGTTCGTGCTGCTGCCCGGCGTAATCGATTCGACGACCAACTATGTCGAGCACCCCGAGGTGATCGCCAACCGCATCTGCGAGGCCGTCGATGCCGTGGGCGATCGCAGCCGCGTCATCGCCTCCAGCGACTGCGGCTTCGGCACCTTCGCCGGCTCCGAGCTGGTCGCCGCCGACGTGGTGTGGGCCAAGCTGAAAAGCCTGCGCCAAGGCGCCGACATCGCGACCCGGCGGTTGTGGGGTAGAGCGTAGCCCATTCCTCCCCGGCGAAGCCGGGGAGGTGTCGCGAAGCGACGGAGGGGTCATGAGCAGCGGTACTGCCGCTGTTGACCCCTCCGGCCCGTTGGGCCACCTCCCCATCGTATGACGATGGGGAAGAGAAATCACCTCACCAGCAACGGCTGGCCCTGCTCGAGCGCCCGCCGCGCCATGGCCGCCAGCTCAGCGTCGGTGGCGCTGCTGACCGGGTGACCGATTCGGGCGAAGCGGTAGTCGGGCATGCCGAGCACCCGGCTCATCATCTCGGCGGCGGTGACGAACCGTTCGGTCATGACGCTGAAGGCGGGAACCAGGAGGCGTTCGGCAGTGACGGAGTCGTGCAGACTGCACGATGAGCAGCTGCCTCAATCGCCGATGCCGGAGACCACCGCATGCCAGCTCCTGATCTCGGCCACGATGTGCGGATCGGCCGGCGCGCTGTAGTTCGACTTGGTGCGCATCACGACGTCGGCCACGCCGTGCTGCTCGCGCAGCAGACGGTCGAGATGAGCGAAGAAGCCCTTGGTGCCTTCCTTGCCGTTGGAGATGAAGCCCACGGTCTTGCCGCGCAGGCTGCCGAGCCGCGGCGCGAGCTGGCCGATCGGCGGCGCTTTCTCCGGAGTGGGGTCGAGGACACGAAACGTCATGACTCACCTCTGTCGCTATTGCTTGGGTGGCTCGCAGTCGATGCAGGCGCCGATCGGCACGGTCACGGCATGGCTCTTGTGGCCGAGCCACGGCGGGATGACGGCGCCGAAGCCGCCGGCCGGTCCGCCGGCCGCCACCACCAGGAGCTGGTCGGGCGATTCCATGGCGGGATAGACGCTGTCGCCACGGTCGCGCACCACCGCACCCTTGCCGACCTCGGCCCACTCACGACGGTGGATGCGCGCCCGCTCGTGGATGAACGAAGCGATGTCGGCCTTGCTCCAACCCGCCGCCTGCAAGTGCTCGCGCAGTTGCTTGGGGATGATCAGCGCATAGTTGCCGGGATGGATCGAGTAGTGCCGCAAATTGGCGCGCATCTCGGCGGCGAAGGTTTCCAGGATCTCCTCGGGCTTGGTCGTCCATTCGTTCATGATCTGGCGCGGCGCGCCGGCCGCCATCACGGTCACGGCCGAGGCCTCCTTGGGAATGCCGCGCGTCTCGGCCAACGAGAGCCACGTGGTGTCCTCTTCATCCTCGGCCAGGCAGAAGCTGAACTTGCCGGGATGGCCCAAGGTCGAACGATCGATGGCGCCCGGCCGCACATCCATGAGGTTGATCAGGCAGAGCCGCAGCGCGCGGCCGATCACCGCCGTGGCGCGGTCGCTGTTGCCGAGCGCGTTGAAGCCGCCGCTGGCGCCGAGCTCGAGGCGGATCGGGCCGTTCAGCACCACCAGGACGGCGCAGCCGCCGGTGCTGGCGGTGGCGCCGTGCATCAGGAACTCCGGCTGCATCATCGCCGTCCAGGCGGTGGCCACGACCGGGAAATGCATGGGCAGGCAGCCGGCCATCACGGCATTGATCGCGAGCTTCTCGGCGGTGACGGCAAGCCCGCGCACCGGCTCGACGCCGATCAACTGGTCGGCCGGCATCATCGCCCAATCGAGGCAGGCCTGAACCGCCTCGGCAGTCGGCGGCACGATGGGCAGGCCGTCGGTCCAGCCGTTGGCGTGATAAAGCTCCTGGACGGCGGCGATGTCGGCGGCTTCGTAGGTGCGTGAATCGAGCGGCATCGGTGCTCCTCAAGCGGCCAGCATACGCTCGCGATTGCGCTCGCGCAGGATGGGCATCACCCACTTGCCGAAGCGTTCGGCCTCCTCGTCGTGCAAGTAGCCCGACAGGCAGAAGGAGTGGCAGCCGAGGTCGATGAAATCCTGCAGGGTCGCCGCGCACTGCTCGGGCGTGCCGACCACGGCGATGCCGGCGCCCGGCCGCACCTGGGTGATGCCGGTCCACAGGTTGCGCTCGATCACCTCGCCCTGGGCCGCCAGCTCGCGCACCCGGCGATTGGCTTCCGATGTCGCGAAATGCTGCTTCACGAAAGCCTTCTGCGATTCGCTGGCATGCGCCACCAGCTCGTGCGCGAACTCCCAGGCTTCTTTCTCGGTCGGCCGGCAGACGATCTGCAGCCGCATGCCGAAGCCGATATCGTTCTCGCGACCATGCCTGGCCGCCATGCCGCGGATCTCGGCCATGTTGACGCGAATGCGCTCGTAGGTGTCGCCCCAGAACAGATGCACGTCGGAATGCTTGGCCGAGATCTCCCAGGCCTGCCGCGACCCGCCGCCGAGATAGAATCTGGGATAGGGCTTCTGCAGAGGGTGGGGCCGGATCTGGGCGCCCTTCAACTGGTAGAACTTGCCGTCGTAGGTGAGCGGGCCGTGCGCGGTCCACAGCGCCTTCAGGATCGAGACCTCCTCGTCCATGATCTCGTAGCGCTCTTCCTTGCCCCACCGGATGCCTTCGGAGGCGTTCTCGGCCTCGCTTTGCCCGGCGATCAGGTTGATGCAGATGCGGCCACCCGAGAGCTGGTCGAAAGTGGCGATCATCTTGGCCAGCAGCACGGGGTTGATATAGGACGGCCGCGCCGCCACCAGCATGCGGATCGACTTGGAGCGGCCGACCATCATGGCGCTGGCGATCCAGGCCTCCCAGCACGCCGTCTGCACCGGCACCAGCATGTACTCGAAGCCCGCCGCTTCGGCCGCCGCCACGATGCGGTCGAACAACGGCAAAGACGACGCCACCTGAGCGCTCGCCAGACCGTAGGCCGTGGTGTCGCCCGCCGTCGGCAGGAACCAGCCGAATTCCAATCTCTGCATGGCTCGATTGTCCTCCGACCGACGCTCCAGCGCAATTGGCTCTGGCCGCGCCGACTGTCACGGGGCACGATCCACCGGCGTCTTGGGAGCGCCGGTTTGTTTGGGGAAGAGCGCATGATGCAGCATGGCAAGCGTCCGACGATCGCATCGCGACACGGCATGGTCGCCGCCGCCCATCCGCTGGCTGCCGCGGCCGGCGCGCGCATCCTGAGCAATGGCGGCAACGCCTTCGACGCGGCGGCGGCGACGGCGGCGACCCTGAACGTGGTCGAGCCCTATATGTCGGGCCTCGCCGGTCAGGGCATGGCGACCTGCTACGTCGCCTCCGAACGGCGCGTGCGCTCGCTCAACTTCATGGGCCGCATCCCGCGCCAGTTCCCGCTCGACAAGTTGAGCAGCCGCGAACAGATCCTGCGCGGGCCGATCCCTGTCGGTGCACCGGGCAACCTCTTGGGCTGGTGCGAGATGGTGAGCGCCTACGGCAGCAAGAAGCTGCCGGAGCTGTTTGCCTCGGCCGTCGCCGTCGCGCGCGACGGTTTCGGGCTGATCGAATTCAACGTCGAGGAGATCGGCGGCGCCACACCCGAGCTACGCGGCCAGACCAAGCTCTATCCCGAATGGTCGCGCACCTACCTCGACGGCATCGAGGGCGGCCGGCCGGCGATAGGCGCGGTGTTGCGCCAACCCGATCTCGCCAAGACGCTCGAAGCGCTGGCCAGCGAAGGTCCGGCACTGCTCTATGGCGGTGCGCTGGGCAAGAAGCTGGTCGACCGGCTGGCCGAGCTGGGCGGCTGCCTCACCCTCGACGACCTGAAGGACGCCAAGGCCGAATGGGTCGACCCGATTGCCGCGAGCTACCGCGGTCGCACCATCCATGTTCCGCCGCCGCCCTGCGAGGCGTTCCAGTACCTGCTCACCATGCGCATCCTCGAAGGCTTCGATCTCGGCAAGATGGCGCGCAACGGCGCCGACCATATCGACACCGTGCTGCGCGCCATCCGCATCGCCGCCGGCGTGCGCATCGCCCATGGCGTGCCGTCGCGCCAGAAGCTCGCCGAGCTGCTGTCGGACGGTCATGTCGAAGGACTGCGGGCGCGGGTGCGCGACAAGAAACCGGTGGTCGGGCCGACCGAGCAATGGACGCCACCGGCCAATGAAGGCCATACGACCTCGTTCTCGATCGCCGACCAGCACGGCAACATGGTGTGCGTGACCCAAAGTCTCGGCAGCGTCTTCGGCTCGGGCGTCGTCGTCCCGGGCACCGGCGTTTGCCTCAACAATTTCCTGTATTGGGCCGACGTCACGCCCGCGAGCCCCAATCGCGTCAAGCGTGGCGACGCCATGCCGATCTGCGTCGCGCCCTCGATCGTCACCGAGAACGACCGGCCGGTGCTGGCGTTGGGCACGCCGGGCAGCTACGGCATCCTACAGACCCAGGCGCAGGCCATGGTGCAGTACGTCGATTTCGGCCTGCCGCTGCAAGCGGCGATCGAAGCGCCGCGGGCGCGGCTGACCGACGGCCGCGACGTGCTCCTGGAATCGCGCGTCGATGCCAAGGTGCACGAGGAGCTGCGCGGCCGTGGCCACGATCTCACCTCGGGACCGGACTGGACCATGAAGGTGGGCGGCATGCACGCCGTGGCGCTGAAGGACGGCACCTTCACCGGTGGCTGCGATCCGCGCCGCGACGGCTACTGCGTGCCGGCCTGAGGCAGCGCCGTCACGACCCGGGTCTGCGAGCGCACATGCGGCGCGAAGCGGGCCCAGCCGCGCATGGCGGCGAATTCCTTGGTCTCGACCGCAGCGGGTGAGGCGAGCTCGTAGACCGTGGTGTAGAGCTTGGTCTTGGTCCGCCAGCCCTGACCACGGTCGCTTTCGGATATCTCACCCGATGTGAGATAGCGCCGGCCGCGCAGCACGCCGGGACAGGCCAGCGCATCGGGCAGGTGCACGTCGTCGTACCAGCGGTTCCAGTCGGCCTCGACGGCGGCATCGACCTCGGCGGTCACGATCAGCAGGCAGGTCGGCAGATCGGTCATGTGCATTCTCCGGAACGGAAGCGTGGTGACGGCAATGGAAGGCCAGACGTCGGCTTTGGGCAAGTCCCAGGGCTTCGGCCGGTAGGCTCGACTGTCCCGGGGCTCCGCCCCATATAGCGGCCATGCAACCCCACGCCATTGACCGCATCGTCGACTGGATCGTCCGCCGCGGCCTCGACGGCCTGCCGGAGACCGAGCTGCTGCGCGGGTTTTGCGAAATGTGCAATGCGGCCGGGCTGCCGCTCACCCGCGCCCTCGCCTTCATCGACACGCTGCATCCGGTGCACGAAGGGACGGTGTTCCGCTGGCGCAACGATGCGGTCGAGGAGAGGCCGGAAGTGCAGTATGGCCGCAGCGACCAGGGAGATGCCGCGGTGTCGTGGCAGCGCAGCCCGTTCTATCACCTGTTGCAGACCGGCGGCGAAGAGCTGCGGCGGCGCGTCGGGCTTGGCGAGCCGGCCGACTTTGCCGTCATTCAGGAAGTGAAGGACCTCGGTTATACCGACTACGTCGTCTTCGTGCATCGCTTCGCCGGCAGTGCCGCGATCGGCGACATGGACTGCGTCTACTCGACCTGGGCGACCCGCCATCCTGCGGGGTTCGGCGAGGCGGGCGCCGCCGCGCTGCGCCGCCTCGTGCCGGCCCTGGCGCTCGCCATCAAGAGCGCGGCGCTGGCGGGCGTCTCGGGGACCTTGGTCGGCGTCTATCTCGGTCGCGACGCCGGGCGGCGCGTGCTGGAGGGCCGCATCCGGCGCGGCGTCGCCGATCGCATCGAAGCGGCTCTGTGGTTCTCCGACCTGCGCGGCTACACCGCCATCACCGACACCGCGCCGCCCAGCGAGATCATCCCGCTCCTGAACGACTATGCCGAGGCGATCGTCACGTCGATCCAGGAGGCCGGCGGCGACGTCCTGAAGCTGATCGGCGACGGCACGCTGGCGCTGTTCCGCGCCGACGATCCGTCCGAGGCCTGCCGGCGCGCGCTCGCGGCCGAAGCGAACGCCCGCGATCGGGTGCGCGCGCTGAACGAGCGGCGACGGGCCGAGGAACGGCCGGTGACCTCCGTCTGTGTCGGGTTGCATGTCGGCGAGGTCTTTTATGGCAACATCGGCAGCGTCGATCGGCTCGACTTCACCGTCGTCGGCCCGGCCGTCAACGAGACCAGCCGCATCGCCTCGATGTGCCGCTCGGTCGACCGGCCGGTGCTGGTCTCCTCGACCTTTGCCGATGCCCTGCCAGCCGCGGAGCGCAACCGCCTGGTGTCGGTCGGCCGCTTCGCACTGCGCGGCGTCGGCTAGAGCACTTTCCCCGAAACGAGAGTCGGAGGGGATTCCTTTGGGCTGAGAAGCATGATTCGATTCCTCGGCGAAACCGGAGGGA
>Ga0194121_10003527_pt1 | contig 23643 bp, 24 predicted proteins | sample TA2MahCa50mmetaG_FD_148609 | JGI IMG/M metagenome (GOLD analysis project Ga0194121, IMG submission 148609) | Freshwater microbial communities from Lake Tanganyika, Tanzania - TA2015020 Mahale Deep Cast 50m | ecosystem: Environmental > Aquatic > Freshwater > Lake | place: Tanzania: Lake...
AAAAAGGCGCACAAGGCGCCTTTTTTCACAAACAACACTATAGAAAAAACAATTCTTATTCAGAACCGTTCATCTCGATGTATTGCAACAGCTCTTCACGCACCTTAGGGTCGTTGAACTTGCCGTGGTAACTGGAAGTTACCGTGGCACTGCTGATATCTTTAATTCCGCGACTGGCCACACAAAGATGCCTTGCATCGATAATTACCGCCACATCCGGGGTTTCCAGCACTTCCATTAATTCATTGGCAATCTGCATGGTCATGCGCTCCTGCACCTGTGGCCTTTTGGCGTAATAATCCACAATGCGGTTAAGTTTGCTCAGCCCAATTACCTTGCCACTGCTCACATACGCTAAATGCGCCCTTCCCATAATCGGCACGAAATGGTGTTCGCAGGTGCTGAAAAAGTGAATACCCTTTTCCACCAGCATTTCCTTGTACTTGAAACAGTTTTCAAACAAGGTGGGATGTGGGCGGTTATCGGGATCCAATCCCTTGAACTGCTCATTCACAAACATTTTAGCAACACGCAAAGGCGTTCCTTTCAGGCTCTCATCGCTGAGATCAAGGCCCAATATGTGCATGATTTCGGTAAAATGCTTGGCAATGAGTTCTATCTTCAGTTCACTATCCATTTGAAATGCATCGGGCCTCAGCGGGGTCTCCATGTTGGTTCCAACATGGTCATCACCGAGCATGTCTTGGTTGTGGTTGTGGTTGTGGTTGTGGTTATGATTGTGTTCCATCAAATTCTACAAAGTTACGGGGAGTTTCAAATAATTTAATTTTTAGTTTCATTTCAGGGTTAAGCCGTTTTTTCAGCTTTCCCCATATCACCACTGCCATATTTTCAGCCGTGGGATTGAGATTTTTGAATTCATGGGTATCGAGGTTCAGATTTTTGTGATCAAAAGCGTCTACAACATCCTCTCTGATCCAATCTTTCAGTGTTTTCATATCAAGCAAGTAGCCTGTAACAGGATCTAGCGGACCATAGACGGTCACATGCAATTCATAGTTATGACCATGGTAATTTGGATTGTTGCATAATCCGAAAAATGCACGGTTTTTGTCCTCACTCCACTCCGCCACATATAATCTGTGTGCTGCATTGAACTGTGCCGTGCGTGTTACCGATACCCAGTTTGTCATTTCTGTTTAATCTTTTACTGCAAAAACCGTACAATGAAAACCAAATCCGCCCAAAAAAGTTTTAAATAGCAAAAATAAATGTTTCGCATTTCCCTGAAAACTACTGCAAATTGTTCTTTCGAAAAAGTAAGGGATGGTTTTGACCGAAATCTACTGGAAACGCTCAATCCGCCGGGCATTTCTCTGAAAATAGAACAGTTTGACGGTATTTTTGCAGGCGCAACCATGCGCATGCGAATAGAATCGCTGTTAAACTCAACCCCATGGACCGGCACAATCACGCAGGTTTGCAGCAGAAATCATTTTTGGTGTTTTGTGGATGAAGGCCACATTTTGCCATCCGGTCTGAAAAAATGGAAGCATATTCACGCTGTGGTAAGAAAAAATAACCAAACTTTGATTTACGACAGGGTGTATTTCTCAGGAAAAAATCGTTTTTTTACAACCTTTTGGGTTCCGGCCGTCTGGTTTATGCTGTTCATTCGCAAACCCAGATACCGTAAATATTTTGAGCAGACATGAAAAGATTTTGGTTTTTGGCAGCTGTATTGACTTTAATGCAGGCTAAGGCGGAGATGAATCCCATTCCTGAAGATATCAGTTTTGGTTTGTATGGCAGGGCAGAGACCAACTTTTACCGATATTACGCCAACGAAGAACTGGGCAGTTTTTTCTCCGACAGAATCAACAACGCCTATTCGGCAGGTTTATCGATGCACAGCTCACTTAGCTATTTATTCAACACCAACATTTCCGTAGGCTTTGGTGAGGTAAACTTCCGTCCGGATATCCGCTCAGGCAACAGCACACTATACCAGGCCAGTCTGCGTATGTGGACGGTGAATGCCATTGGCGAACTCAAATTCAACAACAAGCCCCGCTTTAATCCGGGTGTATGGTTTGGGTTTCAAGGGATTTTCAAGGAAAGCAGTACCGAAATTTTCAGCGGTGCTGTGGTTCCGGAACGTCAATGGCCAAAAACCCGCTATATGCCTCAGTTCGGACTTTCATTTCATTATAAACCACGCAAAATCCCAATCCATTTTAAGCTGGAAGGCGGCATGCGCCTGAACAGCACCAACCGCACAGGCTATGACTACGGTCTTAGTCAGGTGTTTGGCGGACTGCACATGCTGTACCGGGTGAAAAGTTGGTGATAATTTCCGGTTCATAATATACCACAACCGCAGGTGATTTACTAATTTTGCGTAACCATGAAATTCTTCATCGATACAGCCAACCTCGACCAGATTCGCGAAGCCAATGAACTCGGCATTCTTGACGGTGTAACCACCAATCCATCCCTGATGGCCAAAGAGGGCATTACAGGGCACGACAATGTGCTCAACCACTACAAAGCGATTTGCAACATTGTGAACGGCGATGTGAGCGCAGAAGTAATATCCACCGATTTCAAAGGCATGGTGGAAGAAGGTGAAAGACTGGCCGGTTTGCATCCAAATATCGTGGTGAAAGTGCCTATGATTGTGGATGGTATAAAAGCCATATCCCATCTCACCCAAAAAGGCATACGCACCAACTGCACACTGGTTTTCAGCGCCGGACAGGCCATTCTGGCCGCCAAAGCGGGAGCTACTTACCTTTCACCCTTTATTGGCCGTATTGATGACAGCAGTTGGGATGGCATGGAACTCATTCAGCAAATTGCCGAAATTTATTCCATGCAAGGCTATAAAACCCAGATTCTGGCCGCCAGCATACGCAATCCGCTGCACATAGTAAAAAGCGCGCAGGCCGGTGCCAATGTGGTTACCTGTCCTATCAGCGCCATCATGGGCCTGTTTAAGCATCCGCTCACCGATATCGGGCTGGCGCAATTTCTGGCTGACCACAAAAAGGCCAAGGGCTGATTTTAATACTGCTCTTTTTCGTTGGGGAAATCGCGACTTTTCACATCCGCTACATAATGCCGCACCGCTGAGGTAATGATGCCGTGCAGATCTGCATATTTTCGCAGGAAGCGGGGTTTGAACTCGGTATTGATTCCCAGCATATCGTGAATTACCAGTACCTGTCCGTCGACATGCGGACCGGCACCGATGCCTATTACAGGAATGGTAAGATTTTCTGCCACCCGTTTGGCGAGCTTACTTGGAATTTTCTCCAGCACAAGTGCAAAACAGCCCGCTTCTTCCAACAGTTTGCTATCGTGAATAAGTTTTTCGGCTTCCTCGTCTTCGGTAGCCCTGACAGCATAGGTTCCAAACTTGTAGATGCTCTGTGGTGTTAATCCCAGGTGCCCCATCACTGGAACACCGGCAGTGAGAATTCGCTTGATGCTTTCTATGATTTCTTCGCCGCCTTCCATTTTCACGGCATGTGCGCCACTCTCTTTCATAATACGGATAGTGCTGGCCAGGGCTTCCTTGCTGTTTCCCTGATAACTGCCAAATGGTAAATCTACAACCACCAAAGCCCTGTCAATGCCGCGCACTACAGATGAAGCGTGGTAAATCATCTGGTCAAGCGTAATGGGCAGTGTGGTTTCGTGTCCGGCCATTACATTACTGGCGCTGTCACCCACCAGTATTACATCCATTCCAGCTTGATCCACCAGTTTTGCTATGGAAAAGTCATAGGCGGTAAGCATAGATATCTTCTCGCCTTTCTGCTTCATTTCGAGCAGCACATGGGTAGTTATTTTTTTGAATTCTTTTTTCCGAATACTCATGGTTTAGTTTTCGTCAAACAGGTTTTCTTTATTTTGCTTTTCTTTTTCTTTTTTAGCCCGGTCGGATGACTGTTTCTTATCCTTGTTGGCCTCCTTAACAACCTTCTCCAACGATTGTATGTTCTTTTGCTGTTCACGTATAACGCTGTCTTTCCACATTAATTGTGATCGCTGGTACTGAATAGTAGTCTTGGAATCTTCTGAGAAATTTTCCAGTTGATTGATTTTTTTAATCCATTCAGCTACCTGTGCTTGTTGTTTGAGCAATCCCGTTTCAAGTTCCTCATTGGATTTCTTCGACTTATGGAGTTCCAGGCGAAGCTCTTCGTTAATATTGATAAGATTTTCAGCGACATTTCCACCATAGGAATCGGCCGCTGAATTTTTAAACTGCTGAAGTTTGAGGAGTTCTTTTTCCAATGCAAGTTTATCGGCATTGGCCTTCTCCAGTTCATCTTCCAGTTCATCCACCCTCGCTACCGCTTCCTGCGATTGCTTCAGCAACACGCTGTCGGCTTTGTAGTTCAGTCCGGTTTGGTCTTTAAGCTGATTTTCAAGTTCAGTAATATGTAAATCCTTTTTCTGTATTACCTCCTTTAACCGCGTAATGGCCAGACGAAGTGATTTTCGGTCATCCGGATAAGCTGTGGCGGCTTCTGGCAATGACGATGCCTCATCATCAATTTTTACGGTAATATTTTTGTAGATAACCCGTGTTTCAGGCCCCACATACAAGCCTATCCATCCTTTTGAGTACTCTATTTCCATAAAGGTGTGAACATAAATGCCATTTATGTAAACATCATAAACCTTGTCATTCGTTTTCACGGACAGCGTTACTGCATCGCCCTTAATTTTCTTATCAGGCTTGCGCCAACCCCCATTTGGGTCGGTCTGTGGCATTATTCTGTGCGATGCGGCACGTCGGATTCTGAACTGTTTTTTTCGATTAACTTCCACAATCAATGCACCTGCACCATCCGGCTGAGCCTGCAGTACCAGTCCTGCTGAATTCTCACTGCTGCCCTTTCCGTCAAAAACAAATTGCAGGGAAGCGTCAAATATGCGAAACTCCTTCACTATTAACGGAAATATAAAAAACCCGGTACGCTTGCTTTTGCGCCATACTTCAAATCCTTCGGAGGAACCAATAAAGAAATTATCTGCCGTTGACTGTTGTGCCCAGGTACTGTCTAGTTTTTGAAAATCATCCTGCCACACGAGCTTCACAAACTCTTTTGTTAACTGCTGTGTGTGTGCAGGGTAAAAAAAGTAGAGTAGGCAAAAAACGCCGATAATTTTCCTCATCTTTGCGGGAGTAAAGGCAAAGTTAGACCAAAAAGCTGACTTCAGCATCCTTGTGAAAAAAGTGACCCATGCATACCGATTATTAATTTCCGCATTTTTTGCGCTGATTATTTTGCTTTTTTCGTGTAAAAACGAGCTGGATATGAACGCAAACTGGAAAGAAAAAATTGTGGTATACGGCATGCTAAATGCGAATGACAGCGTGCAATACATACGGGTTGCCAAGGCGTTTTTGAATGAAAACACCGGAGCCCTGCAAGTGGCTAAGATCAGTGATTCGCTATACCTGGACTCAGCGGTAGTAACACTAAGGTCGGCTGACAATTCATTTTCAGATAAAATGACAAGGGTATGGAACATTCCTAAAGACTCCGGATTGTTTGCCAACGACATCAACCCGCTATACAGGCTGCCGACAAAAGGCAGCAAAGTACTTGACCCCGCAAAGCGCTACATTTTGGAAGTTTTTAGCCCTAAATCCGGCAACACAGTGCGGGCTGAAACCAACCTGGTTGGGCTGGCCAGCATTCTGGCGCCCTTCAGAGATTCGACCAGTAATTTTGCCATAACACCCGAATTCCTGACCATCAGTCTAAATGTAGGGCAAAACAGTTTTGCCTACGATATCAAACTGGACATAACATACGATGAATTTCCGGTAAATGACACATTTAATAAAATCACGAAAGTTGCATCATGGAACATCCTAACCAACGCATCGGCACTGGGAAGCAGCAATTTGCTTTATAAAATCCCCAGGCTTGCCCTGCTGCAATTTTTACGCAACACCATAACTGCAGATCCAGACCTGTATCACCGCTTTAAATATACAGGCATGCGCGTTTACGGCGGCAACCAACTGCTGTCGGATTACATTTCTGTAAATGAACCATCCATCGGAATTGTGCAAAAGCAGGCAGAGTTTAGCAATATTCAGGGTGGAATCGGACTTTTTGCCAGTCGCTGTATACAAAGCATTGACAGGGTGAAATTCGATGGTGGATCCATTCTTTACATGCGCATCAACAGCGAAACCAAACCGCTGAACATACTGCCATAAAATCATCCTTACTGCCATTTCGTCATGCTTAACAGACATTTCAAGGCTTGGCATTTTTGTTGTTTCTAAGAGGCTAAACCGAAATCATGAGTAAAATTATAGGTATTGATTTAGGCACCACCAATAGTTGTGTTGCCGTACTAGAAGGAAACGAGCCCGTTGTGATTGCCAACAGTGAAGGGCGTCGCACTACTCCCTCTATTGTTGCCTTCCTGGACGGTGGCAATGGTGAGAGAAAAGTAGGTGACCCAGCTAAGCGTCAGGCCATTACCAACCCCAGACACACCATTTCGTCAATAAAGCGTTTTATGGGCGAGAAATTTTCCAATGTGCGGACCGATACCGGTCGTGTAAGTTATGAAGTATTTAAAGGCGACAACGATACACTCCGCGTGAGAATTGGTGACCGCAACTACACGCCTCAGGAAATCAGCGCCATGATACTTCAAAAAATGAAGAAAACTGCCGAGGACTTCCTCGGGCAGGAAGTTACCCGCGCAGTTATTACTGTTCCTGCCTACTTCGATGACGCACAAAGACAAGCCACAAAAGAGGCCGGCGAAATTGCAGGGCTAAAGGTAGAACGTATCATCAACGAACCTACGGCCGCTGCACTGGCTTATGGCATGGACAAAAAAGGTCAGGATTTAAAAATTGCAGTGTACGATCTCGGTGGAGGAACCTTTGATATCAGCGTTCTTGAGCTTGGTGACGGTGTATTTGAAGTAAAAAGTACCAACGGCGACACCCACCTCGGTGGGGATGACTTTGACCAGGTAATTATTGACTGGCTGGCAGATGAATTCAAAACCGAGCAAAACATGGACCTGCGCAAGGAACCAATGGCCCTGCAGCGCCTGAAAGAAGCGGCTGAAAAAGCAAAAATTGAGCTGTCAAGCAGCAATGAAACAGATATAAATCTGCCCTACATAACCGCCATTGACGGAGTGCCTACCCACCTGGTGCGTAAGCTCACCCGCAGCAAGTTCGAACAATTGGCTTCCAGCCTTGTACAGCGCACCCTTGAGCCCTGCAAAAAGGCTCTCTCCGATGCCAATATGAAACCTTCTGATATTGATGAAGTGATTTTGGTAGGTGGTTCAACACGCATCCCTGCTATTCAGAAGCTGGTGGAAGATTTCTTCGGAAAATCACCCAGCAAAGGCGTAAACCCCGATGAGGTAGTTGCCATTGGCGCTGCGCTACAGGGCGGTGTACTTACCGGTGAGGTAAAAGACATCCTTCTGCTGGACGTGACACCGCTTAGCCTTGGTATTGAAACCATGGGCAGCGTGTTTACCAAAATGATAGAATCTAATACTACCATTCCCACCAAGAAAACCGAAGTATTCAGCACCGCTGCAGATAACCAGCCGCAAGTGGAAATCCATGTGTTGCAGGGCGAAAGACCAATGGCACGCGATAACAAAACCATCGGCAAGTTTATTTTGGACAGCATTCCTCCCGCGCCCCGCGGCGTGCCTCAGGTTGAAGTAACCTTCGATATCGATGCCAACGGCATTTTGAGTGTAAGCGCCAAAGACAAAGCCACGGGCAAGGAGCAGAAAATCCGCATTGAGGCCAGTAGTGGCCTGAGCAAGGAAGATATCGAGAAGATGAAACAGGAAGCCCAGGAGAATGCCGAAGCCGACAACAAGCGCCGCGAAGAGGCCGACAAGCTGAATGCCGCTGACGGATTAATTTTCAGCACCGAAAAACAGCTGAAAGAATATGGTGATAAAATTCCTGCGGAAAAGAAATCAGCCATTGAAACCGCGCTTGAAACGCTTAAAAAAGCACATGAATCCAAAAATCTTGCTGCTATTGAAACTGCCACTGCCGAGCTCAGTAAAGCATGGGAAGCGGCCAGTCAGGACATGTACAATGCTGCCAATCAGGCCGGTGAAACCACAGGCGCTGAAGGTGCAGGCAAAAGCGAAAACGACGGCAAGGTAGAGGACGTAGATTTCGAAGAAGTTAAATAAGTTTTTCCATACTGTTTGTACGGAGAAGGTCGGCCTAGTGCTGGCCTTTATTCTTTATATTCGCAAGAAAATGAAACCCGTTAGCGTTATTGTAAATGGAATCAAACAAACCGGCGCTGCCCTGATTTTGATTATTATACTGGCAAACTGTCAAACAGGAAGTAGTGATAAAAATTCAGCCACCAAGGTTAATGAGGTCAATTCAGATTCATTCTCTATTGTGCTCCCGCTTATTCAAAACGATCCTGTTGCACTGAAAACTCTTGACTCCATACCACTGCCTGCACTGAAAGATACTTCCGGCAAAGACGATACCGGTAAAGACAGCATAAAGTTCACGAGGCTGTTTCAGCTGGCTGCCAATAGACTTTGCAGGGCAGAAAAAGACAAAGACTACAACGAATTATCTTCATTTACACCAGAGTCCATTATCAGATTTTACAAAAGCAAAGCGACCTATATTCAACGCATGAAAATGAGTGATGAAGGCAGACCCGAGTACGAAAAAATACTGGCCGGCCCTATTCAGCGGATTGCCCCCGCCATTGATGATAAGGGGTTTGCCCAGGAATGGTATTGTTTGATTCCTGTCCGCAGTTACCGCAAAGACGCACGAGGCGGAAAGGTTGTAGACATGTCATGGCTGGGTGGTCAGTGCAACATTAAAAACCAAGAGGTTTATTTTCTAAATGTGACGGGCCTCAGTCGTGAAAAAATCCTGCAAGTTATGCCGGATTTAACCTTCGTGCTCGACAAACAATAAAGCCGACCATTATGGCCGGCTTTATTGTTGTTTTTGCTAATTTTATTATTCTGCCTTGGCAGTAAGGCGAATCTTGCGGCGTGTGGCTTTTTCTTCCTTAACTTCCGCTGCAGATTCAATCCCGGTGATGCTTTGGTCAACGAGCAGACGACCGCAGTGTTCGCAATCAATGATGCGAATGTGTGCGCGAATATCGCTGTGTCGCTGGGGAGGAATTTTGGAGAAACAACCACCGCAGCTTCCACGGAGAATAGGCGCTACTGCGATGCCGTTGCGCATGTTTTCACGAATGCGATTGTAGGCTCTTTTGTAACGCTCATCCAGAGAAGCCTCTGCCTTTTCTCGGTCTGCGTTGTGCTTTTGGATTTCCTCCTCGTTTTCCTTTTCAATTTCAGCAAGTTCGCTTTGCTTGAATTCCAAATCCTTACGGCGATTATCCAGATCTTCTGAAGTCTTATCCAGCAATTCTTTTTTGATATCCAGAAGTTTCCCAAGTTCACGGATTTTCTTTTCAGCCTGCAGGATTTCCAATCCTGCGATTTCCTTTTCTTTTTCGATAGCTTCGTATTCGCGGCTGTTCTTGATATTATTCAATTGCTCATCGTATTTCTCAATATTGCGATTGAATTCTTTGATACTGTTTCTTTTGTCAGAAATTTCGCCATCAACACCCGCAATTTCCTCTTCAATATACTGCACACGGGTTTCCAAACCTACAATGCTGTCTTCCAAGTCGGCTACTTCCGTGGGAAGTTCACCAAGTAAAGCGCGAAGGCCATCGAGGCGGGTGTCAATCTTCTGTAAATTCCAAAGATCGGTGAGTTTCTTTTGAATGCTGATATCCATTGTTTAAAAGTGGTAATATATGGGGTTAGTGTATGTATGCGAAAAACGGGTTGCAAAATTAGGGAATTTTTCTGATAAAATCTCAGCAAAAAGTTCTATGGTAAATTGTTCGGTTTCATAATGCCCTGGATCACAAATCATGATGCGGTTTTCGGCATCAAAAAATTCATGATATTTAACATCCCCCGTGATGTAGGCATCTGCCCCTGAATGTAGTGCATTTTTAATTAAAAACGCACCGCTACCACCACAAATAGCGACCTTTCTTACCCATTCAACAGGCTTTGTAAACCTTACTACTTCAGCCCTCAAACGTTCTTTGACATACGCCGGAAAATATTCTCCCTGAATAGGTTTTTTCAGCACGCCCAACATACCGCTTCCTGCATCCTGCCATGTATTCTCAAGCGGCGATGCATAGTAAGCAATTTCCTCATAGGGATGAGCTCTCCTCAAGGAATCCATCACCTGTTTAAATCTGTTTTTGGGAAGTAAAACCTCTACACGCTGTTCGTCAAGCGTGGTTCTTTTTCCCCTGTTGCCTATGACCGGATTGGTGTTTTCTCCCCCGCGGAAAGTACCTTGCCCGTGAAGATTAAAACTACATTCGTCATAATTGCCAACATTTCCTGCCCCGCCGGCAAACAGCGATTCGCGCACGGCATCGGCATGCGTATGAGGTGTAAAAACCGTCATTTTTATAAGTTCGCTGTGCATAGGCCTAAGAATTTGCGTATCTCTCAGACCCAGTTTTGAAGCAATTTTACTGTTCACCCCCTGCTTCAACACATTATCAAGATTGGTATGGCATGCATAAATGGCAATGTTGTTTTTAATGGCCGCAAGCACTACCCGCTCCACATAGTCAGATCCGTTTAGCCGCTTCAATCCCTTAAAAATAATAGGATGATGGGTTATAATTAGATCGCAGCCTTCAGCTACTGCCTCTTCCACTACCGCCTCAGTTGTATCTAGTGTCAACAAAGCTTTTTTTACGTCAGACTGCGGCGAACCAACCAGCAATCCGCTGTTGTCATAATCTTCCTGTAAGGCAGGTGATGCAACCTTTTCAATGGCCTCTATTAATTCAAACAATTTCATGGATGCCTCAAAGTTCTGTGAATTCACTGAACTTTGTAGCACTGAAAACAAAAAAGATCAAACTGAAACGGGGCAAGGAAACATCCGTATTGCACAGACATCCGTGAATTTTTAGCGGGGCAGTTCAACAGGCAGATGAAATCATACCCGGAGACTGGGCCGAAGCGCTCGATTTCAGGGTGCAGTAGCTGGCATCGGGACATGTGGGCAATGGCCCTATTCTGTTAAGGGTTCTCAGCCGCACAGAGGAAATTCCCAACCATACATTCCGGAAAAATAGACTGCAATCATGTCTCGATATCCGAAAAAACTCTTCAGTGATTTTTCCCGGACCAACCTGAAAACAGGCAGTTGCTTGCGCATTACAGTACAGGCAAAACCATCCTTAACACCTTTTGCTTCACAGGCGGTTTTTCTGTCTATGCACTGCAAGCCGGAGCAGCTAATATTTGCAGCGTAGGAATATCGGAAAAGGCCGTTCAGCTTGCCGCTGAAAACGCTACGCTAGATAGCACCGGCAAGAACCACACCACCATTGCTGCAGATATACCTAAATATCTGAAAAACAACAAGGAAGCGTATGACATTGTAGTGCTGGATACGCCGACTTCTGCCAAAAACCTCCGCAAAAAACATCAGGCTGCGATGGGTTGCAAACACCTTAACCAGCTGGGTATAAAAACTGTGAAACCAGGCGGACTGCTTTTTACATTTTCCCGTAGTCAGGTAATTGATGAAACATTATTTGCCAATACCATTACTGCCACGGGCATCAAGGCAGGCCGCAACGCCAGAATCCTGCACCGGCTTGGCCAGAACCCAGACCATCCGGTAAGTTTATTTCACCCTGAAGATCATTACCTAAAAGGTTTGGTGCTGTTAATCGACTGATTTTAGGGTGCAAAAACCTCAGCACCTTTTTTCATAGATTTGGCTCGCAGGTATATAGGCTCTCTTTTACCTTTCCTTTCTATGTAATACCGTATCACGCAAATACCATCGTTTGTCAATGCTGACTTTGGTGAATGCGATATTGTATTCTCCGCATTTTCTGCGGTGTTTACAGTTACATTGGCGGTAAATGTCAGCATGCTACCCTTTTTGAACGAGCAACGCAATGTATTTGTCCACGATCCTACCGGGCTACCTTCCCCGGTACAACCCTGCAATATCAGCTTTTCAGAAAAGCCATCCACGAAAATAGAATCGGGCAGGGAATTTATTTCCTTCTTTAAAACCAAGATTACTTTATAATTTCTCATGATAGGCGCTCCCTGAATGCCCGGATAATGAACAGAAACTTCCGCATTCTCGATGCGCATCTGGCGGGATTTGGAAACAATGGGCTGAGCCAGAAGTGCCAATGGCAACAAAATGAGGATTAGGCTTATTTTTTTTAGGTTTTTCATGGTGCGAAATAATAAAAACTCTCTTTGAAGACTGTTTTTCCGTCGGTAACCTCCAGAAAGTACAGCCCTGTTTTAGGAGGTGCAATGATATTACCATACCAGTTGGCAGCAACCTTAATTAGCGGTGTATTTTCAACAAAGACTTTACCGCAGTCGCAGCTCAGCTTGTAGGTCCATTCTTTTTCCGGTAAAAACTTTGTGCCTATCACAAAGGGAACACTAATTGAATCTGCGGGCACCCAATACGTAAAGCGCGGGTCGGCAGCTTCATGGCATTTGACAGCGGGTTTAACAGGCTTCCATTTTAGAGACGAAAAATCAGGGAGGCCAAACCCTGTAAGCGTATCGGGCAATTTGTCCGATAAAAGTGTGTTTCTTAATTCAGCTGCTGTCATACCGTTGTATTGCATAGCGGTGGCTAGGGCGCCCGCCATTATCGGGGCGCTGTAGCTGGTTCCGTTTGACTTTACTATGTAGCCACTTGCCGATGCAATGGCAGTGCGTTTGCCCATGGCAGCCACATCCGGCTTTGTTCTGCCGTCTGCTGCAGGTCCGCGGCTGCTAAAGCCTGCTATTTTACCGTCTTTGTCCACTGCGGCAACAGCAATAACATGTTCCGCATCGGCGGGTACTGTTATTTTTCCCCAGCTATTGTCACCTTCGTTTCCGGCACTGCTCACCACCAGTATCCCTCTTAACGCCCCCATTTCAGCAGCGCGGCTGATGAGGGTGGTTTTGCCATCAAGGTCTGAAATCTTATGATTATACCTTTCATCATCAAAGGTATTGTAACCCAGCGCAGAGATAATAACATCCACACCCAGCGCATCTGCCTGCTCAGCGGCCCTCACCCAGTAGGCTTCCTCATAAGGCATTTCCACTGCAGCGTCTTCTGTTCTAAATAGCATATAAGTGGCTCCGGGCGCGGAACCTACCATTACCCCTTCCCTGTTGGCCGCCAGGCAGCTAAGTACCTGCATTCCATGGTCATCATCATCATACACATCGGCTTCATGGTCTACATAGTCGAAGGTTTTTGTTATTCGTCCCTGCAAAAACAGGCTGTCGAATAACTGCATTTTGTTTACCTTGTAAAAACCTGCATCCAGCACGGCTACCTGAATCCCCCGGCCTGTAAAACCCTTACGATGCAGTAAGTCTAATTTAATTTGCGCAATCTGATCCTGCGCTGCACCATAGCGGCTTTTTGCTATCGGCTCCGTTTTCACGGGAATAAATTTTTCCTCCTCTATACTTGATTCTTCGGCTTCAGACAGCGTTTCTGATCCTAGGTTTTTATAACCCAGTGGCACAACGGATGTAACAAAATCCAGCCTGGAAACACTTCTGATCGTCGCGGTGTCTTTGGCTACCACAAAGGCCGCATTGAGCCAGCGACTGGTAAACGGAACAGACAATCCTTTAAAATCAAGTTGTTTGATGTATGTATGCGATACAGGCACATCGTCCATGGTAATGCCTGTACCTGCAGCGTACTTTTTTAAAATGGAAAGTTTGCTCAGAAAAACATCAGGCTGCCGGAGGTAATTCTCGCTACCTGCTTTATCCCTGAAGGTTACCCAGTAATAATACTCCGAAGTATCCGCAATGGAAAGGAGCGGACATAAAAACATAGATATAGTGAATTTAATCCGCATAAACAAGTTTTTGGATGCGTTTATAACCATCCCAACTACCGCCCCGGATTAGCATTTCGGTATTCCCCCCATACATCAATCCTATTCTTTTACCATACACCTCCATATACCGGTACTTCTCCAGTGCTTTATTAATTTCCTAACTTGTTATACTAATGGCGGTATCTGACTTTACATATGTAGCGTGGTAAGGCTCATATAAATTCTGATACAACAGCCTAACAGGAGGTAGATTATTCCTGCTGTTCAAATTCCACAGAACCTCCCCGGCCGGAGGAAGACTTATTTTTAATAAGCGAATGTTTTCCCCCAGGCGCTGCACACCATATTCACCTACAGAAACCATAATCAGATCATAAAACTGAAAGGAGCGTCCAGTGTCTGTAAACCTGAATTGCTCGAGGCGATACGCAAGTTTTCCGGATTGATCAGTAAATGTATCTTTAACAAATTCTTTAATGAGGTAGTGAAAAACCCAGGTATTGTTTTGCAGCCTTGAATAATGTGTTGAGTCATAGTAGCAGAGCCTTTCAGCTCCAATCCGCAGTGGAAAATATTCAGTGCCCCTTGACCTATAATCGTCTATCTTTTTTTTGCAAGATATAAGGAAACTCATACCCGTCATCAGCAATATGAGCAGTGTACGCATCATTTTTGCGCAAACCGATAGAAAAGCCATGCCACAGGAATAAACAAAAGGTTTAACGCCCAAACCGATACCCAGGAAGGCAATACGCCGGTTTGCCCCATACTGATAAGATACTTACTGAAAAACAAAAAGAAGATTATAACGAATATACCAATGGCAAGTGCATATCCCAAACCGCCTCGGGTTTTTCTACCGGCCACAAATACACCAATGGTTACCAGAATAAAAGTGCTGAATGGTGATGCGTATCTGCGGTGAAGCTCTGTTTCTAGCAATTTAATATTTTCGGATCCCCTAATAGTTTCTTTTGCAATAAAGTCTCGCAGTTCATTTTGATTAAGACTTTGTACATCATCTATTCTGAAGAAGAAGTCCCTTGCATCAAACTGCAGGGTAGTATCCAGAAAAGGTTTATAAGCTATTTTTTGATTGCCATTGGGCAAAAATTCACGTTGCCACACCATTTCCATGCGCCATTTGCCCGTGGCCCGGTTCCAGCGCATAAATCGTGAGAACAAGTTACTCTTAAGTTCCTTTCCCTGATATGTTTCAATATTTACTCCTACAGCAGTGCTGTCATTGTTATTAAAATATTCCATGTAAAGAATTTCACCCGGACGTGTTTGTCTGTAAATGGTTGATTTGGCCTGACTCCAGTAATCGCGCAGATGCATATTTTCAAAGCGAACCCTTGCTTTATCGGTGACAGGAATCACCCAGGCATTGAGCAAATAACTGCCGAAAGTCAGAATGGCCGCCACACCCATATATGGCAGCAGAATACGCTTCAGTGATATTCCCCCGGCCAGCATGCTGATAAATTCCGATTGTGAAGCCAGACGGCTGGTAAAATAAAGAACCGATATAAAAATAAAAATGGGGCTGTAAGTATTGATGAGATGCGGTATAAAAGCTACATAGTAGGTGAAAATAATACTGTGAATAGGCGTTTTATGTTCCAGAAAATCATCCAGTTTTTCAGCGATATCAAATACAATAATTATTATTGTAAACAGCAGAATGGTAACTACAAATGTGGTAAGAAACTTCTTGGCAATATACTTATCCAGCTCCTTCAATTTGTTACCATTTTTTATTGATTACAGGTAATATTTCAGCTTTCCAGGCAATGAAATCTCCGTCCAGAATATGTTTTCTTGCATTTCGGAGCAGCCACAGATAGAACCGCAGGTTTTGCAAACTTGCCACAACAGGGCCCAGCATTTCATCGGCCACAAACAAATGACGCATGTAAGCCTTGGAGTATTCCGGGGTAAGGTTGTCAATAGGCTCAAAATCACGCGCCCAGCGCTTGTTGCGTATGTTGATTATGCCGTTGGTGGTAAAAATGGTTCCGTTTCTGCCATTGCGGGTGGGCATTACACAATCAAACATATCGATGCCGTATTCAATGCACTCTAGCAAATTTTCAGGAGTACCCACCCCCATCAAGTAGCGGGCTTTATTTTGCGGCAGGATATCTGTAACTATACCTGTAATCCTGTACATATCCTCGTGAGGTTCACCCACACTCAATCCACCTATGGCATAACCCGGAGCATCGTGTTTTAGCACATATTCGGCGCTTTGCCTGCGCAAATCGTCATATACACTGCCTTGAACTATGGGTAGCAATGATTGCTCATATCCATAGCAGGGTTCGGTTCCATGAAATTGCGCCATACAGCGATCCAGCCAGCGGTGGGTCATGTGCATGCTTTTCTTAGCATATTCATAATCGCATGGGTAGGGTGTACATTCATCAAGAGCCATGATAATATCGGCACCAATACTGCTCTGTAAATCCATCACATTTTCGGGTGTGAAGAGATGCCTGCTGCCGTCTATATGGTTTTGAAAGGTAACACCTTCTTCCTTCATTTTTCGTGTACCGCTAAGGCTGTATACCTGATATCCACCCGAATCTGTGAGGATGGCACGTGGCCAGTTGCTGAATGCATGTAATCCACCGGCCTGGCGCAACACTTCTGTACCCGGCCTCAGATAAAGGTGGTACGTATTGCCCAGTATGATATTGGCATTTATATCATTCAGTAAAAAATCCCTGTGCAGGGATTTTACCGTACCTGCAGTCCCCACGGGCATGAATACCGGAGTTTCAAAACTACCATGGTCGGTTTCCACTATCCCTGCACGGGCTTTACTCGCTGAATCGGTATATTGGAGTGTGAATTTCAAACTCAGTTTTGTGCCATCAAAGACAGGCTGAAAAGGCGGGGGAAAATACTCTGTATGGATCCACTGTAGTAACTGTCGGGCACTCGGTTTGCCAAACCATTGTTTAGGCCGTTGCTCATTTTCAACTCCAGGCTCAAGTCCACAAAATCAAGCTGAAACTCCCAGCCGGCTCCGTATTCATAGTAAAATGTATTCTTTTTTAGTGCCACCAGTGGCTTGTTTACCCCGATTACCACATCCTCATTGCTCTGATAATCATGACTCCAGCGAATACCGCCCAACACATAAAAACGTTTATTTTTATGCATTTTACTTCGGTATTTAAGGGTTAACGGTAAATCAAAGGAGATGGTCTCCATTTTGATATCGGGCCCTGGGGTATGCCGCCACTTGTATTGCAGGTCTCGCTGATGCAACTGCAACATAGTCAGGGTTTTCAACTCCCAGTGCTTACCAAATCGATAAGCCACAGACCCGCCAAAACCACCACCTGCCTGTCCGCCGGGGAAAATTCCGGCTAGGGAATCCTGACGCTGCCAGAAAACCGGATCCAGATTCATCTTCATTTTGGCATAGGTCCCAGTAAATGCAATGCCCCAGAAAAAGTGCTTCCTGTAAATCCGGTTGGGATCGGTCTGAGCCTGAGCTTGTAGGCAAAACCAACACAGGGCTATGATAATTACTTTTCGCATATGTACAGCGAACTCACACCAAAGGTAAGAGGTTTTATTAAAACGGATTTTGCACCACAATCTTTCATTATACCAGCAAATTCCGCGCCTTCAGGAAATGCAGCTACACTGCGGGGCAGATAACTGTAAGCATTCACACTGGTACTAACCAGTCTACCGACAACCGGCAATACTTTTTTAAAGTAGAACCAGTACAAACCACTAAAAAGCTTGTTTTTAGGCTTGCTGAATTCCAGCACATACAAATGTCCGCCGGGTTTAATTACGCGCAGCATTTCCTGAAAACCTGCCTGTAAATTTTCAAAATTACGCACCCCAAAGGCCACTGCTACAGCATCGAACTCAGCATCGTTAAAGGGAAGATCTTCTGAATCGGCCAGCTGCAGGTGAATTTGCTTTTTGAGGCCTGCGCGTGCAATTTTCTCATCACCCTTCTTCAACATTCCAGCACTGATATCAATGCCCGTGATGTCAGAATTCTTGATTCTCGATAACTCAATTGCAAGATCGGCGGTGCCGGTTGCAACATCTAGAATACGGGTATGATTGTTTGCAGACACGGCTTTACGCACTTTTTGGCGCCATCTTCTGTCGATCCCCAAAGACAATAACCTGTTTAAAAAATCATATTTGCCTGAAATGTCATCAAACATTTGGGCAACTTGTTGTTTTTTTGAAAGCGCGGATTCCTGATTGGGTTTAACTTGCACAAGCGTAAAAATGAAGGTGCAAATATAAGCATTCCCCAACGGGCCTTTGCGGATGTATCGATATGATAGAAATAAAACAAGCAGATTTTCTGGGCAGCTGGGAACGTCAGGATGGAATGCCCCACAAAGGTCTTCCCGAGTTTGCTTTCATTGGCCGCAGCAATGTGGGCAAAAGCAGTCTCATCAATATGCTGTGCAACCGCAAAAACATGGCCCGAATTTCATCCAATCCGGGTAAGACGCAGACCTTGAATCTCTTTCTTATCGATAAAAAAGTACAGCTGTGTGACCTACCTGGCTATGGCTATGCCAAGGTGAGTAAAACCCAGCGTGAAAAATTTGCCCGCATGATCAGGCATTACCTGATGGAAAGACCAAATCTTATGTGTCTTTTCGTGTTACTGGATTTGCGCATTCCTCCGCAGGCCATCGATATGGATTTCATCAACAATATCGGCGCTGCGGGTATACCCCTCGCCATCATTGGCACCAAGGCCGACAAACTGGGCAAAGAGGCGCTTAACAAAAGCGTGCTTGCCATACAGGTTGAGATGTTGAAAAGCTGGGAAAACCTGCCTCCCTTTATGGTGAGCAGCAGCGTAGATAAAACCGGCAAAGAGGAAATATGGAAGTTTATTTTCGATGCCTGCAAGGCTTTTAAACCGGTTCTGTGAACTATCTTCGCCCTATGGACTGGCAGTTGTTAACAAACAAAGTTAAAGCAGGAGAAACTGCTGCAATTGCCCGTGCCATAAGCCTGGTAGAAAACAATCTGCCGGGATTCCACAATTTGCTTGAGAGCCTGGAACTGCCGCAGGTGCCGGTTGTAGGTATTACCGGGCCACCCGGTGCCGGCAAAAGTAGCATCGTGAATGAGCTGGCCGGCTTCTGGCTGAAAAACAACCTAAAAGTAGCAGTTATTGCGGTAGATCCTTCATCCCCATTCAATTTTGGGGCGCTGTTGGGCGACAGGCTCCGCATGGCAGGCCATTTTACCAACCTCAACCTTTTTATCCGCAGCCTCAGCAGCCGTGGAAGCCTTGGAGGTTTGTCTTCCGGAATACTGGAAATCATAGACATTTTCAAACATGCGGGTTTTGACCGAATAATCGTTGAGACCGTCGGTGTAGGCCAAAGCGAAGTGGAAATAGCCGGTGTGGCCGATACAACTGTGGTGGTGATGGTACCAGAAAGTGGGGACGAGTTACAAACCCTCAAAAGTGGCGTCATGGAAATTGCCGACGTTTTTGTGGTTAATAAATCAGACCGTGAGGGCGCTGCCCGCTTTGCCGGACATCTGAGGGAAAGGGCCCGTGAAAACAGAACACATGAAGCACAGGTAATCGAAACCGTAGCCACCAAAGGTAAAGGAATTGATACCTTAAGCAACGCTATTTCCGGACACCATCAAAGCATGTCCAACAGTTCAAGACGCTCTGTGCTGCTGGCTGAAAAGCTGGGAAGGATTATTGCCAAAAGGCGAATGGCCGACTATGACGCTGAAAAACATGCGCAAATTCTGCAGCAAATTGCAAACAAACCCGGTTTCAATTTGTATGTATATGCGAATCAATTCAGCTGAAAATAATGATTGGCATTCTTTGCGGTTCTTCTAGAACCAACAGCAATACGGCAAGGGCAGGCAAAGCCATTAAACGCCTTTTAACTGAAAAAGGGATAGAATCTTCCCTGGTTTCCATGCCTGATTTTGAGGATTACGATATTCCCTTCAGCAATGGCGGATTACTGAAGCCCGGACAGCTGAGTTCATTCAGCGAATCTGTGCACAAATGTCTGGCTGACAGCAAACTGATTTTTATTTTGTCTCCGGAATACAACTGGTTCCCTTCTCCTGAAATCATCAACCTGATAAATCAGTTTGGCAAAAGGGAGTTTGCCGAATGCTGGGAAGGAAAAATATTTGCCACATCCGGCATCAGCAGTGGCAGAGGCGGCCGCATTCCTGCCATTCAGCTGGGTTATATGCTTAATAAGCTTATTAACGTAATGAACCTTAACAGTATTGTTTCAGCCAAAAACTTTGAAAGTCAGTTTACGCCCAAAGCACTAAACCAGGATGGAGATAGCCTGGGGAACACGGAGTACGATGCCGGTCTGGATGACTTCGTTCAATACAACCTGAACCTGCTGCGAAAAGCAGACATTCTGCTCAGCGAATCACTTGAAATGCGCTAATACCTGCAGGGGTTTTCACAAAATACATACCGGGCTTAAGCGCTGCTAAATCCCATTGCATCTGCTGACCTGATATGTTTTTGCGAAGCAATACTTTACCCGAATTATCGGTAATTTCAGCTATGCCTTTGTTGTGGCTTGGGAAAACCAAGTTCAACTGATCTGCGACCGGATTCGGCCATAATTTCATTGGATTTGACACAGTTCTTTTCACGGAGGCAAAAGGATTTTTCGCAAGCACAGTGACCATATTGCTACTGGCCTTCCAGCGGCTGTCGAAATCACCATTTGCCCTATTATAGAAATACTGACCTGTCTTTAGATCGGCAGTAAGCTCAATTTTGTAGGTGATGAAACCGCTTGCCATAGCTGGATTTGATTCCAGCGCGGCCAGATTGGCATTGGGGAATTCTACCACAAGAATATTACCCTTTTCAGTTCTCACAAGGGCATCCGAAGGATACAGATTGGTAATAACCACACGGCTCATGGGCAGGTTAGCATCAACCGTATCAAGCATTACGAGCCTTTTAACGAAACTCTTGCTGGTATTGGTGAAATTAACATGATACGTTAGTTCACGCACCCTGAAGTCAACATCATCACCTTTTAAACTGCTTTTGGTAACAGCCGCAGTCCCATTATCCATGAGTTTAAGCTGGAGGGTATCAGTATTATCTCTCTTGTAGGCATCGGCTGAAGTAAAAGTTGTGCCTGTCTTGAGGTAAACCGGAAAACAATCTGTGCTTTGCGCATCAAAAGGAATTTTGAATGTGAAAGGAATACTTCGAGACGAACCCGGCCCAAAGCGGGTAATACTCCAGATCGCTTCGGTGCCTGAATAATTGTCGGGTGTGCTGTCTGCTGAAAATGCTGTCAGACGCGCATCGTGAACCAAATGTAGGGTTGGGCCATTGATGACAGTATTTCCAGCGTTTCTGAGGGTAATCACCGCTTTCACTTCATCACCAGGTCGAACAGCGCCGGAAACTATCACATCGGTTTTCACCTCTATATCACTCACATTGGGAGCCATGTACTGCGAAAGATAAACCATGCTGTATTCTCCCTTTTTTACAGCACTGGCAAAGTTACTCGGGCATGAATTCACCCAGTGCCTTCCGGCAAAAACCTGTATACTATAGTCATCTTCAGGCAATGCTGCCGCAAACTTTCCTTTATCATCGGTTACAGCAAACCACATTTTGCCCGTTTTAATGCTGGTAAAACTTACGGTTCGCATACCCAAAGGCAAATCAGCTCCATCATTCAGACAATTTTGGTTTTTATCATAAAACACCAAACCGGCAATATCACCTGCATTGTTTTCAATTTTACTAATGCGCTTAAGACCTGTGTTTTGTTCGGTAAAATCACCCCAGATAAAAGCTTCGGAACCTCTTTGACCCAATGTAAAAGTGCCTTGTATACGGTTTCCTGTAGTTTTAAACTTTCCATTTTCATAGCCCAGCACTGAACTTCCATTACCATTGTATAGGAAGTCACCTCCTACCAGCAAAGTATTGCCGGAACCCGCAATGGTGCTAAAAACAGCCTTACTAAAAGTATCCAGGCGCAAAGCCGGACTCCACTTGCCATCAAATTCTCTGATTTCAACTTTCCCTGTATTGAAGCCCAAAGAAGCCAGCTTATCTGCAAACACTGCCAGCTGATCTACCTTATCGGTAAACGGACTGCCAATACCGCCCCAGGTTTGATTGGATGCCGTGTAGTAGGCAATATTACCTGTGAAAGTTCCGGCAAAATTTTGAAAATCACCGGCTATATACAACCTGTTGTCCAAAACCTGCAGTGCCTTGATGGCGCCGTCAGAACCCTGATTGGAATTCGAACTTCCCAAGAAACCCCATTGCCCTTTGTTGCCATCGTAAATAGCGATATTATTGACGATACTCCCATTGATTACATCCAGAAATTTACCGGCAACTACCATTTTATCATCAAAAACCGTCATGGCAACGATGCCGTCATTTTTGCTCTTTATGACACCAATGTCTGTAACCCACTTTTCGCCATTCCACTTATACAAATGGCTTACGGGAATGTCTGTATCTTTTTTAGCACCTGAGATATAAGCACCCACATACATGGTATCGCGATATAACACAAGGCTATTGAATGTATACTGCGCATCTATCGTTTTTACCGCATCCGGTTTGTAGAGTCCGGGATAATATGACCAGTAGGCACCATTCCATCTTGCTACAATATAATCGGATGTATCAGGCGTGGTTTCGTCACCGAACAATGCGAGGTAATCCTGGCCTGAAGCGTATGCAGCCGTCACTTTGCTCGGCAAACCACTACCTAATGGCTCAAGCACCTGTGCCCTAGCACACAGGCAATTCAGAAGCAAAAGAATAAAAGTGGCTATTCTCACAAACTGCAATCTAGCAAAACTGAAGGAATTTTTGGTCATCATTTAGTCAATCCTCCAAATTATTTGAGTACCTAAGCCGGCGGCGTGGTTTCGCGGACGAACACTGGCGTCGGGAACATAAGTCGGGGTAAACATCCGGGCAGCTCCCAGGGTTACACCCCACTGAAGATTCCTGTTAATCTTGCGATAAGCACCAGCAGACAGGGATCCAGAAATCTGTACTTTTCTAAACCAGTCGGCCTGCTGGGATATTGTTTGCAGCTGCTGATAATCCAGCGTTAAGCCGCTGAAATCGCTGATAAATCCTGTATTAATAGTAATGGCGGGCTTTACAGACCATTTAGAAGATATTGCAAAATCGGCAATTATTCCCAACGGTATTTCCAATATGTTATTGCGCTGAAAACCGCTGTAGCTAATACTTACGGTGTTTCCAAAATATCCAATGATGGGATAATTGCCAAATTTATCGGGAGTGTTACCCGGCACTAGGGTAACAGGTACTTCGTCTGCGAAACTGAAATGCTGCCGGGTATTTAACTGTCTGAACTGCAGACCTCCTGTAAAGGTAAATTTCCTATTCAACTGATATCCCAGCTGCAACAAAAACCCTGTGCCGCCCATGTTCTGCTCACCTTCTTTCATGTGACTGAGATAATTCTTGTGGACATAGCGGCTGTTTGCAGGATTAACCGAATGACCGTTGCCTGTTTGCATTTGCAAAACGCCCGCAGCCAAGGTCCATTTGCTCACCGGCGCCTTGTAAAGTTTGGGCTTGGGCACATCAACCGAAGTTATGGCATCCGCCACGGGCCACTTT
>Ga0194121_10003529_pt1 | contig 23638 bp, 23 predicted proteins | sample TA2MahCa50mmetaG_FD_148609 | JGI IMG/M metagenome (GOLD analysis project Ga0194121, IMG submission 148609) | Freshwater microbial communities from Lake Tanganyika, Tanzania - TA2015020 Mahale Deep Cast 50m | ecosystem: Environmental > Aquatic > Freshwater > Lake | place: Tanzania: Lake...
TTGGAGCTCCGCTAAATCGCCATAGCCTTAATGAACAGCGGTTATCTAAAAGGCGCGCCTTTGGAATTCTCTCATCAGATTGCATCTCATCATCTGCATATGGTGGAGAGCAGATATTAGTTGCGCTTATTCCAGCTTTTGGCCTTGCTGCATTCTCACTCTTTACTCCGCTGATTAGCGTCATCTTAATAATGCTTCTGATAATTGCTCTTTCTTACAGAGATGTTATTAGCACCTACACCAGGGCAGGCGGGGCATATGTCGTTGCAAGAGAAAACTTTGGAAGAGGAACTTCTTTAATTGCAGCAATTGAATTGATGTTTGGCTACATCATCACAGTTGCTATTCAATCAGCAGCCGGAGTTGCTGCGATCATTTCAGCTTTTCCTGAACTTGGGGATTATAAAGTTGCGATGGTCTTACTGGTTATTGCGCTGCTCACCTATATCAATCTTCGAGGCGTTAAAGATGCTGGAGTTATCTTTGTAATTCCCTCTTATCTCTTCATAGTCTCAATGCTGACTGTCTTTGGCTTTGGCGCTTGGCGCTTCTTTAATGGCAGCCTTGCCCAGTATGCAACAGATACTCAAGGGCTACTACCCCTAGGTGAGGAGCAGGGGTTAATCACCTTTGCAGCAATATTGATGATCCTTAAGGCTTTTGCTAATGGCAGCGCATCTCTTACTGGCCTTGAAGCGGTCTCAGATAGCGTTCCACTCTTTAAGAGCCCTGAGCATATAAATGCCAAGCGAACCTTCACCATCATGGCAACAAGCCTTGGTTTATTGGTTATGGGTATTGGTTGGCTCGCCTATCACACCCTAGCAATCCCATATGAAGAGGGAACACCAACGGTAATTTCACTTGTTGCAAAGGCAGCACTTGGTGGATCTGTTTTTGGTCAATTCTTCTTCTATGTAGTTCAGGCTGGAACTACCTTGATTCTCTTTGCAGGTGCTAATACTTGCTATAGCGCATTTCCTAGCATGGTTAATATCGTTGCCAATGATGGCTTCCTTCCAAAGAGGCTTGCCCAGCGCGGCCATAAATTAGCTTTCTCAAGTGGCATATTTTTTATTGCATTTAGCGCATCTATCCTGGTGATGGCATCGGGTGCAAGTATTACAACTCTTGCTGCAATCTATGCCCTTGCGGTATTTATCGGCTTTACTATCACAGGCCTTGGAATGGCTAAGAGATCAATTACTAAGGGATCTAAATATCAAGTAGCGCTCCATAGCCTCTCTGGAACTATTTCTCTAATTACTGTGGCAATTCTTGCCATCACTAAGTTTACTGATGGAACTTGGTTAGTTGTTATCGGAACTCCTATTGCGCTTTTAATGATGCTTAATTTTAATCAGCAATATAAGCGAGAGAGTGAAGCTCTTCTGGTTCGCTCACAACATTCAAGGGCCACATCGATTGCCCGTCATGATGTAACAGTGCTAATCGATAGCATCGATATTGCAACCATTGCAACTGTTCGTTATGCCAGATCACTTAAGCCTAGGAATCTTCACGCAGTTCACTTTGTTTTAGATGATAGAAAGGCTGAAGAGATATTTAATCAGTGGAGCAGTAACCCAGCCTTTGATGATATTGCCCTAGAGCTTATTGATTGCCCAGATAGACGTCTTGCCAATGCTGCTGTTGATTATGCAATTAAAGCAACGCAGCAGAAAGATGTTGAACTCACTCTTTTACTGCCAAGAAGAGCCTATTCAAGGTTTCTAGGTCGCCTCCTTCATGATCAGAGCGCAGAACAAATTGCTAGGCCAATTTCTGAAATTCCAAGAGTTGTTGCCACCATCGTTCCCTTTGATGTTGAGCGCATTCTCAAAGGTCAGATGAGCGAAATTGAAAAGCGTGAACCAGAAAAAGTTCAGCAAGCTCCATCTCCAGCAAGAGCGCAGAGTAATTGGCTCCAATCATCTGAGGTAGTGAGCCACTATCAAGAATCAATGATGCCAATTGGCAACATCGCCTGGCGCAAGAGAGCTCATGTTGCTGGCAAAGTAACTGCAATTAGGCCTGCTGCTATGGATAGCGCACCAACTTTAGAAGTTGAGATCTGGGATGAAAGCGGCGGAGTTACCCTGCAATTTCTAGGTCGTAGGGAAATAGCAGGACTTGAAGTTGGTTCAACGCTAATTGCAGAGGGCATGGTCGGTGAACATGATGGCTCACTTACTATTCTCAATCCTTCATATGAGATAAGGGTCTAGCTTTGATTAAAAGATTGCTAAGCAAAAGCAGCGCTAGATGGTTCATTGTAGGAAGCGCGACATTTCTAATTGATACCGCTCTCTTTCTCCTTGCGTTTTCCCTAACAGATATCGTTATTGCATCAAATTTATTCTCCGGGGCGATTGCAACGCTATTTAACTATCTATCTCACTATCACTGGTCCTTTGCTAGCGATAGGGAGCATAAGCAGTCCACCGTGATTTATCTAACCTTCTTCTTCATATTCCTATTTCTAGGAACAACACTTGTGACCACCTTGGTTAACTCTGGTCTAGAACCTGCCTTTGCAAAGGTGGGTAGCGCGCTCATTACTGCTCCGATTAGTTTCTTTATAATGAAGTTTGTAACCTTTAGACGACGCAGCGATGCGAACTAGATTAATAATTGTCCCTACCTATAACGAGTTAGCTAATGCCCCTTTACTAATTAGGCGCATTTTTAAACACATTCCAAACTCTGATGTCTTAGTAGTTGATGATGGATCCCCTGATAAAACCGGAGATGCGATAAGAGAGCTACAGCAAGAATTTCATGCTCTTCATCTCTTGGAGCAAAAAACTAAATTGGGCCTTGGAAGTGCTTACCGCTTGGGTTTTGCTTGGGGGCTAGATCGAGGATATGAAGAGCTAATTGAGATGGATGCCGATCTATCTCACAGAGTGCGAGATTTAAAGAAAATGATTGAGGCAAAAGAGCTACAACCCAAGGCCGATCTAGTGATAGGTAGTCGATGGATTCCTGGAGGCAGTACTGAGAATTGGTCTAAGGGACGAGAACTACTATCAAGAACTGCAAATCTCTATGTTCAAGCCATGTTGGGCCTTGGAGTGAAAGATTCAACTGCTGGATTTCGTATTTATTCCGCAGCAATACTTAGAAGGCTCGATTTTCAATCTATTAAAAGTGAGGGCTATTCATTTCAGATTGAGATGACTAGGGCTGTTCATAAACTTGGTGGAAAGATAATTGAAGTTCCGATAACTTTTAGAGAGCGCGAAAATGGCGTTAGCAAGATGTCACAGAAGATTGTTAGAGAAGCGATGTTTCTGGTAACTATCTGGGGTTTAAAGAGGTTTTTAAGAGTTAAATAACTGGCGGTGGCGGTGGGATTTGAACCCACGGTTGAGTTTCCCCAACACGCGCTTTCGAGGCGCGCTCCTTAGGCCGCTCGGACACGCCACCGTAGGTGACTATACGCGAGGGCCTAATCAGTTTTTAAATTACCTCTTGTGAGCAAAGAACTTAGTTAATAACTCAGCGCACTCTTGCTCTAAAACACCTGAAACAACTTCAACTTTATGTAGCGCTCTTGGATCGCGAATCAAATCCCAAACAGAGCCGCAGGCTCCTGCCTTCTCATCCCAGGCGCCAAAAACTAACCTAGGAATTCTTGCTGCCATTATCGCCCCCGCACACATTACACATGGTTCTAGAGTGACAACTAGCGTGCACTCATCTAAGCGCCAGGCGCCAATTGATCTTGAAGCTGCTTTGATAGCAACAATTTCAGCATGTCCTAGTGGGTCTTTAAGTAATTCTCGCTGATTATTTCCAAGAGCTACGATCTCGCCAGCTTCATTATGTATCACTGCACCAACTGGCACATCACCGCTTGAAGTACTTCCAAATTTTGCGCGCTCAAGTGCTACGCGCATTGCGCGTTCATGGTTCATTTAAAGATTCTCGATCAATTCACTATAGATATCGCCAAAGCCAACTCTTCTAGCAATTACATCTAACTGCTCCTCGGGATATAACTCGTCATCATCACAGATCATCTGTAGCTCCATGGCATCAAGGCCAAGATCTGAAAATATATTTAAATCCCCTGCTGGTTCATCAGCATCATCTTCTGCTGGAAATTCAATATCGCTTAACTCTAAAACTTCTGCAGCAATTTCATAATCAAGTGCTGCCATGACATCACTTAAAACCATCTGCATCTTTGCGCCAATCTGGCGGATGATTATGAAGAATTGATCATCGATAGCAAGAAGTGCAATTGCTCCGCCATCTACTTGTTGAGCTCTAAGGGCGTCAAGGACTAGACCGATATCACTAGTTGCTTCATCTGGTAATTGAGAGATTCGCCATTGCCCATCATCACGCCAGGAAAGGAGAGCAAATTCAAGAGTTTCGTCTGCCATCTCACACCTCCCGCTCATAAGAAATGCAATGCCTCATAGTTCCACCGTTGCCCTTGGTAGTAAAGTGCCGCCATGAAGGTCGTTGTAGTAAATCACCCGCTTGTGACCCATAAATTGACGGTGCTACGCGATAAGCAGACTAATTCACAAATCTTTAGGCACTTGGTTGAGGAGCTAGTCACCCTTCTTGCATATGAAGCAACTAGGGATGTAAAAATCCAAGAGGTCTCGATTGAGACTCCAGTCACCAAGACAAAAGGCGCAATGCTGGCAACGCCTCGTCCTGTAGTAGTTCCAATTCTTAGAGCTGGCCTTGGAATGCTTGAGGGAATGATGCGTGTTATTCCTAGCGCTGATGTTGGATTTTTAGGGATGGTTAGAGATGAAGAGACTCTTCAAGCATCAACCTATGCCAATAGATTGCCAGATGATTTAACAAAGCGTCAGTGCTATGTCCTAGATCCAATGCTTGCTACTGGCGGAACTCTAATTGCTGCTATTAATTATCTAATTGAGCGAGGGGCGGAGTCTGTTACTGCTATCTGTCTACTCTCAGCGCCCGAGGGAGTAAAAGCAGTGGAGGAGGCATTTAAGGATTCTAAAACTCCAATAGCAATTGTTACTGGCGCAATGGATGAAAAGTTAAACGAGCATGGCTATATCGTTCCTGGCCTTGGCGATGCGGGAGATCGACTCTACGGAGTTGTCTAAATGGCTAATACCTCCCCAGGATATGGAATAACCATTCGTGTTGAAGGACGCGCTGAATTTCAACCTGTTGCTGAGATAACCACAATCATTTCCAGAGAAGGTGCGATGGTTACCGCACTTGATGTTGTTGAATCACAGATAGATGGCGTAGTTATTGATGTAACTTGTGATGCAATAGATGTTGCTCACGGAGATAGAATTACAGCAGCGCTAAGTGCTTCACCTATTCTTAATGTAAAGAAAGTCTCTGATCGAACATTTTTACTTCACCTTGGCGGAAAACTTGAAGTTAATTCAAAGGTTCCACTAAAGACTCGTGATGATTTATCCAGGGCCTATACCCCAGGGGTGGCAAGAATCTGTTTAGCAATTGCTAAAGACCCATCTGATGCAAGACGGCTCACAATTAAACGCAATACCGTCGCTGTAGTCACCGATGGTTCGGCGGTTTTGGGCCTTGGAAATCTAGGCCCTGCAGCAGCGCTTCCAGTTATGGAAGGAAAAGCTGCCTTATTTAAGAGATTTGCTGATGTTGATGCTTGGCCGGTCTGTCTTGACACTCAAAATGTTGATGAAATTGTAAGAACTGTTCAGTTAATCGCCCCAGTTTATGGAGGAATTAATCTAGAGGATATCTCAGCCCCAAGATGTTTTGAGATTGAAGCGCGCCTTAGAGAACTACTTGATATTCCAGTTTTCCACGATGATCAACATGGCACGGCAGTTGTAGTTCTAGCTGCTCTTAAAAATGCTTTAAAGCTAGTAAAGAAAGATCTTGGCAAAACTAAAATTATTCTCAATGGCGCAGGCGCTGCCGGAACTGCAATTGCTCGCCTGCTTGTCCTTGCAGGAGCTAGAAACATAATTGGCTTTGATAGCAGTGGGGTAATTAATAAAAAGAGTGCCAGTAATAGCGCTATGCGCAAGTGGTTTATTGAGAACTGTAACCCAGAGCAATTTGAGGGAAATCTGAGCCAAGCTATGAATGGGGCTGATATTTTCATTGGAGTTAGTGCGCCAAATCTCTTAAGTGAAGCCGATATTCAATCAATGGCGAAGGGTTCTATTGTCTTTGCCCTTGCAAATCCAGATCCTGAAATTGATCCAGTAATTGCTAGAAAACATGCAGCTGTTGTTGCCACAGGAAGAAGTGATCAACCAAATCAGATCAATAATGTTTTGGCATTTCCTGGAATATTTCGCGGGTTACTAGATGCTGGAGCCTCGAAGATTACCGATGAGCTACTTGTTGCCTGCGCTGAAGCGATTGCCAGTTGTGTAAGTGAGAGCCAATTAAATGCCTCCTTCATTGTTCCAAGTGTTTTTGATACAAATGTTGTTAAGTCTGTAGCAGATGCAGTAAAGAGGTTTACTTAAATTGTCGATTGCTGATTGGGTAGAGCAGTATTTAAACTCCTCTGCCCCTTTCTTTATCTACGTTGCCTTAGGAGCAATTGTCTTTCTTGAAACTGGCGTGCTTTTAGCATTCTTCCTGCCTGGAGATTCAATCCTCTTTGCTGCAGGGTTGGTAGCTGCAACAAGAGATGACACAAACATTTTATTTCTCATCACCATGATCTTTGTTGCCGCATTTATGGGAGATCAGGTGGGTTATGTATTGGGGCGAAAATATGGACGAAGTTATCTAGAGAGGCGCTCTTCGAAACGAATTGATGCGATGGTAGCGCGCGCTGAAGCCTTCTATGAAAAATATGGCTGGAGCGCAGTCATTCTGGCTCGCTTCTATCCCTGGATTCGCACCTTTATGCCGCCTATTGCAGGAATTGCCAAGATGAATTACTACAGGTTCTTAGCAGCAAATGCTTTAGGGGCTCTGCTCTGGGGAGTAGGTATAACGCTCCTTGGTTTTTATGCTGCTTCAATTCCATTACTCAAGGACTCATCCAGGGGCATTGCAATTTTCTTTGTGCTACTCACAATTGGCTTAACGCTAAAGAATTACCTGCGCTCTAAGCGTGATTGACGGACTCCACCGACTAATACCCCGATATAAGTCATTGCAATTCCAGATACTAAATACCAACTAACGCTTACTCCTTGGGTTGGAGAGTAAATATCTAGAAGTAATGAAGCAATTAACTGGCCACCAACGCTAAAGAGAGTAAAGGTTAGAACTCCTAAGTGTTGGACAATCAAGGAGGTCGCTGCAATATAGATAACCCCAATTACCCCGCCGGTATAGATCCACCAAGGACCTATTGGAAGTGGTTGTAGTTCAACTCTTCCAAGAGCGATCAGAATAATTATGAATAGAGTTAAGAAGGATGTTCCAGTGATGAAGTTGAGAAGAGATGTTGTGTAGCTATTTTGCGAATGCTCATTAATCTGACCATTTAACGCTCGCTGCACTCCAACTAAAGCGCCAGCTATTACAGCAAGAAGCAGCGCAAAGAGTTGAAAATCATCAGCTTCTAACTTATCCAGCACTGAGACTAATACTGCAATAACGGTAATGAACGCCGCTGCAATTCGCCTTGGTGAGATGAGTTTTACCCCGCCTCCAGTTAAACCTATGCGATCCACAAATAATGAGACCGCGCTCTGACCTGCGATAGAAGCAACGGAATAGAGAGCCACGCCAATTAAAGGAACGACGCTGGTTTGCAGAGCTACAAATGCCCCGCCTAGTGATCCTGCAAGGAGTCTTATCTTTGGAATTTCTCCGCTACTAACTGCAGCCTTAAGACTCCTAATGCCCTCTTTAATTCTAGGACTAAAAATTGCATAGATAGTTATAAAGAAAAATCCTGATGAGAATGAAACGAGTGCCGCTTGCGGCGCGTTATCTAGGCGATATGAGAGCTCACCATTAGCTCTTGCTTGAAAGGCAATCATTACCCCGGAGAGGGCAGCAAGTCCATCTAGCCGCAGAGCTCTACTCTTTAACTTGGCCACTTAACTCCAACCACTTATCTTCAAGTTCAGATCGAACCTTTCCTATATCGGTAAGTTTAGCGCCAACTTCAAGAAGTCTCTGATGGTCAAAGGAAGCGCTCTCTTGCTCCTTTATCAACTCTTGCTCTTGGGCAATGACTTTATCTAACTGTTTCTCAACTTTTGCTAATTCTTTCTTAACAAGACGCAATTGTGCAGCCCCTGAAATCTCTTTCCTATCCTCGCTAACAACACTTCTTGAAATCATCTCAGCTCTTAGCTCTAAGTATTGTTCAATTCCTAGAGCCAAATCTTGAAGCGTCTCATTGCCAAGTAGTCCAACAAAGCGATCACAGACTCTCTCTAGGAGATAGCGATCGTGGGAAATCACTATTATGACTCCAGCATAAGTATCTAAAAGATCTTCTAAGGCAGTTAAAGTTTCAACATCAAAATCATTTGTTGGCTCATCAAGTAAGAGCACATTTGGTGAATCCATGAGTAGGCGAGTTAACTGAAGCCTTCGCTTTTCGCCTCCTGATAAATCACGGACCATCTTCTGCTGGCCTTCATAGTCAAAGCCAAGGCGTTCACAGAGCTGTGAAGCTGAGATCTCACGCCCGCCAGCAAGATCTACTCGCAGAGCAACATTTTCAACAGCCTCTAGCACTCGCCAGGATGGGTTTAACTCCTCTAGATGCTGGGAGAGAAATGCAGCTCTTACAGTTATTCCGGTCTGTAGTTTGCCTGAGGAGAAGCGATATTGCCCGGCCAGGGTTCGCATTAAGGTTGTTTTACCTGAGCCATTAACGCCAACAATTGCAATTCGATCTGCAGGGCCAATATTCCAATTGAGTTTTTCAATCAGTGTTGTTTCACCGATACTTAATTTGGCATTATGAATCTCATAGACCATGTTGCCTAATCGGTTGGTGGCAAAATTTAATAACTCTGCGCTATTTCTAGGCGCAGGCTCTGCTGAGATTAATTGATTGGCAGCATCGACTCGAAACTTTGGCTTTGAAGTTCTTGCTGGCGCTCCTCTGCGCAGCCAGGCAAGTTCCTTGCGAATTAAGTTATTCCGTCTGGCATCCTCTGCTCCTGCTTGTCTTGCTCTCTCAGCTTTGGCTAAAACATATGCGGAGTAACCACCTTCATATGATTCAACCTTTCCATCAATTACCTCCCAGATGGAATCTGATACTTCATCCAAAAACCAACGATCATGGGTAATTACGACAACAGCAAGTTCACGTCGCTTGCGAAGATGTTTAGCAAGCCAGGCCACTCCTTCGACATCAAGATGATTTGTTGGTTCATCAAGTAAGACAATATCTAGACTCTGAATTAGTAGCTTTGCAATACCGACTCTTCGCTTCTCACCTCCTGATAATGAACCAAAGGGGCGATCCATAATCGAGCTTTCATATCCACCAAAGAGCCCTGCAAATATTTCTCGCACCCCAGCATCACTTGCCCATTCATGAACTTTTTTAACTCCAACCACAACATCTCGAACTGTTGCACCTGCCCCAGCGCTATCAACCTGGCTTAATGAGCCAAGCTTTGCCCAGTTAGCTCTTGTGACTCGTCCAGAATCAGGCTCTTCAAGGCCTGCCAGGATTTTAAGAAGTGTTGATTTACCACCACCATTTCGACCAACAATGCCAATGCGTTCTCCTTCAGAGATTCCTAGTGAGACATCAACTAAAAGGGGCCTGATATCAAAGGCTTTTGAGACCCCTTCGATATTGATGATGTTACGAGCCATAAGAGCGCAGAGTATTACAGAGTCATTAGAGTATTCCCATGAGTGTTTCTAAGGCTCTTCGCGCCGCAATTGGTGGAGATTGCGCTGTGATTGATGATGAACAGATACTAAAATCTTATGAGCGAGATCAAGCGCCCTTTGCCCCATCTGCTAAGGCTGCTGCTGTACTGATTGCTAAGACAATTGATGAAGTTTCAAAGGCTGTTAGGTTTGCAAATCAAGAATCAATTCCTGTTGTCGTAAGAGGAGCTGGTAGCGGGCTTGCAGGGGGAGCTAATTCAATTCAAGGCTGCATCGTTATCTCGCTTGAAAAACTAAATAAAATTCTAGAAATTGACCAAATCAATCAGATAGCAAGAGTTGAGGCAGGAGTAATAAACAGCGATTTAGATAAGGCTGTAGAAGAGTTTGGGCTTACCTATCTGCCAGATCCTGCAAGTCGCTCCTGGTCCACAATTGGTGGCAATATCGCAACAAATGCTGGCGGAATGTGCTGCGTTAAATATGGCGTGACTGCTCAGCATGTTAGGGCAATAAAGGTTGTCCTATCCGATGGGGAAATTGTTGAATTTGGATTCCCCACCAAAAAAGCAGTGACCACACTTGATCTTCTACATCTCTTCATAGGTTCTGAAGGAACGCTAGGAGTTGTTGTCGAAGCAACGCTCTCTTTAGTGCCTCGTTTGAAGAAGCCAGTGACTTTGATTGCCACATTTCCAAGTATTACAAAGGCCGCTGATGCGGCGATAGAGATGTTGATAGTCAGGCCGTCAATGCTTGAACTACTTGATAAGACCACACTAAGCGCAGTTGAAGAGTGGAAGCCAATGGGCTTTGAAAATTGTGAAGCAGTATTAATCATGCAAAGTGATGAGTCAGCAAGTGATTGTCAAAGGGCTCAAGAGATAGCGCTTAAACATGGCGCACTTGATGCCATCTACTCTGATGACCCTAAGGATTCAGATGATTTAATCCAGGTTAGAAAATTGGCCTACTCTTCCTTGGAACGACTTGGAGTGGCCCTACTTGATGATGTTGCAGTTCCGGTTTCAAAGATTTCACAACTAGTCTCTGGAGTTGAAAGTATTGCAAAAAAACACTCAGTCAAAGTTGGAGTCTTTGGTCATGCTGGCGATGGAAATATGCATCCCACAATCATCTATCCCCATAACAATAAGGAAGCTGAGGCTAGAGCCCTTAAGGCATTTAATGAGATTATCGCGCTGGCACAAAGCCTTGGTGGCACCGCAAGTGGTGAGCATGGAATCGGTGGGTTAAAGCTATCTGCGCTCATTAATGAAACTCCAGAGCGGATCCTAAAGATTCAAAAAGACATTAAATCAATTCTTGACCCAAATAAGATCTTTAATCCAGGAAAGAAGTTTCCGCTTTAGTTCAAGCCTAGTTTTGCAGCAGTAAGCGAATGATCATGAGAATTGATTTGAATTTCTCTGCCCAATTTGGACTTTATCGCCTGGCCAATACCAAGTGCGGGACTTGAAATTCCCCCACCGAAAGCGATTGGCATATCTACACTCTTTAGCCTTCTTTCCATTCTTAACGCAAGTTCAGCTAGATGGTTTGCCGCGTTATCTAATATCGCAGCTGCGCTTTTAGAGCCATTCGAGGCACAATTAGCGACAATTGGAGTTAAGCCAGCAATAGCTGATCTATCTTTTGAGTAAACAAATTGTCTAATCGTTGGCCAATCACTACCGTAAATTGTTTGCGATATCGCAGTTGATAACTCATCTAATGATGAGAGTTCTTCAATTTGAGTCATTAAGTGGCGTAGTGCTGCTCGACCAATCCAATAACCCGCTCCTTCATCTCCAAGCAAATATCCCCAGCCGCCAATACTTATCTCTTCACCTGTCTTTGTGATATGAACTGCAATAGATCCCGTTCCAGCATAAAGATAAATACCTTCGCCATCTTTGAACTCTGATCGATAGGCAAGTGCTACATCAGTTCCTATTGATAACTTGGAACCAGGAAAGGCGCTTAGGAAATATTCTTCTAACTTTTCAACAGAGCCCAACCCTGTTATTCCAATAGTTATGCAATCAGGTTTTAGAGTTCCTAATTCTCTTTTTAGTTCTGATAAAAACTTCACCATCTTTTCTTGTGATTCAACTCGATAGAGATGACCATCTATGGGATTGCTTGAGCCTTTGGACTTTATCTCGCCTTTTTGATCTATCAGGGTCCACTTAGCTGAAGATGAACCCCCATCAATTCCCAGACTAAGCATTTGATTAGCCTTTCACGGCGCCGGCAGTAAGACCCTTTATAAACTGTTCGGAAAGTATCAAATAGAGCACCACTAAAGGAAGGGCTGCTAAGCAGAGCCCAGCAAATAAAACCCCCCACTGCGAGGCATATTGGCCAAAAAATACCGTTAAGCCCTGCATCAATGTCTTCTTCTCTGGGCTTTGCAGAAAGACAAGAGGAAGAAAGAAGTCATTCCAAATAGGTATAGCTGAATAGATAGCCACAATAGCCATTCCAGGACGCACTAATGGAACCAATACCTTTGAAAGTAATTTGAATTCACTAGCTCCGTCAATTCTTGCAGCATTATCTAAATCTGTCGGAAGCGATTTAAAGAAACCGCTCATAATGAAAATTGCTGCGGGTAGGGCCGCTGAGGTATAAACCAGAATTAATCCCAATCTTGAATCCAATAGATTCATCCACTTAAGTTGAATAAATAGCGGCAGGATCGCCAGCTTTGCAGGAACTAACATTCCGGTGAGGATAAAGGCAAAAATAACATTGTTGCCTTTAAATGAATATCTACCTAGAACAAAGCCGGCTCCTAGAGCCAGAACTAAAATCAGAGTTAATGAACCACCTGTAATAATAAGTGAGTTAATGAAGTAAGAACCAAATTCCCCTTCGCTCCAAACTCTCTGATAGTTCTCCCAAAAAGGATCTCTGGCTAGAGCAAATGGTGTTCGGGCAAATTCATTAGATTCCCGAAGAGATGAATTTAAGAGGAAAAACATTGGTAGCAAAACGATAAAAGCATTGATTATTAAAATACTTTGGAAGAAGGTGCGAGATGCGAAGAGTTTTATCACTGTTCCACCTCACGCCTACGAAGCAGCGCAGAACCAAATGCCGCGCCAAAACCAACTAGAGTGAAAATCAAAACTCCTAGCGCTGAACCAACTCCCACATTATTAGCCCCTGAATCAATAGACCCAAATGAGAGTCGATAGAACATAAGCGCCAAAGTATCTGTTGCTCCCGCAGGACTTCCATTAGAACCGCCAATTACAAAGGGCAGATCAAACCACTCATAAGCTCCGATAAAGGTAAGGACAGTTATTATCGTTAGAGAGGGAGCAAGAAGTGGAAACATAATCTTTCTAAAGATCTGACTCTCTGAAGCTCCATCAATGCGTGCGGCTTCAATATATTCAGCATTTATCGCATTTAGCCCAGCAAGAAAAACTATCGCTGGAAAACCGACCCAGCGCCATATATTGATAAACATCAAGGTGGGCAGCGCTGTTGAAGTGTCACCTAACCAAGGTTTGGCTAATTCTGGAACTCCAAGTCCTGTGATGATTTGATTGATTGGTCCGTAATAAGGATCAAGTAATGATTGCCATAAATACGCAACAACAACTAGTGAAAAGATGACTGGAAGAAATACTACGACGCGATAAACGCGAAGACCTCTTTTTACTCTAAACATCGCATAGGCAAGGAGAAGTCCAAAAGATGTTTGAAAAGCCATAATGACTATAAAGGCAATAGTGTTATGTCTTAAGGCTGCAGTTAACTGGTCAAGATATGGATAAGAAAAAAGTCTCTGAAAATTCTCAAATCCTGCAAATGTACTTCTCTGAAAACCATCCCAACTAAAGAAGGCATAACTCAAAGTGGTTAGCGCCGGAACTGTTGTAAAAATTATTATTACTGCAAGCGCAGGAATTAGAAGTGTTCCTGTTGTTCGATTCTGTTCTCTTCGCAGCGCAGATGACATTTAAAGACCTAGAAATAGCGCTCTGGGCGCACCATGGATGCGCCCAGAGCTACTAACTTTTCTTAGGATTTACCCTTTTGAGGTGCGTACCAAGAAGCTACTGCAGTCTGAACATCCTTAGCCAACTGTTCTGGTGTAGTTCCACCAACAATTAGCTTTTGGAATCCAGGCTGAAGAATTGATGAGCTGGTTGGGTTTTCAAATCGGAAGCCAACAACATTTAGGAATGGTGTTCCAAGAGTTGTTCTCCAACGATTGATTTCCTTAACAGCTGGATCATTAATCTTCACATAAGGAGCAGTTGGGATGAATGCGATTTCATCAACTAGAGCTTGACCAAATTCCTTGGTTCCAAGGAAGTTGATGAGCTTCAAAGCTGCTGCTTTCTGCGTGGTTTTAGCGTTAATGGCATAAGCGCCATCTGCCCAAGTTCCGACATAACGCTTTGCTCCAGCATTTGCTTTAGGAGCTGGGAACCAACCAATTGTGATTGAAGGATTTAGAGAGCGGAAGTAACCGATCTCATAATTTCCTCCAATGTAGAAGGCTGCCTTCTCGTTTGCAAATAAACCACGAGCAGTGTTGTAGTCGATACCTTGGTAATTAGCTGGCATCCACTTAGCAAGATCTGCAACTGCCTTGAGGCTTGCTACATATCCTTTATCGGTAAATGTCTTCTTTCCAGCAACAACATCATTGAAGAATGCTGTTCCACCATAGAAGGTTGGACCAACAGTTGCATGGAGCTGCTCAAGAGCAGGTCCATTACCACCAGCATTACCTATTGGAAGAAATCCAGCTTTCTTGACTTTATCAAAAGCAGTTTGAAGTTGTGCCCAGGTCTGTGGCAGTGCGCGAACGCCTGCTTTTTCTAGAATGTCTGGGTTATACATAACTCCCAATGCAGAGACTGCATATGGCAATCCGTATTGCTTCTTATCTTTATATCCTTGAGCACCAGCAAGAATTCCTACTGGTAATTTCTTCAAAGCAGGAACATCTGCTGTTGTTAGCGGCATGAAGTTTCCAGCATCAGAGAGATTTGCCATTCCACCGTATGGGCGCATCTGAATAACATCAGGGCCTTTTCCAGCAGTTAGCGCAGTAGCAACAATTGCGTTGTACTCGGTATTTAGATATGGCGTGAACTTAACTGTGATGCCAGGATTCTTAGCTTCGAAAAGCCTCATCTGACTCTCATAGAACGCCTTATCTTCGGTGCGCCAGCTCCAGAATGTAATTTCTGTGTTGGCCGAAGCTATAGAAGCTCCAGGTGCAACCACGGTCACTGCCGCAAAAAGGGCTGCGACCAAGCCGCGGATTTTTGAGATTTTCACTTAATTTCCTCCTCGAGGGCGGTAGGTGTGGTTCTTTCCGGAGCGAATTGAAACAGCAGCTCTTGAAAGATCTAGAGCGGACTTGGTGCCGCTCCAGTTTCTCTGTGCCAGTGCGACACAGAGACAGTCAACCACCGTCAGCTGCGCAATTCGCGAAGCTGTTGCACCGCTACGGAAGGTGGTTTCCCGTGCGGCGGTATGTAATACAAAATCTGCAAGAGATGCGGCTGGACTTCTTAAGGTATTAGTTATCAAAACGATTGTCACGCCACGTGCTTTAAATTCTCGGATGACATCTACGGTGTCAACGGTAGTTCCTGAGTGCGTAATGGCTACTAAAACATCACCTGCATCTAGAACAGCAATTGAAGTCATAGCGGAGTGAAAGTCAGTCCAAGAAATTGCCCTTTTGGATAGACGATTAAGTTTTGATTGAAAATCCATAGCCACAAATCCACTAGAGACTAATCCAAAGAGACCTATTGTCTTTGCTTTTTCAAATATCTCCACAACTTTTTTAAAAGTTTGGATATCTAATTTTTCAGCGGTTGATTCAATTGCCCTTGCATCAGAGTAGGTGACCTTTTCAATTATTGATGCCAAGCTATCACTTGGCGTAATTCCACCATCTAGATATTCGGTATCGAATTGTTTAGCGCTCTTCCAAGAAAGATCACTGACTAGCGCCATTTTAAATTCTGGAAAACCGCGAAAACCTAAAGCCTTGCTAAATCTAACAACCGATGAAACCGAGGTTTTGCTGTGCGAAGCCAATTGAGTGATATTCATTGGCGCAATTAACTGTGGACCTTTTAAAATAACTTCCGCAATTGCAATTTCGCTGGCATGAAACGAGCCCAATTGGCTCTGAATCAACTCTAATAAATTTGAATGATGGCTAGGAGTGACTAGCGATAACTGCTTAGCCATAACCACCTTCCGTGAAAAATCATTTCAGGACATACACTTGTTGGTGAAAATTATCGCCTGAGGCTATAAAGGTCAAGTATTTGCAGGCTTATCCAGGGCGGCCCTAACTCGTGAGCCCGATGCTTTTAGCAACTCAAGAGCCTTTTCAGCAGAGGTATCTAACAAAATGATAACGATTGCTACCTTGACTTGATCTTTTGATTCTTCAAGGGCTTCTTGAGCTCTTCTAGCATCGCAATTTGTGGCAGCTTGAATAATTCTGATGGCGCGGTCTCTTAATTTAATATTACTCACCTGAAGATCGACCATAAGGTTGCCATAAGTCTTTCCCAGATTAATCATAGAAACAGTTGAAATCATGTTGAGCACTAGCTTTTGAGCAGTTCCAGCTTTTAATCTAGTTGAGCCAGCTAAAATTTCAGCTCCAGTATCAACCTCAATTGCGATATCGGCAAACTTGGAAAGTTCAGAATTTAAGTTACAAGAAAGGGCAATAGAGGCAGCTCCTATATCCTTCGCATATCGTAATGCGCCAACCACGTAAGGAGTTCGCCCACTTGCAGCAATTCCGACTAAAGAATCTTTTTTGGAGAAACTTATTTTCTTTAAATCTTCAATCGCGCCTTCTAGTACATCCTCAGCGCCTTCAATTCCAGTTCGTAGCGCAGTGTCACCGCCAGCAATTAATCCAATAACCAATCCATCCTCTAGAGAGAATGTAGGAATACATTCTGAGGCATCTAGGACTCCTAATCTTCCTGAAGTTCCTGCACCCACATAAATCAATCTTCCGCCTGATTCCATTCTCCGAGTAATTTCAGAAATAGCATCGGCAACTCTTGGTAATACTTTTGCCACTTCCTCTGCCACGCTCTTATCGCTTTCATTAAAGAGTTTTAAGAGCTCTAAGGTGGATAAGGTGTCTATCTTGGAGAATCGAGAGTCAATTGCCTCAGTATTTAGCTGGCCAAGGTCCTGATTCATAATGGCTAACCCTAGTAACCTTGGCGCATGGAGGCCAAATACCTATTTACTGGCGCTGGAATTATTATCGTTCTTATCTACGCCTTAGGTTCCGGAATCTGGGTCTCATCCTCCCCCGGATGGTATTCATCGCTAAATAGGCCGCCATGGCAGCCGCCAAGCTATATTTTTGGAATTATCTGGCCCTATAACTTTATGGTCTTGGGAATTGCTTCCTATCAAGTCTCACAATCCTTAACTAAATCTGAAAATATCTTATGGCTTGTCTTCTTTGGTTTAAGTGTTGCTGCCGCCCTTACCTGGGCCTATCAATTCTATGTTCCGCATAATCTCACCCTAGCTACAATTGCTTTAACTTTATGCGCTCTTCTTACTCTTCCAGTTCTCTATCTAACATTTAAAGCAACGCTACTTATGGGACTACTTCTCGTTCCTTATCAAATCTGGGTTGCAATTGCAGCAAGCCTTGCTTGGGGATACTCCACTCGAAATTAAGCAGTTTTATCATCAAGAGTTGCAGCAGATACAACTCCAGCAGATGCTACTAACACTCCAAGTCCGATAAAGACTGAGCTTGCTCCAAATGGCGCAGCAAGGGCTCCTGCTGCTAGTGGAACTAAGAACTGGCCAATTCGATTACCAAATAATCTAATTGAAATTGCCATAGCTCGCTCTTGAGATGGAGTTTTCTTTGAAACTATCGACATAGTTAGTGGTTGGCCAATACCTAGTAAGAATCCAACTATGGCCATAGATATGCCAAGAGCAATTGAGCTATTGGCATAGATTGAAACAAACAAGAATAAAGCTGAGAAGAAAATACTGTAATTCATTGTCCTTGCAGATCCATAGCTCTTTGTTAATCGACCAAGAAGAAATCTTGAAATCATTGCTGCTGCTGAGCGAATCGAGAGAATTGCTCCAATTACAACGGGACTTATTCCTTTCTCTGTTCCCACAAGGGGCAAAATCACTACTAAAATATCATTTGCTGCAGCCACAGATAGTGAGGTCCAGATAGCAGGTTTGATTCCAGGGCGAGAGAGAACATCTCTGGCTTTAATTGCTCCTGCTGCATCTCGCTCCTGTTGAGTTCTGACCTCTTTTATTGATCTAAAGAGAAAGAAGGGAACAAGTGATAACAGGGCAAGAAGCGCTGCAAATGTAAAGGCAGAGGTTGAAGAGCGCGGCAAAACTCCTGCAGATCCTGCAATTAAACCTCCAAGAATTGGACCCACACTATGACCAAGTGATGTTGCAAAAGAAAAGTATCCAAAGTTTTGATCCTGAAGATTCATAGCACTTCGATTAGCAACCATTGCTTGACTTGCTGCCACATTTGAAAGATGAGCAACGCCAGCAAGAGCTGTGGCTGCAGCAATTGCAATAACGTTATTAAGGAAAGCAAAGGCAACTCCAAGAATTATGAAAGAGAAACAACCAATAAATAGCAAAGGAATTTCTCCAAATCTTCCGACCCATCTGCCCATCGGAACTGCTATTAATAAAGGAAACAGGGCATAAATAGAGGCTATTAGACCAATCTCATATCCAGATGCTCCGTTTTCCAAAGCTCGATAGGTGATCATCGGGCGCATCACATAGATACTTGCTTGCGCCAGGGCAACATTGATAAGAAGAGCCCATAACCAACTATTTGTAGAACGGCTGGTCATTTTCTTAAGCCTTGACCCGCCTTACCTTTTACTAACTTCATGAGCGCAGGTGCAAATAAAACAAGAATCAGAGTCAAGTAAATAACTTTAGGTAATAACCCACTTACTAGAATTGAATAATCACCATTACTCAACTGAACTGCTTGGCGGAATTGAATCTCAACAACAGGACCCAGAATTACTCCCAGAACTAGCGGGGTATTTGGAATTCCAAATCTACGGAAGAGATATCCAACAAAGCCCAGAACGAAGGCTAAACGCAGATCAAATGTGGAGTTATTTAGGCTGTAAGCACCCAAAAGCCCAAAAGTTGTAATTCCGGCATATAGATAATGCCTTGGAATATGAAGAAGTTGAATCCAGATTCTAATCAGAGGCAAATTAATTAACAGAAGGAGAGTATTTCCAATAAATAAGCTGGCAATAAGCGTCCAAACTAGTGGCGCATTCATCTCAAAAAGCATTGGACCCGGTTGGATATTAAAGTTTCTTATCGCAACTAACATAATTGCAGCTGTTGCCGAAGTTGGAAGGCCTAGCGCAAGGAGTGGAACTAGAACTCCTGCGGCGTTGGCATTATTTGCTGCTTCAGGGCCTGCAACTCCTTCAATTGCGCCATTTCCAAACTCATCCTTATGTTTAGATAATTTCTTTTCTGCTGAGTAGCTAATAAAAGTTGGAATCTCTGACCCACCAGCCGGGATAATTCCCATAGGAAAACCAATTGCCGTTCCTCTTAGCCACGGCTTCCAGGATCTACGAAAATCTTCTCGGTCCATCCAAACTTTTCCTTTAACCGGAAGCACCTGCCAACTCTTGTCTTGAAAACGACTTGCATAGTAAATGACTTCACCAAGTGCAAAGAAAGAAATAATGACAACAATTACTTCAAGGCCATCTGTTGCCTCTTGAATTCCAAATGAGAGTCTATTGATTCCAGTTTGTTGATCAGCTCCAACAAGTCCAAAAATTAGGCCAACAGATAATGAAACTAGCCCTCTAACCCTTGATGATCCAAGAAGAGTTCCAACTGTTGCAAAGGCAAAGACAATTAGCGCTACATATCCAGCAGGTTGAACTTTTAGCGCAAGTTCAGCTAGCGCAGGAGCTGCTGCTGCCAACATTATTGTTGCAATCAGACCTGCCACAAATGAGCCAAGTGCTGCAGTTGTAAGAGCTGCTCCAGCTCTGCCATTTCTTGCCATTTTATGGCCTTCAACTGAAGTAATTACTGAGCCAGCCTCACCTGGGGTATTAAGCAAAATAGAGGTTGTTGAGCCGCCATACATCGCTCCATAGAAGACTGCAGCAAACATAATTAAAGCGGATGTGGGATCAACTGAAAGCGTGACGGGCAGAAGAAGTGCAATAGCTAGAGCTGGACCAATTCCTGGCAGAACTCCAACTAGAGTTCCAAGAAAGGTTCCAAGTAGTCCATAGAGCAGATTCTGAGCAGTTAAGGCATTTGAAAAGCCTTCAAGTAATAAATCTAGATTTCCCACTTATCCCTCAACTTCTCTGGCAAGGCCAAGTAGGTTTTCAAAAATTCCATCAGGCAAGAATATTCTCAAACCTTTAGAAAAGACGAAGTAGACAACTACTGCGAAAACAAAGGAAATCAATATATCTTTCAAAAACTTCCTAGATCCAAATGCATATGCCACACCAAAAAAAGTTAGAGAAGCAGCTGCGATATATCCGGCAGGCTCAAGCAGCACGATATGAATTAAAATTGAGGCAAGAAGTATTGACATTGTTTTGATATCGGGACGTAGCTGAGCAGCTCCAGCTTCAGTGCCCTCTGCAATTCCTAGCTTTCCTCGCAAGACTTGAATAATTAGAAGTAGAGCTACAAAGGTTGTGAAGAAGCCAATTATTAATTCAAAAGTCTTTGGGCTAACGACCGAGTAAACCCCAGGCTCTTCCAAGGTAAAGGCGTCATATAAAACAAATGACCCGAGCAGTAGAAATGCTAAGGCAAAAATCGCTTCAGCAAGTACTGCTCGGGTTACTTTGATCATCTACTTATTAAGTTTTTTTATAGACCGATTTCAGCGATAAATGCCTTTATCTCCGGAATGTGGGTCTTTAAGAAGGCGGTGAAGTCCTTGCCGCCAGCAAATTCGTCATACCACTTATTGGTTGCAAGAACTTGCTTCCAAGTATCGGTAGAACGCATTACATCCATAACCTTTACGAAGTTGAGGCGATTGGCTTCGCTAATGTCAGCTGGTGCCATAACTCCGCGCCAGTTTCCATAAACCAAGTTATACCCCTGCTGAACAAAGGTTTTGCCCTTTACGCCGGCAATTGGCTTAGGGGATGAAATTCCAAGAATGCGAAGTCTGTTATCTGCAACATATGGCAGAACATCAACGATTCCGATAACTCCAACTGGTGCTGCTCCGCTAAGAACCTTAGTTAGTGGCTCTGATCCGGTACCAACAACATAGTTAAGTTTTGAAATTGGAACATTAGCGGTCTTAAGAAGAGCGCCAATTACTTGGTGATCAACTCCGCCGACATTTCCACCGGAGACCGCAACAGCGCGTCCATTGGTGTTGACGTCATTTACAAACTGATTCAAAGTCTTGTATTTCGAATTAGCTGGAACGAAGATAGCGTTGTATTCGCGCATAACTCGCGCAATTGGAACAGAGGCAAGAAGATCTGATGTGTTCTTATTTGCTACCTGAGCCATACCGCCAGTTAGAGCAATACCAATAATAAGAGCTGAATTCTGCTTGCCCTTAATGGTCTGGAAGTGTGCAAGACCGGTAGTTCCACCAGCACCAGGCTTGAAATCTGTAGTGGTTGAAGTTAGTAAACCTTCTGCAATCAGAGTTTTGGAAATTGCATCAGTTGTTGCTGAGTATCCTCCAGGACCTGCAGGTACTGTCCAATCAATTGTGGTTAGCGGCTTTAGATCTGGGTACCACCAACGAAGGCTGCCAGCAGCTGTTCCAACGGTAACTTTGGTGCAGGTGAGGTTGGAGCCCTCTACGCCGCGAGCCTTAGCAACCATTCCAGCTCTTCCGCATTCATCTCCAGCTTTTGCTTTTGATGATGGAACTTTTGCAGCGCTCGCTGAAGTTGTTCCAGATATAACTAGCGCAAATGAAGTTAGCGCTACTGCTGCCGCAGTAAGTGTTTTTTTCAAAGACATTAGTTCTCCTAGTTTTTCTCTCGAGGGTGAGAGAGGAGTCCTACCGTATAGGGCTTTCTGGCTAGGGCGAAAGACTTTTAAGCCTCGGATTGATAACACTTTAGTGAAAAAGGCTCGAAAACTGCCATTATGAGCCTATGAAGTTCTCTGCCTCACGTCTCGCTACATCCATGAGAACTTATGAAGGGATGACTCTAAGTGTTGAAAATGGCGTGATTACTGAAATAGAGAGCGGCCAAGCAGTTGGGGCAAAACAACTAAGCGGGGTAGTAGTTCCAGGCTTTGTAGATATCCATTGTCATGGCGGAGGCGGCCATGACTTATCTGTAGATCCTAGGGGAGCTGAGTTTCATCTAAGGCATGGAAGTACGACTCTGCTTGCAAGTTTTATCTCAGAGCCAGTTGCTTTGATAAGAGAAAAAATCTCTAGATTAAAACTTGGCAGAAATCTGATCGGCATCCATCTTGAAGGGCCTTATCTATCTCACAATCACTGCGGAGCGCATAAGAAAGAGTATTTACTATCGCCAGAGATGGATGACATAAAGGAATATGTCTCTAGCGGCAAGGTGAGTTATATAACTATTGCTCCAGAGCTAGATGGTGCACTTGAGGCAATTTCATACCTTGCAAGTAATAATATTAAGGTCGCTATCGGACATAGCGCAGCAACATCAGTAGATATCAAACAAGCAATAGCAAATGGCGTAATTAGTGTCACCCACTTTTATAATGGCATGAGAAAAGAATTAGATAATCAAGATTGCCTTGCGGGATATAGTCTTAATCAAAGTTCGCTCTACTTGGAATTAATAATGGATGGGGTTCATCTTCCATTTGATCTTATTAAAGAAGTAATAAAGCGAGCCCCAAATCGGATCATCGCCATTACCGATGCAGCTCCATTTGCTGGAAACCCTGATGGTGAATATAAATTGGGTGAACTACCTGTAAAGGTTTCAGATGGAGTTGCTCGATTAAGTAGTAATGGCGCTCTTGCTGGCAGTATGTTGACTATGGATAAGGCCTTTAAGAATGCAATGGATAACCTTGATCTTGACTTAGTCAATGCAGTTAATATCTTCTCAACAAATCCAGCTAAATTGCTAGGAGAAGATCTTGTTGGTGATATTGCCGTCGGCAAGAAGGCAAACTTTCTCACCTTTGATGAGAAGTGGAACCTAAATGAGGTCTACTTTGAAGGTGAATTAGTCTCCTAGATCTTTAAGGGCCTGACCTGAAGTTCGATAGACGGTCCATTCATCCATAGCTTCAGCTCCAAAGCTTCGATAAAACTCTATTGCTGGTGAATTCCAATCAAGGACCCACCATTGCAAGCGACCATAACCTTCTTTATCGCAGATTTGAGCTAGGTGTTTTAGTAGAGCTTTGCCATAACCCCTTGCTCGAAATTCTGGCTTGATATAAAGATCTTCTAGGTAAATCCCGTGTTTTGCCTGCCAGGTTGAGTAATTGAGAAACCAAATTGCCATTCCAGCTATCTGGCCATCAACCTCAACTAAATCACAGAAGACTCTCGGCTCTTTGGCAAAGATTGTATTTAGTAAGTCTTCTTGCCTTGCTTCAACTTGCTCTGGGGCTTTTTCGTAAGTGGCAAGATCTTGTATCAGTTGAAGCACTTCCCCAACTTCTTGGATCTTTGCTGGACGAATTTTCAAACTCGCTCCTCTTTAATGGAATTGCCGCCATCAACAATAATTGTTTGGCCTGTTATGTAGGAAGCCCCCGGAGTTGAAAGCCAAGTTATAGC
>Ga0194121_10003534_pt1 | contig 23601 bp, 22 predicted proteins | sample TA2MahCa50mmetaG_FD_148609 | JGI IMG/M metagenome (GOLD analysis project Ga0194121, IMG submission 148609) | Freshwater microbial communities from Lake Tanganyika, Tanzania - TA2015020 Mahale Deep Cast 50m | ecosystem: Environmental > Aquatic > Freshwater > Lake | place: Tanzania: Lake...
GCGCCAACCGGCGGGCTGGGCCTCCTTCCCGAGCACCGGTTTGGTGACGAACTGGCACGCGTGGCCACCCATGCGCCCGCCGCGGCATTCGAGAAGGCCCTCAAGTTCGGGGCAATGGCTTCCAGGCGATCATGGGGATCTGCGCGTTCGGCGCCACGGCCGCCATCGGGCGGCTCAAATGGCGCTGGCTCAAGGACCGGCGAAGCTCGTCCGCCGATAGGCACCCCACGCGGTCCTCAATGACACCAGGCGGCGGACCGTTCGACGGGCCTTCCAGAGGGTGGAAGCACGCGCCGCTCGCGCAGGATTCAGGCGCCGAATCAAGACGGAGCCCTACGCCGCACACACCGAGGCGGTCCACGCTCGTTTCTCGAGCTGCCCTGGCCTCGCATAACCCGGCGGGCTTGCCTGGCAGGTGGCGTGCGGCGCGGCGCCCATGGCGCAAGCCGACGCCCTGCGGGCCAGATCGCTAAGCAGGTCGATCGTCGCCGGACTGCGGGCAAGATCCCCGAGCGTCCATCGGACGAGGCCGGAGTTCAGCGGAGCTTGGCCCGGGTCTTTCCCGCTATCTCAGGGTTGATCCAGTTCTGCGGGCGCTCCCCGTTCAGCACCCTCACGACCTCGCCGGCGGTCCTGAGTTCCAGCTCGAGTAGCGATTCCTGCGAGTAGAAGGCGGTGTGCGGTGTGATGATCACGTTCGGCATCGTCAGCAGTGGGCTGGCCGGGGATGGCGGCTCGGTCGCCAGTACGTCGAGGCCGGCCCCGCCAATCTTCCTTGCCTGCAGCGCCTCGACCAGTGCTGCCTCGTCAACCAGAGGGCCTCGGGCCGCGTTGATCAGGAACGCCGTCGGCTTCATGAGCTGCAGCTGCGCACGGCCGATCAGGCCGCGCGTTTCCTGTGTCAGTGGTGAGTGGACCGTCACAAAGTCTGACGCCTTGAGTAATTCTTCGAGCGAAACCATACGCACGCCCGCGGGCGCCGATCCCGGTTTCACGTAGGGGTCGTGGGAGACCATCGTCATGCCGAACGCGCCAGCCTTGGTGACCAGCGCCCGGCCGATCCGGCCAAGCCCGATGATGCCCAGGGTTGTATTCCGCAGGCGGCGAGAGTGCTTTGGCAGCGGCACCTTGCCCCAGCCTCCCCGCTTGACGGCAGTGTCCAGCTGCCCGAGGTCGCGGTTATGGGCCAGGATCATTGCCATCACGTGGTCGGTAACTTCATCGATGCAGTAGTCGGGCACGTTCGTGATTACGATCCCCAGCTCGTTGCAGGTTGCGCGGTCGACGTTGTCGACGCCAATCCCGTAGCGGGCGGCGATAACGCATCTGGGCGCTGCCCGCAGGACGGCCGGGGTGACGCGGGCAAAGCAGAAGAGGATTGCGTCGACGTCCGCTGCAAGGCGCGCGAGCGTCGCCTCGTCGGCGGCTGGCGACGCGACCAGTTCGATGCCGGCATCGGCAAGCGCGCGCCGTTCTGGCTCTATGCTCGGCCAGGTGTAGTCGGTCGCGAGGGCCTTAAATTTGAATTTCGGCAACTTCCCCTCCATCTACCGCGCCGAGGACGAAAACACGGGCGACTGTTCTTCCGACGGCCGACGTGAGTAGTAACCTGCCGCAAACTACCGATCGCGTCAAGGAGAGCAGAGAGTGGTTTCAGAACCGGCGTTGAGGATCCTGGGACTCTCGGGCAGCCTTAGGGCCGCCTCGTTCAACACTGCCTTGCTGCGTACGGCGATCGCGGCTGCCCCTCCGAACCTGAGCTTCGAAGGTTTCGACATGAGCCAGCTGCCGTACTACAACACAGACGTCGATCACGCGGGGCCGCCGCCTGAGGTGATTCAATGGCGAGAACTGGTCCGCGGCGTCGACGGAATCCTGATTGCAACCCCCGAATACAACCACTCGATAACGGGGGTCCTGAAGAACGCCCTCGACTGGGCCTCTCGTCATCCCAGGGGCATCGCGTTTGCGGGGCTCGCGGGCAAGCCGGTCGGCATCACCGGCGCGGGCGGCGGGGCGGGAACGGCGAGGGCTCAGCTGCACCTGCGCCAGGTCCTCGCTGAGACCCGATCGCTAGTGATGGTGCACCCGACGCTAATGGTGCCGCTTGCGCGGCAGAAGTTCGACGAGTCGGGCAAGTTGATCGACGAAACCATCGCGAGCCAGGTCGTTGACTTCATGGTTGCGTTCGCGGCATGGGTCAAGCGGATCAAGGCCACCGCCTGATTCGTCCAGGCTGCTGGGTTGACCCACCCGACCGCGCCAACATTTTTTCGCCGAGTTGAATCGCGATGGGGCGGCGGTCACAGTCAGGATCACCCGGCACTGATGGCCTGGCTCGCTCTTCTGACCGAACTCAGCCGCGGGCGGCGTCGAACATCGGCCTGAAGTGGCAGCCCTCGACGAACAGCTCGAAGAAGTCGGGCTCCGTCTCGAGCTCCACGTGCTCGATCGTCCGGACGAGCCCCTCGACCCTGCTTCGAAGCTCGCCCGACAGTAGCATCACTGACGCGCCCTCTAGAGAGGCGTTTCCGATCTTCGTGATTCGTGCGCGGGGAACGTTGGCGACGAAGCCAATGGCCAGCGCGTTGTCGACATCCACGTAGTTGGCGAAGCCGCCCGCAAGGTACAGCCGCTTGAACTTCTCGATGGGCAGCCCGTACCGCCGGAGGACGATCTGCTGGCCGCAGAAGTTGGCCGATTTCGCCTGCGCGAGGGCGCTGATGTCCGCCCGCGAGATCGTGAGGCCCTTGTCTGGCACGAATTCGAACTCTCGGTCCCCGCCGGTCAGGACCCCGAGCTCGTTCATCCTGCCGACGCGCCGTAGCTCTGCCAGGAGGTCGATCAGGCCGGAGCCGCAGATACCCTGTGGCGCCTTGTTCCCGATGGTCTTGAATTCGACGCCCTCGGCGGCCAGCTTCAGTGTTTCCACCGCGCCGTCATAGCCGGGCATCCCGTATGTAATCGCGCCCCCTTCGAAGGCGGGTCCAGCCGGGCAAGACGCCGCCAGCATCCGGTGCCGGTTGCCGACGACTACCTCGGTGTTGGTCCCGACGTCCACGAGGATTACTGGATCTTCCTCTTCATCCATGGCGATCGCGAGCAGGTCAGCCGCGATGTCCGCGCCCACATGGCTGCCGATCAGCGGTCCGGCGTATACGTTTGCGGAGGGATGGATACGCATGCCGAGTTCACCGGCCTTGACGTTGAGCGCGGTCGTCGAGCGCTTGCCGGCCAACAATTCGTGCTCGGTGAGCGATCGATACGGCTTTTCGCCGATCGATTGGACGTCGAGGCCGAAGAAGATATCGCGCATCGTCGAGTTGCCGACGACCACCATCTCGTAGATCTGGCGCCGGCGGATCTTGAGCCGCCTCACCATGTCGCCGATTTCGAAGTTGACCGATGAATGGGCGACCTGTTTCAACTCGCCCCGGTACTTCCCACCGTCGTAGGAGATCCGATTCATGATGTCGCTGCCGCCAAACCGCTGCGGGTTTTCGAACGATGCGGTGTAGGCGATGCGACCGGTTTCCAGGTCGACGAGGTGCATGGCGACCGTCGTGGTGCCCAGGTCGAGAGCGATACCGTAGATGGCGCCCGAGTACTCGTCCAGGCGTACCGGGCCACCGCGCCCGCCCTCGCCGCCGAGCCAGACGACGTCATCGCCGCGCCGGACGGTCAGCGGATCGAGCTTGAAATCCCGCTTGACTGACGCGGTCAGGATCTTGGGCTGGCGGCGCAAGACGTTGAACTCTACCAGCGCCTCCGGGTCGACAACCGCGGCCTGGCACGCCAGCCGGTAGTTGCCGCGCAGGAACGACTCTTCGGGCGTAGGAGAGGAAAGCGCGTCCATCCCCTGACGTACTTCGACGATGCATTCGTGGCAATCGCCATTGCGCCCGCACGACGTCGGTACCCGCAGGTGAAGGTCGTCGGCGAAGTCGAAGATGGTCTTTCCGGCAACCAGCTTCAGCTCACGGTCGCCGTGCTTCAGTGGGGACATGATTCTCCGAGCGGGAAGTTCAGGCGGAGCCGAGGCGCTTTTCGGACTCCCAGGCCCTGCTGTAATCGAGCTTATCGCTTCCCGTGCAGATCGGGAGATCGGCCGGAACGCGGGTGAAGTACTGGTTGCGACACTTGAACTGCGCCGTGCAACGCGCCTGCGCGTTCTTGTACGGGCACCGGCGGGTTGAAACCTCGTCGGCGGTCTCGGAGATTCCCCGGTAGATCTCCATCAGCCGGGCGATGCTCGCCCGGGCGCGTTCGGGGTCGGCCTGGGGCTGCTTGCGAGGCTCGGGGTTGGTCATGAGCGCTCTGGCCGCGGCCGTCAGGCCCGGGCCTTGACCCCGACCAGTTCCTTCGCGCGCTCGACGCATTCGATTGCGTTGGCGCCGTATCCGTCGGCGCCCATGTCTTCGGCGAACCGGGCGGTTACCGGGGCGCCGCCAACCATCACCCGGACGAGATCACGCATGCCGGCGTCCTCGAATGCCTGGATCGTCCTGCCCATGTTCGGCATGGTTGTAGTGAGCAGGGCGGACATTCCCAGGACCTGGGCCTTGTGCTGAACGACCGCATCGATGAACTGCTGCGGCTTGGTGTCGACTCCCAGGTCGTGGACGGTGAAACCTGCGCCCCTGAGCATCATGATGCAAAGGTTCTTGCCGATGTCGTGGAGATCACCTTTGACAGTGCCCATGATGACCGTGCCGACCGGTTCGACGCCCGAGGCAGACAGGATGGGTTCCAGGTGCGCCATTCCGGCCTTCATGGCCCGGGCTGCGATCAGCACTTCCGGGACGAAGATGATGTTGTCGCGGAACTTGACCCCGACGATCGCCATGCCGGAGATCAGCCCGTAGTCGAGGACGTTGTTGGCCGTGTAGCCGCTGTCCAGCGCCTGCTTCACCAGGCGGTCGACTTCGTGGTGGTTGCCGGTGATCAGGTTGTAGGCGGTCTCCTGCATCAGCGCGTCGGCGTGATCGAAAGTCTCGCTGATGTGCCGGCGCTCGCCCTCGCGCGTCACGTGGGTGAACTCTTCCTGTAGGCCTTCGTGAGTAATGGGCATGACTAGTCCTGGTTGCTGGCCGATACGTAGATGTTAACCGTTTGCAACGAAATTCGTAACCGACGTCGCGGTGCAGTGCGCGACCGCTTCAGGCCGTCATCCTTTCGGCCGCCCAGTCTTTCACGGCGGCGGGGATCTCGAGGAGGTTCTCCAGCTTCGTGCGCAGGGGAATGGCGCACTCGGGCGCGATGATCTGAACACCGGCCTCTAGCGCCCGGTATACCTCCTCGCGTACGGTCTGCGGCCCCTTCGAATACAGGGTGACCGGGTTATTGATGTTGCCGGCCAGCCGTATGCGGTCACCAACGATGTCCATCGCCTTCTGCGGATCGTTGCGCGAGTCGAAGTGAAACGCGGCCATCCCGGTGTCGGCGATGTGGTTCATGCGATCGAGCGTGTTGCCGCAGATGTGGAGGATCAAGGGGACGGGCAACCGTTCGACCATTTCGCCGTGCAGCTCCTGCAGGAACCGCCGGTAGTACTCCCCGGAAACCAGGTCACCCGTGGCGTGGTCGGGGAAGGTCAGTGCGTCTGCGCCGGCCTGGATCTGGGCCATGCCGAACAGCACCGAGATCTCCTTCAGCTTGTCCAGGCAGCGCATCGTGCGGTCCGGGTCGTCGATCGTCATGAGCAGGAATTTTTCGACACCGAACACGTGGTATGCGAGGGTCCATGGACCCATCGTCTTACCGATGATCGCGACCTCCTTGCCGTAGTCGCGCTTGAGGATTCGGATCGACTCGATGATCGTACTGGTGTCGCGGTGCTGCAGGAACCCTTTCGGGATCTTGACGTCTTCCGGGCCGTTCCAGATCGGCCTGGTCATGCGGACCGTTGGCCAGTTGTCCTTTTGCTCCCATTGCATCTCGCAACCCAGCGCGGATGACTCCTGGATGATCGTGAAGTAGGGCGTGATGGAGTCGAACCCGAGCTCGGTGTAGCCGGTGGCGGCGAGACGGGCGTTCATTTCCGGGTCGCGATTGGCATCCGGGAACGGAGCGTCGACCATGTCCATCAGCTCGACGGTCATGACGTTGGTCGGATTGCAGATCGGGGGGCGGTCGACCGGGCGTCCGTCGAGCGCGTTGAGGACCCGCTGCCGCGGGGACATCGATTCTCTGGCTGTCATCTCTTTCCTTGCCTCGCTAGGTGCTAGAGAAACCGAGGGTCTGGGTCGTCATCTGGCCGCGCAGTGAGTCCGCCTCCAGCACGTCTTCGATCGTGGAGACGTTCCGGGCGTACGGGAGCAGGAGGCGGGCGAGCGGATCGTGCCGCGCCCCGCATGGGAACGAGAACTCGTGTGGCGATACACGCTGCGCGCCGCCGTAGCGCAGGAAGCCGCCAACGACCGCCCGCAGGCGCATGTTGGAGTCATTGCTGCCCTCGCCGGTCGCAGTAACCAGGTAGACGGTGCGGCCGTCGCGCTCCTGCGGTTCGACCGCCAGCTGCATCCGCGTCTTGGTGTCGGCCAAGGAGATATCGCCTTCGCCCACATGGCGGTCCGCCCGCTTTTCGACGCACTCCATCATCAGGAAGCGCATCGCCTGTTCGTGCGTCTGGCCACACGTGTAGCGGGACTGGTTGATCGTCCCCGGGACCGGGGCCATGTCTCCGAATGCACAGATGAGGCCTCGGATCTGTTCGATGCGGGCCTCGATCCCCGGGCGCCGGCTGAAGCTCCAGGTAGTGAAGACGTCGTTCTTCAGGTACAGGCCCACAGACACGTCGTGGAAATGGGGATCGATGCCGACCAGTTCCAGGCAGCGGCCGAAGCGGCGCACGACCTCCCTGGCATGGAGCCTCTCGAGCGTCGCCGAAATCGCCAATGTCATGTCCTCCCTGGTTGAAAGATCAGGACGGGCGCACCGCACGGCAGAGTGCGGCGACGTGGTCCGGTCCCGTGCCGCAGCATCCGCCGATTACGTTGACCCCGAGGTCGGCGAGCGTCTTGAACCGCTCGGCCATCCATTCCGGTCCTTCGGGGTAAACGATCTTTCCCTTGATGATCGCGGGGATGCCGGCGTTGGACTTGACCATTACGGGTCCGTCAGTCGCCGCGCGGATACGCTTTGCGATCTCGATCATGACCTCGATGCCGTTTCCACAGTTGGTTCCGACGACGTCGGCCCCGGCGGCCTTGAGCTCCCTGGCGGCACGCTCCGGGGTTACGCCCATCATGGTGAAAAAGCCGCGCGGGCCCTTGTCGAACACCATCGTCGCGAACACCGCGAGCCGGGTGTTTTCCTTGGCCGCGCGAACGGCGAGCACCGATTCCTCGATCGCGGTCATCGTCTCGATGTCGACGCCGTCTGCGCCGCCCTCTTCAAGCGCGGTGGCCTGTTCGACGAACGCCTCGTACATCTCGCGTTCGGGGACGACGCCGAGGGGCTCAAGGAACTCCCCGGTCGGGCCCATCGAACCGATCACGTACTTGCCGGGGGGCGCCACGCTCCTGGCAAGCCGGGCGGCGGTACGGTTGATCTCCCGCACTTTGTCGCCATGGCCGTACTTCTTGAGCATGTAGCGGTTGGCGCCAAAGGTATCGGTCAGGACAAAGTCCGACCCGGCGGCGAAGTAATCGGCAGCCATCTGCCGGATGATCTCCGGCTGGGTCAGATTGAACGCTTCAGGGCAGCCGCCCGGCTCAAGTCCGTGCTGCTGCAGGTACGTGCCAGTTGCGCCGTCCGCAACCAGCAGGTCTCCACGCCCGAGCCTTTCGAGGATCGTAAGCTCAGTTGTCTGCAATCTGGCCACTATTTGCTGTCCTCGTACCAGTGGTCGACCGCTCCCGCAGCCGGGTTGCGTGTTCCGGCTTTCTGCAGGTCCCGGATCCGGCTGACGAAGTCCCTCGGGAACCTCTCGTTGATGCGGGCTGTCATCTCGTCGGCGGCCCGTGCGGGATCTTCTCCCGGAACCTCGAGGTATGGTCCCCAGGCGTACGACTCCAGGTAGGCATCCTCTCCCGCGCTGCCGTCGAACATCGCGATCGCGTCCACGCCTTGCTGGAACCTGGGATCAAGGGGTCGCGAGATTTGCTTGCGACCATCGACCGCCTGGACCTGGAGCGGGATCTCTTTCCAGTACATCAAGCGAATCCGCGCCAAAGCTTTGCCTCTGGATCGTCGTGAGCATGTGCGGTTCATGTTAACAAAGGCAGATATGAAGGCGGTTGCCAGGGAAGCTTCTGCCGCCGCTCGTTCAGGTAGTCACGGGCGGCCGACATGGCGCTCATCGGCGCGGGCAGGCTGTTCTTGATTTCGATGCCGATCGTGCCCCGGTAGCCGCACCGGGAGAGAGCGGCAAGAAAGTCGTCGATGACCCTGGGACGCAGGACACCGTCAAAAAGGCCCCAGTGGAGGTCAGACCGGCCGTCGTTGTCGTCGATGTGGACGTATCCGAGGCGATCTCCGGCGTCGCGCGCCGCCTGATCTGGCGGTTCGCCGGTAATCAGGTTATGCCCCAGGTCGATCAGCACGTATAGGGCGGGATGCCCCAGGCGGCGCACGAACGCAAGCACCTCCGCCGAGGTCGCCAGGGCTCGGCCGGGCGTCGGCTCGATGCAGAGCTTCATGTTCAGCCGCTGGGCCTCATCCGCCAGGCGCAGCACCGAAGTCCGGTAGAACCCGGTGTCGGCCACCCGGCCCGCGGGAGTCACCATGTAGGCGTTAGGGGCCCCGAGCGCGGCCCCGCGCTGGAGCGCGCCTAGCAGGTACGGGAGCGCATGCACGGCCTCGCCCGTCGCGATCGTGTCGAGCGACATCCCTGGCGCCATCTGGACGGGCGTAATGCCAACGCAGCCGACGGTGAGTCCCAGTCGCCGCACGTCGTCCCGGTCGCCGATGCCGGCCCAGCAGTCAGATCGCAGGTCGACATAGTCGAATCCCGATCTCCGGATGCGTCCGAGGGCGGCGCGCGGCTGTCCGGTGAGCGACCACAGGCATGCGGATGGATGAAACATGTCGCCTCGTGATTGGGCTTCCTGGCCCGCATTCTGGCCGGCCATCGGTTCAAGATAGCGGCGTATCCTAGCACCCGGTTTTTCCGTACACCGGGAGGGCACTACCGCGGAACATGGTCTTCATCGCAATACCGGACGACGATCCGCCCGTGATCAGCCAGTCCCGGGCGCTGCAGCGCCTGCAATCTACGCCGGACATCACCGTCAAGACATGGAACAGCAAGCCATCGAGCGACGCTGACCTGCTGCGGCGCATCGGCGCGGCCCATACCGTCATCAACATCAGGTCTTCGACCCAGTTCACGAAGGACGTGCTCGAATCGAGCCAGAACCTGAAGCACATCGCGATCTGGGGCGCAGGCACCGATCACGTTGATTTCTTCACGGCCAGGCGCCTAGGCATCGGGGTGACCTACACGCCGAACACCGCCACGGTGTCGGTGGCAGAACACGCACTTACGCTCGCGCTCTCACTCGCTCACCGGATTGCGGAACTGAACAGCCGCGTGCGTGAAGGTGAATGGCCGCGCGGGCTGCTGATCCAGCTGGCCGGCAAGACGATGGGTGTGGTGGGCACCGGCGCGGTGGGTTCCCGCATGGTTCGCATCTCGCAGGGGATCGGCATGAAGGTGCACGCGTGGACCATGCACCCGTCGGACGAGCGTGCCTCCCTCCTCGGGATCAGGTACGTGGACCTCGAGACGCTGCTCAAGGAGTCGGACGTGGTGTCGATGCACCTGCGGCTTTCGAATCAAGCGAGAGGCATGATCGGCGCGCGCGAGTTCGACCTCATGAAGCCATCTGCGCTGTTCATCAATACCGCACGCGGGGCCCTGGTCGACGAGCGCGCGCTCTACGAAGCGCTGCTGGCCGGAACGATCGCCGGGGCGGGGTTGGATACGTTTGCCGAGGAACCGATGAAGGACGATAACCCGTTGCGGGAGCTGCCGAACGCGATCTTTTCGCCGCACACCGCTGGCACGACGACGGAGGCGCTGGCAACTGGCCTCGATATGGCGGTGGACAACGTCCTGAACTTCCTTTCCGGGCGTGTCGAGAATCGGGTCGTGTAGCATCTGCGCCGGCGTCTTGCCGGCCGGTTGATGAACGTATTTTGGACTCCCGAGGAGTGTGTAAGTGCGAGTAGGTTTCATTGGTCTGGGCAATATGGGCATTGGAATGGCCAACAACCTGCTGAAGGCCGGCGCCGACCTGACTGTCTGGAACCGGAGCCAGCCGAAGGTCGACGACCTGGTGAGCCGCGGCGCCAAGCGGGCCGCTAGCCCGGCGGAGCTCACGCGCGCCGTCGACCTGGTGCTGGCATGCCTGGCCGACATCAGGAGTTCACGCGACCTGTTTCTCGGCGACGGTGGCGTCGTCGCGGCGGCACGCAAGGGCCAGATCCTGGTCGATCACGGCACCGTCGACATCCAGACCTCGCGCGACTTTCACGCCGCTGCTCAGCGCAAGGGCGCCAGCTTCCTCGACGCGCCGATCAGCGGCGGACCGATCGGCGCACGCGACGCTACGATGTCGATCATGGTTGGCGGGGATCGGGCGGCGTTTGACCGGGCCCGGCCCACGTTCGACCAGATGGGCAAGACGGTCCGGTACATGGGGCCGGCGGGCGCCGGCACCGCCATGAAGCTGATCAATCAGCTGCTGGTCAGCGTGAACGTCTGTGCGGCAGCCGAAGCCTACTCACTGGCGAACAAGGCCGGTATTGACATCAACGAGGCGGCATCGTTGCTCTCGGCGAGCTTCGGCCAGAGCCGCATGGTGGAACGCAGCGCTCCGATCACGGCGAAGCGCGATTTCGAGAAGTCGGCGGCGCCGGTGCGAAACCTGGTAAAGGACATCGGCATCATCGTCGACCTCGCGAAGCAGTTGAACCTGGCGCTTCCGCTGTCGTCGACTGCCAAGCAGGTGATCGAAGAAACCCGTGACCTTGGTTATGGTGAAGGTGATATTGCGGCGGTCATCGTCGCCCTGGAGAAGCGCGCAGAGAAGTAGTGCCGTTACTGGCGGCAACATTCATCGAGAAGGAAGTTCGCGTGGCAAATCACAAGATTGCGGTTATTCGCGGCGACGGCATCGGGGTCGATGTCGTTGAAGAGGGGATCAAGGTCCTGAAGGCCGGCGCCAAAAAGTACGGCTACACGATGGAGTTCACCGAGTTCCCGTGGAGTACGGACTATTACTTCAAGCACGGCGAGATGATGCCGAAGGACGGGGTGGATACGCTGCGGAAGTTCGACGCGATCTTCCTGGGCGCGGTGGGTCACCCCAAGGTCCAGGACCACGTCACTCTCAATGGGCTGCTCCTGCCCATCCGCAGGTCGTTTGACCAGTACGTGTGCGAGCGCCCCTCGGTCCTGTACCCCGGCGTGAAGTCCCCGCTGGCGGGCAAGAAGCCATGGGACATCGACCTGGTCGTGGTCAGGGAGAACACCGAAGGCGAGTACGCCAACGTGGGCGGGTTCCAGTACCGCGGGCAGCCTGAAGAAGTGGCTGTCCAGACGTCAGTATTCACCAGGCGCGGCTGCGAGCGCGTGATTACCTATGCCTTCGAACTGGCCCGGAAGCGGAATAAGAAGAAGCATCTGACCTCGATAACCAAGTCGAATGCCCAGGGCTACGGCATGGTCCTCTGGGACCGCACATTCCAGGCCGTGGCCGAGAAGTACCCGGACATCCAGACCCAGTCGCTTCTTGTGGACCGGGCGTGCATGGATTTCATCCGCAGGCCCGAACAGTTCGACGTCGTGGTCGCCAGCAACCTGTTCGGAGACATCCTGACCGACATCGGAGCCGTGATCACCGGCAGCCTCGGCCTGGCATCAAGCGCGAACCTCGACCCGAGCCGCCGTTTCCCGTCGATGTTCGAGCCGACCCATGGCAGCGCTCCGGATATCGCAGGCAAGGGCATCGCCAACCCGATGGCGCAGATCCTGACCGCAGCGTTGATGCTCCGTAACCTCTCCGAGGAGAAGGCCGCGCAGGCGGTCGAGGCGTCGGTTCAGAAGGTGTTGTACGAGGGCAAGGTGATATCGCCAGACCTCGGCGGAACGGCCAGGACGAGCGAAGTCGGCGACGCGATCGTCGGAGCGCTCGGGGCACCCGCTCGTTGAACGGCGGTTGGACATTGACTCAGCTTGTCGAAGCCTCGCTTGCGGGGCGGGATGGGGGCGTATGAATCCCTTTGAGAGGGTCGAGATTCGTAAGACTGGTGTGAAGGTAACCCGGCTGGGCCTCGGGGGTGGCCCGCTGTCCGGCATTGAGCTCGCCGGCGGGCTTCATGGCGGCTCGGCGTACGACGAAGCGGTCAAGATCGTGAAGCGGGCCCACGAACTCGGGGTCCGCTACTTCGACACCGCACCTCTGTACGGGGCAGGTAGGTCGGAGGCAAGGTTAGCGGCCGGACTCTCTGGGATAAAGCGGGACTCGTTCGTCATCTCCAGCAAGGTCGGCCGGGTGCTGGAACTGGAGTCGCCGGGCAAGGCGGAGGCAACCGGTCCGGAAAAGCTGCCCAGGCTGAAGGCCCGTTTCGACCTCTCCGCCGATGGCATCAAGCGGGCGCTCGACGAAACGCTGTCCAGGCTAAGGACCGACCACGTGGAGATCATCTTCCTGCACGACCCCGACGTGGAGAACCTGGAAGAGTCGGCGAACAAGACCGCCTTCCCCACGCTGCTCAAGCTACGCGAGGAAGGCCTAATCAAGGCGATAGGGACGGGCATGAACGAGTGGCAGATGCCGCTTCGGTTCATTCGCCGTTTTGACATAGATGTGGTCCTGCTTGCAGGGCGCTATACGCTGCTCGACCAGTCGGGCCTTGCCGAGTTCATGCCGGAGTGCGAGAAGCGCAATGTGAAGGTCGTCGTGGGTGGCCCCTATAACAGCGGGATACTCGCCCGCGATCTCTCCGGACCTGTCACCTTCAACTACGAGAAGGCGCCGCCCCAGCAGATCGCGAAGGCAAAGGCGCTCAAGGCGGTCTGCGACCGCCACAGGGTCAACCTGAAAGCTGCCGCGTTGCAGTTCGTGCTGGGTCACCCCGCGGTGGCGGCCGCGATCCCCGGGGCCCAGGGCGTGGCCGAGCTAGAGGAGAACATCCGCATGGCATCGGCACGGATCCCTGCGGACCTTTGGCGGGAGCTGAAGGCCGAGAAGTTGATCCCGCCGGCGGCGCCCGTCCCGGCCAGCTGATTTCCGGGTCAGGCGCCGCCGAGGCTGGCGTGCGCCTGTCCTGCCACCTTGCGCCACCGCTCGGCGAAGTCGGTCTCCGACTTGCGCAATTCGTGGAAACGAGTGCCTTCGAGGGCCGCGGGGTGGGTGAGGTACCACTCCGTGGTCAGTTTGACCCATTCGGCGAGGGGTGTGCCAGGCAGGCCGACGATCTGTTCGGCCTTCCAGAGGGACATCGAGATATTGAGGTCACAGAACGGGGCATAGCCCCATTCGTGCCAGGGCAGGCCGCTGTGCCGGTGGAGGAACTCCGATGGCACAGGAACCGCGTTCAGCTTTCTCCCTGCGGCGGCCGCCATCACTTCGAGGAAGTAACCCCAGCGCGGTAGCTCGGGCTGCGCGTAGTTGAAGACCTGGCGCGGGGTACCCCGATTCGTCGTGCAGTCGAGGATGAACGTAGCCAGATCGAGCGAAAAGCCCAGCTGAACCGCGTGTTTGCCGCCGTCCGGCAGCAGGATTGGCTTTCCATCCAGGATCCGCCACAGCCACCAGGCGAAGCGTCCGGTCGGATCGTCCGGGCCAAGCGTGGCCGGCACACGGATGATCACATAGGGCCAGTCGGTGGGCGATCGCAGGTTGACCCGTTCGACATGTCGCTTGCCCTCGCCGTACTTCGACAGGTTGTCCCGGGTCTCCCACGGATGGTCATACACATCGGAATCGGCCTCGCGCACTGGTTCCCGCCCCCGGTAGTCGATCCAGAATCGGTCGGAGTCTGCTACCGGGCTGTCGACGGTCGATCGCCGTAGTGAGTGACCACCCTCGCCGTACGTCGAAACGGTGCTGGCGACCACGTACCGTCCGACATTGCCGCGCAAGGCCTTGAGGGCCGACTGCGCCTCCTCGCGTGTGTAGGCCTGATTGTCGATTACGGCATCGAAACTGCGGCCCGCCAGCCGCTTGACGACGCCATCCGCGTCGGTACGGTCGCCCTGGATGTGTTCGATCTGGTTCCAGAACGGCGGCCGCACGTTGCCGCGCGAGAAGATCGTGACTTCGTGGCCCCGTGACAGGGCAAGCTCGACGGCCGCACGGCCGAAATAGCGGGTGCCTCCGAAGACCAGTAGTTTCACTGCAACCTGGCCGATTCGAGCCGTCGCAGATGTTGTTCGGCGCCCTTCAGCCCATCGCCCATCGTGTTCAGGCTCAGGTAGTTGGCGCCGAGGTCCTCCCAGTCCTTGCGCTTCGACTCCCAGGTCGATTCTTCGCCGAGTTTCAGCGACATGCGGCCCTCGATCTGAATCCCGTCGGGGTTGCGACCGTACTTCCGAGCAAGCTCGTGCAGCTTTGCGAGGCTGGCCCGTGCCGCGTCCCCGGGCTCGAACTGCGGCAGCCACCCGTCTCCGATCCTGGCTACGCGATCGAGCACCTGGTCCGCCATGCCTCCGAACCAGACCGGGATTGGGCGTTGTACGGGGAGGGGCCAGAGGCCTGCATCTGGGATCTTGTGCCAGCGCTTGTCGATCGTTACCGCCCGGTTCGTCCACAGCGCGCGCATTACCTCGACCTGCTCGAGGGAGCGGCGCCCGCGATCGCGGAAGTTCATGCCGAGCGCGGTGTACTCCACATCGTTCCAGCCGATTCCGATGCCGAGCCGCAGCCGGCCATTGCTCAGCACATCGAGCGTCGCCGCCTGTTTGGCCACCAGCACGGTCTGGCGTTGCGGAAGGATGACGATGCCGGTGACGAGCCCGATCGTGGAGGTCGCTGCGGCGATGAAGCCGAAGAGCACGAATGGCTCGTGGAACATCGAGTCCAGGTCGTACGGACGCCTGCCCCAGTCGGGCCTGCTGGCGCGGTTGGCGCCAATTACGTGCTCGTACGCCAGGATATGGCTGAACCCCATGCGTTCGACGGCCTGCCCGTACTCACGGATCCCGCCGGGATCGGTACCTATCTCGGTCTGCGGGAACACAACTCCGATCTGCATGGCGAGCCGTCCTTAGTGTCCTACCGGGGTTTTGCCGACCAGGAAGTCGAGATCGCAGCCGTCGGGCGCCTGCATTACGTGTTCGACATGGAGCCGTCCGTAGCCTCGGTCGTAATGGGCCGCAGGCTTCTTCCACTGCGCCCGGCGCCGGCTGAGTTCCCGTTCGTCCACCAGGAGGTCCAGCTTGCGAGCGGGCACGTCGAGCGAAATCATGTCGCCGTTGCGCACGAGTCCAAGCGGGCCACCGATGGCGGCTTCGGGCGCCACGTGCAGAACCACCGTCCCGAACGCCGTGCCGCTCATGCGGGCGTCGCTCAGACGCACCATGTCGCGAACGCCTTTTTGAAGGATCTTCTTCGGCAGTGGGAGCATGCCCCACTCGGGCATCCCGGGCCCGCCCACCGGTCCTGCGTTTTTCATGACGAGGACGTCCTCGGGGGTTACGTCGAGACCGGGACTGTCGATGCGTTCGTGCAGGTCCTTGTAATTCTCGAAGACGACCGCGCGACCCGTATGGGTCATCAGAGACGGGGACGCGGCGGTCTGTTTCAGGATTGCGCCGTCGGGGGCCAGGGAGCCGCGGAGGGCTACGATGCCCCCCTCTCTGTAGATCGGATTCTCCATCGTGCGAATCACGGCGTCGTTGTGCACCCGGGCATCCTGGATGTTCTGACCCAGTGTCTTGCCCGTGACCGTCCGGGTGTCCAGTTCAAGCAGGGGGGAGATGCGGCCGAGCACGGCCTGGATACCGCCGGCGTAGTAGAGGTCTTCCATGAGGAACTCGCCAGATGGCTTCAGGTTCAGGATCATGGGTGTCGTGCGGGAGAGGTCGTCGAATAGATCAAGCGGCAACTTGATCCCGGCCCGGCCCGCGATTGCGGTCAGATGTATCACGGCGTTTGTGGAGCCACCGATAGCCAGCAGCAGGCGAATAGCGTTTTCGAACGCCTCTGCGGTCATGATCTGGGACGGACGGATGCCCTCGATCGCCAGTTGTACGGCACGTGCCCCGGCCTGCTGCGCGTGCGCTGACCTGCGGGCATCCGCGCCAGGTATGTCGGCCCCGCCGGGCAGCGTCATTCCCATGGCTTCGGTAAGCGCGGCCATGGTCGAGGCCGTGCCCATCACCATGCAGTGCCCGGGTGACCGGTAGATCGCCGACTCCATAGAGTCGTACTCTTCCTGCGTGATGCGGCCTGCGCGCAACTCGATCCAGAACCTGCGGCAGTCGGTGCACGACCCCAGTTCGACGCCGCGCCAGTTGCCTTTCAGTTGCGGGCCGCCGGTAACCAGGATCGCCGGCACATCGGCGCTGGCCGCGCCCATCAGCATGGCGGGGGTGGTCTTGTCGCAGCCGGAGAGCAGGACCACACCGTCGATCGGGAGCCCGCGGATCATCTCTTCGACGTCCATGGCCATCAGGTTCCGGCAGAGCATCGAAGTCGGTTGCAAGAAGAATTCGCCGAGCGAGATGGTCGGGAACTCGAGCGGGAACCCCCCGGCCGCCAGGATCCCGCGCTTGACGTGCTGCGCGAGCTCCCGCAGGTGGGCGTTGCAGTGTGTCGCTTCGCTCCAGGAGTTGGCGATGCCGATCACTGGCTTGCCGGAGAACGCCTCCTCTGGCCAGCCTTGCGCCTTGAGCCCTGAGCGGTGCAGGAAGCCTTCGAGGTCGTGCCCTCCGAACCACTCCTGCGAGCGAGAGAGGCCGTTGCCTCTTTGGTTCGGTCCGGGACGCTGCGCAGGTCTGGCTCGTGTCTGACGGGTCGGCATCGTTCCTCCGGTCATAGCAGATAGGAATTAGCTTGAGGGCGGCCGTAGAGTAGCACGGCAACCCGTAAAGCCTTAGGCTGTCCGGGGAAGGCCGGAACGGCTGCGGTCGCAGGTCTCTGGCGACCCGCGACGCCGGCGCTTCTGTCAGGCCCGGCATCTGGAAATTGGAATTGAGAGCACATGACCGTCGAGACGCCCAGGCGCACCAGGTTCCCTGAAGTTGAGGTGTCCGGCAAGCCCCGGGAGATGGGCAGGCAGATCGGGGAGGCGTGCCGGGAACAGGTGCGAGGCTTTTCGGACCTCGTCATCGAACGCTTCAACCACGGCAGGGCGAAGCGACTCGAACTTGCCGCCGCGCTAGACGTTTCGCAGGGTTGCTTTCCGTTCGTTCAGGCCTACTCCCCGGACTCGGCGGAAGAGATGCGGGGGATTGCCGAAGGCGCCGGCATCACGACCGAGCAGGTCATGCTGATCAACGTTCGCAACCAGCTCGGCGCAGCGCTCGAAGGCTGCACGTCGGTCGTTCTTGAGTCGCGGGCGACTTCGGTCGGTCACGGGATTGCTGGCCAGAACTGGGACAACGATCCCGCGAGTGATCCGTATTCGGTGGTGCTGGTACGGCGCCCCGCCGGCAAGCCGGCCATCATGAACTTCATCCGGCCGGGAGAGATCGCCTACATGGGCCTGAACTCCGCCGGGACGGGCATCCTGATGAACGCCATGCCCGGCCGGTCACGCCGGATTGGGCTACCGTGGTACTTCATCGTGCGGGCTATCTACGAGCAGCCGAACCTCAGCTGCATTAAGGCGGCGGCCGAGCGGGCGAACCGCTCAATCCCCGCCAACGCTGCGCTGATCACCGCCGAGGGGGCGGCAGACCTGGAAGTGATGCTTGATGCGGTGCGCACAGTTGGACCCGACGAGCATGGGTGGCTGGTGCACACCAACCACTGCGTCCACCCCGACCTGCTGGGCACCAACGACGAGTTCCGAAGCGGGGTGTACGGGCAGTCGTTTGAACGCCGGGGACGGGCGGCGACGATCCTGGGGCGTGAGCCCGGGGCGGCGGATGTCGACACCGTCAAGCGGATCCTCTCGGACCACGAGGGGCATCCGACCTCGATCTGCCGGCATCCGAACGACGACCCTGCCACCGGTTACCAGCGCAGCGTGGTGTCGATGATCGTCGAACCCGCGGCCGGGCGAATGCACCTGAGTCGTGGTAACCCTTGCGAGGCACCGTACGAGATCTATCAATTGAGCTAGGGTTCGGGTCGAGGCGTCGATCAAGATCGCCATTGGAGGGCGCCAATGCCGTCTTCGATGACCAGTCGTGAACGGGTCCGCGCCGCGCTCGACGGGCGGGAGGTCGACCGGCCTCCCGTGAGCATGTGGCGGCACTTCTTCGACATGGAGCGGTCCGCCGAAGATCTCGCAGCCGCAATGCTGGCCTACCAGAAACTGCACGGGTGGGATTTCATGAAGATGAATCCCCGTGCCTCGTACCATGCCGAACCCTGGGGGCTCCGGGTCCGGTACTCGGGCGATCGGCCGCCCGATGTCACCGCGGTGCCGGTCAACGATCCAAAGGACTGGCTGAAGATCGAGCCGGTCAGGCTCGATCACCCGATTTTCCGGGAACAGCTGCGAGCCATCGAGTTGATCAGCCAGGGCCTGGGGAGCCGGCTCGTTTTTCTTGCGACCGTCTTCAACCCCATTTCGGTGGCTTCACGACTGGCGGCCTCGGAAGACGCCTTCATGCGTCACTTGAGGGAGCACACCGCGCAGGTCGACTCGGCGATCGAAGCGATCACGGAGACTTTCACGGCGTTTGCGAAGGCGGCGATGGAAAGAGGCGCCGGCGGTCTGTTTTTTGCCACGACGGCCTTCGCGTCCACCGATCGGATGACGGTGGCCGAGTACCGCAGGTACGCACGGCCATGGGACCTCAAGGTACTGGACGCCGTTCAAGCGCCGGATTTCCACATGCTCCACGTATGCCGCGACAACAACATGCTGCCGGAGTTCCGCGGCTACCCGGTCGATGCCTTCAACTGGGACGTCCGGGGCATTGGCAATCCCGGGCTCGCGGAAGGGAAGGCGATCCTCGGGGGCCGGTGCGTGGTCGGTGGAATCCCGCAAAAGGACGGCATGGTATCGGCGACCCCTCAGCAGATGCGCGGCGAGGTGGTCGGCCTGCGATCGGCGATGGGCAAGAAGGGCTGGATGCTCGGCAGTGGTTGCACCTACGCGCCGGAAACGCCTGAGGCCAATGTGAAGGCGGTCCGTGAGGCTATCGAAGGCCCGTTTGAGCAGTCACGTCCGGGCTAGGCGCGCAGGGGTGCTTGCGCAACACCCCTGCGATCGGTGCCGGGAGCTCTTTGCCGGGCGGCGCGACGGCCGTATCGGCTAGAGCAGGCCGGGCCACTCGGGATGGACCGCCGCCGCCTCGATCGCATCGACATTCATCTCGATCCCGAGTCCGGGCGCGGATGACAGCGTGATCTTGCCGTCGTGGAAGTCGAGTGGGCTCGACACGAATCGCCGGTAGGCCGGGATCGCGTCCATCGAGTGCTCCAGGCGATAGAAATTGGGGATCGCCATGCAAACCTGGGCGCCGGAGACGATCTGGATCGGCCCCTGGGCGTCGTGTGGGCTGAACGGGACGTGATACGACTCGGCCAGGTTGGCGATCTTGCGCATCTCCGTGATCCCGCCGGCCAGGCAGATGTCCGGCATGACGTAGTCGGTCAGCTTTGCCTCGAGCACCGGGACGAAGTCGAAACGGGTGAAGAGTCGCTCGCCGACGCTGATGCGGGGGCGGATGTGAGGCCGGACCACCGCCAGTGCCGAATAGCTCTCCGGCGGGACCGGTTCCTCGAACCAGCTGATGCGTGCTGCGTCGTAGAGGCGGTTCGCAAGTTCCACGGCGGTCGGGACGTTGAACCTGCCGTGCCCGTCGATCAGGATCTCGTGATCGGGCCCGACCGCCTCGCGCACGGCCAACACCCGGTCGGTCGAGATCCTGGCTTCCCTTCCCGACAACCCTCCGGCAACGTACCCGTCCTCCCATTCAAAAAACGGGTCGAATTTGAGGGCGGTGTGTCCGGCCGGTAACACGCGTTCGCGGGCGGCCCGGGCGTAGTCCTCGGGCGTCGCGCAACCGCTGAACCAGCCGTTGGCGTAGAGGTCGATGTCGTCCCGGAACTTGCCGCCTAGCAGCTCATAGACCGGCAGTCCGAGCGCCTTGCCCCGGATGTCCCAGAGCGCGATGTCGACGCCGCTGACCGCCGCGGTGGTGGCCCCTTTGGCCCCGACCGACGTGTACCGGCGGAACATCTGATGCCAGATCGGCTCGATCCGGGCAGGATCCTGCCCGATGAGCCACTCGCGCTGCGCCAGGATCGCAAGCCCGGCCAGGAACGATCCGTTGTTGGGGTAGCTGCTGGCTTCTCCCCAGCCGGTAATCCCTTCATCGGTATCGATGCGCACGAACGTCCACTGTCGAGGGTGACGCGACCCGCGTCCGATGTCCGCGTCGACCGTGTAGACCTTGACGTCGGAGATTTTCAAGAAGAGCACACCACCATTTCGAAATGAAGACGCCCCGGGCTATCTGCGGCCGAATAGTCGCTTGATGCGCCACCACAGTCTATAGAGCGGTCCGACGACCGGCGTGCGCTGCTGGTCGAGGCGCTTGGTCCGGCGCTCGGTGCAGGAAACACATGTGCAGTAGGGTGGATGCGGGCTCCGCGCGTAGTCGCGTTCTCTCACAACCTGTCTCCGTGGCGTTGGCCTGCCAAGATTCTAAGGGGCTGAACGGACCTGCAAGTCCAGCCGGTCCAGGCGACCTCGCAAGGCACTGTCGGCCTGGTGAGTCGCCAGGTGCGCCGGCCAGGCCGCCAATGACTACACGGTCGATCACGACGACCATCGAAATCTGCCCCTGAGACCGGTCGGCGATGAGTTTTGCGAGCCGCTTGACCTGCCGGTCGCTCGGTGGGATCGCGGCCGTAATCCGTGCGATCGAGGTTCGGGGACGGACATGAACCTCCCTGGCCCTGGTGTGGTTCCTCGTCGTGCAAGCCTGGGCTGATGCCGGAGGCGGCCCGGAGACACCGCCGACGCGTGCCATCGGGCCTTTGACCTTGAACGGGCGTCGTACCTACGATGCGGGTGCACCAGAATATTCACCCGCGCCTGCCGACCGCTCCGCTGGATGGACCAGCTGGCAATGTGCCATGGCTTAAAGCGCCCCTTTGGGCGGCCGACAGGCTTCAGACTGGAGGTTCTGCATGCTCGGCAGGACCAAGAGCTGTGCCGTGGTCGGCCTCGACGGCATGGTTGTCGACGTAGAGGTCGATATCTCGCCCGGTTTGCCGAACTTCAGCGTGGTTGGTCTGCCGGACACCGCGGTCCAGGAGGCGCGCGACCGGGTCCGTGCTGCGATCAAGAACTCGGGCGCCGAGTTCCCGATGAAGCGCATTACGGCAGGCCTCGCGCCGGCCGACGTGAAAAAGAGCGGCCCGTCCTACGACCTGCCAATCGCGATGGCGATCCTGGTAAGCACGGGGCAGCTTCCCAACAAGCTGGACCGGTCCCTGCTGCTGGGCGAGCTCGGGCTGGACGGCACGGTGCGTCCAACCAGGGGAATCCTGCCAATGGTGGCGGTCGGCAGATCGGAGGGGTATTCCGAGGTCTTCGTCCCGACTGCTAACGCTGCGGAAGCCGCACTGGTGGAGGGCATGACCGTCTACCCGGTCACGGCTCTGACCCAGATCGTGGCACACGTACGGGGCGTGGAGGTCATCTCGCCGTTTGAGAGGAACGGGCATTTCTACGAGACCGAGCTCCTGGACGTACGGCACCCCGACCTTGCCGACGTGCGGGGGCAAGAGATGGCGAAGCGCGCGCTCGAGGTGGCCGCCGCAGGCGCCCACAACCTGCTCATGAGCGGCCCTCCGGGAAGCGGCAAGACGCTGCTCGCCCGCTGCCTGCCCGCGATCCTCCCCAGGATGACCGTCGATGAATCGCTGGAAGTGACGAAGATCTACAGCGTGGCCGGGCTGCTGCCGGAGAGAAGTCCGCTGGTCAATCGGCGACCGTTTCGCTCGCCCCACTACACGATCTCGAACGCGGGCCTCGTGGGAGGAGGCGCGATCCCAAGGCCGGGCGAGATCACGCTCAGCCACCGGGGCGTCCTCTTCCTGGACGAATTGCCGGAGTTCGGACGGGCGGTCCTGGAGGTTCTTCGGCAGCCGATCGAGGATAAGGTCGTGACGATCAGCCGCGCGAGCGGCACCACGACCTTCCCGACGGGATTCACACTGATCGCTGCGATGAATCCCTGCCCGTGCGGGTTCTACGGCGACGCACAGAAGGCCTGCGAATGCGGTCCCGGGGTTGTATCGCGGTATCAGAGGCGCATTTCGGGTCCGATGCTGGACCGGATCGACATCTTCGTCGATGTCCCGCGGGTCGATTACGAAAAGCTGGTGCAGCCACCAGGGGGCGACACCAGTGAGGCGGTCCGGTCGCGGGTCGAATCGGCGAGGGGAGCGCAGCGCCGGAGATTCGCTGGAACGAAGCTGACCGCCAACTCGGAAATGGGACCGCAGGAGGTATGGGCGCATTGCCAGGTTGAACCGGCTGCTCAGGCGCTCCTGCAGATGGCGGTACGGCAGCTGGGATTTTCGGCCCGGGGATTTCATCGTGTGCTGAAGGTCGCCCGCACGGTGGCCGACCTCGCGGGTTCAGAGCAGGTTCTCTCTGCCCACCTTGCAGAGGCACTCCAGTACCGCCCGCGCCAGGTCACTTAGTCGCTACCAACGCGATGCGTCAACGCACTGGTCAGGTCGTTCGCAGATCCGGGAACAAAGGAGGCTATCCGCCAGGTAACTCGTCAGGAAGCTGGGCTCAAGTGTCAGTTGGATCGCACTTCGCAAGCTGGTACCGCTGGACGCCACACCCGGCCCGGCCGACCTTCACGCCCCGACGGGCAACCGGCTTAAAAAACCGGCGGGGAACCGAATTGGTTTTTACAGTATTCGAGTGAATGACCAGTGGCGAATCTGCTCTCGATGGAAAACCCACGCTGCGTACGAAGTCGACCTTGTTGACTACCTCCGAGGCCGGCCGGTTTGAGCCCATTCACCCCGGCGGGCTGCTGCCTGCGGACTTCCTCAAGACTCCGGGCCTTTCGCATTTCCGGCTCGCAAGATCCATAGGAGTGACCCCCCAGGATCGATCCACGGCCTCGGCGCCGCCCGCCTCCGGAATCGAGCCCGGTAGCGGGCCTTGCCTAGGCTTCCATGCCGAAGAGTCGCCGGTTGCGGGTGTGCAGGTACTGGTCGGCCATGAAGGTAAGGGGCTTGCGGGCGGCCGCGAAGTGCTCGCTGAGCATCCCGAAGATATCCGACATGCCCGCCGCGCGCGCGGCCGGGTGCGCCTCGGCCAGGCCGTAGTACCTCTGTCCCTCTAACTGGTAGTCGTCCAGCGAGCGGCGCATTCGCAGCGCGCCCGTAATGGGCCGCATCGTGGCGTGGGCGGGGAAGAGTCCGGTCAGGAAGAGGCAAACGTCGCCGATCCGCTTGTACAGGGCGAGACGGTGTTCTTCGCCGGTCG
>Ga0194121_10003535_pt1 | contig 23593 bp, 25 predicted proteins | sample TA2MahCa50mmetaG_FD_148609 | JGI IMG/M metagenome (GOLD analysis project Ga0194121, IMG submission 148609) | Freshwater microbial communities from Lake Tanganyika, Tanzania - TA2015020 Mahale Deep Cast 50m | ecosystem: Environmental > Aquatic > Freshwater > Lake | place: Tanzania: Lake...
GCCCGGCTAGACCTTTTCGGCGGTGAAACGGCGCGGCGGCGCGACCAGGCGGTCCTGCGCCGTCACGAGCTGCAGCTCGCGCTCGCCAAGCGCCTTGGTCGTCTCGAGCACGGCAAAGATCGCCGAAGCAGCCTGGCCGAGAGCGGCGGCGACATCGCCGGTCTCGATCCAGCGGGCGGCGAACAGGGCGGCGACTGCATCGCCTGTGCCGTTGGGCGCGATCTCGAAGCCGATCAACGGCGTGGCGACCCGCCAAGCGGCGTCACGGCCGACGGCGATCATCTCGATCTGATCGGCCGGCCCATCGGCGCGGCGCAGGCTGGTGATGAGCGCGAGCCGTGGGCCTCGCAGCAGTTGGCGCGCCGCGGCCAGCGCCTCACCCATGGTCGCGACCTTCATGCCGGTGAGGTGCTCGAGTTCGAAGTGATTGGGCGTCACCAGGTCGGCCAGCGGGATGGCGCGCTCGCGGAAGAAGGTGTCGATGCCGGGCTTCACATAGATGCCGGTATCGATGTCGCCAAGCACCGGGTCGCAGCACCAGATCGCCTTGGCATTGGCCGCCCGCACGCGGCGCGCGGTGTCGAGCACGACGTCACCCAGGGCGGCGTCGCCGACATAGCCGGTGAGCAGCGCGTCGCAGCGCGACAAAAAGCCCAGCGCTTCGATGCCGGCCACGATGTCCGCGACCTGATCTGCAGGCGCCGTGCGGCCGCGCCAGGCGCCGTAGCCGGTGTGGTTGGAGAATTCGACCGTATTCACCGCCCAGACCTCGTGGCCCAATCGTTGCAGCGGGAAAGTCGCCGCGCGGTTGCCGACATAGCCGTAGGCGACATGGCTCTGGAGCGAAAGAAAACGCATGGCCGCAGCCACCTTGCCACAAGGACGCTCGCCATTATAGTCCGCCGCGCTTTTTGGGAGCCTCGTCGATGTCGAAGACCGTCCGTCCGCGCCGCAGCGTCCTCTACATGCCGGGGGCCAACACGCGCGCTCTGGAGAAGGCCCGCAGCCTGCCGGCCGATGCGCTGATCTTCGATCTCGAGGACGCCGTGGCGCCGGAAGCCAAGGAAGCGGCGCGGAGCAATGTCATGTTGGCGGCCGAAAGCCGGGCCTACGGCAAGCGCGAGGTCGCCATCCGTTGCAACGGGCTCGGCACACCGTGGGGCGAGGCCGACATTGCGGCCATCGCGAGGTCTGGCGCCGATGCGATCCTGGTGCCCAAGGTCGAAAGTGCCGCGGCGGTCACCCACGTCGTGTCGCTGCTCGACACGGCGGGCGCGCCGGCCGACATGGCGGTGTGGGCGATGATGGAAACGCCCAAGGGCATCCTGCGCGCCGAGGAGATCGCCGGCGCCCACCCGCGGCTCACACTGTTCGTCATGGGCACCAACGATCTCGTCAAGGACATGCGCGCGCGCCATACGCCGATGCGCCTGCCGATGGTCACCGCGCTCGGCATCGGCATGTTGGCGGCGCGCGCCCACGGCCTCACCATCCTCGACGGTGTGTACAACGACATCCAGGATACCGAGGGCTTCCGTGCCGTCTGCCGCCAGGGCTTGGAGATGGGCTTCGACGGCAAGACCTTGATCCATCCCAGCCAGGTCGAGCCGTGCAACGAGGTCTTTGCGCCCTCGACTGCGGAACTGGAGATGGCGAGCAAGATCGTGACCGCCTTCAGAAAGGCGCAAGCCGAAGGCAAGGGCGTGGCCACGGTCAGCGGCCGCATGATCGAGAATCTGCATGTCGAGCAAGCCGAACGGTCGCTGGCGCTTGCCCTGGCGATCAAACAGCTGCAGGCCGCGGCATGAGCGACCAGAGCAAGACCTCGACCGGCAATTTCTTCGAGGATTTTCGCATCGGCCAGGAGTTCCGCCATGCCGCGCCGCGCACGCTCACCGAGGCCGATGCCGCGTTGAACATCGGCCTCTACGGGTCGCGCTTCGCCATCAACTCCTCGGATGTCTTCGCGCGCGCGCTTGGCTTGCCGCGCGCGCCGCTCGACGATCTGATGGTGTTCCATGTGGTGATCGGCAAGACCGTGCCCGACATCTCGCTGAACGCCGTCGCCAATCTCGGCTATGCCGAGTTCCGCTGGGGCGTGCCGGTCTATCCCGGCGACACCGTGTCGTCGCGCTCCACGGTGCTGGGGGTGCGCGAGAACTCGAACAGGGCGAGCGGCGTCGTCTGGGTGCGCTCGACCGGCACCAACCAGAAGGACGAGATGGTGCTCGACTACGTGCGCTGGGTTATGGTGCACAAGCGCGACCCGCAGGCGGCGGTGGCGCCGGCCGCGGCACCCAAGACTGCGGCGGCCGTGGCGCCTGCCGACCTGATCGTGCCGGCGGGCCTCGGCATGGCGGGCTACGACGATGGTGCGGCCGGGTCGTCCTATCGGTGGGACGACTACCAACCGGGCGAACGTATCGACCATGTGAGCGGCATCACGGTCGAAGACTCCGACCATATGTTCTCGACACGGCTCTACCAGAACACGGCACGTGTCCACTTCGATGCCTTCGCCGGCAAGGCCACGCGGTTCGGCCGCCGGCTCGCCTATGGCGGTCATGTGATCTCGCTCGCTCGCGCGCTGTCGTTCAACGGCTTGGCCAACGGCTTCCGCATGGCCGCCATCAACGGCGGCAGCCATGTCGGGCCGACCTTCGGCGGCGACACGATCTATGCCTGGTCGGAGGTGCTGGAGAAGGCAGCTTTGCCGGGACGGGCGGACATCGGAGCGCTGCGGGTCCGTACCATCGCGACCAAGGACTGTCCGGCCGGCTCCTGGCCGGGCAAGCAGGTTGACGGCAAGTACCATCCGGCGGTCGTGCTCGACCTCGACTACTGGCTGCTGATGCCGCGGCGTTGAAGAGTTTCGCTTGGAAATCCAAGGCTTGATTGCTTCTCCGCCGGGCGACTTTCGTTGACTTGTTAGGGCCGGACGCTAAATAAAGATCAGCCGATCTCGGCATTTGAGGTTCCCGCGCGATGAGCGTCGCCAATCGGCCGGTGCATCGGCCGCTGTCTCCCCATCTTCAGGTCTACCGGCCGCAACTCACGTCCGTCCTATCGATTCTACACCGCGCCACCGGCATCGCTCTGTCGGTCGGTGCGCTGTATCTCGCGACCTGGGTCGTCTGTGCCGCAGGCAACGCCAAGGTCTATCAGATGTTCCAGGACTTCAACGGCTCGATCGCCGGGCGGGTCGTGCTGGGCGGCTGGCTGTTTTGCATCTTCTACCATTTGCTCAACGGCATCCGGCACCTGTTCTGGGATGCCGGCTACGGCTTCGAGCTCAAGGACGCCTACCGCAGCGGCTGGATCGTGGTCGCGGTATCGGTGATCGCGACGGCGGCGTCGTGGATCGTCGGCCTGCGGCTGATGTGAGGAGGGGCGGATGAACGGCGACCTCAGGACACCGCTTTCCCGCGCTCGCGGCTTGGGTTCGGCCAAGGACGGCCTGCATCACTGGTGGGCCCAGCGGCTGACGGCGATTGCGCTCATCCCGCTCGTCGTGTGGTTCGCGATCTCGCTGGTGATGATGACCGGCGCCGAGCAGGCCGTCGTTCGGGCCTGGATCGGCTCGCCGTACGTGATGGTGCTGCTGATCCTGACCATCGTCATCGGACTTCATCACGGCCAGCTCGGCATGCAGGTGGTGATCGAGGACTACGTGCACAACGACGGCTGGAAGCTGGCGCTGATCGTGCTCGTGCGCTTCCTCGCGGTGTTCTTCGGGCTGGCCGCTGTCGTGGCCATCCTGCGTATCGGATTCGGAGGCTGATCATGGCCGAGACGGGCAAGGGCGACGGCGCCGCAGCGGGCACGATCAATATCGGCGGCACCGCCTACACGATCATCGACCATGAGTACGACGTCGTCGTGGTCGGCGCCGGTGGTTCGGGCCTGCGTGCTACGTTCGGCATGGCCAACAAGGGCTTCAAGACCGCCTGCATCACCAAGGTGTTTCCGACGCGCAGCCACACCGTGGCGGCGCAGGGCGGCATTTCGGCGGCGCTCGGCAATATGGGGCCGGACGACTGGCGCTGGCACATGTACGACACCGTCAAGGGCTCGGACTGGCTGGGCGACCAGGACTCGATCGAGTACATGTGCCGCGACGGCATCCCGGCCATCATCGAGCTCGAGCATTTCGGCGTGCCGTTCAGCCGTACGCCCGAGGGCAAGATCTACCAGCGGCCGTTCGGCGGCATGACCACCGAGTTCGGCAAAGGCATCGCGCATCGCACTTGCGCCGCCGCCGACCGCACCGGCCACGCCATCCTGCACACGCTCTACCAGCAGTCGCTCAGGAACCACGCCGAGTTCTTCATCGAGTATTTCGCGCTCGACCTCATCATGGACGAGGGCGTGTGCCGCGGCGTCATGGCCTGGAACCTCGACGACGGCACCATCCACCGCTTCCGCGCCCACAAGACCGTGCTAGCGACCGGCGGCTACGGCCGCGTCTATCAGACGGCAACCTCGGCCCACACCTGCACCGGCGACGGCGGCGCCATGGTGCTGCGCGCCGGCCTGCCGCTGCAGGACCTCGAGTTCGTGCAGTTCCATCCCACCGGCGTCTACGGCGCCGGCTGCCTGATCACCGAGGGCGTGCGCGGCGAGGGCGGCTACCTCACCAATGCCAGCGGCGAGCGCTTCATGGAGCGCTACGCGCCGTCGGCCAAGGATCTGGCGTCGCGCGACGTCGTCAGCCGCTCGATGACCGTCGAGATTCGCGAGGGCCGCGGCTGCGGACCCAACAAGGACTATATCGAGCTGCACGTCGAGCACCTCGACCCCAAAGTGATTCACGAGCGCCTGCCCGGCATCTCCGAGACCGCGCGCATTTTCGCCGGCGTCGACGTCACGCGGCAGCCGATCCCGATCCTGCCGACCTGCCACTACAACATGGGTGGCATCCCGGCGAACTATCATTGCGACGCGATGACCGTTAAGGACGGCGATCCCTTCCATGCCGTACCCGGCCTGATGGCGCTGGGCGAGGCGGCGTCGATCGGCGTGCATGGCGCCAATCGTCTGGGCTCCAACTCGCTGCTCGAGCTGGTCGTGTTCGGCCGCTCCGCCGCCAACCGTGTCGCCGAGCAGATAAAGCCTGGCGAGCCGCACAAGCAGCTCAACAATGCCGGCGAGGAGGCGATTGCCCGCCTCGACAGGGCGCGCCACGCCAAGGGCGCCACGCCGACCGCCCAGTTGCGGGCACTGATGCAGAAGACCATGCAGAACGACTGCGCGGTGTTCCGCACCACCAAGAGCTTGACCGACGGTTGCGCCAACATGGACAAGGTGTTCGCCGGCAAGGACGACATCTGCGTCAAGGACCGCTCGATGATCTGGAACTCCGACCTGATGGAGACGTTGGAGTTCGAGAACCTGCTCCTGCAGGCGATGGGCACGATCTACTCGGCTGCCAACCGCCAAGAGAGCCGCGGCGCGCATGCTCACGAGGATCATCCCGAGCGCGACGACAAGAACTGGCTGAAGCATACGGTCGTGTGGGTCGACGAGAAGACCGGCAAGACCCGCATCGACTACCGCCCCGTCAACCTGCAGCCGATGAGCAACGACGTGCAGTCGTTCCCGCCCAAGGCGCGCGTGTACTGATCGACACGCGGATCGAGAGATAGAGGACGCGATGGCTGAGTTTGCACTGCCCGCCAATTCCAAGATCGGGGTCGGCGAGACCTACAAGGCGGCGGGCGCCAAGAACGTCAAGGTCTTCAAGGTCTATCGCTGGACGCCCGAGGACGGCAAGAATCCGCGCGTCGACACCTACGAAGTCGACATGGACACCTGCGGGCCGATGGTTCTCGACGCGCTGATCAAGATCAAGAACGAGATCGACAGCTCGCTCACCTTCCGCCGCTCCTGCCGCGAGGGCGTGTGTGGCTCGTGCGCCATGAACATCGACGGCACCAATACGCTGGCCTGCACCAAGTACATCTCGGACGTCAAAGGCGACATCAAGATCTACCCGCTGCCGCACATGCCGGTGGTCAAGGATCTGGTGCCCGACCTCACCGTGCCCTACGCCCAGCTCTCCTCGATCGAGCCGTGGCTGAAGTCGGCCACCCAGCCGCCGACGCGCGAGCGCCTGCAGTCGCCCGAGGAGCGGGCCAAGCTCGACGGGCTGTGGGAGTGCATCCTGTGCTTCTGCTGCTCCACGTCCTGCCCGTCCTATTGGTGGAACGGCGAGCGCTACCTCGGGCCGGCCATCCTGCTGCAGGCCTATCGCTGGCTGGCCGACAGCCGCGACGAGGCCAAGGGCGAGCGGCTCGACCAGCTCGAGGATCCGTTCCGGCTGTACCGCTGCCACACCATCATGAACTGCACCAAGACCTGCCCCAAGCACTTGAACCCGGCCAAGGCGATCGCCGAGATCAAGAAGATGATGGTCGAGCGCACGATTTGACCCGCCGGCCAGCCGCGATGTAGAATTTGGCCAAGTTGGCCAAATTCCCATGGGCAAGGTCTTCAACCTTTACGAAGCCAAGAACCAGCTGTCGTCGCTGGTGGATCGCGCTGCCGCCGGCGAGGAGATCGTCATCGCCAAGCACGGCCAGCCGATGGCCAAGCTCGTGCCCGTGCCTCAGGTTCAGGCAGGCCGTCGCAAGCCATCCGGGGCGATGAAGATAAAGTGGATATCGCCCGATTTCGACGCTCCGCTGCCGCCAGAACTACGCAAGGCCTTCGGCATCGATCCCTGACCGGTGCACCTACTGCTCGATACGAATGTCTTCCTCTGGTGGCAGTGGCGTGACCGTCGCTTGTCCAGCGTCGTACGTGACTCGATCGAAGACACAGCGAACGACGTGGCGGTCAGCGCCGTCACCATCTGGGAAGTCTGCATCAAGCGCGGCATTGGCAAGCTCGACTTCGACGGCAGTCCGATTGCCGCCTGTCAGGATGCAGGCTTGCGTCTCCTCGACGTGACGGCGGCGCATGCCGAGGCGGCGGGTGATCTTCCGAGACACCATGGCGATCCGTTCGATCGAATGCTCATTGCCCAGGCGAAGTCTGAGAGGCTGGTTGTCGTTACTGAAGATCGCCAGTGCTCTCTCTATGGAGTGCCGATTCTCGGGATCGGCCTGACTTAGGCGCGGCCCCTGCTGCGTCAACACGGTAGCAACAAGGAGACAGCGATGTTTCAGAAGTTCATTGTCGCGGCGGCACTCTCAGGCGCCGCCGCGCTCGCGGCAGGGCCGGCCTCGGCCGGCCAGACCTTCGACGCCGTCAAGGCCAAGGGCTTCGTGCAGTGCGCGGTCAATACCGGGCTCGCCGGCTTCTCGATGCCCGACAGCCAGGGCAAGTGGACGGGCCTCGACGTCGATCTCTGCAAGGCGATCGCCGCGGCGATGTTCGGCGATGCCGAGAAATCGAAGTTCGTGCCGACCACCGCCCAGCAGCGCTTCGTGGCGTTGCAGTCGGGTGAGGTCGACGTCATTACCCGCAACGCCACGCAGACCCTGCTGCGCGACACCTCGCTCGGCTTCAACTTCGCCGGCGTCAATTTCTACGACGGCCAGGGTTTCCTGGTGCCGGCCAAGAGCGGCGTCAAAAGCGCCAAGGAGCTGGGCGGCGCCACCATCTGCGTGCAGCCCGGAACCACCACAGAGCTCAATCTCGCCGACTACTTCCGCAAGCAGAAGATGAGCTTCAAGCCGGTGCTGATCGAGAAGCTCGACGAGCTCCTGCAGGCCTACGCTGCCGGCCGCTGCGACGCCTACACCACCGACGCCTCCGGCCTCGCCGCCGTGCGCGTCGCCCAGCTCGCCGGCAAGGGCGAGCATGTCATCCTGCCCGAGCGCATCTCCAAGGAGCCGCTCGGTCCGATCGTGCGCCATGGCGACGATCAGTGGTTCGACATCGTGAAATGGACCCTGATGGGCATGATCGAGGCCGAGGAGATGGGCATCACATCGAAGAACGTCGACGAGATGCTGAAAAGCGACGATCCGGCGGTGAAGCGCTTCCTCGGCGTCACGCCGGGCTACGGCAAGGCGACGGGCGTCGACGAGAAGTGGATGTACAACGTCATCAAGCAGGTCGGAAACTACGGCGAGAGCTACGAGCGCAATGTCGGCGTGAACACGCCGCTCAAGCTCGAGCGCGGCCAGAACGCGCTGTGGACCAACGGCGGCCTGATGTACGCCATCCCCTTCCGCTGATCTTGCCGGTCAGTCCAGTCGCTCGAATCGCATCTTCTTGATGCGGCCGGTCGTGACGTCGAGCGCGACCACGCGGCCGGTGCGGTCGCGCACCAGATGGGCAAGCTGCGTGACGGTGATCCAGTTGCCCGGTGTCTCGAGCTCGACGGTATCGGCGTCGAGGCCGCGCACCGGCCAGGCCGGGCCGCCGGCGATCAACGGACCGCTGACGTGCGCTGCCCAGCTTTCGCCTTTGCGCTCGATGACCCACGTCGCGCCGGAGTCGGCCGAGCGATAGGTGCCGGCGAGAGCGGCCGACACGGCCTTGCGCTTGCCGAGCCTTTTGAAGGCAAATACGCGGCCAGCGCCGAGGTCGACTTGCAGGGCGCCGCCGCGGCCTGGCTTCAGGGCGAACTCGAAGGAACCGCGCTCGGCTGCCAACCAGCCGTCGGTGCGACGGCCGAGCACGAAGGGCATGCCGTTCTGCGTCACCGTCGCCTCACCATTGCGCCACGCGAGGTCGAAAAGCGAAGGCTCGGCTGCATTGAACCAGGTGCCGGCGAGCGGCTTGATCTCGGCTGCGGTGATCGGCGCCGACGCTGCCTTCAGCCGCTTGTCGCCGGCCAGCGCCAGCTCGGCGATGGCGCGGGCTTGGCGCCACGGATCGATGCTGCCCAAATTGGCGATCACCACCACGGTGAGGTCGGCCGCCGGCACGCGCAGGAACTCGGTGCGATAGCCCGGCCATAGCCCGCCATGGCCGACCGTCTCCAGCCCGCGCAGGGTGTCGGCCTGCACGCCGCGACGATACTTGTTGCCATGACCACCGGTCAGAGCCGCCGGCGCGGCGAGCTTGGCTGCGAGATCCTTGGGCGCCAGTGTCGGCCGATCCCAGTGTCGGCTCCAGATCAAGAGGTCTTCGACGGTCGAGGTGAGCCCGCCTTCGCCGCCCTGCGGATAGGCGTGGGCGGCGCGGCGGAAGCCATTCTGCGCGTCGCCGAGATAGCCGGTGGCGAGGCACGGTATCACCGTGTCGATCTCGGCGGCGAGCTGCGTGCTCTGCATGCCGAGTGGCCGGAAGATGCGCTCAGCCAGAAAGTCGCCCAGCTTCCGCTTGGTGAGCTTCTCGACGATCAATCCCAGCAGCAGGAAGTTGCTGTTGCTGTAGAGGAAGCGGCTGCCCGGTGCGAAGTTGAGATGGCCGTTGCGTCGGCAGGCCGCCTCCAGATCGTCGGGCCGCGCCGGCTTGTCGAGGCCGTGCCCGCCCAGCTGCAGCAGCTCGAGAAAGTCGGGCAGGCCGCTCGAGTTGCGCATCATCTGATCGATGGTGACGGGCAGCGGCTTCAAGCCGCTCAGGTACTTGTGCGGCGGCGCCGACAGCTCGAGTTTGCCTTCCGCCGCCAACATCAGCGCGGCGCTGACGGTGAACTGCTTGCTGACCGAGGCGATGCGAAAGCGCGTCGTCGGCGCGACCGGCACGCCGAGCTCGATGCTGGCCAGCCCATAGCCTTTGCACAGCTCGACGTCGCCGCCGCGCATCACGCCGACGACGGCGCCCGGCGAACCGGGTCGTGTATAGGGGGCGAACAGCGCGTCGACGCGGCGTTCGAGGGCGAGGGAGGCGATCGAGCTCGGCATGGCGAACAGTCAAGCCAAGCGCCTCGCTCTTGTAAAGCCAAGGCGCTACCTTGGCGTGAACGCAGGAGGAACGGGGATGGAGCGGCGGTTCGTCAAGGTGGAGAAGGGGTTGGGCCCGCAGGGTCGCATCGCCGTCGTGCGCTTCGATCGCGGCGACGGCATCAATGCCTTCAGTCAGCAGGCCATGCGTGAGCTGCGCGACGTGCCGCGCGACTTCGAGGACGATCTCGACACCTCAGTGGTGATCCTGACCGGCTCCGCCAAGGCGTTCTCGGCCGGCTTCGACCTCAAGGATCCCGAAAGCCGCCAGCGCGACACCGTGTCGATCGCCGAGCGCGTCCATCGTCAGCGGCTTGGCCCGAAGATGTGCCGGGCCTGGCAGGAGATGGAGCAGGTGACGATCGCCGCCATCGAGGGCCATTGCATCGGCGGTGGCGCCGCCTTGGTCGTGGCGCTCGACTTCCGTTTCTGCGGCCGCAGCGCGCATTTCCGCATCCCCGAGGTCGAGCTCGGCATGAACATGAGCTGGGGTTCGATTCCGCGCATGATCGCGCTGATGGGGCCGGCGCGCACCAAGCAGGCGGTGATCCTGGCGTCCGACCGCATCGGCGCGGCCACGGCGCTGGAATGGGGTTTGGTCGAGCAGATGGTCGACGATGGTCAGGCGCTCGCCTCGGCCATGGCGTTTGCCGACCGCATCGCACGGCAGCCGCCGATTCCGGTGCGCATGACCAAGACCACCGTCAACAGGTTCGCCCATGCGCTGCACGATCTCGGCTCGCACATGGACGCCGAGCAGAACGTGCTGACCGGCCTGACCGAGGACTACAAGGAAGGCACCTCGGCCTTCCGCGAAAAGCGCACGCCGGCCTTCAAGGGCCGATAGAACATGACGGGCTCAGCAGGAATCAGTTGAACCCATATGCCTGCTGCCGCTCTGGTCACGCGACTTTCCGCCCCGGCAACTGGTCGATGATCCGTTGCCGGTCGGGGTCGTCGAGCATCATCCAGCGGCCGATCTCCTCGACAGTGCGTCGGCAGCCGAGGCAGAAGCCGCTCTTGGCGTCGAGCGTGCAAATGCCGATGCAAGGCGACATCACGCGCCGCAGCGGCGGAGGGCCGTCGCCCATCGCGGTTAGGGCTTCTTGCTGAGGGCGGCGAGCTGGTTCTGCAGCTCGTCGAGCTTACGCTTGAGATCGTCGATCGCCGCGTCGTTGCCGGAGGCTGGCGGTGCGGCCGGCGGTTCGGCCTTGGCCGGTGCATCCTGGCCGTTGGATGTCGACGGCTGACCGCCGGTTGGGCGCTGGAAGGGATTGAACATGCGCATGGCCTGCTCGAACATCGCCATGTTCTGCTTGCCCATCGATTCGAACTGCTGGAACGGATTGAAGCCGAATGCATTCTGCAGGTAGCGGCGCATCTGTTCCTGATTGCGCGCGAACTGCGTCATCGACATCTCGAGATATTGCGGCACGATGCCTTGCAGGCTGTCACCGTAGAACGAGATCAGCTGGCGCAGGAATGGAATCGGCAACAGCGTCTGGCCGCCCTTGCTTTCTTCTTCGAAGATGATCTGCGTCAGCACCGAGCGCGTGATGTCATCGCCGGTCTTGGCGTCGTAGACCACGAAGTCGGTCTTGTCCTTGACCATCTGCGCCAGGTGATCGAGCGTCACATAGGCCGAGGTCGCCGTGTTGTAGAGCCGCCGGTTCGCGTACTTCTTGATCACCACCGGCGCGGACTTGGCGCCGCCCTCGGATCCTGCCTGATCGGCCATTAAGCTTCGCTCCTTGGAGGACGCGAGTAAACATCCGTTTATGTCGGATCAGTCACCTTAGCGCCGATGCCGCACTGCGACAAGGCGCGGTTTGCGTCTGCGAAAGAAGCGTTCTCCTGGCGATCAGCTATAGTGCAGCCATGGCCCCCGACAACGACGACGGCAACGACTTCGACAAGCTGGCCCGGCGCTATCTCGACCTCTGGCAAAGCCAGCTCGCCGGGCTCGCCGGCGACCAGGCGCTGACCGAGCAGATCGCCCGTCTTTTTGCTGCCGCGAACAGCCAAGTCGCTACCGTTCTGCAGGCCAGCCAAGGAGCTTCTCATGCAACCCAGAATGGGACCCCGGCCGCTGCCGCTGCACCTGGGCACGGCGCTGATGACGTGGGCGAGCTCAGAAAGCGTGTGGAAGCTCTGGAAGGTCGCATCGCCGAACTCGAATCGAAGCTCCGCGCCTCCTGAGGCGATTGCGGCGCTGCTGCCGGAGATCGCGACGCTCGAGGCGCGAGCCGGTGCCGGAAAATTCGATGCGGCTTTGCAACGCGAGATCGCCCGCCGCATGGCGCGGCTGGCCGATGGCGTGCTCGCCTACCGCCGCCATGCAGTGCGCCGCGCACTCGACAATCCGCCAGCGGTGTGGAGCGAGAGCAACACGCGACTGCTCGACTATGGCATGACGCATCGCGCCGCCCGCACCCGTGGCGCGCGCGCCGTGCTGGTCGTGCCGTCGCTGATCAATCGTTGGGAAGTTCTCGATCTCACAGCCGAGAAGAGCCTGCTGCGTGCCATGGCGGCGCGCGGTGTCCGGCCCTACCTCGTCGATTGGGGCACCCCTGATGCCACCGAGCGCGGCTTCGACACCACCGCCTACGTGACCCGCCTCGAACGGGCTCTTGCCTTCATCACCCAGCGCGCGCGCCGTTCCGCGGCCGTCATGGGCTATTGCATGGGTGGCACGTTGTCGGTCGCCTTGGCGGCGCGTCAGCCGCGTCGTGTCGCCGGCCTCGCGCTGCTGGCCGCCCCCTGGGATTTCCATGCCGACCGCACGGGCCATGCCTTCCTCGCCGCGACGGGTCCATTGTTGGCGCGCGTCGCCGATCAGCTCGGCGAGCTGCCGGTCGACGTGCTGCAGACCCTGTTCTGGTCGCTCGATCCCTGGCTGGCGATCAAGAAGTTCGGCCGTTTCCTCGGCATGGACCAGCAAGGCGACTCGGCGCGCGAGTTCGTGCTGCTCGAGGATTGGCTGAACGACGGCGCGCCGCTCGCCGGTCCCACGGCGCGCGAATGTCTGGTCGACTGGTACGGCGACAACCTGCCGGGAACCGGGCGATGGCTGATCGCCGGCAAGCCCGTCGTGCCGTCCAAGATCAACGTGCCGTCCCTGGTCATGATCCCGTCGGGCGATCGCATCGTGCCGCCGCTTTCGGCCGCGGCGTTGGCCGAGCCCGGCCGCGGCCTGAAGCGCGTCCAGCGACTCGACTTGCCGCTCGGCCATATCGGCATGGTCGTGAGCGGTCGGGCACGCGATCTCTGCTGGACGCCGTTGGTCGACTGGTTGAGCGCCATTCCCGCCAAGCGGTCGTGATGGTGAGCGAGAACCGCGCCGTCGACTGGCGCATGCCGGCGATCTGGGCGGTTCTGTTGACGCTTTCGGTGTTTGCTCACGCCTACTCCGAAATGTCCGATCGCGCCCCTCGCCTCGGCTTTGGCCGCGCCGTCATCCAGGAGACGGCCAGCCATCTCGTGGTGGCCGCTTTGCTGCCGGCACTGTACTGGCTGCATCGAAAATTTCCCCTTGCTGGCAGCTGGCGCAACCTGCTGGTGCACGGGCTCGCTGTCGTGCCGTTCAGCCTCATCCATACGGTCGGTCTGGTCGGCTTGCGGTTGCTGTGGTTCGTGGGCGTGATGGGCGAGCGCTACGAGCTGCCGCTGACCGGCGAGCGCCTGGCCTACGAGTTCAGCAAGGATCTCGTGAACTACGCCCTGCTGAGTGCGGCCGTGCTGGCTCTGGGCCTGCTGCTGAAGCGACCGCCGGCCGCCCAGCCGGTCGCCCCGGCGCCGGCGTCGCCGACGGCCAATCGGCCGCAGCGGTTCGCCGTTCGCAAGCGCGGCGGCACCGAAGTCGTCGTCGAGGTCGCCGACATCGACTGGGTCGAAGCCGCCGGCAACTACGCCGTCCTGCATGTCGGCGGTGAGCGTCTCGAGATTCGCTCCTCGCTCAGCAGGCTAGAGGTCGAGCTCGATCCCGAGCGCTTCGTGCGTGTGCACAAATCGCACATGGTCAACATCGCCCGCGTCGCCGAGGTCGTCCCCTGGGTGAGCGGCGACTGGCGCATCCGACTGCAGGACGGTGCCGAACTCAGCCTCAGTCGCCGCTATCGCGCCCGCTTCGAGGCCTTGGTGCCGGTAAAGAGCTGACGGCTTGTCCGATCGTCATCGCCGGTCGTCCCAGGAATCGCGCCGGTCATCACAATTCAAAGCAGAATCAATGCCTTGGAGGGTAGGGAACGGACGAACGCAACACTCTGTCCGGAGCCCCCATGTCCCCGTCCCGCCGCGCCGATCTCGACTGGCTGCGCGTCTTGGCCTTCGGCCTCCTGATCCTCTACCACGCCGGCATGGCTTGGTCGGGCTGGTCCTGGCACCTCACCGATACCGACCGCATCGACTGGCTGCGCGAGGTCATGCGTTTCACGAACCGCTGGCGCATGCCCTTGATCTTCCTGGTGTCGGGAGCGGCGATCGTGCTGGCGCTTGGCACTCGGCCGGCCGGCGCCTTCGCCGTCGACCGGCTGAAGCGTCTGGGCCTGCCGCTGGTCTTCGCCATGGCGGTGATCGTGCCGCCGCAGGTCTATCTCGAACGGCTCCATCGCGGCCAATTCACCGGGTCGTTCTGGCAGTGGCTGCCGCAAGCCTTCGATGGCGGCGCCTATCCGGGCGGAAACCTGAGCTGGCATCATCTCTGGTTCCTGGCCTATGTGCTGGTGCTGACGTTCCTGCTGCTGCCGTTCTTCCTGTGGGCGCGCAGCGAATATGGGCGCGGTGCGCTTGCCGCCGCCGGCCGCGTCGCCGCGCATCTTCGCCTGCAATGGCTGATGGCGTTGCCGCTGGCGGCATCGGCCTTGTGGCTGGCGCCGATTTCGTACAACACCAACGGCCTGATCGGTGATTGGCACGGCTTGGTCTATTACGGCCTGTTGTTGCTCTACGGTGCGTTCGTGTTCGGCTCGACCGACCTGCTCGCCGCGCTGGATCGGCAGCGATGGCTATCGCTTGCGGTCGGCGTCGCGGCCTACGGCGTTCTCTACTTCTTGTTCATCGATGGCGCGGTGCGCCCGACCATCGCCGCCGCCGATCGACCGGCCTTTGCGCTGCTTTCGGGAGTCAACACCATGGCCTGGCTGTTCGCCATCGTGGGCTTCGCCCATCGCCACTTGACCAGACGTCCGGCCTTCCTCGCCGAAGCGACCGAGGCCGTCTATCCCTTCTACATCCTGCATCAGACGGTGACGGTGATCGCCGTCTACTGGTTGTTGCGGTCAGGCGTGCCGCCGGTTGCCGGTTTCATCCTGGCAGTCCTGGCGACGTTCCTCGGAACAGCGGCGATCTACGTCGGACTGGTCCGTCCGTTCCGGTTCGTCCGGCCGCTCTTCGGGTTGAAGCCGGCCCATGAGGGGTCCTTGCCGGTGGCCGTGCGCGGCCTATAAAGTCCGCGTGAGGGCGGCAGGCAAGGAGAGTTACATGGCAGCGGACATCGTCATCGCGAGCGCAGCGCGCACGCCCATCGGTTCGTTCAACGGCGCGCTCGGCTCGATCCCGGCGCACGATCTCGGCAAGGTCGCGATCAAGGGCGCGTTGGAGCGCGCCAAGATCAAGCCCGAGGAAGTCGACGAAGTGATCATGGGCCAGATCCTGAGCGCGGGACAGGGCCAGAACCCGGCCCGCCAGGCGGCGGTCAATGCCGGCGTGCCGGTCGACAAGACGGCGCTCGGCATCAATCAGCTCTGCGGCTCGGGCCTGCGCGCCGTAGCCTTCGGCTGGCAGGCGATCCGCAACGGCGACGCCTCGATCATGGTGGTCGGCGGCCAGGAGAGCATGAGCCAGGCGCCGCACGCCGCGCATATGCGCGACGGCACCAAGATGGGCGAGCTGAAGATGGTCGACACCATGTTGAAGGACGGCCTGTGGGACGCCTTCCACGGCTATCACATGGGCAACACCGCCGAGAACGTGGCGCAGAAGTACCAGATCACGCGCGCCGAGCAGGACGCCTTCGCGGCGTCATCGCAGAACAAGGCCGAGGCGGCGCAGAAGTCGGGCCGCTTCAAGGACGAGATCGTTCCGGTCACCGTGAAGACCCGCAAGGGCGACATCGTGGTCGACACCGACGAGTTCCCGCGCCATGGCACGACGGTCGACGCCCTGGGCAAGCTCAGGCCGGCTTTCGCCAAGGAAGGCTCGGTGACCGCCGGCAACGCCTCGGGCATCAACGATGGCGCGGCGGCGCTGGTGTTGATGACGGCCGACGAAGCCAAGAAGCGCGGCATCAAGCCGTTGGCCAAGATCGTGTCGTGGGCGACCACCGGTGTCGATCCGGCGATCATGGGCATCGGCCCGGTGACTGCGTCGCGGGCGGCGCTGAAGAAAGCCGGCTGGTCGGTCAAGGATCTCGACTTGGTCGAAGCCAATGAAGCTTTCGCCGCCCAGGCGGTTGCGGTCGGCAAGCAGCTCGGTCTCGACGCCGACAAGCTCAACGTCAATGGCGGCGCGATCGCGCTCGGCCATCCGATCGGCGCCTCGGGCGCGCGCGTGCTGACGACCCTGCTCTACGAGATGCAGAAGCGCGATGCCAAGAAGGGCCTCGCCACACTGTGCATCGGTGGCGGCATGGGCATCGCCATGTGCGTCCAGCGCGATTGACGCGCATTCCGACGGTCTGATCGGACGCCCGGAGGCCTGGCCTTCGGGCGTCTTCGTCAGTAGGCCATCGGTTCGATGGCCTGACCTTTGCGCACCAACCGTCGGCCTTGTTCCTGCGACAGTTCGAGCAGTTCGGCACTGCCCGATGGCGTCGGTTGCGCCAGCAGGAAACGCGTCTGCCCCGGCGCCACGGTGACGATCAATTCGTTGTTGGCCTGCGAACCGTAGGCCCGGAAGTCGTAGAGCCTGGGATCGAGGTTGAGCCGCATGTAGCTCGACGGGGGGAGGCCGCCAACCGGCGCATCATTCAAGGTGATGTTGATCGGTGGCGCGTCGGGAGACGAGACGTCGCGCACGAGATAGAGCGCCGCTTGGCCATCGTTGGCCACCGGAAAGGTCCCGGTGCCAAACGGGTTGTTGTACCTGTTGAAGTCCGAATTCCCGCTGCAGGCCGCCAGCGACAACAATGCGAACGCCATCAGTGATTTCTTCATCCCCCGACCTCCGCCGCTAAGGTCGACCGACGGAGCGCAGGGGTCAAGTGACCGCTATGTCGCCACTGGCCTTGGCATCACCCTCAGCTGAGCCAGCGGCGACGATAGGATCACCAGGGTCGACAGCACAAAGGCGACGGCCACCATGGCCAAGGCGGCAGAGAGGCCGATCTGTGCGGCCACCATGCCGCCGGCCAGCGCTCCGAGCGGCCGGACGCCGTAGATCGCGGTCTGCACCGTAGCATTGACCCGGCCCAGCAGCGAAGCCGGCGTCACGAGCTGGCGAACCGTGGTCTGGCAGATCAGCCAGAGCATCGGGCCGAAGCCGACCAGGAAGTGGCCGACCGCAGCGAGCGTCAGGCCATCGCCGGTCGGCGCAGCGAGGAACAGCCCTGCCGCGACCACCGAGACCGCTGGCCCGAAGATCAGCGTGATGAGCGGTGGCAAGCGGCGCGAGGAGATCGGGGCGACCAGGGCGCCGGCGATGAGGCCCGCGCCGTAGGCCGACTGGGCGAGGCCCATGCGCGCCGGATCGAGGCCGAGCGGCCCCAGCGCCAGTGGCGTCCAGATCGCGAGCAGGGCGAAGAAGGCAAAGTTCCAAAGGATGGCGCAGAGGCCGATGCCGCGCAGTAGCTCGTGACGGATCACGAAGCGGCCGCCCTCGCGGATCGAGGAGACAAAGGACGAGCGCTGTGTGCCGGCCGGCGGTGCTGCCGCGCTCGGCAACGCCATGATGCACACGACCGCCAGGGCTGCGCCGAGAGCGGCCAGCCCGTAGCCCCAGGTCGGCGAGAGGTGTTGAGCCAGCAAGCCCGCTGCAAAGGGGGCGGCGAGGCTTACCGCCGCTCGTGCAAGCTCCAGCCGGGCGTTGGCGCGCGGCAGCGCATCGGCGATGACCAGGCTGGGCAGCAACGACACCGAGGTCAGGACATAGATCACGGTGCCACAGGCGCCGGCGAAGGCTGCGATGCCCAGCAAGCCGGGCAGGCCGACGGCTGCCGCCATGACCGCCACCAGCGACGCCAGGAAGCCGAGGCCAAGGGCCAGCAGCAACAAGGAGCGCCGCTTCAGCCGGTCGACCCATACGCCGGCCGGCAGCGACACCAGCAGCCAGGCCGCGCTTTGTGCGGCGACCAGGAGTCCGATCAGGTCGGGACCGGCGCCGAGGACCAGACTGGCGGTGAGCGGCAAGGTGGCGAGCGCCAGTTGGTCGGCGGCGTGGGTGCCGGCCGAGGCGCCGAGGAGGGCGGTGAAGGGCTTCATGATGGCTGTCCTACGCCACCGGCCGCGTACGCCGTTATCCGCCGCCGCCTGCGAATTCGTGCCACTAGCCCGCCGCCCTGCGGAACGGGCTAAAGTGCGTCCTCGGCAAAGCAGGGAGGAATTCATGGCCGGACGTGTTGCAGTCGTGACAGGCGGAACTCGTGGGATCGGTGCGGCCGTCTCGCGCATGTTGAAGGACAAGGGCTACAAGGTGGCTGCAACCTATGCCGGCAACGAGGCTGCCGCGCAGAAGTTCAAGGCGGAGACCGGCATCGCGGTCTACAAGTTCGATGTCGGCAACTTTGCCGACTGTCAGGCGACGGTCGCGCAGATCGAGAAGGACCTCGGCTCGGTCGACGTGCTGGTCAACAATGCCGGCATCACCCGCGACTCGACCATGCGCCGGCTGACGCGCGACATGTGGGACCAGGTGATCGACACCAACCTCGGCTCCTGCTTCAACATGTCGAAGGCGGTGTGGGAAGGCATGAACGCCCGCGGTTTCGGGCGCATCGTCAATATCGGCTCGATCAACGGCCAGGGTGGCCAGTACGGCCAGGTCAACTACGCGGCCGCCAAGTCGGGCATCCACGGATTCACCAAGGCGCTCGCCCAGGAGGGCGCCGCCAAGGGCATCACGGTCAACGCCATCGCGCCGGGCTACACCGAGACCGACATGGTGGCCGCCGTGCCGGCCAACGTGCTGGAGAAGATCGTCGCCAAGATCCCGGTCGGCCGGCTGGGCAAGGCCGACGAGGTCGCCCGTGGTGTGGTGTTCCTGGTCGCCGACGATGCTGGCTTCATCACCGGCTCGACGCTGTCGATCAACGGCGGCCAGCATATGTATTGACGCAGCGGTGCGGCCTCGGGCCTCTTCTTGCCAGCGCGGATTGCGCGCTGGCAAGAACGGGAGGAAGAATGCCGCGGCTGACCGAATACAAGGACATGAACCCGCGCGCCAAGGCAGTGGTCGACGACATCGCCCAACGCCGCGGCATCGACGCGGCCAACATCAACAATGTCTGGAAGGCTCTGGCCCGCCACCCTGCGGTCATGGAGCAGTTCGCGGCCGAGATGAAAGCCGCCTTCGCGCCGGGCAAGCTCGATCCGCTGACCAAGGAGCTGATCTATCTTGCAGTCAGCGTCGCCAACCAGTGCGACTATTGCATCGCCTCGCATGGCGCCATGGCACGGGCCAAGGGCATGACCGAGGAGATGCACGAGGAGTTCATGGCCGTCGTGTTGGCGGCCCAGAAAGGCAATAAGATCGCCATGGCCTATCGCGTGCCGGTCGATGCCGCGTTCGAGGAGATGTGATCGTGGATGCGGTGAAGTCGCCGACTTGGGATGCCAACCTCTACCTGAAGTTCGCCGATCACCGTCTGCGACCGGCGCTCGATCTCATGGGCCGGCTCGATCCCGCCAACGGCGCGCGCGCCGGCCATGCGATCTATGATCTGGGCTGCGGTGCCGGCAACATCACACGCATTCTCGCCGAGCGGTTCGCGCAAAGCCCGATCGTCGGCATCGACTCCTCGGAGGAGATGCTCGCCAAGGCGCGCAGCCAGACGGTCGATAAGCGCGTTACCTTCGCCAGGGGCGACCTCGCGCGGTTCACGCCCGAGGTGCCACCGGCGATCCTCTACAGCAACGCCGCCTATCACTGGCTGGAAGGCCACATCGACCTGTTTCCCGGCCTGCTGAGCCTGCTGCCATCGGGCGGCCAGCTCGCGATCCAGATGCCGCGCAACCACGAAGCGCCATCGCACGCCCTGATGCGCAAGGCCGCCGATGCCGGTCCATGGAAAGCCAAGCTCGACCGCGTGCGCGGTATTGCGCCGGTCGCCGAGCCGGGCCGCTACTACGATGTGCTGAAGCCGCTTTGCTCGGCTCTCGAGATTTGGGAGTCGGTCTATCAGCAGCCGCTGACCGGTAAGGATCCGGTGGCTCAATACACCGCCGGTACTGGCTTGCGGCCGTTTCTCGAAGCGCTCGACGAGGCAGAACGAAAAGGCTTCTACGACACCTACACCGGGATGGTTGCCGAAGCCTATCCGACGCGCCCCGACGGCATCACGCTCTTTCCCTTCCGCCGCCTGTTCATCGTGGCGCGCCGCGCATGACCTTGCGCCGCCTCCTGGTCACGACCGCGGCGCTGCTGGGCTTTGTCCCGGCCGCTGTCGCGGCGCCCAAGACCATGGTCGCGGCAGCGAATCCCATGGCGGTCGAGGCCGGATTGGACGTGCTGCGCCGCGGCGGCTCGGCGGTCGATGCCGCCATTGCCGTCCAGATGGTGCTGGGAGTCGTCGAACCTCAAGCGTCGGGCTTGGGCGGCGGCGGCTTTCTGTTGCATTACGATGGCGCCAGTCGCGCCATCGCCGTCTACGACGGCCGTGAGACGGCGCCCGCCGGCGCCACGTCCCGGCTTTTCCTGGACAGCGACGGTAAGCCGATCGGCCAGGCCGATGCCGTCCGATCGGGACGGTCGGTCGGCGTGCCCGGTGTCCTGGCGATGCTCGAGCTTGCTCATAGGGAGCACGGCAAGCTTCCTTGGGCCGAGCTGTTCACCTCGGCGATCGGGCTTGCTCGCGATGGCTTCGCCGCGCCGCCGCGCCTGGCGGGTGCCTTGGCGCGCATGCCCTGGCTGCGCGACGATGTGGCCTTGCGGGCGATCTACTACAACGACGACGGCTCGCCCAAGAAGCTCGGCGAGCGCATCATCAATGCAGCACTTGCCGATACGATGCGGCTGCTCGCTACGCAGGGCGCACGGGCCCTTTACGACGGCCCGATCGCCGACGACATGGTCGACCGCGTGCGCGGCCATATCCGGCCGGGAGCGCTCGCCTCGTCCGACATGGCCGGCTACCGGCCGGTCAAGCGCGAGCCGGTGTGCGGCCCCTATCGCGTGTGGATCGTCTGCGGCATGCCGCCACCGTCGTCCGGCGGCATCGCGGTCTTGCAGATCCTCGGCCTGCTCGAACCGTTCGAGCTGTGGCGGGACAAACCGGACGACCTGCGCTCGCTGCACCTCATCGCCCAGGCGAGCCGGCTCGCCTTCGCCGACCGCAACCGCTACGTTGCCGATCCGGCGTTCGTCGACGTGCCGGTGGCCGGCCTGCTGTCGCCGACCTATCTCGCGGAGCGTCGCAAGCTGATGTCGCCCGATCGCAGCATGGGCGAGGTCGCGCCCGGCGTGCCGCCGGGCTATGTCGAGCGCGGCACCAGCCACATGAGCATCGTCGATCGCTGGGGCAGTGCCGTCGCCTTCACCACGACCATCGAGGGTCCGTTCGGCGCGGGCATCATGATGCGCGGCTTCTTGCTCAACAACGAACTCACGGACTTCTCGGCGCGGCCCGAGATCGACGGCAAGCCGGTCGCCAACCGCGTCGAGCCCGGCAAGCGGCCGCGCTCGTCGATGTCGCCGACCTTCATCCTGGACCGCGACCGCAAGCTCGTTGCCGCATTGGGCTCGGCCGGCGGCGCGCGCATCATCGGCGACGCGCTGCAGACCATCATTGGCCTGCTCGACTGGAACCTCACCATGCAGCAGGCGATCGCCCAGCCGCGGCTGATCGAGCTCAACGGCACGACGGAACTCGAGGAGGGCACGGCAATAGCGGCGCGAGCCGACGGCTTGCGCGCGCTGGGCCATCGGGTACAAGTCCGCCGCCACGACGGTGGCCTCGCCGGCATTCGCCGGATCGAGGATGGCTGGCAGGGCGGCGCCGATCCGCGCCGAGATGGCGTGGCGGCAGGAGATTAGGTCGGTTGGCTCAAAAGAAACTGCCTAGCGTGCTGCTGCGGGCCGGCGAGGATCGCCGGGTACGCGCCGGCCATCCGTGGGCCTTCTCCAACGAGATTCTGATGGATGCCGAGACCAGGGCGATCGCCCCGGGCTCGCTGGCTGTCCTGCGCGCGCCGGGCGGCGAGGCGTTGGGCCTCGTCACCTTCAACCCGCATTCGCTGATCGCTGCCCGCTTGCTCACGAGCAATCCCGAGGCCACGGTCGATGCGCTGTTTTTCGGGCGGCGGCTGGCCCAGGCGGCGGCGCTGCGCGACCGCCTGATCGGCGTGCCGTTCTATCGGCTGGTCCATGCCGAAGCCGACGGACTGCCGGGCCTGATCGTCGACCGATTCGGCGATGCGCTGGCGGTGCAGGTCAACACCGCCGGTATGGAGCTGCTGACACCCGTTCTGTTGGAGGCGCTGGACGCCGAGCTGTCGCCCAAGACGATCGTGCTCAAGAACGATTCACCAGTGCGCGAGCTGGAAGGCCTGACGCGGGGCACGTCGGTCGCTAAGGGCGATGCCGCCGGGCCGATCGAGTTGGTCGAGAACGATGCGCGGTTCGTCGCCGACTTGTCCGGTGGCCAGAAAACCGGCTGGTTCTACGACCAGCGCGACAACCGCCGCTTCGTGGCCGGCTTGGCCAAGGACGCGCGCGTGCTCGATGTCTACTCCTACAGCGGCGGCTTCGGTGTCCTGGCGGCCAAGCGCGATGCGCGATCGGTCGTCTGCATCGATCGCTCGCAGGCCGCTCTCGACGCAGCCAAGGCCGCGGCGGACCTCAATGGCGTCGACAAGATCGTGTCGTTCGACAAGGCCGAGGCGTTTGACGCCCTGGAACGGCGGGCCGGCGAGACGTTCGACCTCGTGATCTGCGATCCGCCGGCCTTCGTGAAGAGCCGCAAGGATCTCAAGACCGGCGCCCAGGGCTACCGCAAGCTGGTGCGGCTGGCGGCGCCGCTGGTTGCCAAGGGCGGGTTTCTGTTCGTCGCTTCATGCTCTCACCTGGTCGACCCACCCTTGTTCGGCGAGCAAGTCAGGCGCGGCCTGCGCGATGCCGGCCGCAGCGGCCGCATCCTGCTGAGTTCCGGCGCCGCGCTCGATCATCCGGTGCATCCAGGTTTGCCGGAGACGGCCTACCTCAAGGCGCTGACTCTGCAGCTCGACTGACGATGCTGAAGCCCGGCGCCAAAAACCTCATCACCGACGTCGACGGCATCCTGGTCGGCAACCGTGAAGATCAGCGCCTGCGCTCCGGCGTCACTGTCGTGCTGTGCGAAAGCCCGTCGGTGGCTTCGGTCGACGTGCGCGGCGGCGCGCCGGGCACGCGCGAGACCGACCTGCTCGATCCGTCCTGCCGCGTCGATCGCATCGATGCGGTGTGCCTGAGCGGCGGCTCGGCCTACGGCCTGTCGTCGGCCGACGGGGTGATGCGCTGGCTGCGCGAGCGCGGCCGCGGCGTCGCCGTCGCCGATGCGATCGTGCCGATCGTGCCCACCGCCATCCTGTTCGATCTGTTGAACGGCGGCGCCAAGGGATGGGACT